>Ga0209828_1000055_pt1 | contig 86853 bp, 70 predicted proteins | sample MaitaG_FD_187429 | JGI IMG/M metagenome (GOLD analysis project Ga0209828, IMG submission 187429) | Marine algal microbial communities from Maine, USA - Maine_Asex2 metaG (SPAdes) (version 2) | ecosystem: Host-associated > Algae > Red algae > Unclassified | place: Maine, USA | collected 2015-01-05
GACAGGTTCGCTATGAGCGCTGTCACTGTCTTCCCTTGGTCGGCAGACGCAATTCAACCGGTGACGCCCCGGTCGCGCCCACGCCGGTCGCTTCCGGGCGTCACTCGGTTGCGACAAATCGTCCGCGAGTCGGGTCGCCATGGCCTTTGGATCGCGGCTTGGAGCATCATCGGCTGGGCCGGTACTGCACTGGCACCCTTCCTCACCGAAGCGCCGCTGCTCCTCATGATGCTCTCGCCCCGAGCCCTGTTCGTGGCACTCGCATCCGACTCTGTGGCCCTCGTGCCGTTCGTGCTACTCGGCACGCTGCGCCTGAGCGTGACCGACGCGTCGTACTACATCATTGGCCGGCGGTTCCCACTACTGACCAATACATCTCCGTCAACAGCAATGGTGAGTCGCACTCGTGCACGAATCCACCGTATTGCTTTCGAAGGCAACCGCTTGTGTCGCTGGTTCTGTGCCCGACCGCGACTGGCGGGTGCACTGTTGTTCTTGCGTCCAAATGGCAAGTACCTGGCAATTGCAGGCGCGTACGGCGTTCGACCGTGGGTTGCCGGGCTCTCCGCAACGGTTGGCACTGGGGTGTTCATCGCAGCAGTGCATATCGGCGTCGGAGCCCTCTTCTAGGGCTCTAAAATCAACTGCATGAATTCGGTGACCCTCATCAACCGAAGTGCAGCCCTGACCCCAACGGGCAAGTGGTGCCACGCCGTTGATCTCGTCACCACGGTTGTCTGTGCGATCAGGCGCTCCACACCGCCATAGCTGACTGTGCCGCCGCCTTCCATCACGTTCTGGGCCCAATCGGCCCCGGCCCCGTAGGTCAAGACGACGAGCAAGCCTTGGTCTGACTCGAAGCCGTAGAGCGGCGTTGAATAGCTCGCGCCGCTGTGGCGGCCAGAGTGGGCGACGACGAGATAGCCAGGCAAACGTGAAACCCATGGTTCGACGAGTCGATTTGTGTACCGCTTGTTGAGGCGGGCAATCACCTGTGGCAGAGGCACCTGATGAATGTAGGCGAGCGGGGCCGAGCAGCTTCTGCGGGTTTTGGTGCCGCGGGCTATCCCAGCAGGTTCGTTATGGCCGATTGCAGGTCAAGGTCAGCGGTGCAATGAAGGCCGCTCATCCCCTGGGCGATCGCGCCCGTCACGTTCCATTCGAAGTCATCGATGAACAGCACAGTCGACGGGTCTGCAATCCCCATTCGCTCCATGGCGAGTTCGTAGATTTCGGGTTCGGGCTTACGGCAGCCCACCGCCGAAGAATCGATAATAATCTCGAACAACCCGGTAGGAAGACGCGGCAACCAAAGTGGTTGCCACTCCGCCACGTTGTTGGTGACCAATCCAACCCGCAGCCCGAGGGCCTTGCATTCCTGAGCGACGCTGATGCGATCATCGAGCAGCGCCAGATTCGCCATCACATTGTGTTCGCTGTCCGTGGCGACGATCGCAGATGCACCAGCCACCTTGGCTTCGACATAATCGGCGAACGTCGTGAGTGTGATTTCGCCCCGCTCCAACGCGTGCCACGGGTGCGCCTCGGGCGACACCAATGCCGCCGCCATTTCGACCATGACAGCATCTGGGTCATACGGCACGTTCTCCGTCGGCAGATGCAAGGGCGTCGTCAGCACGCCGGAGTAGTCAAACAACATCGTCTCAATCGCCACCGCCGCAGCCTACGAGGGGACACTGCCAGCGTGTGGAAAACGACCAGCCCAAGAACCATGTTCTGTGAGCAACGATGTTGGTAAGGTCACAAGGTTCGTTAACGACAGAGCAGAGCAAGTAGAAGAACATGCAAGGCGTAGTCAAGTCATATGACCCGGTCACCAAAGATGGTGTGCTGATGTCCGACGTTGACTTTGCCGAGTTCGACTTGTCACCTGCCGCTCTCGACGGATCGGTTTTCCGCATGCTGCGACAAGGTCAGCGTGTGGTATTCGATCTCGATGAAAACGGCCAGGCGATACATCTACGTCTTGGCTCTGAAGTTGACATGGGTACGCCCGACTTCTTGCAGTAACGCAAACAGTCCGAGGTACTTGAGCCGTCAGGCTCCACACAATCGAACCCATTTACCGATCAAAGGCGCTCGGAATATGACTCTTACCCTCGAATCAACGACGGTTGCTGACCAGCTTGCATCCAAGTTCGGACTCACAAATGTGCGACTGCACTACGGCCTGAGTCAAGTCGAACTCTTCCGAGCAGCAATCGCAAACGACCGGGGCCGAGTCGAACTCGATGGCCCCGACGACGCACAAAAGGCCTACGCCACTGCGCTGGGCGAAGACGGGCCGCTTATGTATTACAGCGATCCGACTTGCACCGGTCGACCAGTCCAGGACACGTTCGCGGTTGCATGGCCAGAACTGGTCGACGAGATTTGGTGGAAGCCGGACTTCAAACAGTTCGATCCAACCAGGTACGAAGCACTCCTAGATCGGGTGATTGCGCACCTGAACGAAACCAACGCTGAGCTGTACTCGACCGATGTGTTCTGCGGCTGGGATCCAAAGTTTGCCATGTCCTACCGCTTTGTTGGCGAGTACGCCACCCACGCTTACTTCGCCAACATCATGTTCCCGAAGAACGTTCGCAATGATCTCGACGTCAACGATGGCTGGACCATGATTAACGTGCCGTCGTTCCACTGTGACCCCGAGCGCGACGGCACCATGAGCGAGCGCGCCGTGATCATGGACATCAAAAACAAGATCGGCCTCGTGGTCGGCCGTGCCGACTACTGCGGTGTGGTCAAGAAGACCATGTTCACCGTTATGAACTTTGCTCTGCCGGCTCAGGGCCAGCTAACTATGCACTGCTCAGCCAATGTTGGTGGCGATGCCGACTCGGCGATTCTCTTCGGTTTGTCTGGCACCGGCAAGACCACCTTGTCCGCAGATCCTGATCGCTTGCTGATCGGCGACGACGAACACGTGTGGACCGACGACGGCGTATCAAATTTCGAAGACGGCTGCTTCGCCAAGCTCATTGACCTCGACAAGGAAAACGAACCGGTCATTGCGGCCGCACTGTCCATGCCGGGCACCATGATAGAGAACGTGCCTGCGCTGCCAGGCAAGCCGCTCAGCGAGACCGACCCCCAAGAGCTCGACCTGTTCGACGGTTCCCGCACCGAGAACACCCGGTTTGCGTATCCGCTCAGCTGTAACCCAAGTGTTGCCGAAGGCGCCCGCGGCCCACATCCACAAACCATCGTGCTGCTCACCGCCGATGCGTTCGGTGTGTTGCCCCCGATCTCGATACTCAACGAAGAAGAGGTCATGTACCACTTCGTAACTGGCTTCACTTCCAAGTTGGCCGGCACCGAGGTTGGAGTGACCGAGCCTCAGCCTTCGTTCAGTTCCTGCTTCGGCGCACCGTTCATGTCTCAGAAGCCCATGGTCTACGCAGAGCTTCTTGCCCAGCGCATGGCCGACAACAAGGCTCGCTGCATCTTGCTCAATACGGGCTGGACCGGCGGCGCTTACGGCACCGGAACTCGCATGTCGCTGAGCGCAACCCGGGCCCTGCTCAACGCTGCGCTCGCTGGCGATCTCGACGATGTCGAGACCGAGATCCAACCGATTCTCGGCTTGGCTATGCCCAAGTCAGCGCCCGGTGTCGATCCAGCGATCCTCAATCCTCGTAACACCTGGACCGACAAGGCTGCGTACGACGAACAGGCAACCAAACTCCGCGACATGTTCCGGGCCAACTACGAATCCCAGAACTATGCCAAGCTCGGTATTCCCAACGTGATGTAATCGGTTGAGTGTGTGAACGTCGTGGGGATTTGGGTCCGCACGACGTTCATTCGTTCAACCTGAATGAAATAGTGCACGGCACTACCCGTGAAGATCAGCAACACTGACGGCCATGGGTTCATTGCTGATCGTGTCCGGCCCGCCTGGATCTGGCAAGTCAACGGTTGCAGCTGAGCTCGCCAAGCTCGTGTCGCCAAGCGTGCTGGTCGAGGGTGACCGGTTCTTCGGGTTCCTCGCCTCGCCCGGGAATACCACACCGTTTACGACGGAGTCATGGGCCCGTGGTACCTGCAAGATCTCGGCGCGGCACAGACTCCCTAGAGCCACGGGTCGCCGGATAGATATTTCCAGCCGGCGTCAGGAAGCAGCGTTACGGCGACGCCGCCGTGACGGCTGAGCACTTCTTGTGCAGCGTGAATGATCGCTCCCGATGAGGTGCCCACGAAGTGGCCTTCGGCCGTCATGATTTCGCGGACCTTCTCGACCGCCTGGGCGTTACTGATTTCCCAACGTTCGCTCACCAGCGACAGGTCGGCGACTGGGGGTTGAAACGGGTCATCTTGGCTGCGCATGCCGCTAATTGGGTCCGCAAGGATCTCCTCGACTGAGTGCACAGCGATGTTCGGGTATTCGCGCCGCATGCCGCGGCCGCAACCGGTCAGAGTCCCGCCGGTTCCGTAGGATGCCACGAGGTGGTCCGGCGGCGCTTCGAGTGGCCAGTCCCGAGCGATTTCCACCGTCGTTCCGAACTCGTGAGCCGCCGGGTTCGCAGGATTGCCATACTGGTAGCACATGTGCCCCTCGCCAGCGGCGACGAGTTCTTTGGCGTGAGCGATTGCGTCGTTCGGGCCGCCCTCAACGATGATGAGCTCGGCGCCGTAGGCACGCATCAGCTGACGGCGAGCCTCGCTGGCTCGGCTCGGCAGGCAGATATGCGCGGGATGCTTGTTGAGCAGAGCGACCCGCGACAATCCAATACCGGTGTTGCCCGAAGTGGCTTCGATAACCGGCTTGCCATCGGGCAGCAGACCGTTCTTCTTGGCGTCGTGGAACATCCACCAGGCCGGGCGGTCCTTGATCGATCCCGTTGGGTTGTGCCATTCGAGCTTGGCGAAGAGTCTCGTGCCTGCTGGTGCTAGGTTGCGGAGCTCTACGAGCGGTGTGTTCCCGGGCTCCATTAGCGGGCCGAACCGGCATGCTTCGAAAGGTGACTCACTTGGTCAGGATAACCGAAGTTGTCAATGCCGACCCATCTCGTCGAGATAACAGATGTCACAGCACCGAAGTTGGGTCAGACCCGAAGCTCTGTTGCCTAGCTTCGGAGTGGGGACAGTCGGTTCTCGAACCACGACTGCGCCAATAATGCTCCGGCGGCTGCCATGCCAATGAGCGACAAGATGTGATATCCGGCGCCACTCAGTACGAATCCGGCGGTAATGGCACCTGTGCCGCTCGCCAGGTTGGTCGCCAGGTCAGCTGCGCCCTGCACAGCAACCCGGTCAGACTCTGCGACGGACTCGGTGAGCAACGCGCTTCCTGCTACCACGCCGAAACTCCAGCCAAGCCCAAGCAGAAAGAGCCCGGGGAACAGCAACAACCGAGGCGCTTCGCCGGAGAGCGAAGTGAACACGGTGGCGCCCACAAGCGTGAGCCCGGCAAGCACAATCGTTTGGACTCGACCGAACCCGTCGGCAAGCCGGCCCGCCACCGGGGCAAAGGCGAACATGCCCGCGGTGTGCGCCGAGATCACGCCTCCGATCCATCCATCGCCATGCCCGTGGTCTTCCATGTGCAGCGGCGTCATTGCCATGACCATCACCATCACAGCCTGCGATATGACCAACGCCATAAACGCCAGTCGCGCCATGGGATGAGCCCATGCGATCGACACGGCTTCTCGGAACGGAACTGCCCGCTTCTTGACTCCGGCGACCGGGTCGATGCCACCGCTCACAACCAGCGGGTCGGGTCGCATGAAGAACCAGATCACAAGAGAGGACACTGCGAACAACACAACGGCGAGCAGGAAACCGCCGGTGTTCTTATTCAGCCCTATGGATTCCGCCACATCGCCGAGCACCCCAATTGAGAGCGGCGCCAGCACGGCTCCAAACGTGGCGAAGAACACGACGGACCCGATGTCCTTACTTCTCGTAGCGTCTGCCGCAAGGTCGGCGGCGGCGTAGCGGGACATGTTCGACGTTCCGCTACCAACCCCGACCATGATCATGCCGATCAGGAACAGCGGCAGCAGCCCAGATTGGATAGCCATCACGCAGGTCACAGCGCCAAGCACCGCAACACCCAAACCCAAAGCAATGCCGGGCGTGCGACCGCGGCGTTGCATCACGACAGCGAGCCAGCCAGCAGCAAGCGCTGAGCCAAGCGTGCTCGCACCCGTTGACAGGCCGGCCCAGGTTGGCGAACCCAAGAGTTCCTTAATGGCTAAAACCGCTACTGGGAAGGACGCCGATACCGCCCCCCGACTCAAGGTTGAGCTCAGTCTCAGCACACCCAGCGTGCGCTTCTGCACCGCCAGGGTGTCAACACCTTCGATCTCGATTGCCTGGGTCTCGTAACCGATTGGGTTCTTCATGACAGCGATCCAAGGAAATCGATCAAGATGGCGTTGACCTGGTCAGGTGCTTCTTGTTGCACCCAATGGCCAGCGCCTTCGATCATGTGAATGCCCCGCAAGTCGGTGCACCATTCGTTCATGGCCTGGACGGTAGACCCAAGTGCCCCGTCGGAGGTTGTTGCGACAAAGTCTCTATCGCCTGCGATGAACGTGACTGGCATGGTCAGCTTGGTATTTGTCCATGGCCGACTCGTGATCCAGTTCTGGTGCAGGTTGCGGTAGTAGTTGATCGGATTTCCGAAGCCCGAGCGAGCAAAGGCCCGGTAGTAGTTCTCGAACTCTCCCTGACTCAGATGCGGAGGCAGACCCGCTGGAATCGGATCGCCTGGCTTCATCCCTTCGGGGCGTGCGCCGCACAGGGTCCAGTGCATGCGGCGTAGTGCCTCGAGCGGGTCGGCTTCGAAGACCTGCTCGATGCCCTCTTCTTGGAAGGCAAGCATGTAGGCAAACTCGCCGTCGGGATCTGTGGCCTTGATGTGCTCAATGACGCTTCGCTCTCCCCGTGGCGTATAGGGGACGCTCAGCAGCGCAATTCCGCGCACGCGGTCGGGTCGAAACAGACCGACCCACGGAGCAACAATCGCTCCCCAATCATGGCCAACGATGACGGCGTCGGCTAGGTCATCGTGGTCGAGCAGAGCGATCACGTCGCCGACGAGTTCGTTCATGGTGTACGCCTCGACGCCTTCGGGCTGATCGCTCCATCCGTAGCCACGTTGGTCCGGAGCAATGACCTGATAGCCGGCAGCGGCGAGGGCCGGAATCTGGTGGCGCCACGAGTAGGCGATCTCAGGAAAGCCGTGCAGTAGAACGACAGCTGGCCCGCTGCCATTGCGACTGACCGTGAGCGACAGCTCCGGGAGGTTGGTCGGCGTGACCCTGGTCTCAGTCATTGATTCGTCGCACCGCGTGGAATAGGACTTGGGTCGTCGTCGTTCTGAACCTTTGCACAACCTTGCCTATCACACGAGGAGAACCAGCAAATGTTGTTTCGTAGTACTGATCTGCTCCATGACTTCGAGCGTCTGACCAAAGGACTGAACTTTGGCCCGGGGTTTGACCAAGCAGTCGACGACCTTTCCACCGCCGTCAACGGTGCCTTCGCCGGCGATTCAAATCTCGATGTGCTTCGTTCCGAAGATCATTTCGAGATCTTCCTCGACTTGCCTGGTGTTGATCCTGCGGCGGTCGAACTGACCGTTGACGGGCGGACTCTTACCGTGACAGCAGATCGACATTTCGCGGCGCCCGAGGGATCCGACCTCGTGCATGCGGGTCGGCGCCATGGCAGTTTCAGCCGATCTTTCAAGCTGGCAGACGATCTCGATGTCGATGCACTCTCTGCCCGGTCCGACAACGGAGTGCTCATTGTGACTGTGCCGGTCATTGCCGCTCCGGCGCCAAGGAAGATCTCCATCTCAACCGAGGGCTAACCGACCCGGAGCAAGCCTTCGTGGTTTGACTCCTTGAGACTGATCGTCATCCGAAACGGGGACTCGATGGCTGCAACACGATCGCAGTTGTCACTGCGCGGCCTTTGTAGGGCTTCCGGCTTGGGGCAAACGGTCTAGTACCGAGGCCTCGATGCGCGTTACCTGCGCCGATAGCACCCTGCCTGACGACCTACCGGGCACCGTCCGACATCGTTCAAATAGGCACTGGGGTCGCATCGAGCGTGAGTGCTCGGATCGCGAGGCCCATGATGAACAGGCTGCCACCGCCGTACAACAGGTGGCGAATGTGATTGAGCTGAGACCGGTACCCATAAAGAATGGCTACCGCGACCAGCGTGAGAAAGCCATAGAAGGTGTGGTATTCCGGAGGCTCGCCTTCGAGCTGTTGTAGCCGAGCTACGCCCAACGCAACCTCGACGAACAACAGCACCTGCGCAATCGAGACAAAGGCCCAGAGCGAACGGTGTCGCAGTTTCTCGATGAAGTGAGCAGCGGTCGCCCACATTCCAACCAGCCCGTTCGCAAGGATCACGACCCAGGCCAACACCGTATGGGCGTCAGAAATCATCGGTTCGGCCTCGACCTGTCTCGTGGACTGCGCGCACGGAGTTAATCGAACAGTGTCGTTGCGATCTCGCCTTGGCGGACACGACTCTGCCGGTAGAGAGCTGCGTCGACCAGCCACTCGGTCCCAAAGGCCATCGCAAAGAGGTCGTCGGGCATAGCTAAGAAGAAGCTCTCGTCATTGATCTGACTGGCGTGGGCCATGAGTGATGCCCGTTTGCGGTCAAGGGCGGCTGAGACATCAATCGCGTGAGTCAGTTCTTCTTGGGGCATGCCGAACTCGCTGCGGTCAACCCGCTCATCTTCGTTGAGCTCGTCTTCGCCGAAGGCGCCATTCTCGGCGGCTTGCTCGATCATGGTTCGATTGGCAGTTGCCCACAGCACCCGATCGATGTCTGCGAGTTCTGCAGCCCGAGCGCCAACGAGATGGACCTTGACATGATCAGGATGGCCGTACACGCCATGCGGGTCGTACCCGATCAGAATGTCGGCCTCGGCCCGCCGCAAGATCGCTGCCAGACGCTCTGAGGCCTCTTCGAGATCCGCTTGCCAGAAACATGTCGGGTCATCGTTGGACGGTTCGTCGACCATGCCAGAGTCTCGGTATCCCAAAAATTCGACCGTATGGACACCAAGGATCTCTGCGGATCGATGGACCTCGGCCTCGCGCCGATCCCCAAGGAGTTCGCCGGCTCCAAGCACACCCTCGACGGGTTCTCCCATCTCACCTCTGGTCGCGACGACCAGAGTGACCTGATGTCCTTGGTCTGAGGCCAGTGCCATTGTGCCCCCCGTTGAAATGGCTTCGTCGTCGGGATGTGCATGGAAGAAAACCAGGTTGGCCATCAGGCGATCGCGCCGGATTCGCGTAGCGCCGCGACTTCGTCGTTGGAGAAACCGAACGTTGCCAGCGTGTCGTTGGTGTTTTGACCGGGGAAAGGCGGCGGCGCTGGCACCGCTGCTGGCGTTTCGCTGAAGCGCGGCGCAGGGGCTGGTTGTGTGAGGCCGTCGATATCGATGAACGTTGATCGGGCGACGTTGTGCGGGTGGGCGGGCGCTTCGCTCCAGTTCAGCACCGGGGCAAAGCAAATGTCGGTGTGTTCCATGATCTCGCACCACTCGTCGCGGGTCTTGGCCTTAAACAGTCCTGCGATCTTGACCTTGAGCGCTGGCCACTCGTCGCGGCTCATCTGCTTCGGCAGGTCTTGGGGATCGAGCTCAAGTTTCTCGAGCAGGATCGAGTAGAACTGCGGCTCGATAGATCCAATCGACACGTATTCACCGTCGGAACATTCGTAGACGTCGTAGAAGTGCGCTCCTGTGTCGAGCATGTTGGAGCCGCGTTCTTCCTTCCACATGCCGGTTGCTGTCATCGACGAGAACATGGCCGCAAGCACAGCTGCGCCATCGACCATTGCTGCGTCGACCACTTGGCCTTGCCCAGTCGAACGAGCACTCACGAGGGCAGATACCACCCCGAAGGCGAGGAACATGCCGCCGCCACCGAAGTCGCCAACCAGGTTCAAGGGTGGAACTGGTCCGCTGTCTTTGCGGCCCATCATCGACAGGACACCAGACAGTGCGATGTAGTTGATGTCGTGGCCAGCTGCAAGTGCGTAGGGCCCTTCTTGACCCCATCCGGTCATACGCCCGTACACGAGCGCAGGGTTGCGGGCGAGGCAGTCCTGGGGGCCCAGGCCCATACGTTCAGTAACGCCGGGGCGGAACCCTTCGATGAGCACGTCGCACTCTTCGATCAGGCGGAGGACGGTTTCGACGCCCTCTGGATTCTTGAGATCGACACCGATCGACTGCTTGCCGCGGCTGGCAACATCGGGCGGACTGCCCGCTGGCATCTCAGCCGGAACGTTTGACGCTCGCTCGACTCGAATGACGGTTGCGCCCATGTCGGCGAGCATCATGCCGCAGAATGGTCCGGGCCCGATTCCTGCCAACTCAACTACTTTTACGCCCGCTAGCGGTCCCATGTGTGCTCCTGTGTCGAAAGTGCTCGCTGAAGTCTGACAGATCAGCGTGGCCCAGATGTGGTGCTATCGCCAATTCAGCGGTCGCTACATGCGACTGAGTAGTTCGGCCTTTTTGGTTTGGAAATCCACTTCGGTGATAACCCCACGGATGCGGAGTTGGTCGAGCTGTTCTATCTGCTCAGGTATGGAGAGTGGCCGCTCGACAGGCGGCGATACGTTTGCGGCCGCGGCTTGTGCGGTCGCCTGGGCCATTGCCTCAAATTCTTGGTTCTTGTTGATTTCCATGGCGCGATAGATCTCTTGCTGAATGAGTTGGGGTTTGCGCACATTGTCGAAGTTCTGTTGGCCACCCTCGCCAGCTGACTCAACGGTGAGGTCCCCGCTTCCGACGGCGCGTTCGAACAGCGTGGTATTGAAGAAGACGGTGTTGATCCGTTCGAGTGGGATCTCGATGCCCTTCTTCGAGAAAACTCCGCTGCGGAAGACCAGTCGGTCGGTCGTGATCACAAAGTTCACCCCGGCCCAGTTGAAGTACCGCCACGCAAAGTTCAACACGGACAAGATCACGACAACCGCAAAGATGAACCAGACGATGGAGTTGCCGATCCAGTTGGCAAGCACACCACCAATGATGATGGTCGCCAGCACCAGCGCCGCCTGGGGCGTGATGAACCACCAGTGTGGTCGCATATCAAGCAGGATTTCTTCGTTGTTGTTCAGCAGTTTCGGATCGAAGGCCACAACCCAAGCATAGAACGGCGCGCAATCTCAGGTAGCGAACGGCGACTATCCCCAGCCCAGCTCGTGGAGGCGGTCGTCGTCGATGCCGAAGTGGTGGGCGACCTCGTGTATCACCGTGGTGATCACTTCGTGCACGATGTCTTCGTCGGTCTCGCAGATCTGACATATCGGCGTGCGGTAGATGAAGATCCGGTCTGGCATCTCGCCAATGCCGTAGTCGCCCCGCTCCGTAAGGGGAACGCCGTCATAGAGGCCGAGCACGTCGGGGTGCTCGCCCCACTCTTCGATCAGAAATACGACGTTGTCGATGAGCGCAAACAGATCCTCGGGAATCAAGTCAATGGCTTGGCTAACGAGTCTCTCGAAGCGGCGGTCAGAGATCAGGATCACAACAGCAACGAGCTTGTCACACCAGCTCGGTAGTGTCGGAGCCATCATGTCCGATTTTGCGCTGCATCCTGATGCACTCCTTGATGGCCTCGACGCAACGCAGCACCAAGCCGTCTCTTCACCCGACAACCCCTTGGCAATTCTTGCGGGCGCCGGGAGCGGCAAGACTCGAGTGCTCACTCGTCGGATCGCTCACCGGGTCGCTACTGGGGCCATCGACCCTCAGCGCACGCTGTCTGTCACCTTTACACGCAAAGCCGCAAGTGAGTTGCGCCAACGACTTCGCCAGCTGGGACTTCGCGACAACATAACGACCGGCACTTTTCACTCACTTGCGTATTCCCAGCTTCACGAGCGGTGGGCCGAGCGGGGCGTGCAGCCGCCCGACATGCTGGATCGCAAGTTTGCCGTCATCGCCAAGTTGCTTGGCCGGCGGGCGAACACGTCGTTGATACTCGACACGCTTCGCGAGCTTGAGTGGATGACTGCGCGCAACTTGCCGCTCGATCTGTATGCACGCGAGGTTGACCGACTCGATCGCAAGCCGCCACTGCCCGTGGCCGATGTCATCCAAACCGCCAAGCGATATGCCGAAGAAAAGCGCCGTATGCGCGTTATCGACTTCGATGACTTGCTGCTGTTGGCGATGCGAGATATCGAGGCCGACCCAGAGTATGCATCAGTGGTTCGCTGGCGTCATCGTCATGTGTTCGTCGATGAGTTCCAGGATGTCAACCCTCTGCAGTTCCGCCTGCTCAAGGCCTGGCTCGGCGACGAGCCAGACTTGTGCGTTGTTGGCGACCCGAACCAGGCGATCTACGCGTGGAACGGCGCGGACTCCTGGTACTTACGCAAGTTCACGCAACACTTTCCGAGCGCGGGGGTGATCAAGCTTGGTCATAACTACCGGTCGACACCCGAGATCATCGCTGCTGGCCACTCGGTGCTCCCAAAGCCTGATCGCGAAGCCGAGCCTCCAAAGACGGATCGGCCAAGCGGGCTTGAACCCCAAATCACCAAGTGCGCCGACGACGCGACCGAAGCTGCGACGGTCGCCCGGTCGGTTCGAGACCATGCCGGGCCGGGTGTTTCCTGGTCCCAACAAGCCGTGCTTGTCCGCACGAACGCACAGGTAGCTCTCATCGCTACGGCTTTTGAACGGTCTCGGATCCCCCATCGCGTCCGTGGCCGGTCAACCTTGATTGATCAGCCAGAAATTAAGGCGTTGCTCCGGTTGCTCCGCGACTCCAACGGTGCGCTCGCTGCCGTCATGCCTGACCTTCGAGCTGCCGTCGCAGAGACGAGCGTGGACGAAGGCGAGGCCGAGAGCGCTGCCGAAGCAGAACGGCAGCGCAACCGCGAGGCTCTGCTCCAACTCACGGTTGATCATGCTTCGTCGTTCCCGAATGCAAACGGACACGATTTCGCGAACTGGCTCCGAGCTTCGGCGGCCAAAGAAGCGCTTGATGTAGGAGCGAATGCCGTCGACCTACTCACCTTCCACGCAGCTAAGGGCCTCGAGTGGGACATCGTGCACCTTGCCGGAATCGAGTCGGGATATGTCCCGATAGCTCAGGCCAACGGCCCCGCTGCGCTCAGCGAAGAACGTCGTCTTTTGCACGTCGGTCTGACTCGAGCCCGCGACAAGATCCTGATCACCTGGGCTGCAAAACGAACCTTTGGCGAACGTACATCGCGCCGCAATCGTTCTCCCTATCTTGACCACATCGACGGAAGCGACTTAGCCGCTCCAACGCTTTCGTTGCAACCCGAGGAAACGGGCAAGCAGCGCGGCAAACGGCATCTGAGTGCGATCCGATCCGAGTACGAAGACTCAGAACCGGACTCGCCGTTGTATCTCGAACTCAAACAGTGGCGTTCCGACACGGCAAAGGAGCAAGGCGTGCCTGCGTACATCGTTTTCAACAACCGCACCCTGGCCGCCCTGGCTGCTCGTCACCCAGCGAGCCAAGACGAACTCCTCGAGGTTCCCGGTATCGGACAGGCCAAAGCCGACCGGTATGGCGCAGCCATCCTCGACCTCATCAAACTCCGTTGATCCGTTCCAGGCATGCCGACGGGGTGGTTGGTTAGATGGAATAGTCTGCGTAGATCGGGATGTGGTCGCTGGGCTTGTGGCCGTCCCATGCTTTGCGACCGTTGCGGTCAACAAGTGCACCCGTGACGGTGTCGAGCAGTGACTGGGTCGCAAGGATCAGGTCGATGCGAATTCCCTGTCGCTTGTGAAAGCGCCCTGCGGTGTAGTCGTAGTAGCTGAACAATCCCGGATGATCGGGGTACACATGCCGGAAGGTGTCGGTCAGACCCCAATTGGTGATGTTGTCGAGTGCGTCACGCTCAAGCTTGGTCACGTGTGTCTTGCCAGCGAACGCTTTGGTATCCCAAACGTCGTGATCGGTCGGCGCAATGTTGAAGTCGCCGAGGATCGCGAGCTTGCTGTTCGGATCATCGTTCTGGTCGAGATGAGCTCGTAGTCGGCCAAGCCAGTCGAGCTTGTAGTGGTAATGATCGTGGCCAACTTCGCGCCCATTCGGCACATAGACCGAGGCAACCCGCACGCCGCCGCAGGTAGCCCAAATCACTCGGGCGTCGACATCAGGATCGCCCCCATCGGCGAAGTCGATCAGGACATCTTCGATACCGACTTTGCTTAAGATCGCGACGCCGTTCCACTGGCCCTGTCCGTGGTGGGCCGAGGCGTAACCCATCGCTTCGAATTCGGAGGCAGGAAATGCGTCGTTCGCGAGTTTTGTCTCCTGGATACAGACCACGTCGGGCTGCATTCGGCCGAGCCACTCTTCGACGCGGGGCATTCTTGCGTTGAGCGAATTGACGTTCCAGCTGGCGATACGCATGACACGTGACGTTACCGGCGAGGCCTCGCCACCGGGCCGCATCAGTAGGTAGCGGTCCCCTCGTGCTCTCTTTGGGTAAACTCTTGTTATGACTGATACTGCCGCGCCTCGTGATTCTGAGCGACATCCCGGCCCCAATGCATGGCTGCTCGAAGAGATGCAATCTCAGTTCGAGAATGCACCCGACCAGCTCGATGATGACTCCTTGACCTTCTTTGCAACCGGTCCGACTACAGCGAGCGCTCCGCAGGTTCCTCCCCCTGCTGCGTCGACTTCGGCAGCCCCGCAGCCGGCTGCACCTCTCCCTGCTCCGACGCCAGCGCCAACCGCTGCGGTTCCTGCCGTTACTGCGTCCGAGGCATCACCACCGGCTGGCACCAACGGCGCTGCACCGTCTGCCGCGCCGGCTGCTGCCCCCGAGGCACAAGTCGAGGTGCAGGGCGAACCGCTGCGTGGCGCGGCGGCCCGCATTGTGCAGAACATGGAGGCCAGCCTCGGGGTTCCCACCGCTACGAGCTTCCGTGATGTTCCCGCCAAGATGCTCGAGGCCAACCGCCGTGTCATCAACGGCTATATGAAACGCAGCCGCCTCGGTAAGGCCAGTTTCACCCACCTGATCGCTTGGGCGACTATTCGTGCCATTGCTGATCATGTTCCCAACATGAACTCGACCTATGTCGAAGGCCCCGATGGCAAGCCCCGGGTGCACCGCCACGAAGAAATTGGCTTAGGTGTCGCCGTCGACGTGCAGAAATCCGACGGTAGCCGCACGCTGCTCGTGCCAACGCTACGCGATGCAGCCGGTACCGACTTCATGGGATTCGCCGAGAAATACGACGACCTCATTGCTCGCGCCCGCGTCAACAAACTCACGCTCGATGACTTTGGCGATACAACCGTTTCGCTCACAAACCCGGGCGGCATCGGCACAGTCCAGTCTGTGCCCCGCCTGATGCCGACCCAGGGTGTCATCGTTGGTGTAGGAGCAATTGATCTGCCTGCTGCGTGGCAGGCTGCCGATCCGCGAACGATTGCCGACCTGGGCATCTCCAAGGTCGTGACGATCACCAGCACCTATGACCATCGCATTATCCAGGGTGCCGAGTCCGGCGAGTTCCTCAAGGCGATCCACAGCTTGCTCGTCGGCGAGCACGCCTTTTACGAAGAGATCTTCGAGTCGATCGGGGTGCCCTATCAGCCGATCAACTTCAACCCCGATCGCGCCACGAGCAGTAAAGACGAAGTGCTCACCAAACAGATCGCGGTGAATCAGTGCGTAAACATGCACCGAGTCCGCGGTCACCTGATCGCCAATCTTGACCCGTTGGGCCTGCGCGAAAGCTATGTGGACATCGACATCGATCCCGAGACATACGGTCTGACCGTTTGGGACCTGGATCGCGAATTCCTGCACACCGACTACGCGAATGCGGGCAAGGCCGCGCCCCGCAAGATGATTCTGCGAGAGATGTTGGGCGAGATGCGCGATGCCTATTGCCGCACCGTTGGCATTGACTACATGCACATTCAGAACGCCGAAGAGAAGCGCTGGATCCAGCAGCGGGTCGAGGGTGTCGATCGCACGCCCGAAGACGATGAGAAGCGCCACATCTTGGGCCGACTCAATGCCGCCGAAGCTCTTGAGAGCTTCCTCGACCGCAAATACCCGGGCACCAAGCGGTTCGGGCTCGAGGGCGGGGAAAGCGCCATTCCAATCCTCGATGCCATCGTGGGCGACGCTGCCGACGCCGGACTCGGCGAGGTGATCGTGGGCATGGCCCATCGCGGTCGTCTCAACGTGCTGGTCAACATTGTGGGCAAGACCTACGAGAAGTTGTTCCGCGAGTTCGAGGTCGGGGTCGAAGAAGGAGCGGTGCAAGGCAGCGGCGACGTCAAGTACCACCTGGGCATGGAAGACGTCTTCACCTCGCGGCACGGCAATGACATTCCAATCCGGCTGGCGGCGAACCCGTCACACCTCGAAGCCGTCAACCCAGTGGTCGAGGGCATCGCACGGGCCCATAGCGACCTCTTTCCGGTCAGTGAGGACACCGCCGACTACCCGATTCTGCCGCTGCTAATTCACGGCGATGCTGCATTTGCTGGCCAAGGCGTCGTAAGCGAAACGCTCAGCATGTCCCAGATCGAGGGCTTCGCTATTGGCGGCACGGTGCACCTGGTGATCAACAACCAGGTTGGGTTCACCACAACAGCGGAGGCGCAACGTTCATCCACCTATCCGACCGACGTGGCTCGCATGGTGCAGGCCCCAATCTTCCATGTAAATGGCGACGATCCCGAAGCATGCGTGTGGGCCGCACACTTGGCCTTTGAGTACCGCCAGCGCTTTAACAAAGACGTTGTGATCGACTTGTGGTGCTACCGCCGCAGAGGCCACAACGAGGGTGACGATCCCAGCTACACCCAACCGCTTATGTACCGGGTCATCGACGAGCTCCCGTCGGTGCGCCACAAGTACCTCGAGCTTCTCGTCGGCCGCGGCGATGTCGACGCCGAGGAAGAACAAGCTGCGCTCGCTGACTTCGATGACCGACTGCAAGCGGCACTTGATGCAACTCGCGACGCTGCGCCGCCGAAAGATCTTAAAGCAGCAGCGCCGCCCAAAGCCGTGGGCGTGCTCCCCCACGTAGATACTGACATCAGTCGCCAGACTGTCGACCGCATCTACCACGCGCTACAGCGCAGCCCCGACGGGTTTACCTTGCACCCCAAGCTCGCCCGGCAGTTTGAGCGACGCGACAAACTGTTCGCATCTGGCATGGTCGACTGGGCCATCGCCGAGGCCCTCGCGATGGGTTCCTTGCTGGGCGAAGGTACTTCGGTTCGCCTCACTGGACAGGACAGCCGACGCGGCACGTTCTCTCATCGCCACTCCACATTGGTCGACTACAACACCGGCGCCGAGTACCGTCCGCTCGACGACGTACGCCTCGTGACTGCCCAGTTCTCGGTCTTCGACTCGATGCTCAGCGAATATGCGGCTCTTGGGTTCGAATACGGCTACTCAATTGCCAACCCGGACGCCCTCGTCATGTGGGAAGCCCAGTTCGGCGACTTTGTAAACGGCGCTCAGATCGTGATCGATCAGTTCATCGTGAGCGGCGAAGACAAGTGGAAACAACACAGCGGCTTGGTGATGCTGCTCCCTCATGGTCTTGAAGGTCAGGGACCGGAGCATTCGTCGGCTCGAGTGGAAAGAGTCTTGCTGGCATGCGCCGAAGACAACATTCAGGTCGCCAACGCCAGCACGGCCGGTCAGTACTTTCACCTGCTGCGCCGTCAGATGCATCGCAACGTGCGCAAGCCGCTGTTCATCTTCACCCCCAAGTCTCTGCTTCGGGCCAAGCCTGCACACTCGCGGATCGAAGACTTGACCGATGGGACTTTCGAGGAGCTACTCGATGATCCTTTCATCGACGATGCTTCGGCTGCCACAGTGAAGAACGTTGTGATCTGCACCGGCAAAGTGAGTCACGACATGATCGAAGCTCGCGACGCTGCTGACGCCCCGATTGCGGTGTTGCGAGCCGAACAGCTGTATCCCTGGCCGGCCGACGCACTCGCCGAAACCTTACGCCGCTACCCCAACGTCCGCGATCTCATCTGGCTGCAAGAGGAGCCGGAGAATATGGGGGCGTGGAACTTCGTCAAAGGCCGACTCTACGAGAGCCACGGCGACGACTACAAAATCACCCGCATTAGCCGACCCGAGTCGGGTTCGCCCGCAACGGGAAGCTCGAGCATTCACGCCCAAGAACAAGCCGAACTCTTGCAGAGAGTCCTTGACTTCGGGTAGTCGCCGTTCGCTAGCAACGAACTCCTCGCCGCAGCTCGGCATCGCCTGTGTGACGGGAATCGCTGCTGTCTGACCTCGGCGTTGGCTGGTTTTCGTGGCATGGTGATTCTGCGTGACCGTTTCAGATATTTCGCTCAAAGTTGACACCGACTTCGGGGCATTCACCGAAGTTGGCCCCTGGAACCTCGATCTCGAAGAGATCACATGGTTGTCCAACCTGGATCGCTTGCGCGACGACATCAGGGCCAACGTGCCCGAGTTGACCCGCAAGCGATTCCTGCCGCCCGGACGCCGAGTCGGTTCCATCCTGGGTCGCTTTGGATGGGCCCTTGGCCGCTGGCGGTTGGCGAAACTCCGCGGCTTGCAGGGCAGCGAGTCCAAACAGGAGCTTTCGCTTCGGCTCCGTCTTGCTTCGGAAAAACTCGGGTCGACCTACATCAAGCTCGCACAGATCATTTCCTCGGGCGAGGGCGTCTTTCCCCAAGAACTCGTTACCGAGTTTCGTAAGTGCCGGGATCAGGTACCTGCCGAGCCATTCGCAGCCGTAAAGCAAATTGTCGAAGAGGACTTGGGCCGCAAGCTCCATGAGGTCTTCGCAAGCTTCGATAAAGTCCCACTGGCTGCGGCCAGCATCGCCCAGGTGCATCGCGCCGAGATCAAGATTAACGATGTGCTGACCGAGGTCGTCGTCAAAGTACAGCGACCCCGCATCGGCGAGTTTGTCCACGCCGATATCGCCGCGTCGGCTTGGCTTGCTCCCTTTCTGGTTGGGCGCATTCCTGTCTCTGCGTTAGCAAACCCTCCGGCACTCGTCGAGGTGTTCGCGCAGTCCATTGTCGAAGAACTCGACTTTCGTCTCGAAGCTGGCAACATGCTCGACGTTGCCCGGTCGCTCAAGAGCCTGGACCAAGACGGCTACGTAGTTCCGCGTCCGCACCCGTCGCTCGTGACCCGTCGAGTGCTTGTCATGGAACGGCTCGACGGTTTCCAGTTCGACGACGTCGAGCGCTTGAAGGCCGAGGACATCGACCCCCACGAGATCGTTCGCACCGGCATGGTCGGTTTCCTCGAAGGCGCCATGGTGAACGGCATCTTCCATGGTGACCTTCACGGTGGCAACCTGTTCGTGCGCCCCGATGGCAAGACCGCGCTTCTCGACTACGGAATTGTGGGCCGACTTACTGAACCCAAGCGCATCGCGTTCCTGAAGCTCATGATGTCCTCGATGAGCAGCAACGTGACCGGCCAGGTCGAAGCAATCCGTGACCTGGGAGCGCTGCCCGACGATGTCGACATCCCGACGGTAATCATCGAACTGGGCCTCGACGGCAGTGCTGTGGATCCATTGCAGCTGACTCAGGGCGAATTGGTCGACGAAGTGAATCGCCTTGTCAAAGCGATGCTCGGCTACGGCGCTCGAATGCCGCGAGAGCTCATGCTCTTTGCAAAGAACATGGTTTTTCTCGAGGGCGCAATATCGACACTCACACCTGATCTGGACATCTTCGCCGAAGTCCAGCACATTGCCATGTGGTTTCTCAAACGCCACGGCAATCAGCTGGCAGCCGACATCGGCATCAAAACCGACGACTTCATGGTCGACTTGTCCGCAATGAAGGGCCAGTTCGGTGTCGACCCAGCAACCGACGAGTTCACGTACCGAGAACTCCAGGAGCGGCGAGAGATTATCGCCAAACGCTTCGCGGGCAAGGAGTAGTCCGCCTTTCAGCTCGCACCTCGCCGAAACGCTGCTTCCAAGCCCCCACATCTACGGTCCTCCCCGGCAGTGACGGACATTCTTCGTCGAGACTAGAACGTGATGTCGAGGATCTCGCTGAGTTCAGCCAGAGCCACGTGGGGGTCAACAACCTTGATGGTGGTCATGCCCATCGCCCGAGCTGGTTTGAGGTTGATACCGAGGTCGTCGAGGAACACGCAGGCCGCGGGCTCCACTTGGAGCGCCTCACATGCCAGCTCGTAGAAGCGCGGCGTAGGCTTTCGTACCCCAGCTTTCGAAGACTCGACGATGACTTCGAACAGCTTCTTTGTCTCACCATGAGAGCCGCTGCCCGGGTCATCGCCTGCGCTGAAGTTGTTGGTGAGCATCGCCGTTCGATACTGCTCCCGGATCTTGCGGACCGCGTCGACCATAAACGGTCGGATCTCGGTCTTGAGGCAGTCAAGCACTTCCTGGCCTGGAATCTCATACCCAAGCGATCCGGCTTCCGCCTCAAAAAGCTCGCTAAAGCCGGCAACGTCGACATCGTTACGTTCGTATTGGGCCCACGCATTGCTGTCGGGGTTCGTCGAGTTGATCTTGCGGATCGTGTCAGCAGGGACTCCTCGCCGCTCCTCGAGCAGGGCGAAGTTGTCGAACGGGCTGGTGGTTATGACCCCACCAAAATCAAACAGCACAGCTTCAATCACGAGACAACCCTAATGGTCGAGTCGCCCGACCGATCATACGGCCTAGGCTTTGGGCCGATGGCTGACTACATCATGACAATGCACAAGATCGGGAAGTTCATTCCGCCTGATCGTGATCTCATCAAAGACATCACCCTGTCGTTTCTCCATGGGGCAAAGATCGGCGTGCTTGGGCCAAACGGTGCCGGCAAGTCGACGTTGCTCAAGATCATGGCTGGTGTCGACCCGGACTTCAACGGCGAACTGCGGCTAACCCCGGGCAATACCGTTGGCATGCTCATGCAAGAGCCCCAGCTCGACGAAACCAAAAACGTCTATGACAATATCCTCGACGGCATCGGCGATGTCGCCGAGCTACTCAAGCGCTACGACGAGGTGCTCGCTGGCTGGGCTGACCCCGAAGCCGACTACGACAAATTGGGCACCCAGCAAGCTCAGATCGAAAAAGAACTCGACGCCAAAGAAGGGTGGGACGTTAAACGCACGATCGAGATCGCAATGGATGCGTTGCGCACACCCGAAGCCGAAGCCGAAGTCACCACCCTGTCCGGTGGTGAAAAGCGCCGCGTCGCGCTTGCCCGGCTGCTGCTCTCCAAGCCCGACCTACTACTACTTGATGAGCCAACCAACCATCTCGATGCCGAGTCGGTGGCCTGGCTCGAGCGCCACCTCGCCGACTATGCAGGCACCGTGATCGCAGTAACTCACGATCGCTACTTCCTCGACAACGTAGCCGGCTGGATTCTCGAGCTCGACTACGGCAGAGGAATTCCTTTCGAGGGCAACTACAGCGCGTGGCTCGAGGCCAAGACCGAACGTTTGGCACAGGAGGAACGCCGCAATGTTTCTCGTAAGAAGAGCTTGCGGACTGAGCTCGAGTGGATTCGCATGGCGCCCAAGGCGCGACAGTCCAAGGGCAAGGCGCGCCTGGCGAACTACGACAAGCTGGTGAAAGAGGCCAAAGAGGCCACCATGCGCGACGAGAAACTCGAGATCGAGATTCCGGCGAATAAGCGCCTTGGCGATGTAGTCATCGAAGCCAACGATCTGAGTAAAGGGTTCGGCGATCGACTCTTGATCGACGATCTATCGTTCACCCTGCCACCGGCCGGCATCGTGGGCGTCATTGGAGCGAACGGCGCAGGTAAGACGACGCTGTTCCGCATGATCACTGGCACCGAGGAGCCCGACGACGGCAATTTGCGCGTCGGCGAGACCGTGCAGCTGGGCTATGTCGATCAGAGTCGAGACGCCCTCGATGCTGAACGAACCGTCTACGCAGAGATCTGCGATGGTCAAGATGTCATTGAGCTCGGCGGGCGAGAGATCAACGCTCGCGCCTATGTAGCATCGTTCAACTTCAAGGGCCCTGACCAACAGAAGCTTGTTGGCCAGCTATCCGGTGGTGAGCGCAACCGAGTGCATCTTGCCAAGGTGTTGCGCAGCGGCGCCAATGTTCTGCTCCTCGACGAACCAACGAATGACCTTGATATCGAGACGCTTCGTTCCCTTGAGAACGCGCTCGAAAGTTACGCCGGCTGCGCGGTGATCATTAGCCACGATCGTTGGTTCCTGGATCGTATTGCGACCCACACGCTGGCGTTCGAGGGCGACTCGCAGGTGCGTTGGTTCGAAGGCAACTTCAGCGACTACGAGGCCTTCCGTCGCAAAGAGCTCGGCGCCGCCGCCGACCAGCCAACCCGAATCAAATACAAGCCGCTTACCCGCTAGCACTTGTCCAGTTCCCTTCCACGCTGCGCATCGTGAAGATGCTCGCTCGCTTTGTAGCGCTCGCCTCGGGTTGGTTTAGTCGTCGACTTGGCAAGGGTGGCGGCACGACTCTTCCTGGCGTCGTGATCTTAAAGCTCCGGCCAGAGGCCCTTGCCGACTTTTCCGACGGCTTGGACTACGGCAGCGTGCTCGTTTCGGCAACGAACGGCAAGACCACAACTACACGATTGCTGGCTGCTGCGGTCGAGGCGACCGGATACCACCTGGTTACCAATGCCGAGGGATCTAATCTCGAGCGCGGCATCGCTGCTGCACTTCTCAAGGCGGACAAGACCGCAGATCTCGGCCTTTTCGAAGTAGACGAAGCCGCCCTTGGAGCAGTCGCCCGGTCGACACGTCCGAGGGTCATTGTCCTCATGAATCTGTTCCGCGATCAGCTCGACCGCTATGGAGAGCTTGAGACACTGATTAGTAAGTGGGCCAAAGTTCTCGATGATGTAGCGGCACACCCTGACCCGCCGACGTTGGTGCTGAACGCCGATGATCCGAACATCGCAGCGCTCGGCCAGGGTCGGCGCAACGTCGTCTGGTTTGGCATTGACGACGCCAGCCATGCCATTGCTGAACTTGATCATGCCGCCGACGCAACCACCTGTCGCATCTGCGGGACTGCACTCACCCATACCGCCGTGCTTGTTGGTCACCTTGGACATTGGCACTGCCCAACCGGCGATGCCGAGCGCCCGACTCCTGCCGTGGCTGTATCCAGCGCCAGCTTTGGCACGACCAATCAATCGGTCACGATCGACTATCCCGGTACCCGCCCCGGGTCAAGCGAGGATGGCGCTCAAGTCACAGTGACTTCGCCACTACCCGGGCTTCACAACACCTACAACATCGTCGCGACCTTCGCCGCATCGTGGGCGCTGGCGGAGCGCACCAAACGGGTGCAAGATGCTCAGTTTGTTGCTCATGCGGTGGGCGCAACCAAGCCGGCCTTCGGGCGGGGCGAGTTGATCGAGGTTGGCGACAAGTCAGTCCAGCTCCTCCTCGCAAAAAATCCCACGGGCGTGAATCAGAACGTGCGCACCATTTTGAGCAGCGATGATGATCTCTATCTCCTGGTATTGCTGAATGATCGCACTGCCGACGGCAAAGACGTGAGCTGGATCTGGGACGTGGACTGGGAGCCGCTGCTGCCTCGTATTGCGTCCCTGACCTTGGGCGGCGACCGGGCGTTCGACTTGGCGTTGCGATTCCGATACGGCGGTTTCGATATGGACGCAGTCAACGTTGTCTCTGACCCCGAAGCCGCACTCGATATGGCGCTCGCTGCCACGCCGAGTGAGGCCACCCTGCATGCGCTTCCGACCTATACCGCCATGCTCGACCTTCGCAAGGTGCTGACCCAACGAGGTCACACCACGGCGTACTGGAGCGAAGCCCAATGAGCACGCCAACGGTGCGGTTGTGCCATCTGTATCCCGACCTGATGAACATCTATGCCGACCGCGGCAACATCGCAGTGTTTGAGAAGCGGTTGGCGTGGCGCGGCATGAAGCTCGCTATCACCGAGGTCGGTGTCGGTGAGATGCTCGATGCCGACCAGCACGACCTGTACTACCTGGGCGGAGGTCAAGACCGGGATCAGAATCTGGTCGCTAAGGATCTTGTCGCCAATGCCGAAGCGCTGCGAGCGGCGGCCCATGCAGGTGTTCCGCAGCTCTACGTGTGCGGCGGGATTCAGCTGGCGGGTCACAGCTATGTGACTGCGGACGGGGCTCGGCTCGAAGGTCTTGGAATTTTGGACCTGACCACCGAAGCTGGCGACACTCGCCTGATTGGCGATCTCGTCATCGATGCAACCCTCGACGGATCAAAGCACCGGGTCGTCGGTTATGAGAACCATGTAGGCCGCACGCGCCTGGGGCCAGATTGTGTTCCACTCGGCCGCGTCGTGAACGGCAACGGAAACAACGGCGACGACGGCACCGAAGGAGCGGTCTACAAACATGTGATCGGCACCTATTTACATGGACCGTTGCTACCGAAGAACCCGTGGCTTGCTGACTGCGTGCTCGGCTGGGCCTTGGAGCACCGTTACCGGACCAAGGTTGTGCTTCCGGCGTTAGACGACACTGCTGAGCAGCATGCTCACGACGCCGCCATCTCCCGGGCCAATATTGCGCGTTGACGGGCAGTCGCCACTCGCCAAGTCAACTGATCAGAAGAGGCGGGGCTCCTTTGGTTCGATGCCGCGGAGTTCGTCGTAGTCAACGACCTGCCACTGGATCTCGCGGTCGGTGGCGAGGACTTTGGCCTGCGGCTTGATCTCCTGGGCGACGAACATGCCGCGCACCGGGCGCAACTGTGGATCGCGGTTAAGGAATTCGAGGTACCTCGTGAGTTGCTCAACGCCATCGATTTCGCCCCGGCGTTTGATCTCAACGGCAATCGTGCCGCCGTCGGCGTCCTTCAGAAGCAGATCGACCGGACCAATATCAGTTGGGTACTCACGGCGCACGAGCCGCATTCCATCGCCCATTGTCTCCGGCGCTGCGGCAAGCAGTTCTTGCAGGTGCGCTTCAACACCGTCTTTTTGTAGGCCAGGATCGATACCCATTTCGTGGTCGTTGTCGGCCAGCACTTCATGAATAGTGATGCGCAGCGTTTCGCCTTTCGGGCTTGTAACGGTCCAGCCTTCGTCATCGAACCTCAGGCGATTAGGAGCGTTCATCCAGTTCAACGGTTTGTAGGCCCCGCCATCGGCGTGGATGGCGACACATCCATCGGCCTTGACCATAATGAGCCGCACTGCCTCGGGCAGATGGGCGGTAAGGCGGCCTTCGTAGTCAACGGTGCAGCGGGCAATCACGAGTCGCATTATCGAGACCCTAACCGCGCGCATCCACGGTGTTGGGGACGCCATTCAGCTGTGGGACCACGCGCCCGCTAGCGTCTCGGGCACGATGCAACCATCACCGACTGCTGCGCAACGAGAACTCCAGAGAGACGGGCGAATCATCATCCAATTGATGAAGCTTGTCGCGATCGTACGCCTGCCTGAACACATCGAAGTAGATGCAGATAGACCAACGATTGCGGCAGGCAATCACCAAAGCCTGCTTGATGTTTTCCTCTCGGCTGCCTTCTGTCATAGCGCCCAAGTCTCCTGTCGTCTCATGGTCCAGTCGCGATACTTCGAGAGCAAGATCGGCGGACGTTGGCTACGTCGACTCGGTTGCATTCCAACGAGCACCGAAACCAAAGACGCAGCATTTGCCGAGGCCAAGAAGTCTCTGCAAAACAAAGAACTGGTGGGCATCATGCCCGAGGGGCGTCTGACCAAACCCGACGAGCGCGACCCGCAAGTGGGTTCGTTCCGGGTTGGGGTGGCCGAACTCGCTCGAGAAGCTAATGCCATTGTGCGTCCGATCACCTTCCACCGCACCGGCGTCGCTTGGCCCCGTGGCGGCTGGCCAAAGGTCCGCTTTCGTAACCGGCCAGTAGTAACGATGGTGCTCGGCGACCCGATCGACCTACACGGCGCAACTGACCAAGAGAACGCCAAACTCATCGAAGACGCCATGACCGAGTTGCTCACCAAACTCGACCAAGAGGTCGACGCACTCCCGTAGATCGAGAGCGGGTTGTGATCGGTGCGAGCACACTCGGCTAGTGAGCGGCAACCCATGACGCATGACGCGTGCGTGGGCGAATTACTATCTTCGGATCGTGGGGACTGCATCGACAACGAGTCAATCGCGCCCAGGCGGCGGCTTGAAGTGGACTCGTCGCCGCCTTGTTATTGCGGTAGTTCCGTTGTTGCTTCTCGCTGCGGCGTATGCGATCGCCACCATTGATATCCGCAATCACGACGGCCGGGTCCTCCGGGGAGTCACGCTTGGTCAGGTCGATGTGGGCGGCATGGATTCTGATGAGCTCGACGTCGAGTTCGATCGCATCAACGACTTAGTATCGACAGCCAATGTGTACATCGAGACTCCTGGCGTCGCTTACCAAATCGAAGCCGGCGGACTGGGTTTGCAGCTCGACCGCAATGCCACTCGAAGCGCCGTTCTTGCCGCTGGTCGCGAGGGCACGAATGCTGTGCGTCCTCTCGGATGGCTCAGAGCGCTTTTCACGCAGCGAGAAATTGATCCCGTGCTCATTCTCGATGCTCAGGCGGCCGAAGCCGGGCTTTTCGCTGCTTCGGTCACGATCAGCAAACCACCGGGTGAACCCACGCTCGTGCTTGATACAAGTGGGCGCCTTGAGCTGTTGCCAGGTACCCCCGGAAGCATCCTCGATGTGACGCAGCTGCTCTCGGACCTTGGCAAGTCGTTGCCGAGTGAAGCGGGCCAAGACATCTTCGTCGATGGAGTCACCACTACAGAGTCGGGCATCAATGTCGACATACAGTCGCTGATTGACCGCATCAATGTTTTCACCGAAGGCGGTATCGAGTTCCTCGTCAACGACACGTCGGTGCGCGCAGAGCGAGACGAGTTCAACAGCTGGGTCCGCCTCGACCTGCAAGGCGATCAGCCGGCAGCAGTACTCGACGCCGAGCTCATGTACCGGTGGATCAACGCCGCAGCTGGCATTGCCCAAGGCGAGATCGATACCCAGGCAGTCATTGTCGAGGGCGACCAGATCCGCTTGCCAGAAGCCAACGCGGTGCAGTGCTGTGTTGCGTCATCCAACCAGGTAGTGCTCGACGCAGTGTTGGCGGGAACGAACACGATCGAACTCGACCTTATCTTCAACGACGTTGGGCCCTTGGCTGAGCTGGGCGTGTCGGAGCTGGTTGGTGAGTTCACAACCGAGCATCCGCCGAATGAAGATCGCGTGATCAATATCCAACGCATGGCCGACATGGTGAGGGGTGCAGTGATTGAGCCCGACGAGACGTTCTCGCTGAATGGCTACGTGGGTGAGCGCACGACCGCAAAGGGTTTCGTGCCCGCAGGGGTGATCTACGACGGCGTGTTCGACGAAGACATTGGCGGCGGCGTCAGCCAGTTTGCGACCACCCTGTTTAACGCTGCCTTTTTTGGCGGCTTGGACCTGGTTCAGTATCAGCCGCACAGTATCTATATCGATCGTTACCCCTACGGTCGCGAAGCCACAGTCAACTGGCCGAGCGTCGACCTCAAGGTCCGCAACTCGACCGATCATCCGGTCCTTATCTGGACCGAGTACACCGCTGACTCGGTCACCGTCAAACTATTCGGCACGGCAACGGTGAGCGCCGAACAAACCGGCCAAACGGTTGAACCACTCAATGAGTGCACCAAGGTCCGGACCGAACGCACCCGCACCTGGGCCGACGGCCGAGTCGAGGTTGACTCGGTTGGCGCCACGTATCAACCCGAAGAAGGCTTGGACTGCGACGGCAACCCAACGGTGCCCCCGCCCGATTGCCTCGACGACGAGGGTCTCATTGACATCGACGATGATGGTTTCGGCGACGAGTGCGTACCCATCGAAGTCATTTGTCCGTTTACGACCGAGCCGGTCGATCTCGACGGTGATCGGTTGATCGAATACTGCCGGGCCGATGACTGCCCCGAGGACACCCAAGCTGTCGACACTGCCGGCAATGGTCAGTTCTATGACTGCCTTCCCCTCGACCAACTAGCGTCTACCGACAGCGACATCGAACAAGAACTTGATAGCTAGCGGTCACGAGTCGGCCCGTGCCCGAATGTGATGAAATCAGCCACTACGGGAGCGACTCACTCGCTTCGTTCCTACGCAGGCTCTTGGCCATTTCGTCCTTGTGCACCTGGCCAAAGTGGGCGGTGTTGAGCACCGTCACAAATCCGACGCCGCCAATTACGTTGCCAGCAAGCACCGGCAGCACGAATCGATGCCAAACACCAAAGAAGGATGTCGAGCCCTCGAACGCCACGTACAGGACTTCGACAGTACCGGTGACCACATGGAACAGATCAGACACTCCAATGAAGTACATAAGCAGGTACACGATGACTATCCGTGACCAGGTGTCGCGGGCGGCGTGCACGAGCCAAACCATGGTTGCGACAATCCACCCGGCGATCACGGCCCGCCAAAACTTTGCTCCGAAGGAAACATCGAGTGCATGAAGTCCCATGTCGAGTGCCGCTTCGGCGGCCGAAGGTTCTTTCACGTCTGTCAGCGCAAATAGCGCCGCGATCAGCGCAGCTCCGATGAGATTGGCGGTGAGCACCGTGCCCCACAGTCGCAACAGGTTGCGGACCTTTGCGAGCCGGGTGAGTACGAGCGCTACCGGGGTAAGGGTGTTCTCGGTGAAGAGCTGATATTTGCCAATGACGATGATGATGAACCCGACTGGGTAGAGCAGATTGCCTACCAATCGAGGATCTGCGGCTTCGGAGAAGCCGGTCAGAGTCGCCCGCGCATAGAACGTCAGACCGAGCGAAAGCCCCGCCGCCAGCCCACTCCAGAACAGCACTTTGGTGGAGCTGTCGAGCTCTTCTCGAGCCGAGGCCAAAACCCGTCGGAAGATCTCAGAGAACGAGAAGGAATCCAAAAAGAGGCGGCCTTCAACCGGTGGCTTCCGGACATTAAGTTCGGTGATATCGGCTTCGGCTTCGTTGGCGTTGGACATGCGGTCAGGCTAGTCACTTCTCGCCGTTGTGGGCCGCCGGGAGACTGGGTTTGCACGCAGAGCCGATTGGTGATCGTTGCGAAGGATCGAGTGGTTCGTGGGGCCTGAGAGCCCCACAGATGGGCTCAAGGTGAAGGATCCTTTTTGGTCCACACGACGAGATCGGCATCTTCGACGACCTGCATCCGGGTGGTTTGTTCGGGTTCCCAAACGCGGAGTTCTTCGGCCGGCGGCTCGCTCATTGGCACCTGAAGGATTTCTGGTTGCGATGTCTGGTCCACCACTGCCGCTGGAGCGACAACAGGCAGGCCAACTTGAGCTTCGATGGCCGTAACGAGTTGAGAGCAGGACCGAGCCAACGGGCTTCGGCGCAAGAATCGATCGTCGCCACCCAGGTTGGCCGCCATTGCACCACGACGATCAATGGGCAAGGTGTGGAGAACCCGAACACCGAGTGCCTGGCTCACTTGCTCGGCGTTGTAGGGGACGTTGCCAACCAACACGATGCCAACGTTGTCGGGCTGGGGACATTCGGCCAAACGATGACGAAGTACGAGCAACTCCTCGCGAGTCGGCCGTACAAACCACAACAACAGGTCTGCGGCCGTGATGGCTGCGACCGCTTTCCCATCGGGCACGACCATTCCGGCATCGAGTAAAACCGGAAGCCCTGTTTGGGCGAGGTAGGGGCCAAGAAAGGGACCCGCCGAACGCATCTGCGCAGATGCAGCCGTGGCAGATGGCGATAGAGCGACACAAGCCACACCCGACGGCAAACGCTGCGCATGGCTCAACAGTGGTGGCGACTCAAACTTCCGCAAACTCTCGGCGAGCGTCACGAACCCCGGACTCAGTGTGAGCCCGTAGCGCGCTGCTAGCACTCCGCCGGTCGCATCAGCTTCGACAACCACCGGAACAGCATCGTTGGCGACCCACAGCGACGCAACGAGCTGCAACGCCGTGGACACCCCGGGAGAACCATGCGCCGCTGCGCCGACAACTAGCGTCACGACGGACCCTCGATCTCCCAGGACGCCAAGCCGTCGTTGCTGATCTCGATGAGCACAACATTCTGGGAATTGATTTGGATGCCTTGGGCCTCGATGAGACCCATACGAAGGCGGATCGACAGGTTGCTCGAGGTGTAGTCAGCATTCTCTACCCGAGCGTCGGCCGAAAGAATCTCGGGCGAATCCTTGTCGGCCAAGCTCAACACTTGCACTCGGTCTCCAGTGTTGAGCCCTATCGGGGCCCGGTTCCCGTCGAGTACCAGACCCACGAAAGCTTGACCCTCTCCCAGCGTGGATCCCACGAGAAACATGTCCTTGTTGATCAGCGTGCCGGCAGACAGGTCCGCAACCGGCAAGGCCCCTAGGAATGAAGCGCGGCCGGCTACATCTTGCACGTTGGAGGGAACATCGGTGCTGATGTACACCTCGGTGAGGTCTTGGGGTCGGATTGGCTCGCCAATCCCAACATCGTTTGCCAACGCCAGCACAGGAATCCTTGACGTCGTGCTTGCTTGCCACCACACGGCGAGCAGCGCGAATACGGCAACAACCAGCAACGACAGCAAGAGCTGCGGGAGCTGGATGCCCCGTTGTTGACGAGTGGGGCCAGCCGGCGTGACGCCGCCAGCATGAGAGATTGGGGATGTCACCAGTGACTACCTTTCCTACTGAAATGTGGGATGTAGAACGAACTCTTCGGAGAAACACAAACGGAATCAAACATCGTCAACCCGTCGGGTCGAACGCGAACGCCTCGTGGCTGCCGACACCATCGACACTCATCCCAGGCACAAGCGATCGGCCCTTAACTCGCACAACCACAAACACCCGATCGGGCATCACAACAAAATCTTCAATCGTTGCGTCGGCGATCGAGCCGATGATTTTGTCGGCTTCCTGGCGAGCTCGGCCGTCTGCAATGTCGATCGTTGCATTGCCCCTTGAGACCGAATCGGGATCGAGCGTGGCCGCGGCTGCTCGTGCGACCTCGGCCGCCAAGTCCTCGGCGCGACCCAGGTTGCCGAGCCGACGGCTGCCTTCAGACACCAACGCAACCACCGAGAAGAACGCCACCACGATAATGACAAAGAAGATCGTTAACGAGCCTGTTTCGCGAGTCGTCATTGCCCTCGCCAGTATTCGATCGCGGCCACGGCCACGCCGCGCTCTGTCCGGATCTGGCTCTGCACAAGCGGTTCAAACCCGCTGAATGGCTCGCTGCAACTGAGCGCTACGAACACCAGACCCGGTGTGTAACTCGCTAAATCCGGAGCGACAAACTTGACCTGATCGATTACGACTGCGCCACCACAGACAGACTCAGCAGCGTCTTGAGCTGCGCCACGAGCCTCGTCGGGAGTCCGTTTGAGTGACGCTGCACGAGCGGCGGCGTCTGCGGCCTGTTGAGCCCGACTGTTGTGGCGCTCGACATTTACGGCGAACACCGCAATCAGCGAGATCACCAGGACGATTGGCATCAAGATGGCAAGTTCGGTGGTGAGCAAGCCGCGCTCACTCTGCCCTACACCCTCCACGATCGCGGGATCAGCCGACTCTCGCAGCTTGATCATGGCGTTACTCGCTCGCGAACGGTCGTAGCCGTCGCACTGACCGAAAGCGAACCGAATACCGACGGGTAAGTTCCCATCACGGTGACCGATATCAGTTCGCCACTGGGAGAGTCGCTAGAGGTCACCACGACATCGCGGATCGTGCCAGCGTTATTCACAAAGCCCCGAGCAGCATTGATGCCAGCACCTTCGTTGGCACCGAAGGTTGCGGCCACCTCTGCGCCATGATCGGCCGCTGCTTGCGCAACGGATCCTGCGTGGGACCACAGCGCCGTCTGAAACAGCGCCAACACAATTGCCAGCACCACTGGAAAGAGAATCGCTAACTCAGTAGTCAGCAGGCCGCGTTCGCGATTGTTGGACTGCGTCGCCCTCGCCCCTAAGTATCGGAGGCGATCGTGGGGTCGATGTCGATCTCGTCGAGTGCGCCGACCTCGCCCCTTGCATAGTTGTAGAGCAACACGCCGATCGCCGCTGCGATCGAGACCAGAATGAAGGTGAGCACGGCGACTTCGGTCGTCGTCAGACCGCGTTCGCTCTTCATTGCGGTGCGACTGCGTTCCACAGAATCGCGAAACCGATTCATCGTGGACACAGACACCGCCATGAAGGGCGTGGAGGTTGTGAATCGTTGCATGGTGAATTCCCCTTTTCGGGTTGGATAGGAAAATAACTGGCATGCGTTATCCACCTCGCATTACGAGATAGTTCAACACGCCTATGACCTGCACATCGAGGTCATTTTGGGTATTCGTTCCAATTTGTTGGAACACCGCGAATCCCAAGAACAAGAAGAAAGCGACGAGCAGCAGCCCAACAGGAAGCAGCATCTGCTCGGTCAGAGCCTCAGACATTTGCTCGACCTCGGACTGCAACCGGGCCCGCAGTACGTCGCTCTTGGTGGCAACAGAGTCCGTAACGCGCGAACCTTCGGTGCCGGCCAATTCTGCGGTCGCAACGAGGTCGCGCAACTCCGGGATATCGAACCGCTCGCTGAGAACACCGAGTTGAGACCACGGAGTTCGGTTTGATAACCGGGCCCGATCAAGTGCCCCGCGAATTTCGGCAAAAGCCCAACCATCTCCCGAGTCGGCCGCAGCTTGCAGCGCCGTCTGGAGACCTCCACCGCCCGACATGATGATCGTGACGAGATCGAGGTAAGCGGACAATGCGTGCCGGAAGGCTATGCGCCGCACTTTTGCCCTCGCTCGCAATCGAGCGTCTGGCACAACGAACGCAATGAGCGATCCTCCAACCGCAACGATGGTTGCCCAGAGCGGGCTCACCGCGACCCCGATCGCCGCCATGAGTACCCACATCACGTACACGCCGGCGAGGGTAAGTGCCGGCGTGGCCGCCTTGACTATCCCGTGTTGTTCCAGCGTCGAGTCCGTTACCGCAAGGTCTTTTCGAAGCTGCGTCTCGTCATTCGTTGCTACTGCGAGAGCTGCGCCAGCGGTTGAAAGGCGCGCCCAGAGCGACGAGCTCGCTTCACTCGATTGCTCAGCGACGAACCCCTGGCCTTCGAGAGCGACTGCATCGAAGACTTCGTCGATGGGTTGGCTTGTCGGCCGCAGCGCCTGGAGCAACAGGAGTACTCCCATCCCGAATCCTGCTCCAAGAAACATCATGACGACGGAGTTCATAGGGCCGGCCTCCGAGCTACGAACCTCGCTGGTTGGGGAACCTGCGACAACCTGCGGGTGCTCCACACTGCTACAACCACGACCATGCCAACCACCGTGAGCCAAATCTGCCCGCTAAACGACGAGTAGCCCTGCAAGAGATCCTTGCCCACCACCACCATGAGCACGACCGTTGCCGTTACGAAGAAGCCGACGATCTTCATCGACGTACGTACCCGCGCTCTGCTGACTTCGATACGAACCCTCATCTGGGCTTCGTCGCGAATCGAACTCGCAAGCCGATCCAACAAGGGCACCAGCCGTCCGGCGTCAAGTTCCGTTGCGCTCACCAGCCCGGCGATTACGAGGTCGGCGGCTGGATGGTCCAGGTCAACTCCAAGCTGGCGCAGCGCTGGCGCCAGACTTCCCCGAGGTGCCCGCCGGGCAAAGGTCGTCAGCTCACGCGAGATGACGGCAGGACCATTGACTGCTGTGGCGATAAGCGACTGCTGCAACCCAGCAGCTGCGTTCATCGTGTCTCGGATTTGTTCGCTCCATGTCGCGATTGCTTCGACCTTGGCGATTTCATCGCTGGCCTTCGGGCCGGTGCCCCGCAGCAGAGGGATCGACATGACGCCAAGGAAAGCCCACATTCCCCCAACCGGCCATCCGGTCCAGCCCCAGACTGCCGCTGCGAAGCCAAAGGCTCCTAGGACCCACAGGACCAACTTCTCACTTTGCTGCTGGACCTTGGCCGCCCCCTTGGCGAAGCCACCGAAAAGTCGCACACCCAACAAACTCGCGACGATTCCAAGAAGGCCAGCCGCAACCATTGCTCCGAGCGCCGCCATGACGAGTGCATCCATCAGCGAGTCCGATCCCCGGCAGCCCACCGGGCGTCGAAACCTTGAGTGGCGAGCGCGTCTATATGGGCGCGACCGGAAAGACCGAACGCAGGCACCGCTCGACCATCCTCACCTGGAGCGAAGACCTCCGTGGACAACATCATCTCTTCGCTGGTCGGGTCGACCTCTCGGATCGATTGGATCACGCGTCGACCGTCAGCAAACCCGAGGTGAATCACAAAGTGAACGGCGTCGCGAATGAGCAAGGTTGCATGACTTGGATCTATTGGCGGGTGAGCGAGCGTCGCCGCGTAGGTGACGATGCGATTGAAGACATTCTTTGAAGAGTCTGCGTGAATCGACGTCATCGACCCTTCGTTTCCCTGCGACATGGCCAACAGCATTGGCACCGTCTCGGCGCCACGACATTCACCCACAATGATGCGGTCGGGATCCATTCGTAGAGATGCCACGACCAGATCTGCCATTGAGATACCGCCAAGGCCCTCGATGTTGACACCACGAGCCTCGCACTCGACCAAGTTCGGATGAGCCTCGCCAAAGCGGGAGACTCCAAGCTCAAGATTGTCTTCGACCGTCACAATCCGCTCGTTCGGTTCGATCTCGTTGATCAGCGCCCGCAGAAGAGTCGTCTTTCCCGTGCCAGTACCACCAGACACCACCAAGTTTCGACGGCCGCGCACGGCGGCACGCAGGAATCGTGCGATTACGCCGTCCATCACACCAAGGTCGACAAGCTCGTCGAGCGAACTGATCGAGAAGTTATGTCGCCGGATCGACATCGAGGGTCGAGATGAAACGCTAAACATGGCGTTGAGACGATCGCCATTCGGCAGCTGCATATCAATGATTGGATTGGCGTAGTCAAAGCGCTGCTCCACCCGCCCCATTCGGCGAGCGAAGTCAGCGATCAGTCGGCGAAGCTCAGCGTCGGAGGCGGCAACCTGCGCGACCTGTTTACGGCCTCCATCGCGCGTCTTGATGAACACGCAATCGAAGCCGTTGATGTGCACATCCTGCACCGATGGGTCTTGCAGCCAGCGTTCTAATTCGCCGAACCCGAAAACTGCGTTGAGTGTCTCGTCTATCAACTCTTCTTCGGCGCCTTGCGCAAGGGGTTCCTGCCCGGCCGTGAGAGCTGCTTCGTTGCGGCGTCGCAGTTCCTTGCGCAGGATTGATCGAGCGAAGCGTCGCTCGTCGTCTATCTCCATCGCTTCGAGATTGTCGACCTCGCGTCTGTTGATCTCAGCGGATACCGCATCGCCGACTAGATCGGCAAGGGTGTATTGACTTTGATCTGGGCTCATGATGCTCCTCTCAAGAAACGCCACTTACGAGTGCCTGGTCTAGCTCGTGGAACAGATCTAAAAGGTCGCCGCTGATGCAATCGATTGCTTCGGGTTCCCCAAGATCGGCTGCTGCACTGCGTTCAAGGTCCGCCATTGCGCGTCGAAGTTCACTGCGATTGCTACTGGCGCTAGCCACCAAGAAACGACGACGAAAACACTGTTCGCAGCCCGGCACAAGTTCGAGCCCTTTTAGGGCGGCCCAGCGCGCACTCTTCAGGTCACCAAGTTCCAACGCAAGGTCAGCGGCCCGGTGCACGGCCTCGTCGATTGTGTACTCGACCTGCGCTCTCACGTGATTGTCAGCCCACGCGAAACTGCTTGCGGCACCGCCCGAGAATGGCACGCCGCGAATGAGCTCGATCGCTTCTCGCAGGCGAGCGAGGGCTTGGACCTGATCCGGCGACGCATCGGCAAGCTCGGTGATTGCGCGAAATCGGTCAAAGTCGGTCGTGACCTCCTCGGAGAGCCGGTAGGTCTTGTCCACGCCCGCACGGGAAAGATACGGAACGCCATTTTCGTCTGCGCCAAGTCCGGTGCGGGCTCTCGAGAGCACGTTAGCGAGTGCCTTGTTCGTGGGTGGCTCAAATGTTGGCCACACCCAAGCCTTGATCTGGTCGGCATCCACGCCGTTTCGGTGGAAGGCCAGGTAGGCGACCACATCGACGGCCTTAAGAGACGAGAAGGAGCTGGCACCAACTACTTCGACAGGACCCAGAACCTTCACCTCTATCGGCCCTGCCTCGACCGAGCAAGCCACATCGGGGGTCACGTCGATAACACCCTCGATTCTGATGGTCTCATCTACGAGCGCTAGTGCCTGCGGACTCGTCACTTTGAGCAATTCGGCGGCACTTCGGTAGTCGCTGTCGCCCAAGGCAACCAATTCGACTCGTGTGCCGCCCGGCGAAAGGACTGCGTGTCGTTCTTGGAGCGAGATGGATACTGAGCCGTCAATTTCTGGCGCGACAATGCTTGCTCCCAACGCAGTCAACGCGTCGACGGTCTCTGAAGCGGATCCACCGGGAAGCGTCGAGATCACCACTACCGGTGTCGTGACCCCAGGAACGGTATGACCTGAACGCAACACCTCTTCGAGTGCCTTCCCGAGGGAGTCGACAGCGCGCACCCGTTCGAGTGCGTCGAGCTCATCACCTACGCCGACGGCGATGACACAAAGGTCTTCGGCTCGGCCAGATACTCCCAAGTCGAGGACCGCCGTGCGAGCAAAACGACGGACTGCGCCATGATCTCCCCTGAGCTCCACTCGACCTGCCGATTCCAGGTCGAGGAGTACTGCTTCGTTCGTCTCGACGTTTGTGCCGATAAGAAGCGAAGTTGGGACTACCGAGCAAGGAGCCTCGTCTGAGGCTTCGGCCGTTTGCATCACCACCGCAGTCGCTTCAGACTCTTGAGCGTCGGCTGCTTCTGCACTGTCCGCTGGCGCCACTCGCTTGCGAGCAACCTCGACGGTCTCTTCGACATCGAGTTCACCCGAATCGAGCGGGCCAGTCGGCGTTATGGCGATAGCCCGGAGCCGGCCTGATTCCTCGGCGTGAATATAGACCGGTCCGCTGGAGCGCATCGCTGCAACGGCATCAATTGAGAGCATCTTCCACCCCGCGCCATTCTTGCTCTCAATGACCTCGTCGGCGGCGTAGGCAAGGGCGGCCTCGAAGGCTGCCGCCTCGGTCGATGACTGGCGAGCCATTGCTCCCTGCGGACGGGTGCGACGCTGCAGATCCCGCCGACGCCGGACCGCACCAAGAATCCCGGCCGAGAGCATCGCAGCACCGAGACCAGCGAGTCCAATTGCTGGGGTGAGCGCCGATCGATTGTCATCGACTGAATCGGCGAAAGAATTCGCCGGCGAATCAGCTGGCTCCACTATCGATGAATCGGTAGTGCCGGTGACAACGTCGTCGATTCCGACCTCAGCGGTCGGGTTGGACCACCCCTGCTCGAGACCCGGTGGCAGATTAGCAAGCACGTCGGCAATGCTCTCTTCGGGATTAGACGCATGAGCTGGCTCTGCAGGCTCCGCTGGCGTTTGGCCCGGTTCTACGGGGTCTAATGCGTCGGCCACTGTTATTGGCGCCATGCCCTTGCCGGGCAGAGCGAGCGTCTCCCCCGGGTAGATCAGATCCACATTGCCACTCGGCACGTCTTGGTTGGCGGCAACGACTTCGACCCAGTACTCGGCGACTTCGGCGTCGGTAGCTGGTCTGTCGAGGCTCTCTTCAACCTGTTCCTGGGAGACCGTCCACATCGATTCTCCTAGCTCCACTTTGTGGATGCCGTTGCGTTGCGGATCGATCTGCGCGCTTCGCCGATTCAGGCTCAGGCCTGATGCTCTAAATGCTGCACTCGTCAATTCAGCGTCGGGGTTTGCCGGTTCGGCCGTGACCGCGACCTGCCCGAACGCGGAGAGAGCGGCCGCATTCACTGCCCCTGGCAAAACCAGTTCGGTTCCTGGAGCAACGACCTCGGTCGCTCCCGTGATCGACGCGCCGGTCGCGTCTTGGCTTCCGGCATTCGCCTGGGCAATCAGCTTCCAGGAGACTCCATCGCCGTAGGCGGCTTCGGCAAGGTCCCACAACTCGGTCTGCTCGTCAAGGACCAGGGCCGTGGAGGCGACTTGGCCAGGAGCATCTTTCGCGGAGGTCACCGTGGACGCTCCCAGCGGCTGACGAATCGACGGCATCAAGATTGCGCTGCTCGCAATATCGACAGCGTGAGCCTTGGCCTGCGCCAGCGGCTGGTCGCCGAGATCGAGCGCACCGATCGCTGGAGCGAGCAGCGGGCCCGCCGCCAATGCAGTTGCCAAAGCAACGGTCGCGACGAGTCGGGCTGCTAGCGCTTGGATTCCTGGTGCGGTCCGCAGCTTCTGGGTCTCGCGCTGGCGAACCGTGGCCACCACCTCTACGACCAGCGCCACCATGAGCTGAAGCCAGATGAACCAAATGATCAGGGCCAACGAACCGATCAAGAAGTTCGTGAACCCCTGGCCGTTCTGGGTGAGCAAAATCCTAATCTCATCCAGGGTGGGCACATTGGTAGGAAGTGGATTGCCTGCCAGCGTTACGAGCAGGTACGGCACGCCGACGACCAGCGCCACGGTGAGCGACAGCGCTGCCAGGGCGCGAACAGTTGCAACGCCCCTGCCGTTCATGTTCCGCAAACCTTCGCCGTCATACCCATCCGTACTGTGCCATTGCCGACATTAGGACAAAATCGCAGCAAGTCGCCAGGACGAGGACGAACACCACCAACTGTTTAGCACCTTTCATGTATTTTCATACTATATGAAATCTCACAAAGCGCAAGTCCGGTGCGCCTGGGTTTCCAGTCGGGCGCAATATGGCTAGCGGTGGTAACGGGGCAGAAACGGCGGTGAGATTGTCTCTGGCGTGTTTGGCGGCAGGTCGCTAGCTTCTGGGCAGGGGTGTCCTTATGGCGACTCAGCTCTTTTCTTCGAAGCAACGTGCGGCTCTTGACGCGCTTCCTGATTTGGTGACGCATGAGGATCGGGAGCGGTTCCCGGAGGTGGACCAGCGCTTCGTGCGGCGCTTCGGTGTTGGACGCATCGGCCGAGCTGATCGATTTCGTGGTTACAGATCTGAAGGCAAACCAACAGGGAGATCAATAAGCTCCCAGATGGCCCAGCCATCTGGGAGCTTGCGCGCCGGGGTTTACAGTGTTCAGGTTGGCAGTCGACTGCCACCATGTCGGCTCCCGTACTCCCCACGCTGTCAGCGGACCCCGTGTTGTCGTCATTGTGCGCCGACGCCGCACGGTTCATGATGGACACAGGGGCCTTCTTCGGGCCCCACACGAACACCATCTGGTGCCCAACCCGGCACAGAAAACGAAAGGACGGCCATGCAAGTAGTGGCCCCAACGCAAACCCGCACTTCACGCCAGGTCGCTCATCGCAGCGAGCCGATGGCATCGATCGGCCTCATCCTGGGCATTCTCTGGATCTTTGGACTCGGATCAATCCTGGCGCTGATCCTGGGCTCACGCACGAACGGTGCCCGCCGCACCGTTGGCCTCCAGCGTTCCGGTGTCGCGACAGCAGCCATCATCGTCGGCTGGCTCGGTATCGCCGCATGTATCTTCGCCGGTGCTCTGGTTGTCGGCGCAGGACCCGCCCCCGGATAACTCACGCTGCCCAACCCCTAAAGGACCCAAACGCCAAGATGCTCGAGCGCCCAGATGGCCCAGCCAGCTGGGCGTTTGCGCGCTAGGTCGACCTGTCGAGCAACCCGTGCCGTGACGCGAAGATCAACGCCTGCTGTCGGTTTGTCACCCCGAGTCGGCCATACAGATCGTGCAACATGCGAAACATCGCCCGTTCGCTGTAGCCAGTTTCGGCGGCGAGTTCTTGGGTAGTTCGACCATCAGCGAGCAATTGCAGCCAACGCATCTGGTCCTCGTCGACCGCCACCGCCGAGTCAGGTCTCGCTCGACGAGCAATCGATTGGAAGACATCGAGTGGAAGCACCGCAACGCCGTTAAACGAACGCAGGGCGACGTCGACAATCTCCTCGGGCGGTGATTTACGTGCCGCCACCATACGAATGCCTGCTCCGAGCGCTCGCACAATCTCACCCGTCTCAAACAGATCCACCAGTCCAAATACCATGCCGGCAAGCCCGGCATCCGCGAGATTCCGGGCCGTTGGCCATCCGATGAGTTCGTCGAGGGTGATAATTGCGACTCGGTTATCGCCAGCCTTCAGCCAATCCGGAAGTTCGTCGGGTGCAATAGTCGATTGGGCTGCGATGCCTCGTTGTTCGAGCTCATTGCGTAACGCCGCAGCCATGCCTGAAAGAGGGTCGAGCACAGTCGCTGCTTCAGGAGTGATCACGGTTGCAACGTAGTAGAGAACGCATGCGTTGGTGACCAGGGTGTGGCAGTGAGCTTGAGTTGTTTGGTCTTCGAGCATTCGATGCGGAATTTTGGCTTGTTGCGCGATTCGTTCGGTTGTATTACAAACGTACTATGCTGTCCTCTATGGCTAGTGAAACCAAACCAACAGTCGTACAAGTTCGCCTGTCGGACGAGCAGATAGGCAACCTCGACCGCCTCGCTGAGTCGCTTGGGCTAGACCGGTCGTCGCTCCTGCGGTCTGCGCTGGACAACTTCACGATCGAAGCCGAGCGGTTGCTCGCGTCGAAGGCGTATGACGCTGCATGGGAGGATGAGTTTGGCCCCGTGGAGGAATCACTCATTGCCGAAATGGACGACTATCTAGCCGAATGATGCTCGACGCAGGTTTTCTCATCGCAGTCGAGCAGCACGACCATCGGACGCAAGCCGTCAAGCTATCTGCGCAGCGTCGAGGCAAGAAGCTCCACACGACGGGCCTTGTGGTGGCCCAGGTTTGGAGAGGTGGAGCAAACCAAGCGTGGCTATCAAGCTTCATCAAAACACTCGTAGTGCACCCTTTCCACGACCCACATGACTTCCGGCAACCTGCCTACCGAGTTGGCGAGTTACTTGCGGCTAGCTCCGCCAAGGATGTGGTCGACGCCCATCTCGTGCTTACGGCGGACCGACTCTTTCTCGACGTTCTGACCGGCGACCCTGACGACCTCAGCCCAATTGCCAATGCACTGCCGAATGGCCCGACCATCAAGGCGTGGCCACCCCGCAAGGACCGGTGAGGGCATGGGCTGAAGCGTGATGCAATATCTGTGGAGCACGATCTTGTTGGATCACTCAGTCCAACTTCGGCTGCTAGTTTCGGGGTCGTGATGTGGATCTACTTGCTCGCGTTTACGGCGGGAATCGTTTTCCTGGTGCCGACGCTGGTGCGGGCGATCGACAATATGGCGACCGACCTCGTGCATGGTGTTATCGGCGTTGGCGCCACCGTGTTCGGGGCGATTGGGCTACTGCTCGACTACCTCGACGTTCGCTGGGTCACCGTGGTCGTGGCCGCAGTTGCGCTCGGCCTGGCGGCCGGCGCCATCTACCCCGAGGCAATTGCCAAGCTTGGCACTGCAGATGCTGGCACTGCAGGTGCAGCTCCAGCCCAGACACCGGTGGCTGCGAATTCGACACCGGCACCGATACCAACCGAGACAAAGGCAGAACTCACGCACGACGAGGCGTAGCTACCGTCTAACCTCACGGGCATGCAGAAACTGATGCCCGAGCACGAACGTCAGCCTCGCGAGGTCAGCGAAACCGTAGGCCAACTCGAAGCTCGCCTCGAAGGCTACGTGCCACCCCACGCCTACGCCGTTGGCGTCGCCACCATCAGTCCAGCAGGCAATGTGCTCGACGTTGCCTTCCCACATGTGAACTGCGATGAGTCCTGGGGCACCGCCGTGGTGCTTGCTGGCGCACTTGGCCACCTCGACGGCACCGCCAGCTACACGCTCGACACCGACACGCTCAACGGCGCCATAAGCGCACTTGCCGACTTGGCGACTGGCGACGGCCCCCACACCAACCTCGACGCCTGGACACTCTGCGGCCAGACCGCAGCGCACCCCGCACTCGGCGGCGATCGTGTGGTGGTTGCCTGCCTGATCGACAACCTGTTCCAGCCGCCGGTCGACACCATCGATGCCTACCTGCGCCTGCACCTGCTGTCGCACCGCAAGATGGTTCCCAACTCCATGAACCTCAACGGCATCTTCGGACTACTGAACACCGTGGTGTGGACCAACCTTGGCCCCTTTGAGCCAGACAACTTTGAGATGACCCGCATCGCGCTTCGGGCCGAAGGCCACAACGTCGAAGTCAAGCTGGTCGACAAATTCCCCCGCATGCTTGACTACGTCGTGCCAAGCGGCGTGCGCATCGCCGACGCTAACCGAGTCCGCATGGGCGCCTACCTGTCCGAAGGCACCGTGATCATGCACGAGGGCTACTGCAACTTCAATGCCGGCACACTTGGCGCCGCCATGGTCGAAGGGCGCATCAGCCAAGGTGTGGTTGTCGGCGAGCACTCCGACATCGGCGGAGGCGCATCCATCATGGGCACCCTGTCCGGCGGCGGCACCGAAGTCGTATCTGTGGGCAACAACAGCCTGATCGGCGCCAATGGCGGCATCGGCATCTCCATCGGCGACGACTGCATTGTCGAAGCTGGCTGCTACATCACCGCCGGCACGCTCGTCACCATGGCCGACGGCGCCGTGGTCAAAGCCAAAGACCTATCGGGCCACAACGGCCTACTCTTTCGCCGCAACTCCAAGACCGGCACCATCGAAGCAATCGCTCGCGAAGGCGCCGGCTGGCAAGGCCTGAACCAGGACCTGCACGACAACTAACAAGTACGCACCGCCGGTTAGCCCAGCGGCACTGGTCCGATTCTGATCGACGCGGCCAGGCCGTGTCGTCACGGTGTAGAGCCAACCGGTGCCCGTCGAACCACACCCTCCCAAACCAGGAGGGCATCTTCAATGTCACACCCTTGCGGGAGAATGGATGAGTCGCTACGTAGTGAATTGGGGTTTGTGATGGCGCCGGAGTCAACGGTGAATGTGCTCGATGCAGAGCATCAGTTCGAGCAAGTAGAAGCCACATCGGTGGAGTTGTCGCTCGAGGTTTTGGAGCGAAACCTGACGTCGCATGCGGCACATTTGGCGGCGGCTGAGGCCCAGTGGCTTGCGTGGTTGGGTGAGTATTGCATTCGTGAGGGTTGGGGTGAGTGGGGCTGTTCGGGTCCGGTTCAGTGGCTGTCGTGGCGCTGTGGCATGTCGCCCTCGACGGCTCGTGACAAGGTGCGGGTTGCGCTCGCGTTGCGAGAGTTGCCGATGATTCAACGCCGCCATTCCGAGGGTCGATTGAGTTATTCGAAGGTGCGAGCAGTCACTCGGGTGGCGACGCCGGAGTCCGACGTCGAACTCGCGCAGTTGGCGCTGGCGGCTACCGGCAGTCAACTTGATGTGATCGTTCGGTCCTACAAGAAGGCACTCGACGCCGATACGGCGGCTCTATCGGCATGGGCGGCACGGAGTTTGCGCAGTCGTAGTGATGACGAGTCGATGGTGTACACGTTGCGCGTCCCAAATCACGACGGTGACATGGTGGCGGTAGCGGTCAGGGCCGAAGTGAACGCCACCATCGATGACGTCATGAGTGCCCGGACCGACATTTCCAGAGACGAGATCGTCGAGTCTCGGGGCGGCTGGGCTGCAATGAACGCCGATGCCGCAATTGCGCTGTTGAACGGAACAGCCCACACATCTGGTGTGGTTCAGCCGACTGACATCGAAGTCATCGTCGACTGCGATCACAATGCCGATGCGGACGATCCCGCCACCGCTTCCGCGGAAGCGTCTGCCGCTGAGAATCCGCAAGCGCACCCGGTTGTCGTAGATGGCCGCAGCGTTGCTCCAACGGTTGGCAACCGGTTGTGTTGCGACCCTCGTATTGCTGTGCTGGTCGAAGACAGCCGAGGCACTGTGCTCGGCAGCGGCCGTCAAACCCGTCTCGTGAGTCGAAAGCTCCGTCGAGCGCTCGAACGCAGAGACCGAAGGCAGTGTCAGTTCCCGGGATGTGCAGCACACCGTCGGCTCCACGCCCATCACATCATCCACTGGTCTCGAGACGGGCCGACCGAGCTGTGGAACCTGATCCTGGTGTGTTCGTTCCACCACCATGTTGTGCACGAAGGCGGCTGGAACGTCGACCCGAAAACCCATGCCTTCGTCAAACCCGACGGCTCCATAGCCGACCCATGTCCAACCCAACGCTTCCGCGGAAGCGCTCAGCATGTCCAGGCAACCAGACGATTCAGTTGCCCATCACCACTCGCCGAAGCCGAAAACGAACCCTTCGACCTCGGCCTGGTACTCGAAGGCCTGGCCTACAACCACGCAGACAATCTGGCGATTTTGGAAGCAACCACCACCCGCTGGAAATCTCGACTCGAATACGGCCCACCGATTCCAGCTGACCTCAGGCGGCAACGAACCGTCGAAGCCCACCGGGCACGAGTTGCTAGCTCAGACAGAAGAAGGCACCGGTCGCACTCGTCGAGCGATAGAGCGAGGTTTACAAGAAGAGCATGACAACCGTCGTGCTGCTCCAGGTCGTACGCAAAGGTGGTCCCATGGATGCAGCCGCAATAGGACCTTGCCATCATCTACGAGATCGACGATACCGAGCGACTAGTGATCGTGTACCGCATCGAGCATCGCGCCTCGGTCTACCAGTCCCGCACTTGACCCGGCGATCTGCGGGCACGAGCCTTTGTGCGGGCCCCAATCTGTCGGCGTACCGTTCGTGGTGAGGTCCCGCTGCTCGCTTCCGTCGACGCGCATGAGCGAAATCGTTCCGGTGGCAGCATCGCCGGTTCGATACGCGAGCCAGTCACCGGCGGGTGACCAGATTGGGCTTCGGGCGCCATCATCACCGTCGGTCAGCTGCGTCACGTTTGCATCACCGTCGACGACAAACACCTGACGAGTGCCATCAACCTCGCGATCAAAGGCCAATGTCGTTCCGTCGGGCGACCAGCGAGGCCACTCGTCACCAGCGATGGTGCCCGCCACTACCTCCACCTCAGAACCGTCGGAGCGCATCGTCAAAATGCCCACGAGTTCTGGATTGTCGAGCTGCGACACGTCGCCCAAGTGTGTGTCTGCGTCGTCGCTGCGACTTCCAAAGGGTTGAGCCAGGCGAAACATGGCGATTCGGCCGGATGCTTCGGACCAGTCGAAGCCGGTCACGTGAGCTGGTCCGCCGAGGCGCTGGCTACTCCCACCGTCGAGCGAGACCATCCACGCATCTGCGCTGTCGGGTGAGAATCGCCCCACGGCAAAAGAACGGCAATCTGGCGACCATGTGGGCACGCCCTCGTCCACCCCTGTCGGTGCTTTGATAATCGTGACCAGCTCACCCTCGGCGTCGACCACGACGATGCGAATCGCACCTACAACCTGCTGGGCCATAACGATGTAGCGATCATCGGGCGACCAGCGAGCGGTCGCTGCCAGTTCACCGTTGCCGGTGATCTGGCGAACCTGGCCCGACACGATGTCGAGCTCGACGATCGAACTTTCTCGGCCCTGATTGATGAGCAGTTGCCCGGTCGGTTCCTGAGCGGTGGCGCTGTGTTCCTCCGGCTCGATCGTGGAGCAGCCAACCAGTAGGGCAAGGATCGTTAAAGCCCTAACCAAACGGAAGTACATGTCGGCACTGACTCTATCGATGTGATCAACTGACCGGAGATGGGTACGGCGTTACGACACTCCCGCGAGTGTCACCAAAGAACTCACTATCGACCAAGCCAACAAGATACGGCACCCGAGCGTGCGAGAATCGGGCATCGCCGGTCGGCACAGCTGCCCCAATCGGCAACGGCGACGCACCTTGTTTAGCCAAGATTGCCTCGGCCAGCTCAGCCGGAGCCTGCGGCTTACCTCGCAAGTACCCCTGACCGGTTTCACAGCCGAGGTCAGCAGCGAGCCCTTCGATGAGCTCAGTTTCAATTCCCTTGGCAGTCACTGTGAGCCCCAGCGAGCGGGCAACACCAACACAGTGCTGCACGATCTTGCGGGCCTGTTGATCCGTAGCAAGATCATCGATGAAGCTGCGGTCAATGTTGACCTCGGTCGCAGGCAACCGCACCAGGTAACTGATCGAGGCGAACCCACTACCAAAGTCATCAATGGCCACCCCGCATCCGATTTCACGCAATCGACTGAGTGTTGCGACCGTGCGGCCCTCGTCGGCTCGAACCATGTCTTCGGTCAGCTCCAACGTGAGCCAACGCCCATCGACTCCGTGCTGGCTGAGCAACGTCTCGACCTCGGGTGCCAGGCGCACATCGGCGACATCTCGTGTCGACAAGTTGACCGACACACCAACGTGGATGCCTTGGGCATGCCAGCCGGCAACGTCTTCTATTGCGCGAGCCAATATCTGATCAGTGAGTGCTCTCCCGATCGGCAGCTGTTCGGCCACTGGCACAAACGAACCGGGGAGCACCAGCCCGCGAACCGGATGATTCCAGCGAACCAGCGCCTCGGCGCCAGTCACTTCGCCAGTCATCAAGCTATACCTGGGTTGATAGTGGAGGAAGAACTCGTTGCGTTCGATGCCGGCGCGGATCTCGCCCGCTAGGGAGAGCGCATCGATGTCGACCGTGTCCATCGAAGGATGGAACTCCTCGACTCCGGTGCGCAATCGCTTCGCTTCGTTCATGGCAATGTTGGCGCGCTGCAAAACCACATCGGCACGTAGATCAAGATCCAGGGGCACGACTCCTACCGACGCAGTCACGTCGACCAAAACTCCTTCGAACTCCACGGTGGTAGTCAACGCACTTGCGTACATGGCCACCGCTCCTGCGATGTCGTCGCGATTTACTCCGGTGAGGAGTAGCCCGAACTCGATGCCACCAACGCGACCTACAGTGCCTTCGTCGCCTGCAAGCAGCTCAAGGCGGTTGCCGAGGTACTGCAAAAGTTCGTCGCCGACACTATGACCCAGCGTTGTATTCACGGTTTGGAAGTCGTCGATGTTGAACATCATCACCACGTCTACGCCATCGTCATTCGTCGCAGTACGAAGCCGTTCGGCCACTGCATCCTGGAAGACATCGCGGTTCGCAAGACCGGTTAGGGAATCTCGGGTGGCCAAGTAGAGATTGTGCTGTGCGGTCTGCCGCATTGGGCGGGCGGCCCGGCGCACGAACTGCATCAGCGCCAGGTAGAGCCCGGCGAGACCCAGAGCTAATGCCGCCCAAAGCTTGGCAGTATCGGCGCGAATGGCCGAAGCGATTGGTTCCCAAGGCAGACCTACTTCGAACACCCCGATGACTTGGGCGCTTCCGTTGGCGCCCGCATCATTAACGCCAGCAGCGCGTATCGGCACGTACACCGCAAGCATCTCATCGCCTGCGCCGCGATCCACGGGGCGAACGACTTCGGCGCCCAGATCTCCAGCTAACGCCCGTGCAAGAATATCCGCCCCGGCCAACTCGCTGCTGACCAACGCGGGGGTAGTGGAGTACACGAGAGTTTGCTCGCCATCCCACACATTTAGGCTTGCAACGCCGGTCGGCCCCAAACTCTCAGTCAACGCTGCATCGAGCGCACTCATGCGCTCGGCAGGCAGTGGCCCATCCTCGGCTGCGAGATCCGCAGCGTCAATAAATGGGAGAGCGCCTGCGTTTGCGGCAACCTCCCCAGTACGGGCCGCGTCCTCGACCGCTCGGTCCCGCACTGACTGGTGAATCACCAGGCCCAGCAAGAGTCCAACGCCGAGAACCAGGATGATCGATGAGACCGCAACCGCTGCGAACAGAGATGGCAAGCGCGACACGCCAGGTGCCGCAGGGTTGCCTTCGGGGTTGGTTGCCGTACTCACCCTTGTCACTTCGGCCGGTCGTTGGTCAGATTGAGCCCAAGGCATCAACGCCCGACGAATTGGGCAACTCCCGCCATTTTGGACCGGGTCAATCCGCCCAGATCAAACGGACTATCTGGCCGCAACATGACCTGATGTCAGAGTTTGCCGATGACCGATCAGACGGGGGCGGGGCGGCCGAGTTTGAGCTGGATCGCGAGCAAGCCAGTGATGGCGACAAAACCGCACGTTGCCATGAACGGGATCGACACAAACCCAAAAGTGTCTACCCAAACCGCTGCACAAGGTGCATCGATATCGCAACTCGTGCTGTCGCCCGGGAACCATCGCAGCTGACTGTGATACAAGCCGTAGCCCAAGCCGCCGAGCGCCAATGGCAACGCGTAGAGCGCTCCAATCGACTCGCGTCGGAAGGTCGCAATGCCGAGCACCGGCACCATTGGATACATCATGATTCGTTGCCACCAGCACAGCCGACATGGCCGAAAGTTGGCGATACCGGAGTAGTAAAGGCTTCCGAGCGTGCTCGCCAGGGCAACAACAAAGGCAAGCGGCAGCACGAAGTCTGCAAGGCCCCGCAGCTTTTCGGCCTTGCCAAGCACCACCACCCCAAGCGCTCCGATGCCGAGCGCGAGCGCCATGAATGCCAGCAGCGCAAAGAAGATTGAGACCTGATCAGTATCCATAGTCACCTGGTCGATCCGACATTGGTGTTTAGTTCCATGCGACGCTAGCGCTGCGCACTGCAACCGATCTCGTTACGAGAGATTCGTGTTGCCGCGACCCAGAGCCATCGACAAGAGCCCCCAGGGGTTACCTTTGACACATGCGATTTACGATCCGCACTGGCACTGGTCCGAATGCGAGTGCCGACCCGGTCATGCTCCGAGCCCTCGGCCTACCACATGGCGGCGTCGTGTCGGTCGGCAAAACCCACACCCGCGTAACCGGTGGTGAGACAAGCGGGCCGACCGATCTGCTACTCGATGGCGAGACAATGAAGAACGCCGGGTTGCGGCCAGGAGCAAGCGTCGACGTCAAGCGAGTCATCCTGCCTGTCGCCGAGATTGTGCGTTTCTCTGAACACAACATCGAAGCTCGAATCCTGGCTCGAGCATTGCAAGGCGCTCCAATCACTGCGGGTGACCACATCACGATTGACGCCGGCTATTTCGGCGGCGAGACCGACGCTGAACTGACCGTGCTCGCGGTGGAGCCTGACATGGGCGTGGTTGGATCTTCGACCCACTTCGCGATCGGCGACGGCCCTTCCCAAGCCGCGCCAGTCGTTGCCACCACAGGTTATGCCGATACCAGCGACGATTCCGACCACCCTTCTACTGCCGACGCGCTCTTGGTGGGTCTCGACAACGAAGTCGAACTCATGACCGGTTGGTTCTCGCTGCTCGCGACTGAAAAGGACCTGGCTGCGTCGTGGAAACTTCCAGCCGTCGCTGGCATGTTGATCGAGGGACCCAATGGGTGCGGCAAGAGCGAACTCGTACGCGAGGCCGCCAAGCGCGCCGGATCACAAGTCACCGAAGTCGACATCTCCCGGGTTTTCAAGCCCGAGAAGCTGCTCGACCGACTTTCGATTGCGGTGAACGCCAACCAGGGCGCTCGGGTTATCTTCGTAGACCGCTTGGAAACCCTCACCGGCGACGACGCCCTATCGACCTTCCGTACCCAATTCGTTGCCGTGCTGCGCTGGTTTCTCGAAGAAGTCGCCGCCAAGCCTCAAGTTGTCTGCGTGCTCGGTGTGGACTCGGTCGCCGACCTGCACAAGTCCATCGCCAAGTCGCCGCTCCTGCCCCGCGTTGTCAGCATCCCGCCGCCGGACCTGGACCGCCGCGAAGGCCTGTTCGAAGCCGCCTTCTCGCGAGTGCCCGGCGCCGACGACATAGACAATCATCGCCTCGCCACGCTGTCATCGGGCTACAGCGGGGCCGACGTTCTGGCCGCCGTTGTGCACGCATCCTCGATGGTGACTGGCACCAACGATGCACTCACCACCGATATTGCTGTCGAAGCCCTTGAGAGCACCACCCCATCGCTCGGTTCAGTACCCATGGGCCAGATCACCGGCTTTGGTTTCGAGAAAGTCGCCAACCTGACCGATGTCAAACAACGATTGACCGAGGCCGTGATCTGGCCGATGACCCAACCAGAGCGTTACGAGCGCCTCGGCATTGAACCCCCCAAGGGCATCATGTTGTACGGGCCGCCAGGCACCGGCAAAACTTTCGTGGTCAAAGCGCTTGCCCACGAGGCCGGAAGCGCTTTCTTTGCCGTAAAAGGCGCCGAGCTTCTCGACAAGTACGTTGGCGAAAGCGAGCGTGCGGTGCGCACGGTGTTCTCCCGGGCGCGAGATGCAGCACCATCGATTATTTTCTTCGACGAATTCGACGCGCTCGCCCCCGTGCGAGGAAACTCCTCAAGTTCGGTTTCTGATCAGGTAGTCGCTGCGCTACTCACCGAGATCGACGGCGTGGCAGATCGCGGCCAAGTGTCCGTTATTGCTGCGACCAACCGCCTCGACCTGATCGATGGGGCACTACTGCGCGCCGGGCGGTTCGAGACCCATATCAAACTCGATCTGCCCGTCCAGAGCGCGCGACGCGCCTTGCTCGGCATCACCGACGTGAACTTGGCCGAAGATGTCGATCGCGACGAACTCGCGGCCCGCACCGACGGACTCTCCTTCGCAGACCTGACTGGTGTCCTGCGCGAAGCCGCCCTCGCCACATTGCGCCGCGACGAGACCGCAAGCGAGGTCGGCTGGTCTGATCTCGAAGCAGCACTTGAACTCTTCGATGACCGGCGTGGCCCCTCCGCCGACAAGCGTGGCGAAGGCTAGTCGCGGTTCGCGGCGCTCTCTAACCCCGGTACCCCTGGGGGTGTCGTCAGTACGGCGTAGCGTGAGTGGATGGCTACGCAGTATGACCTTGTTGTAATCGGTGGTGGCACCGCCGGATTGGTTGCCGCCCATGGCGCGGCCGGGCTGGGCGCTTCGGTCGCAATGATCGAACCCAAGCATCCGGGGGGCGACTGCCTCTGGTACGGCTGTGTGCCAAGCAAGCGACTCTTGGCTGCTGCCCACGCAGCGCACGTGATGCGCACCGCCGGTCGGCACGGCATCACCTCGGTCGAGCCCCAGGTTGACTTCGCCGCCGTGATGGCTCAGGTCAAACACGCCCAAGAGCATATTGCGCACCACGACTCCGTCGAGCGACTGGAGAAAGCGGGTGTCGACGTAATCGCAGCGCTTGGCCAATTCGCTGAACCGGGCGTAATCGATGCTGGTGGCCAGATGGTCAATTACCGCAAAGCCATGATCGCTACCGGCGCCTCACCCCTGGTGCCTGGCATTCCTGGCCTACGCGAGTCCAAACCGCTCACGAGCGACAGTGTTTGGGATCTCACCGACCTTCCTGAGCGTTTGGTCGTAATTGGTGGCGGTGCAATTGGCTGTGAACTCGGACAAGCCTTCGGGCGGCTTGGCAGCAAGGTCACGCTGGTCGAAGCAGCACCTCGACTACTGGGCACCCTCGGGGAGAACGTAAGCGCGTTGATCGCCGATCGTTTCCGGGCCGAAGGCATGACCGTGATGCAAAGCGCAAAGGTCACCGAAGTCGAAGGCTCCCCCGCAGCCGGCGATCTCGTGGTAGTCGTCGACGATGAAACGAGAGTGCCGTGCGATCAGATCTTGGTTGCTGTTGGTCGGCGACCGAACACCGCCAACCTCAATCTGAACGCGGTCGATGTTGAGTTGACCGAACGGGGCCATGTGCTCGTCGACGACAAGCTCGAAACGACCAACGACCACATCTACGCTGGCGGCGACGTGATCGGCAAGATGCCGTTTACGCACACTGCCGGGTACCACGCTGGTCTTGTCATCTCCAATGCACTCTTTGGTTTACGGCGCAAGGCTGACCACGAGACCATTCCGTTCGCAATCTTTTGTGACCCCGAGGTTGCCAGCGTTGGCCGCACCGATGCCGACGACCCGGATCTCACCGTGGCGCACTTCGACTACACCCAGCTCGACCGTCAGGTCACCACCGGCGAACCCGTTGGCTTCGCAGATCTCTTTACCGACGACAAGGGCCGGCTGGTTGGTGCCACCGTGGTCGGCGAGACCGCGGGTGAAACCATCAACGAGATGACCGCCCGCATCCACGCTGGAGACAAGCTCCGAGACATCGGCCAGATGGTGCGCCCGTACCCCACGTTCGCTGAGGGACCCGCCAAAGCCGCCAACGAAGTCCTGCGCGAACAGTTCTTCACGCCCCGCACCAAAAAGTTCATCCGCCCGGTCCTGAGCGTGCTCAAGAAAATCGACAAGCCTTAATGCATCGCTGGGCCCGAGTCAGCCAAGTAGACGGGCAGTGATCACCAGACGCTGACCCAAGGTGATCCCCACCAATGCGGCCCAAATCCACAGCAGTGGTTCGGCGTGTGATGGGAACGACAAGATGATGATGTACGCAGCGATGGTCTCGGATCCTTCGGCAATCCCTGCCGGGAAATGCAGACTTCGGCCATCTCCCGTGGCTTGCCGCTTCGCCGCCAGACTCGAGAACGCCAAGAACGCCGAGCCCGACAGGTAGTACATCAAGAACACAACCAGACACGCGAGTCGGGTCTCGGGCAACGCGATTCCGATCGCGACCAAAACGCCGCCGTATACCGCAAAGTCGGCAATAACGTCGAAGAAGCCACCCCAGTCGGTGGCGCCTCGGCGGCGAGCTAAGGCACCGTCAAGCCCGTCGGCGACCCGGTTCGCGATCCACAAGACAAGGCCAAGCCACCATCGCTCATACGCGATCGCTAGACAGGCACCAGCGCCAAGCGCCAGCCCTACTCCCGTGATCTGGTTGGCCGACAGTCCAGCCCGATCAAGCCGCTCACCAACTCGACCCAGCGGCCTCTCTAGGCGGGCACGTAATGCGGCGTCGAACATCAGCTCACCCGGCCCGATTGCAAACGACGGACGAGCGGTCTAGATAGATCGGCCGGCGTTGGCCCAGTATTCGTCTTTGAGCAGGCGCTTGTAGAGCTTGCCGGTCGGGTGCCGGGGAAGTTCATCGCGGAAGTCAACGCTACGCGGGCACTTGACGTCGGCCAATTGTTCACGGCAATACGCGATGAGAGTCCGCTCGAGGGTGGCAAGGGCTTCGTCGGTTTCCGGCATGGTGACCGGTTGCACGACCGCCTTGACCTCTTCGCCAAAGTCATCGTTGGGCACACCAATTACCGCAACGTCGAACACATCGGGATGCATCGTGAGTACGTTCTCGGCCTCTTGGGGATAGATGTTTACCCCGCCGCTGATGATCATGTACGCCTTGCGATCGGTCAGATACAGGAAGCCGTCCTCGTCGACTTTGCCAACGTCGCCGAGGGTTGACCATCCGTGTTCGTTGCGAGACGAAGCCGTCTTCTCCGTGTCGTTGTGGTATTCGAACTCGCCTCCGTCGCTGAAGAAGATCGTGCCTGCCTCCCCGGCCGGAAGCTCGTTGCCTTCGTCGTCCATGATGTGCAAGACGCCGGTCAACGGTCGGCCAACCGTGCCGGGGTGGGTGAGCCAGTCTTCGCTGTTCACGTAGCAGAACCCGTTGCCTTCGGTCCCGGCGTAGTACTCGTGAAGCACTGGACCCCACCAATCGATCATCTTGTGCTTGACCTCGACCGGGCAAGGCGCCGCCGCGTGCACCGCAACCTTGAGCGAGGACACGTCGTACTTTGCTCGCACGGCTTCGTCGAGCTTGAGCATGCGCACGAACATGGTCGGCACCCATTGGCTCGTCGTGACCTTGTACTGCTCGATCAGCCGCAGTGCGTGCTCGGCATCGAAACGCTCCATGACTACGGTCGTGCCGCCGTTTCGGTGCACCGACATATTGAACCGCAACGGGGCTGCGTGATAGAGCGGCGCGGGCGAAAGATAGATGCACTCGTCGACCACACCAAAAAACATGGTCACCAGCATGAGCAGCGCCGGCGCTTCGCCGAGCGGTACATCGGGAGCGGCAACTTTGACACCCTTGGGCCGACCCGTTGTACCGGAGGAGTACAACATGTCGCTGGCCTCTTTTCGGTTCGGCAGCGGCTCTGGCGAGGCCGAGGCAATCGCATCTTCGAATGATTCGTGGCCCTCGATGTGACCGCCGACCGCCAGTCGCATCTTGACATTCGGTGTCGAAGCCAAAATCGCCGTGGCAGCCTCGGCCACATTTGGCGAGGCAATGAATGCTTGAGCACCGCAGTCATTCACTATGTACTCGACTTCGTCGGTGGTAAGTCGCGAGCTAATCGCCGTGTAGAACAACCCCGCGTAGTGACAACCCCAAGCGATCGGCAGAAACTCCGCCCGGTTTTCCATACAAAACGCAACATGGTCCCCGCGCTCGAGACCTGCCGAGCGCAGCAGCTGCGACAGACGATTAGCGGTGTCATCGAGCTCGGCATAGGTCACGACTTGACCCGACGAAGCCATGATTATTGCTGGCCGATCGGGCGCTCGTTCAGCGACTGCTCCAGGGAAGAAGATAGGACCGGGGTCGTGTGCGGCAGCTTCGGAATTTGACATATCAGCAAGCTAGTCGGTCAAGAACTGTGGGCCTGCCTCCGCGGTTCGTTAGATTCTCCGCCATGACCTTGCTAGATCAGATCACTGACGCTCTCGGCGCCTCCGGCACTTTGGGAGACCTTGCCGGCACCTTGGGTGCTTCCCCCAGCGACACCGAATCGCTCATCGACGCTGGTTTGCCAGCGATCCTTGGTGGCCTCGGTTCCCAAAGCGGGGGCGACGGCATCGGCGCGCTCATGGGCTTGTTAAGCGACAGCGGCGGGTTCGTCGACAACATCGGCTCCTTCTTTGCCCAAGGCGACAAGACCGGCCTGGCTTCCAAGCTGGTCGGTTCGATCTTCGGCGGGCAGCGCAATGCCGTCGAGGCACATGTCGCCCAGGCAGGTGGCGCAGACATCTCGATGGTCTCGCGTCTGCTACCCATGCTGGCTCCGGCAGTCTTGGGAATGCTGAGCAAGGTCAGCGGCGACGATGACATCGATGCCGAATCAATGAGCGAACAGCTCGGGGCATTCGCGAGCGGCGGACCGCTTGGCGACATTCTTAGCAACACATCCGACGAAGACAACGAGGGATTCACCCAGGGCATCGCCTCCCTTCGACAAGCCGGCGGACTTGCCGCGTTGATCCCGGCTTCGAGCAGTGTCGCAACAAGCACGACTGCACGAGCAACCGTTGGAGCAACAGTCGCCGGCGGCGCAGTTCAGCATTTGGCGTCGACCAACGACGATGACCGCAACCGCAGCGGCCTCGGCTGGCTGCCAGCCATCTTGTTGCCAATCGTGGCACTGATCGCTGGGCTCGTGCTCTGGCAGTGCACCAGCCCAGCCAATGACGTCGATGTCGCAGCGCATTCGAGCGACGACTCGGCACCCAGCGAACCGGCCGCATTCGAAGAACCAGCTTTGGTGACCGTCGGCGAACGCCTCGCAGGTATTCCGAATCTGTCGACAGTAGTTGGGCTAGCGAGCGACCTTGACCTGGTGGGCACGCTGTCTGATGCCGACGCAGGCCCCTTCACTATCTTCGCGCCAACCAACATGGCCTTCGAAGCTGCCGGTCCCGTGCTGGCAGATCTTGACTCCGATCAGGTCCAGACCGCAGTCACGTACCACGTGGTGCCCGGCATGTACACCGCTGCCGACCTCGTCGACGGTGCCACACTCGAGACACTGGCGGGCGAAACACTCATCATCGGCGAAGGTGCCGTCTTACCGGGCGACGTCAAGATTGTGCTCGCCGACGTAGACGCCAGCAACGGTGTCATCCACATCGTGAATGGTGTACTCGTGCCCGATTCCGTTCTGGCCGCACTTGCGCCAGAACCGACTCCGGAGCCTGCGCCTGAACCCGTGACCATCGCCAGCCTGGCGGCAGGCACACCCGAGCTCTCGTCGCTGGTCACGATCGCCACCGATCTCGACCTGGTTGGCACGCTTGCGGATCCCGACGCTGGTCCTTTCACGGTGTTCGCTCCCACAAATGCAGCCTTCGAAGCTGCAAGTGGCACCCTCGATCGCCTCGACGGCAACCAGGTCGCCCAGACGGTCACCTTCCATGTCATCGACGACATCGTGACGTCAGCCGACCTGGTACCAGGAGCAACTTTCCAGACGCTTACCGGCGAACAACTCGTCGTTGGTGCCGACGGCACCATCAACGGCGGCATCGAAGTTAAGACCGCTGATATCGAGGCCGACAACGGCATCGTTCATATCATCGAGACTGTGCTTGTACCACCTTCGCTGTCCCGTTCATTGGCCGCTGCGGACGTGAACGCATTGTTCCAGCTCGAGCCAATACAGTTCGCGACCAGCAGCGCAGATATCTTGCCTGCATCGGTCGCCACGCTTGAACAAGCGATTGTGACACTCACCAGTCTTCCTGCTGGAAGCACGTTCGAGGTACAAGGTCACACCGACAGCACCGGCGATCCTGGTAGCAACCAGATCCTCAGCGAGCAGCGGGCAGCATCAGTCGTCGCCTACTTGATCGCTGGGGGCGTCGACGCCGACATGCTTGTGTCGGTCGGTTACGGCGAGACCGACCTCAAGATCGATCCTGAAGAAAGCGCCGAAGACTTCGCCGCCAACCGGCGCATCGAGTTCCTCGACATCACTGGCTAGCAATAGTCCGGATCGCTCGCCGCAGGGTCGCGCAACTTGCTTTCGAGTTCACCTTAGAGATGGTCGAGTACGGCGGCCCAGCCGCCGTGTTCGGGCCGTTCTATGACATGGTCTGCGAGATCGATGGCTCTCTGGTCTCCGCCCACCACGGCGAGAGCGGTGTCGGCCATGGCCAGCATCTCTAGATCATTGCCGCCATCGCCCAGCGCAACGATGCGATCTGGCTTGATACTGGCGAACTCTAAATACGCCCTAATACCGAGCGCCTTAGTCACATTGTCGGGCGCAAGCATCAGGCTGTACGGCGGATAGAGATGGTCGGCATAGGCCGCAACCTCGACCCCCGGCAACGCTCCCAAACGCTCCAATGCGGGCTCAACCAGTGCCAGGTCCACACCGAGCATGCTCATCCCCATCACATCGGAGCGCTGCGCCAAATCGCCTACCGAGCACCAAGTCAAGTCATCGCCAAGGCTGTCAAGATGGTTCACACTCGTCGTCACGCCTTCGACAACGAAAGCTCTTGTGTCAGTCAAGTACGCAACCGGAGCGAGCGAAAACTCCCCTAACAAGAGAAGCACTTGATGAAGCGCCGAAGCCGAGAACGTCCTTTGGTGAAAGACCGTGTCACTAGCGAAGTCGTAACCGATTGCACCGTTGAGCAAGACCGAGGGCAACTGAAAGCCGTTCAGGTCATAGGCGCGCCGAGCGCTGTTGCGTCTGCGGCCCGTCGCAACGAGTAGTTCCACATCTTTGCGAGCACGAATTTCGGTGATTGCAGCCAGGGTGTCGCCATGAGCAAGCAGCTCACTATCCCAGACCGTGCCATCGAGATCAGTGACAACCAAGGTGGTCACAGCGACTTCTACGCGTCGAGAGACCGTCGGAGGTCCCGAAGCTTGATCGCTGTGCGTCCGATTCGCATCTCGGCAGCGTCGAGGTCTTCGGCACCAGTCGCCTGGTCGAGAGACGGCAAGATCTTGGCGATGAAATCATGAGAGTCGTGCCAAGTTTGTTGGCCAGAATCGTCTGCTGACGCCGCGACCGGAACCCGTAGTGACTCAACTTCGGGTCTGAGTTGGCCTGCCCAGTCGGTCAGCACGGCCTTGCGGGCTTCGAAGTCCACTTGGCGCTTCTTGCGACGGCGGCGCGCTTGCCAATACGAGTACGCTCCCGACACCATTACCAATGCTCCCAGGGCAAGCAGGAACCACAGGAGTGTGCTGGCCATCGAACGCCCACGAGGCTCAACGCCCTCGTCTGCGATCACCTTGACAAAGGCTGTTGCCGAGTCTCCAATATCGAGTTCGTCTTTGGCTGCGGCGACCGCGCGATCAAGTTGGGCCTTGCTCACATCACGGCTAGCGCCCTCGAAACCTGTGCGGTTAGCTTGATACGAAATCGCCGTGCCGCCATATTGATCAACGATCGATGACGCAGCAATGAACTCGCCTTCGGGCGCTGCGACCACAACCCGTAGCGCCGTACCTGCTTCATCGGCTCGAGCAATGGCCTGAACAACTTCGCTGCGACGAACGTCTTCGGCCCCGTTCGCAGGCGTGAGGTCAACAAGCCGTTCTCCAGCATCGAAGAGCTCAGCCGCCTCGGCCAGGACGGGGTCAGCGGCTGGGCTGCAGCTCGCGGCGAACAGCAGCAGGCTGGATAACACCACGCTTAACGTGGCACGCATATGAGAACCGGAGGATCCCGATGGGAACGGCAGGGAAGAAGGAAACGCTGTCACGATCCCCGACCGTAGTCGTCTCACGGCCGCTCTATGTCGTCTTCGCCGAAGTACCTAGGAGTCCAACGCTCTATCTGCTCGCCTTTTCGGAGCGCTTACGCGCGCCCAACGATCGTGGTGACGGCGAGTTCGATAGTGCGTCGATTGGCGCCACGATCACCCGGTGGCCGGTACCGCGCCGCGTAGCGGCGCTCGGCATCGGCGTTAACTGCGGGGTCCGCGGTCACTGTGGCCTGGCCGTGGAGCGTGAACCATCGACCGCCATCGACCTGACTCAGCGCAGCAACAACCTTTGTTTCCGCAGCGATCAGTCGCACCTTTTTGGAGCCAGCAAAGGTGATGACACGGGCAGTCTGACTTGCGTCGTCCCAGGTGAAGCCGACTGGCGTGACATGTAGCGAACCGTCGCTGGCAACCAGCGACAAGGTCGCGAGATGGCGTTCGGCCATGAAATCCAAAGCTTCGACGGGCAACGCGTCGGGGGCGTATCGCATAGAGCCAACACTAGCCAAGCTGCGCCGTCACCAGCCCCTAGGGGAGCGGATCAACACCGTCCCCCTGCTAGGTTTGGGATTGTTATGCCTTTGTTTACAAAAACAGTTGAACCTGGCACCCCGTTCAAGAAGAACGAGACCGTCAAGGCAACCTTGAACTTTCCCGGCGTGCCCGAGGGCACTCAAGGCAAGGTCAAGGTCATCAATGGGTTCTCGTGGCGTCGCTACTGGGTGTTCTTTGACAACGGCGTCGAGCTCGGGCAGCTCGATAACAACGATCTCGTGCGGCCCCAACACTGGGACCACTTCTTCGAGCAGCAGGCGCTCGCCGAAGAGAAGGCAAAGCTGGCCGCCGAAGCTGCAGCCAACGGCGAAGTTGCTGCTGCCGATGCGGGCAGCGCCGCGGTGGCGGCTGATCCCAACGATCCACTCGCTAAGATCCGGGCGCTCGTACCCCCACATCTGCTCGAACGCAGTGCGTCGGCACGGGCCCGCCTTGGCGGCTAGCTTCTGACAGATCGGGCGATCGTGGCAGTGGCCTCGGCGACAGACCCTTCGAGCGGGAACAGCGCGCTCGCTCCAGCGGCAATGCCTCGGATCGTGAGCGGCAGGTCCGTCTCAAAGAAGTTCTGCCATGCCAATGGCTGAATTGGCAGCTTGGTGTCTCGGACCAGAACGGGAAAGCCCGTGGCGTCCGCCATTTTCGCGAGGCCGGTGATAGCCGGCATGGTCAACCAGACGCCTGCACCCGTAGCGATTGACGACGTTGTCGCCCGCAATGGTCCAATCCAGTCAACCCACGAAGTGTCGAACTCGTCTTGACCTGTTGCGTCGACGACGCTCAGCTCAACGATCACTGGCACGCCGTTGGTTGCGAGTTCAGCAACATCGGCAGCGATCGACCGTGGCGGAGCGCAATGCCCGTCGGCGCCCGAGCGCCACTGCTGGCCAAGCAATGCTCCATCGAAATTGCTCGTCAAGATCGTTGCAGTCCCTATGCCGGTTTGACACGTTGCTCCGCCAGGCAATGGTGTGAGCCGCTGATCGCTCGACGCTGCGCAGAACGCGAGCCGGTGCTCGAGAACATTTAGCAGCGTGAGTTCTTCGAGCAAGTCTGCTGAAGCAATAACCCCGTCGACCTCGGGGATCGATAACGCTTCGATGATCCGATCGAGAAGTTCCCGCCTATCGACCGGGTCGCCAGTGCGGGGGTCGTACGTTTGGTTGCAAGCCAGCATCACCAGCTTTCCATCGCTGGGAATAGGCTGGTCCAGGCGGCGACGTGATGACAGGCGATCTACGATCGCTGTTGGGCGGCGCACTCGGTGGGTCACAATGCGTGACCAACTGCCGTTATGCAGACGATAAGCACGCATACGCCGGAGAATACTCTCGCTGCCCTGCTGAACTCGTGACCCACCCCCAACACGAAGAACACTTTGAGCCGAACGGCCCGGTACTCTCGGACTCATGGCTGATCTCCGGACCGTACCCCAGGAGAACCAGCCGATTGACCCTCTACGGAGCTCGAAACTCGCCGGTTCTCGAGAGAAACGGCGTCGTCTTGAGACAAATCCACGGTCTCTGCTGGCACGACGCGCTGTCCTGGTTGCGGTCGCGCTGCTGCTGGCATCACTTTCGGTAGCGAGTCCGGCGCATGCCCATGCCGAACTCCGCCAGGCCTCCCCCGACGTTCAACAGACGGTTGGGGGAACGGTGCACCAAGTCGTCATGCAGTTCATTGGACTTGACCCCGATGCCATGCACAACGCAACGCTGTTTGACCCATCAGGCAACCAAATCGAAGCCAACGTGATCCACGAGGGCCAAAGGATCGTGCTGCCGATCATCGAACCATTTACCATTCCTGGCGAGTACCTCGTCAAGTACGAGGTCAACGGCATCGACGGCGACTTTACCCAGGAATCCTTTACGTTTCGCTATGACAAGTCCGCACCCGAACCGTCAGGCATCACCATTGCGGTCTACGAGGAACCCGGCTTTGACTTCGTACTGCTCTCCCTTGTGCTCGTCGGCGCTGCGCTCGCGGCCTTCCTGGTGCACCGCTTTGTCTTTGCGCTCAAGCAGCATCGCTCCGAAGCCGGCTAACGAGTTGTCCTCACCTGGGCCCTAGCGACTTCGCTCGGGCCAGCTGCCCAGAAACGTCGAGCCATCATGGTGCCGGGCAGGTCTGCGGTAGTAGACATGACGAGTGATTGCCACGAGCGCATGGACTAACGGCGAACGCCAGTCCCCTGGTTTGCAACGCCACCTCCACCGACTTGCCCAAGCCAGCGCACTGCTTGCGGACCTCTCGCAGGCCGACGTGTTCATTATGTGGCCCGAGGGTCACGGCTTTCGGGTCATCTCCCACGTGCGGCCAATGAATGCTCGCACGGTCTATCCCGTGGACCAGGTCGACCAAGTACTGCCGATGCGGAGTCGGCCGCTCGTGACCAAAGCTTTCGAGAGCGGCGAAGTACAAGACGGCGGAGTGTTCTTGCCCCGTCAAAATCGGTGGATCCGCACGCTCACGGTTCCGGTGCGATTCGACGGAGAAATCGTGGCCGTCCTCGCCCGCGAGTTTTCCCCCCAGATCGAGGTCATGCCGGGCGACCTCGAGGTCCATGCCTTTGCCACGTTCCGCCGCATTGCAGCCATGATCGCGGCCGGCAGTTTCCCGTTCGGTGTCGAGACTCGTCGCCACGACCATCCGCCACGAGTTGGCGATGGCATCATGCTCTATGACCGCGCCGGCAAGCTTGAGTACGCCTCACCGAATGCGCTCACCGTTTTACGCCAAGTGGGTACGAAACAGGTGAATCTGGGGCAACGACTCGGCGAGATCGGCATCGACGCCCCGGGCATGCGCCAGGCCTATGCAAACCGACTGGACTACACCGACGAAATCGAAGTCGGTCAGCGCGTGCTCAGCACCTACTGTGTGCCGCTGCTGACCAAGACCGGGGTGAGTGGAGCGCTCGTGCTCCTTCGCAACGTGACCGAGCTACGCCAACGCGACCGACTTCTCATGACCAAAGACGCAACAATCGCCGAAGTCCACCATCGGGTGAAGAACAGCTTGCAAACAGCCTCGTCGTTGCTCCAGCTCCAAAGTCGGCGCGTCGAAAGCGACGACGCCAAGGCCGCACTCGCCGAATCCGCCCGCCGAATCCGCACCATCGGGGTGGTGCACGAGCTGCTGTCGCATCGCACCGACGACGAGGTCCAGTTCGGTCCCGTCTTGCAGATGCTCACCACGATGATCCGCGATTCTTTGGTCGACCCGACTCACCCCGTGACCTTCGATATCGACTGCGATCCCGCAGTGCTACCCAACAATCTGACTACCCCGTTGGCCCTTATCGCGAGCGAGCTTGTCCAGAATGCGATCGACCATGCTGAGTGCGGTTCCGTTGACATCACGCTCCGCACTCAACCCGACGCGATCGTTCTAACGATCGCCGACGATGGTATTGGATTTCCACCCGCTGATGAGGCCATGGACTCGTCTGCGCTAGGAATGACGATTGTGCGCACGATCGCCGAAGGCGAACTTGGCGGGTCGCTGACGCTGGGCGATAACGACCCCGGCGCCAAGATCACGGTGCGAGTCCCTCTCTTCGACGAGCGCTAGTGCGCTAGCCGCAAACGAACTCGAACGCAACAGTCACTGTTTCGCCGAACACGGCGTTCTCGGAGAAACCCTGGCTGAGCACTGCTTCGCCGCTCACTCGGAGTCCGTCTACGGCGAACGTCGGGGCTGGGCCACCGAACTCGCTGTAGTTGTAATAGTCAATCTTCGGGTTCACACCGTTCTCGTCTCGGTCGCCTGTCAGATCAAATTGTTGGCTATCAAAGGTGCCGTTCACCGCAACTACGTTGCCCGCAGAGAACGAATACTGACCGTCGGTCGTGGTACCGGAGAGGTCAAATCGTTCATCATTAAAGAAGGTGTTTGGGTCATTGGCCTGCGTTTCGCACGAACGCACGTCGAGTTCGAAGGTCTCGCCGCTACTCAACGTGATGATTCCGGCGGGGTCACCTTCGCCAGCAGAGCCATCGTCGACAGACACGAACGCTCCGGATTCGGCCCCGACGCTTGTCGAGTCGACCAAGGAGCTCGATGTACCGCCGCAGGCAGACAACAAGAACAGGGAAGCAACGAGGGCAGTAGCAAGGCGGGGGATGCGGGACATTACGAGTTCCTTTCGGGGAGACTCATTCATCGTGCACCTCGGTGCCATCCAGGGTCTGTCTGCTAGGTCACACAGTCGGCGTTTCGCCGGTCACAGCGGGCTGCTTGGACTTTGTGGCCGCGGTTCGGCACAATGGCGGTGTGCCCGGTCGAAGCGTTGCCCACATCGCCATTGGCGCTGTCGTGGGCGCGTTCAGTTGGACTGCCACCGAGTACGGCGCCCATCGATGGTTGCTGCACGGACCATTCGGCAAGGGCCAACTCAAGAACGTTCCACTCGGCGGGCGGCATCGGGCTCACCACGCCGAGCCGTTGTGCACGTCGCTACCCGCCCGAACAGCGGGTCATGTCGCGATTATGGGCCTGGCCGCGGTCACATCGGTTGGCCTTGCCCGCATCGCTCCGTTACTGGGTGCTCGGGCTGCGGCAGCCGCATGGTCTGGCGGATATTCGATCTATGAGATCATCCATTGGAATGCCCATCATCGACCCGCTCGCACCGTGTGGGGCGGGCGTCTTCGGGAACGACACATGCGCCACCATTTCGGCGCTCCCAAAGCAAACCTCGGGGTGACCACGAGTTTCTGGGACAGGGTCTTCTCCACCGAGGCCCCGGCGGCCGCCCCTACGAACGCAATCGCTACATGAGCCAACCAGCGCTCCTGCGCCAGCTACCCCCACACGACGATCCCGATGCCATACTCGAAGGCTTCTTCGGCTACCTCGAAGAGTCCGGCATCGATCCGTATCCGGCGCAAGAAGAAGCAATCCTCGAGTTACTCGCTGGTAGCAATGTGATCTTGGCGACACCAACCGGTTCCGGCAAGTCGCTCGTGGCGACTGCAGCGCATTTTGCCGGTCTTGCTGGGGGCCGACGCAGCTTCTACACCGCCCCGATCAAAGCCCTCGTAAGCGAGAAGTTCTTTGCGCTCTGCAAGGACTTCGGCACCGACAACGTCGGCATGATCACCGGAGATGGCTCGGTAAATCCTGGCGCTCCCATTATCTGCTGTACTGCCGAAATCTTGGCGAACATGGCGTTGCGCGAGGGCGCCGAGTCCAACGTGGACATCGTGATCGTCGACGAGTTTCACTACTACAGCGACCCTCAACGCGGTTGGGCGTGGCAGCTCCCGCTACTGGAGCTACCCAACTGCCAGTTCCTGCTCATGTCGGCCACGCTTGGTGATACCTCCAAGTTTGAGAGCGGCCTCGAAGACCTCACCGGCCGGCCAACCGCATTGGTCAAGACCGACGACCGACCTGTGCCGTTGCGATTCGCCTACCGCGAGACAACCGTGCTTGAGTCGGTCGAAGAGCTCATCGAAGCTGGGCGCGCTCCGGCCTACATCGTGTACTTCACCCAGCGCGACGCTACCGAAGCTGCCCAAAACTTTATGAGTACCAACATGCTCACCAAGGACGAAAAGACTGCGGTCAAAAAAGAAATTGGTGGGTTTCGGTTCGACAGTCCAATCGGCAAAGATCTCCGCCGATTCGTAAACCATGGCGTTGGGGTCCACCACGCCGGTCTCCTCCCCAAGTACCGGCTGCTCGTCGAGCGACTCGCTCAAAAGGGTTTGCTCAAATTGATTTGCGGCACCGACACGCTGGGTGTTGGCGTGAATGTTCCGATTAGCACCGTGCTCTTCTCGCAGCTCTGCAAGTACGACGGGCAACGAACCCGAGTCCTCAAAGTTCGCGAATTTAAACAGATCGCAGGCCGCGCTGGCCGTAAGGGATTCGACACCGTCGGCGACGTGTGGGCGCAAGCTCCTGCCCACGTTGTCGAAAACATCAAAGCCGAACGCAAAGCTTCGAACGACCCCAAGAAGAAGAAAAAGCTCGTCAAGAAAAAGCCACCCGAGCGGGGCTATGTTCACTGGAGCGAAGACACCTTCACCAAGCTCATCAACGGCGACCCCGAGTCACTCGACTCCAGCTTCGATGTCAGCCACCACATGCTTATGAACGTGCTCGACCGACCCGGAGATGGCTGCGGCGCAATGAAGCATCTGCTGCTCACGAATCATGAACCTCGCAAACGGCAACGTCAGCACATTCGGCGAGCCATCGGCATTTACCGTTCGCTCGTCGATTCTGAAGTCGTCGAACAACTCGACGAGCCCGACGACCTCGGACGTACAGTGCGCGTCACCATCGATCTACAGGACGACTTTGCGCTCACTCAGCCGCTATCGCTCTTCGCAGTCGAGGCCATCGACGCACTTGACCAAGAAGCACCCGAGTATGAACTCAACGTCTTGAGTGTGATCGAAGCGGTCATCGAATCGCCGGGCGTCATCATGGCTGCTCAGTTGAACCATATGAAGACCGAGTTGGTCACCGAACTCAAATCAACCGGTGTTGAGTACGACGAACGCATGGAGAAGCTCGACGCACTCGAAGCGCCTAAACCTCTGGCCGAATTCTTGTATCCGGCCTTCGACATTTTTCGCGAACATCACCCGTGGGTAGGCCAGGACAATGTCCGACCCAAGCTGATTGCCCGCGAGCTTTGGGAACGGGCCATGACGTTCGGCGAGTACGTGCAGCACTACGGACTCAAACGCTCCGAGGGCGTCGTGCTCCGCTACCTGAGCGACGCCTACAAAGGCCTTGTCCAGAACGTGCCCGAGGCTGCCAAGACCGACGAGCTCTACGACCTGACCGACTGGCTCGGCGAAGTGGTACGCCAAGTTGATTCAAGCCTGCTCGACGAGTGGGAGCGCTTGACCAACCCCACCAACGACCAGGCTGCCCCTGCGGTTCCGGAGCGCCGCGACGTGACCACGACCCACGCGTTTCGGACCATGGTTCGCAACGAGGCGTTCCGCTGGGTGCAGCTGCTCGCCCGGCGCAAGACCGCGACCCTGGCCGAGGTCAGCTCATTCTCCGGTCAAGAGCTCAGCGATCTTTGGTCGGGATACTTCGATGATCATGACGAAGTCCTAACCGGTCCTGATGCCCGAGGCGCTCAACATTTCGACTACAACGCCGATACCGGCGTGGTCACGCAAACAATCGTGGACCCCCAGGACTGGCTTGAGTGGAAGGTCATCGGCACGGTCGACTTCGATACCTCCCGCGACGAAGGCCGGGCTGCCGTCGAGCTCACACAGATCGTCCGCCAGTAGCGGCTCAGTCGCCACCCGACACAACTCCTCCACAGAAGGTTTCTGCGGCGCGGCTGGTGTTGTAGATTCGGGACGTGAACGTTCTTCTCACTTACAGCAGCCGGTCGGGCAATACCGAGCGTGCCGCCGAGTACATCGGCGGAGCGTTCGCGTCGCGAGGCCACGACGTTTTGGTTCGCCCCTGGGATGGACTGGACTTCGCCGAAGTATCCAATGCTGATCTGGTTTGCGTCGGGACATGGGTGCACGGCCTGTTTGTCGTTGGTCAACACGCAGCCGATACCGATCGTCTGCGCAAGATGCCCATGTTGTGGAACAAGCCCGTAGCGGCATTCATGACTTACGCCCTCAACGCCGGCAAGGCCATCGATGACATGGCCAACTTCCTCGAAGAAGACATGGGCGCCAAGGTCATCGCTGGCCAGGCGATGCGGTCCAAAGACATCGCCGACCTCGCCGACGGTTTCGTCGAAGACATCCTGGCCCGGATCAAGGTCAAGGCTTAGGTCAACCTCCAGCACCCGTTGGCCGCAAGATCATGCATCTCGAGCGTAGGAAACTACGCTGGGGCTCGTACTAAGGGAGACCCTTGAGCAAAATTTTTGTCCTGGGCGGAGATGGTTTTTGCGGATGGCCAACCTCGCTGCACCTAGCAGCGCTCGGCCACGACGTCCACATTGTGGACAATCTGGTTCGCCGCGCCACCGACGATGAACTCTCAGTGCAAAGTCTGACGCCGATTCATTCTATGCAGGACCGACTCGACGCCTGGGCCGCATTGGGCCACAGCCCCATGACCTTCCACCATCTGGATATCGCCGACGACTACGACCGCTTGCGCGATCTACTCAGTGCCGAACGCCCCGACTCGATAGTGCATCTGGCTGAACAACGTGCCGCGCCATATTCCATGCGCTCGCCGTTTCATAAGCGCTACACCGTGGAGAACAACACCCGGACAACCCACAACCTCTTGTGTGCGCTCGTCGAGATTGGGCTCGATGCTCACGTGGTCCACCTGGGCACCATGGGTGTGTACGGCTATGGCACAGCGGGTCTGTCGATTCCCGAGGGATACCTCAAGGCGACCGTCAAATCTGATGCCGGACCAACCGATATCGAGTTTCTCTACCCGGCTGACCCGGGAAGCGTGTATCACATGACCAAGACCCTCGATGCGCTGATGTTCAGTTACTACAACAAGAATGACAAACTCCGCATCACCGATCTTCACCAAGGCATCGTGTGGGGTGGAACAACGCCGGAGACGTCGGCAGCTGAACAGCTCGTGAATCGATTCGACTACGACGGCGACTATGGCACCGTGCTAAACCGGTTCTTGGTTCAGGCCGCTGTTGGCCACCCGCTCACGGTGCATGGCTCCGGCAATCAGACTCGGGCCTTCATCCACATTCGCGATTCGGTGCGCTGCATACAGCTCGCAATCGAGAATCCGCCAGCACGTGGCCAGCGGGTCGAGATTTTCAACCAGACCACCGAGACTCATCGACTCATTGACCTCGCCACCATGATCGCAGAGATCACGGGCGCGGAGATTCGGTTCTATAAGAACCCTCGCAACGAGGCGGCGGTGAACGAACTCACCGTAACCAACGACAAGTTCCTGTCACTGGGCCTGAACCCGACGACCCTCGAAGAGGGACTGCTGCACGAAGTCATGCAGGTCATCAAACCGTACTTGCACCGCGTCGATAGCGGGCGTATCCCGGCCACTGCGCTCTGGACGCGCCAGAACGAACTCGACGCAACCGGGACTAGCGAACCTCACGATCCCAAAACATGAGCGCAATGCCCGAGGCTGCAGGCTCGCCAGAGTCCGCATTCGAACCCGAATACTCGGCTGCCTCGGCCGCGAGCGCCGTGCGCTTTTCTTTCCGATTGTCATGGGAGCTCTCTCGGCCACGCACGATCGGCATTCTGGCCCTGCCCATAGTCCAAGGCATCCTTCCGGCTGCCCTTGCACTGATCGTGCGAGGTCTCGTTAACTCGGTGGCAGCCCAGGGAGCTGTGACCGGCGACGAAACGCCGTGGATCTTGGCCAGCTTACTCTGCGCCTTCTTGCTGGCAACGACCGTGCCGGTGCAACGGACACTCGAACGCATCAACGCGGAGAAGCTCGAGCATCAACTCATCTTCACCATGTTGGAGCATGCTGACACGCTCGACTTCGCTTACTTCGAGAGCCCCCGTTTCCGCGACCACATCAAGCAGGCAACCACGACCCCCGGCTACATCACGAACGACCTCATCGATAAGACCACTCGCTCTATGGCCTCCCTGTTCACGTTGATCTCACTGATGGCCGTGCTGGCCTCGATTGAGCCTCGGCTTTTGATCTGGCTTCCACCGGTAGCGCTCCCCTATCTCATTCACCGCTGGTGGATCTCACGCATTCGCTATGAGACACGGCAGACCCAGTGGCGTTCAAGCCGATGGGCCGAGTACCTGTCCGCATCCTTGCTCGATGATCGGAAATTACCCGAGGCGCGACTGCTTGACCTCTCCCCGCTGTTCCGAAAGCGGGTCGCGACCCGTCTGAGCAAAATCTTTGACCAGAACCGTTCGTTGCACCATCGCGAGCTGTTCGGCACCGTTGCGTTCAATCTGCTCGCGCTCGTGGTCATTCACTATGCGCTGTGGCAGGTCGCCAAGAGTGCCATCTCCGGCACGGTCACCATTGGCGACGTCGCCGTGTTCGCCGGCAGCGCAGGGGCGATTCGCAGCGCGGTCGACGGCTTCGTCGCATCGATTGGGACGCTGCGCTACAACGTGCTCAACGTGCGACACTTGGAACACTTCCTCGCACTTCCTGCATCGTTTCCCGGCCAATCGTTAGCATCCCCCCAATCGCGACATTCACCGGCGGACGACACCCCGGTCGCGCTGCGAGTTAGTTCCGTCGGTTTCCGGTACCCGGAAACAGCGGTCGACATTTTGACCAACGTCTCATTCGAGGTCAACGAAGGCGAGACGGTTGCCCTCGTTGGACTCAACGGCAGCGGAAAAACCACTCTGGTCAAACTCATCACGGGCCTATACCAACCAACGAGCGGTTCAATCGAACTCTTGGGTGACCCGACATCGAAACTTGACCGGCTCGACTTCCACAACCGAGTGTCGGTAGTTTTCCAGCAGTTCGACACGTACGAAGCAAGCGCTGCAGAGAACATCGCTCTCGGCGACTGGCGGAAGCTCCTCGACAACGACGAGGCCATACGGGAGATTGCGACGACCACCGGGCTGAGCCCGTTGATCAACGAACTACCCGACGGCTTCCGTACCGAGCTTGGGCGGTCGTTCGGGTCCATCGCCCTGTCCGGTGGCCAACAACAGGTCTTTGCTCTCGCACGGGCGTCGGCGCGCAACGTGCCGATCATGATTCTCGACGAGCCAACGGCGAACCTTGACGCCGAAACCGAATACAAGCTCTTTCAGAACTTCAAAGAACTCGCAAGCGGGCGGGCGACCCTGCTCATTTCGCACCGCTTCTCGACGTTGGCGCTCGCCGATCGGATCATCGTCCTCGAAGACGGACAAACCGCCGAAGAAGGCAATCACGAAGACCTGATCGAGGCCGGCGGGCTGTATGCCACCATGTACCGACAGTTTCGCTATCCGGGCGAGCGCGGCTCGACTTCGACTTGACCGACCGGAAGCCGCCGCGCGCCTGAGTTACCTCGGCGACACGCCAGTCTTAAAAAAAAGTCTGCGGCACGGTCCGGGCCCACGAGTCGGTAGACCAATCGCCGCATGACCATTCGGGCCCCGATACGCAGATAGGTCACAGCGGTAGGCACCTCGCCAAAACTTGCGTCGATGCGCGCTCGCTCAAGAAATCGGGCCCCGTCGTAGGCCGGGTCGTTGGACCGGCCGCCAAAGACAAAGTTAGAAATCGTGAAGTGAAGTCGAAGCACCGTGACGTCGGTCCGTAAAGCTAACGCTCGGAAAAGCGCGTAATCTGCTCCGAGCTTGAGCGCATCGTCGTAGCGCTCGTTCTGGTGGAATCGGTACGAGAAGATCGTCGACTCCTGTGCACTCGTGATTGCGGTCGGGGTGGGTCCACCAACCACGTAAGGCATTGGCCCCTTGCTATCGACGAACCGCGCCCAACCAATCGCAAGGTCCGGCGGCATGGGTTCAGCCACGATCTGGGCCATGGCTCGTTCGAGCCGATCGGGACCGGCGAAGGTATCGCCAGCATTGAGAAACAGCAGGTACCCCTCGCTGATCTGATCAATACCTCGGTTCATTGCATCATAGATTCCGCTGTCTGGGGCGCTCACAGCGAGCACGTTGTCGTGCTCCACCGCCCAGGAGAGCACAAGGTCAGCGCTTCCATCGGTCGAAGCACCATCGATCAGCAGGTGGTGCAAGTTGACATAGGTCTGCGACTCAACGCTGCGCCGGGTCACTCGCAAATCGTCGATCGAGTTATATCCAATGGTTATGACGGTGAGTCTCGGGGGCGCTGTCATGCCTTGGTCGCGACCGGCGCAGGTTCAGCGTGTCGCTCATCCAGCGGCGGCGCTCCGCCAGCAAATCCCAGCGCGATGAGAAGGGCTTCGCTGCCGGTAGGGCCATACAGAAGTGCAGCGGTAACCACGAACCAGAATGTTGCGTTGAGCTGTGGCCGAGCACCAGCAAACATGTCGCGTCGCACTGCCCAAGCAACAAGAAACGCCATCGCAACGCCGAATGTTCGCATTGCGTTCAGGATCGCCGACACCGGACGCGTCGCCCGTTCAAGCTGATACTCCACGCCGTCGCCCAGATCGATCCGTTCTTCTTGCACGACTTCGAGCTCGTTGCCTTGGAAAGCGGGATCCGCGCCGCGACCCAAAGGCTGTGTCGCAATGTCCTTGATGGTGTCCTTCAGCGCCAGGTACCGACCGCCAGAAGTCACGGTCAGCGTTTCTTCGAGGCCAGCTACGCCATCAGCGGCAGTTCGATCGACGATGATTTCAACTTTGGGGTTGACCGCATAGGCCGCAGCCGATACGCCAAGCACGCCAAGCAACAGCACCGGAGCGAGCTTTGGTTTACGGATCGCCCACTCGATCGCTAGGTAAAGCACGAATATGGCGAGCAGCATGAAACCAATCGTGGCTCGAAGCAGCAGTGTTTGGCAGACCACCAGCGCAGCGAAGGCCACCGTCTGGTTTCGGAATCGGTTGCGGCCGATAATGAACAGCATGATGAGCTGAAAACCGGCCCGGGCCGGTTCTGACTCAAGGCTCTGCACCCCGCGATAGCCCGGAGCTCGCGCTGCTCGAAATCGCGAGATGAAGAGATCGAGGAGCGGCTCGAGTCGTTCGAGTAAGCCAAACCACTGCACGAGCCCGAACACGATGTAGGCCCAGAAGACGATTCGGGCCGTGCGTTCAAGGCGGTCTCGGAGCGCGCTAAAGAAGATGACCGGGGTCAGGACGTTAATGAACTGAACCAGATAGGTCCACTCAGACCACGCGCCCCAGTAGAAGTGGCTCAAGGTCCAGAAGAGTGCACCTGCACCCACAGCGATCAGGAACGAAGTTGGGGGGCGACGGCCAAGGAACACAGCAACCGCGATGCCATAGGGCATGTGTTCGACGCCGACATCGAAGCCGGCAAGTGGTGTGACACCGGAAATCAGCATCAGGGCGATCGCTATTTCGAGGCAGATTTCACGTGCTCGATCGATCAGAGATCGCGAACCGTCAGCCGAGGCGGTCATGAGGTTTTGCGCCACGGTTTGATTCGTGTCGACCGGCGAACCCATGCAGTACCGGCGATCATCATGTGAGCAAGCATTGATAGTGAAGTGCGAAGGCCATGGCCGTAGCCAAGGTAGTCAGAAAAGAAGCGATATTGCTGGCGCCAAAGTCCCCGTTTGCGTCGAAGGTGGTCGGTGGTCGAAACAACCTGATACTGATAAGCGACCTCGTCGTGCAGCGTGACCGACTGCGCCGACTCGACCAACTCAAGCCAATATTTCCAGTCCTCCTTCGCTCCTTCGGCGAAACGAGCTGAGGTTGCCAGCGGCGACGAGGCGTAGGTTGCCCCTATCAGGAACGGATTGTTGATCTTGCGCAGCCAGAGAGCTCGCGGGCGGCGAGTCGCCTGAATGTCCTCGCCGACGATGACGGCAGAGAACGCCCACAACCTCCGCTCGTTGGGGCTTGCCCAGCTTGCAAAGGCAACATCGAGTGCCGGACTCGCTAGTACTAAGTCGCCAGCGTCGAGGAAGCACACCAGCCCGGCTGGTAGATCTTGGATCGAATCCAGTGCATGGTTTCTTGCCGCGGCGCGGCTGCCCACGGTGCCGAGGTCCACGAGGTTCACCCGATAGTTGTCGGGGGCCCCAGTAGTGACCGCCTTTGCAGAGAGTCCGTTGTTGAAGACGACCAAGTGGTCGAACGCAATATCGGGGTGACCTGAAGCAAACTCGATGACGCTGTCGATCGTTGTCTGAGCTTCGGCGTGCGTGTACCCGCACGGCGTGACAAAGTACACGTGGCGCAGCATCTGATCCCAAAAACCCCTTCGTGATGTTAGTCGCCGTTCGGTGATCGTGCGCTCCTGAATGGGAGCAATGCCAAATAACTTCTTTCGCTGCCACACTGCTTCGGTATGGCCCGATTGCTCTTCATCACTATTGGTTTAAGCGGAGGTCTCAATTCGAACCTCGAGTTTGCGCGTCGAGCAGCACAACAAGGTCATGCCGTCAGCTTTCTCGGTCACCGAGACCTGCGCGAACGAATTGGATATCACGGCTTCGATTACGTGCGCGTCGTCCACGATGAGCAAGCAAGGTCAGAATTGCAAGAACGCGTCGACAACGTCGGAGTAGTCCGGGCATTGCCCATGGCACTGCGGCTACGACGCGAGCTTGTTGCTTCGCCCGAAATTGAGCTTGCCGTTGCTGATATAGCCCCTGACGCCTTGATCATCGACGTCGAGGCCCACTATGCCCTCATTGCCACCCACCCGTTGCGAATCCCCACGATCACAAAATCCGACTTCTTCTCGTTCGCCCATCAGCGCGGCATACCACCGCTGCACTCGACCCAAGACATGCCCCGAAACCTCGCTGATCGGGTTAAAGCCGAATTTGAGTGGGGCAAAGCCAAGGGCAAACGAATGGTGACGAAGACGCTGGGCGAGTTGCACCCCCGGCGGATTGCGCGCCGATGGACTCCGTTTCGCTACAACACCGTGATGCGCCGAGACCTCAAGGCGGTGGCCAAAGCCCGCGGGCTCGATCTCAACGACATCAGCTCACAACAGGGATGGTTATGGCCCCAGACCTACCCGGACCTGCCGCTTGTTAGCACCACTCCGCAAGAACTCGACTTCGTGTCGAAAACATCTCCGAATGACCAGTGGGTCGGCCCGCTCATACCTAGTGCTCGACCTGCAGCCGAAACCGCAGCTGGAACGAATCAAGACTGGGAAACCTTCAAGGACCGCAATGAACACAGCGGCCGACCGCTCCTGTACTGCTCCTTCGGCACAATGTGGCCCAATATCGCCGCAATGGTCGAAATCGTGATCCAGGCTGTGATGCAAAGAGACGACTGGGACCTCGTGGTCGGCTTGGGCGGGCGTGGTGGTCAGCAACTCACCACAGAACACGGCCGGAACATACTCGTGCTCGACTATGCGCCCCAGCTCGAAGTCCTCGCCAACGCGGACTTGGCCATAATCCACGGCGGCATCAACGGCATCTTGGAGTCCTTGGCGTTTGGCGTGCCGGTGATCGTCGAACGAGGTGGCGCTGGCGATGCTCCCGGAAATGCCAGCCGGGTTAAGCATTTCGGCGTTGGGCGCTCGATAGGGATTGCCGACCAGACTGCCGCAAGTCTTGCTTCGTTGATCGATCAAGTGCTCAACGACTCTGCGATGCAAGCACGGGTTACTACCCTGCAGAGTCAGTTTTTGGCCTATCAAGAAAATCAGGTGCTTGAGAGGTTCCTTGAGCGCTTTTTGCAGAGCTCATCTGAGTAGGGCCGAATCCAAACTTTGCCGCTACCTTTCACCAAGGAAAAGCAGGAATTTCGTGGGTCCCACATCTCAAGACATAGCGGTTGACTTCCGCACGGCGAAACGCTTGTCGATGACGCAACGGGCGTTCCTGGCTTCTCAGCTGCGCCACCCCGAGTCATCGGCGCTCAATATGGCCCTTGCGGTCGAGTTCGACTCGGTGCTCGACGCCGATCGCTTCGCCACGGCATTCGACGCCGTCGTTGATTCAGCCGATGTTCTGCGCACTCGAGTCGTCGGAGACGACGCCGAGATTGCAGCCACCGCACCGGGTCACACAGATCGCATCACTTTTGCTGGCGACATGACCAACGAAGCCCGCAAAGCCTGGGCCGTCGAGTTCGCGCAGGAATCTTTCGATCTTGCAACGTGCGGCTACCGCAGCACACTTGTGACATCGGGCAACCGTTCGATCTGGTTCATTGCGATGCACCATCTCATCACCGATGCAACCAGCTTCAAGTTGGTGATCGAGCGCACGATCGCCGCCTATGCCGGTACCCCGCCTGCGGCAAGTAAGTTCTATCCGTGGGCCGAAACGGTTCGCCGCGAAAGCCAAGACCCCGGCAGGCAGCAACGCTATTGGGACAATCGGCCCTCTGCGGAGCGTCCTGGCCGGCTCTACCAATCCTCTGACCGGTCGTCATCGCAAGCAAGTCGGCACCGGCTACCGCTACAGGAAATCGAATCAGAACTCAATGCTTCGATCGCGTCCGAGTTCCGCATGTTGAACCCGGAGCTTGCGTGGGCCGCCTTCCTCGTGACCGCAACCGCGGTCTACGTGCACCGGTTAACCGGTGTGACAGGCTTCGCCGTCGGTATTCCCGTGCACCACCGCAATACCGCCGCTACCGCTGAACTGATCGGGCCGACGATGGCGGTCTACCCAGTCGACGTACGAGTAGAAGGCGACGACACCTACCGCACGCTGCACCGTCGCGTCTCTCGGGCGCTCATGACCATGCTCAGCAACACGCATCCGTCGATCAGCGCACCCGGCGACTACGACATCGTCGTTAACGTGATTCCCAATGTCACGCCAAGCGTGCTGGGCGTTCCGTTTGCGACCACCTGGATCCATCCCGGTGCAATCGACCCGGAGCATGTGCTGCGGGTGCAGGCGACCCGCTATGACCGTGCAGGTATCTCTGGCGACAAGGCCGGTGATCTGGGCATCGATATCGACATCGATGTGCATCACCAGGCAGCGACTGATGAGCAACGAGAGCGCTCGCCAGAGCACATGACCGCTGTGCTGCAAGAAATGGCATTGAGCCCAGACGCTTCGATCTTCGAGGCCGATCTGTGCACCGCCGCAGAACTCTCGCAAATGAAAACTGCCGAAGCTGGCGAGATTATCCACGCAGAACCTGCGCCCGTGGTTGAACGGCTTCGAACCGCCTTGGCCAACAACCCCAGCGTTGTTGTTAGCTCAGCCGATGAGCAGCTGACCGGCAAGGAGTTATGGGACTGGGCGTCGGCGCTCGCCCAAGATCTTGAAGCCGTCGAACCCTCGAACGCCCGCATCGCCATAGCGCTCGGCCCATCGGTCGAGGCGGTCGTTGCGATCTATGGCTGCCTGATCGCCAATAGGCCGTTCGTTCCCCTTGACCCGCTACAGCCTCGCTCCCGGACGCTGGAGCTGACTCGGCGCGCAGGTATTACCCGGACGTTCTCATCGTGCGACGACGTCGCCAAGTTTCGCGGGAGCAACGCCGCCGGCGATTTGGCATCACGCGTGTCTGGCGTCGGTCCCGCCGACGAGGCTTACCTCCTTTTCACTTCGGGATCGACCGGGGTTCCAAAAGGCGTGCCAATTTCGAACCTTGGACTCGCTCGCTACATCGATTTTGCGGTGCAAAGCTACTTCCCCGATGACATCGTGGCGGTTGCTCCCCTATTCACTGCATTGACATTTGATCTCACGGTTACCACGTTGTTTGCCCCGATCATCAGCGGTGGCCGACTCGTCGTGCTGAACGGTCCTGGCCCTCTCGCGCTCACCGAGTTCGCAGCAACACCGGAACTCAACTGGTGCAAGGCAACACCCTCCCATCTCGAAGTCCTGGCCAGCTTGCTCCCCGCTGACCATCAGCTTTCGGTTGCGGTTGTTGGCGGCGAAGCATTTCGCTCTGACTTAGCCGAGCGGCTTCTCTTGCAGAACCCGTCAATGGCAGTGTTCAACGAATACGGCCCGACCGAAGCCGTAGTTGGCTGCATGATCCACCGGGTGGACCCACGAGCCGATCTCGACCACGTCGCCGTGCCGATTGGGCGGCCTGCTCCTGGCGTTGAACTACGGGTTGTCGATGCCGGCGGCACCAGAGTCCCGATCGGCGTGCCGGGCGAACTCTGGATTTCTCACCAAGGCCTCACCACCGGGTATCTAGACGATGCCAGCTCAGGTGACCACCCGGACCGTGCGGCTGAACAGATGGATCGCGCCCCGTTCGTCGTGACCAACGGTGTGCGCTTCTATGCCTCGGGCGATCTCGTTGTGCGTAACGCTGATCTCGGGTTGACCTACCTCGGCCGTCTCGATAGCCAGCTCAAGGTCGGCGGCATCCGCCTCGATCCGTCCGAGGTCGAGAACGCGCTCGTCCAGCATCCAGCTATTGCCCGGGCGGCGGTCCGCAAATGGACGCCAACTTTTGATGAGCCTTCTCAGCACTGCGTTCGTTGCGGTTTGCCTTCGAACGTGCCCGGAACGGTCTTTGATCAGGCGGGCGTGTGTAACACGTGCCACGACTTTGATCTCGTGGCCCCAATGGCACAGGCGTGGTTTCGAACCGAAGCAGAGTTAGTGAACGAGATCAGGACTTTGAACCAGGACTCGCTCGGCGACTACGACTGCTTGCATCTCATGAGCGGCGGAAAGGATTCGACCTATGCGCTTTACAAACTGGTCGAGTTGGGCTTTCGGCCCTATGCCCTTTGCTTGGACAACGGTTTCATCTCTCAGGGCGCACTGGACAACGTGCGGCGATGCGCCGAGGACCTGGGCGTAGCGTTCGAATTCGCGACCACGCCCCAGATGAACGCCATCTTCCGCGATTCCTTGGCGACCTTTTCCGACGTATGCCACGGGTGTTACAAGACCATCTACACGTTGGCAACGAACCGAGCCGTAGAGCTCAACATTCCCGTAATTGTCACCGGGCTCTCGCGGGGGCAGTTGTTCGAGACCCGCCTCATTCCTGGACAATTCCAACAAGAACGATTCGACCCGGATGCAATTGATCGAGCCGTCGTCGAAGCTCGCAAGCGGTACCACCGCACTCCCGATTTTGTCAACGGCGTGCTCGATACAAGCGTGTTTGAAACCGACCAGATTTTCGAAGACCTGCACTATGTCGATATCTATCGATACCTCGACGTCGAGTTGTCCAACGTACTCACCTACCTCCACGAGAACACTCCGTGGCAGCGGCCTGAGGACACGGGCAGATCGAGCAACTGCCTCATCAACATTGCCGGCATCCATGCCCATCAAGTCGAGCGGGGATACCACAACTATGCCGAGCCCTATGCGTGGGATGTCCGCTTAGGACACAAGCAACGTGAACAATCGATCGCCGAGCTCGATGACCCTGTGGACCCCGTTGAGATTGCTGCACTCCTTGGTGCAGTCGGGTACTCCCCCGAACCCAAGCAGATATTCACCGGCTGGTATGAGTTGGCAGCCGGGTTCGAGCGTGCACCCACGCCGGGCGAGCTCCGAACATTTTTGAGTGAGCGGCTCCCTCAACACGCTATTCCAGCTGCGTTCATGCAGGTCCAGGCTCTTACCACCACAGCCAACGGCAAGCTCGACGAGCAGGCGCTACCTGCTCCAGAACGACAACATCGAGCTGCGATCGGTGCTCATATCGCGGCAGAGTCCGAGCTCGAGTCCAAGATCGTTGCTGCGTGGGAATCGGCGCTCGGGATCGCTCCGATCTCGGTGAACGATGACTTCTTTGCGCTTGGCGGTGACTCGTTGGCGGCGGTGACCATGATCGTTGCGCTTGGGACAACGCTTGAGATGGTAATCAGAGAAGAGCTTGCGTTTGCCCACACCACACCGCGTGAGCTTGCCACAGCTATCGAAGAAGCAAGCACCTCGCACCTGAAGCCATCCCCGACCGGACCAGCGTCGGGACCTCCGTTGCTGGTGAACCGTAGCGAGGGCGTTGTGCCGGAGTTGTCCACCGGCGAGATGAGCATTCTGTTCCATCAGGCATCTCGCCCAAGCGACGCCATGTACAACGTGTGCCGAACGTTCGAAGTTGCAATGGTGCTCGACGCCGATCGACTCCATCGAGCCGTGCTCGCAGCCGTTGCTCACCATGAACCACTCACCTGGACCTTTGGGCAGCCTCGCCAACGCATGCAACCAGCCGAAGCGGTTGCGTGGAGCGTTGCGGAACAGCTCCCGACTCACGCCGCTGTCGTGGACTCGCTTTCGAGCTGGCATCTCGCTCCTTTCGACCTGAACAACGGTCCCCTGCTGCGTTGCCGGGTGTTTCCCCTTGCCAACGGCACAACAACTGTGGCTGTTGCGCTCCATCACGCGACCGGAGATGTGCACCAAAGCCTCGATGTTCTGTGGGCAGACATCAACGATCACTACCACAAACGCCCTGTTGTTAGACCCGCCGTCGGGTACAGCGACTTCTGCGCTTGGCAGCAGGAACACAGCAGTGCTGCCAAAGCGTTCTGGAGCACAAAAGGTCCGTTTCCGGGTCGGCCAGACTTTGGCGTATCAACGGGTGAAACCAGCGATGGATATCTCGCGTCGACCACGAGCTTGAGCCCTGCGCAACTGCGACATGCCGTTGGACATAGCGGCGTAGCCTCGGCGGTTGCCGCCGCCGCAGCCGCAGTCTCTCCGTTCTTCGACAGTGCCGTTGAGATCAACCTGATCGCCTCGACCCGAGACCACTCGTCGGCTGACCGCCTCTTCGGGTACCTGCTGAATCCGGTGCCTTTGCTCTTTGACACCAGCGATGGTCTGCTGCCAGAACTTGCGGCTGAGGCCTCCGTTGCCATGGGTCAACATCTTCCTCACCGGGCCTATCCCTTTGCTCAAGTGGTTTCGGACCTCCGGGCCCGCAATGCGACGCCGCCAAGCGGCGGAGTTCTCGTTGCCTATAACGAAGCCGTGCACACTGAGTTCGCAGGTGGTGCCGTTCGCAACGACATCGTGTTCAACGGTAGTGCTGTCGCCGATATCACCTTCTTCGTTGCGCCTGGCGACACTCAGATTCAGCTCGGTGTCGAGTACCGCGGCACTGCCGTTTCCAAAGAGACCGCAGCGCTGCTGCTCGAACGTTTTGACCAGGCGCTGACCGCTATTGCCTTGCGTCAACCCGTAACCGTCCGCGACCTGCGTGAGCCTGCTCAGAGCGTCCTTCGAGGGCCGGAGCTCGCCGATACCGAATCCTTGTTTGCCAAGTTCAGGCGCAATACCACGTTGGACCCGAATGGTATCGCTGTCCAAGTGGGCACGGAGTCTCTCACTTGGCGCCAGCTCGGGTCCCGGGCCACCCAAGTCGCAGCCGAACTCGAACGCCGAAATATCGGTGTCGGCGACCGGGTCGCGGTTCGTATCGGTCGGTCAGTCGAGTTGGCAACGGCCATCGTTGGCACCCTTTTGAGCGGCGCGTCGTATGTGCCCCTCGACCCGACCTATCCCTCGGATCGAATCGCGACCATGTTGCAGCTCAGCCAGACAAAGGCTGAGCTCACCTCTCATTTCGACTCGTTGGATCCAGCGGTCACCTCTCTTGTGCTGACCGCCGAGCGCATCCAAGATTCGGCCTGGGTTGATGACTTGGCGACGAGCGCGTTCGAGCCGGCGCCGTCTAGCGAGGCGTACGTCATCTTCACCTCAGGGTCCACCGGGACTCCCCACGGAGTTGCCATTAGCCACGATCAACTCCGCTCCAGCACCAACGCCCGTTCTCAGTTCTACCAAGACACGCCCGATCGTTTCTTGATGCTGTCGAGCGTGTCCTTCGACAGCAGCGTCGTGGGTTTGTTCTGGACCCTTGCCAGCGGAGCAACGCTCGTGCTTCCGACTAACGATGCCGCCCACGACATTGATCAGTTGCACGACTTGTTCATCGGCAATGGCCCCAGCCACGTGTTGTGCGTGCCGACCCTGTACCAAGCGATTCTGGACCGCGCGAGGTCGGCGAGCGCTGACGCTCAGTCCGCTTGGCCCCGTCACGTGATCGTTGCTGGCGAAGCCTGTACTTCACAGCTGATTAGCCGCCACGCTCTCCACGCTCCTGCGAGTCGACTGACCAATGAATACGGACCTACCGAGGCAACCGTGTGGGCGACGGCCTATCACTGCAATCTTTCTGAGTCGGACCCGGTGCCCATTGGATCACCTATCGCGGGGACCTGGCTGGCGGTCACCAACAGCAAGGGGCGGGTGCAGCCTGTCGGGGTTGCTGGTGAGCTCGTTCTTGGCGGACCCAATGTCGCCTCTGGATACGTAGCCGACGCGACATCGCTGCGCTTCGCTGATGCTTCTTCGTTTCCTGGGTTGCCTGCTGAGTTGCAGGGGCAGGTGTTCCGCACCGGCGACCGCGTCTTGTTGCGAGACCAACAAGTGGTCTTTCTTGGACGGGTCGACGATCAGCTCAACATCGGCGGCGCCCGCGTTGAACCCGCCGAAATCGAAAGCCACCTTGAGAAGCTGGACCAGATAGCGCAAGCCGTAGTAGTTGGCGTCGACGTGCGCCCCGCCGATCAGCTACTTGTTGAAGCCACCGATACACAAGCGGCCCAAGCGATGCAGCAAGCCGCCGGAGAAGCGGACCCGGCGCAGGCCTTGCGCCAACTGCTCGGTGCCTTTGGTCGCCCTGATATTCGGCTCGTCGCCCACTACGTGTCCGATGTCGAACTCGACCAGCCGACGTTACGAGGGGCCGTGTCTTCGTTGCCGGTCACCCACCGGCCGACTCTTTTCCGCAGACACGACGAACTAGCGATGCTGCCGAATGGCAAGGTCGATAGGTCCGCTGCTGCACGCCTCTCTATCGACTTGACTGGTACGCCGCTATCGCGCGAACCCAGTGGCGGCGGCCTTGCGCTCATGCAGCAGTTATTCGCCGAAACACTTCGGGTTGGCCAAGTCACGGCGACCGATTCGTTCTTCGATCTCGGAGGCGATTCGCTTCGCGCAATCGAACTGCTCCGGATCGTCGAAGCCAGAACCGGCGTGCGCTTATCAACGTCGGCGATTCACAACGCTCCGACACCGCTAGCGCTCGCGGAGCAACTCGATGCGCAGGGCGGCGGATCTCAAGCCGGTCCGGCCGACGACGTCATCGTGATGAAGCTGCAACCCGAGGGCACCGAGCCACCAGTCTTTGCGCTCCACAATCTCGGGGTCGACGGCGCCATGTGGCGCCCGCTAGTGAGCAAGCTGGGGAACGATTTGCCGTTTTACGGCCTGGCTGATCCGTTCGCTCTGCTTGACCCATTTGGCGCGAGCTACAACCTGGATCACCGGCCAGAGATCAGCGAGACTGCGGCTCACTATGTCGAGCACATCCAACGAATCGCACCTACTGGCCCGATCAACCTCATTGGCTTTTGCGTCGGCGGAGTGGTCGGCTACGACGTCGCTCAGCAGCTCGCTGCGGCTGGTCGTGAGGTTCACAACTTCATCATCGTGTTGGACTGGCACGCCCCACATCTCGAATACCAAGAGAATTGGATCACCCTCACCAAACTGAGCTACCGCCGCAGCGGCAAATCACTCGCAGCTCACATTGTTGGAGTCCTGACGCGACGGGCATTCCTCAAGAGCCTTCGGCGTCGCGCCGAGGGATACGCGGTCCGGCTCGCTCAGGCCCTGCGGCTGCCGATGCCGCAGCGTTTGCGCTCTCGTCAGTATGTCGAGGAGGGAATTCACCGAATCCACAGCTACGAATATCAGCCGTACGACGGCAGCATCACTGTGGTCCGTAGCTCCGAGGATCCGCGTATTCCGGCTGACCTCGGAAACGCTGGCTGGGGCGATCTGGTTTCGGATCTCGATGTGCACTACGTGCCTGGCGTTGGCGAGAAGATGCTGCATGAGCCATTCATCGGCGCACTCGCCGACATCGTGCAGGAGTCGCTAAAGCGCTGATCGCCGACGCCCGAGAGCAGCTAGGCAGATCCTGGTGTCACCGCTTTGCATCAGCGGGTGACAGCGATCAGCCGGTCCTTTGAGCGCTCAGAAAAATAGAGGCCAGCAGCAATTGCGGTACCGATGGCGATGAAGATCAGCACCCGGGGGAACGCAGTGACTTCGTCGATCACCGCGGAGGTTACCGCCCGTCCGCCGAAGAGCCGCTCGATCGCCCAGCCGATACTGATAAAGACGAGAGCGATCGAGCCAACTACGAAAAACGGACGGTAGTACCGCGTTCGCCGCAGCAAGAACAGCGCTGAGAAGCAAAGCAGCACAACAAACACTTGGCCGATCTCAATACCGACATTTCGGCCGAGCAGCGAGACTAGTTGTGTACCGGTGCTCACGTCGAGGTCTTGGACCAGCGAAGCGAACCCGAATCCGTGAAAGAGCCCGAATACGAGCGCGATAATCCACTCGCGATTCGCCATAATCGGCCGCAAGTTGTGCAGCGCAGTGGCGGCGATCGAGAGTGCGATGACCGTCTCGGTAAATTTCGGCCCGGGCGAAGGCACGATGCCGAGTCCAGTCAAGGTAAACGTCACGCTGTGAGCGATCGTGAACATGGTGAGCACCTTGGTTATCCGCCACAAGGTGCTCGCGAAGCCCGATGAGGGCTCCCAGCTCGACCGCCACACCAGAACCGATGGCAACAGCAATGCCACCACGAACAGCATATGGTCCGGTCCCGTGCGGATGTGGTCAAGACCTAATCCCAGGCTCGCCGAGAAGTTCGACCATTGCGATGCATCACCGAACACAACCGTCTCGGTGCGGCTGTCTGGGGTGAGGAGAACGAGTTGTTCTTCCTCCTGATCGATGATGCCGCGCTCCCAGTCGTTGGCGACAAGCATCAGGGCAACGCGGTCGTCGATCTCATCGAAGAATGGATCAAAGGTGACACGCACTTCGTCGGGCACCGGTCCGTTGGTATCAACAGCAAACACTACTTCTAGGTAGTTGATGTCCTCGACTTGGGCGACCTCGCCTGGGGTCATTGTCCATTCTTCGGTGGCCGAACCGAGCGCCACATGATCAACGGCGTACGCAATCAGTGCCTCGGAGTTCGACTCGATGACTCGAGCGATGACCTCTGGGTCATCGTCGACGTTGATGGAAATGCCAAGTGCCTGCTCAATGTCAGGAAAGGGCATTTGCATCCGCGCTTGCAGCGTGTCGCCGACGTCGAGGTAGAGATAAGACTCATCGCCAGCATGGGCCTGCGCTTGGCTCATCGACCCGAAGACAACCGACAAGATAACGGTGAAAAGAACAAGGATTTTGGCGAGGTGTTTCATAAGTTTTAAAGGGGTCGGGCGAGGCCAAGTTGTGTAGCCACGATGTTTCGGGTTACGTCTGGGGTGCCTGAGTATGCCAGCCCCCCGAGTGCATCACGGATCTCCGATTCGATGCCAAGTTCCGTGGTGTACCCAGCAGCGCCAAAGGTTCTCATTGCATCGATAGAAGCTTGCACCCCGGTCTCGGAGGCCATGAGTTTGGTCAGCGCTGCTTCGAGAGCGATTGCCTGCCCTCGGTCATGGCGGGCCGCGGTTTTGTAGAGCAGGAGTCGAGCAGCTTCGTGATGGAGCTTGATGTCAACCAACCGATGCGAAACCGCCTGGTGGGACCCGACGTGCACGTCTCCCTGACGGCGCAATCGTGCGTACTCGACTGCCGACGCAAGCGATCGTTCAACTGAACCGATCTGGCTTGCGTACAGGAATGCTCGCTCGGCTTCGACCGTGCGACTGAAGATCGAAGCACCTGCACCGGCCTTCCCCAGAAGCGACTCAGGACCGAGATGGCAGTCGGTCAAACGCAGCTCACCGAACGGGCAGGCGCTCATTCCCATCTTCTGGGTCGCCGGCATGCGCTCAAAGCCGGGCGTGTCCGCCGGGACGATGAAGGCGCTTATACCCCACTGGCCTTTTTCTGGGTCAGTGGCAGCAAAGATGATCGCAACATCACACAACGGCCCGAGTGTTACCCATGCTTTGGAGCCATTAAGCACCCACGATCCATCGGATTGGGCGACGGCCCTGGTGCTGAGGTTCCAAGGGTGGGAGCCGGCATCTGCCTCAGACATAGCGAAACTGGCAAACACTGCACCGCTTGCGAGGCCTGGCGCCCAACGGTCAAGCTGTTCTTCGGACCCCGAAGCAGCGAAGGCGCGGGTTGCGGTAAGGGCATGCGAGGCAATCGCGAAGATCACGCCATTGTCTGCTGAGGACGCCCCGAGGCCTTCGAACGTGAGGGCGATGTCGACCGCCGAGGCGTCGGAACCGCCTCGAGATGAAGGCAGGTGCATGCCGAGTAGCCCGTAGGCCCCAGCTTGCTCCCACGTCGGCCGATCCACCATCCACTCGGGATCAAGTTTGGTCTGCTGAGGCAATACGGCGCTGCCCCAGTTGGTGGCGGCGACCTTGACCGGATGTGCGTCATCGAGCATCGCTTCGAGCGCGTACGCATTCAGGTCCCCGGCATCCACAATCCGGAGGATACTTCTTCGGCAGGAGGTACCTCGGGCGCATTGCGCCATTTTCTGGTTCGCTCGGCCTCCCAAAGGCCCGGTAACGTTGGGAGGAGTGCAGACGTTGTGCGAGCTGATGGATAGAGCCGTCGATCTCGGTGGGAATGTATCGGGCCTGATTGATACCGACGGCTCGCTGAGCACGTGGCCCCAGGTTTCGTCACGGGTGCGCAGGCTCGCCCAAACGCTGGTAGCAAGCGGGGTCGAGCCAGGTGATCGGATCTGTATCGCCCATCCCCGCTCGACTGCTTCATTCGTTGCGGTACATGCCACGTTGCACGCTGGCGCAGTCATGGTCCCCCTCGACCCACTTGGCCCGTCGGCATCCCTAATCAGCGTGATCGAAGCGGTTGAACCCGTAGCAATCATCGGTGCGAGTGCAACGCTGGCCAAGCGTCTTGGCGACTTCCTTCCTGACTCCAACCAGATCATTGTTCACAACGGGCCGAGCGCTCCCCTGACACAGCTCGGGATTCTCGGTGACCGGCTGATCAGTTTCGATGCCGGCGTGGCCGATGCGGACAGCTTCACGTTGCCGCACGTGGTCGAGACCGACATGGCCTACATCATCTTCACATCGGGTTCGACAGGTGTGCCAAAAGGAATCGTTCACACCCACGCCAGCGGGCTGGCATGCGCCAAGATGGGCGCCACGGCACACGGCATGACGCCAACGGACCGGTTGGCCGCCACCACACCGTTGCATTTCGACATATCGACCCTGGATCTGTACGGCGTTCCCTGGGCTGGGGCTAGCGCTATTGCGGTCACCGAAGCCGAGGTCCGCTTTCCCGCAAGCCTGGCCAAGCGCCTTGCGACCACGAGCGCCACGATGATTTTCACCACCCCTTATCAGCTACTCCAACTTGCTGGGCGGGGAGATATTGGCAATTGCGACTTGACCGCACTTCGCCAAATTGCCTTTGGCGGCGAAGCGTTTGCGCCGGGCGCCCTCGTGGAACTCGCCCAAACCTATCCGCCTGCAGAATTGCTCAACGTGTACGGGCCAGCCGAGGTGTACGGAGTCACGGTGCACTCCTTTGGAGTTCGCCCTAGCCACATTGAAACGGTCTCGATCGGCGTTCCTTGTCCAGAAGTGCAGCTCGTCATTGTCGACGACAGCGACACGCCAGTTCCTGCGGGGGTGTCAGGCGAAATGCTCGTCCATTCGCCGACCATGATGAACGGTTATTGGCGTCGAGATGATTTGAACTCGACCAGTTTCTTGGAACTCGATGGCACCAGGTTCTATCGAACCGGCGACCTGGCGTATCTCGACAGCGCAGGTTTGCTCCAGTTCGAGGGACGCCGGGACAACCGCATCAAGGTGCGCGGTGTGCGAATCGAGCTCGAAGAAATCGAACGAGTTCTCGAAGATGCCCCCGGCGTTGCTCACGCAGTTGCCGGGCTTGTCCACGACGCGTCCGGCATACAACACATCGCAGCATGGGTTGTGCCTCAAGAAGGTGAACCTCTCGACGCAGCTGGACTCGCCAAGCGGTGCCGCGCCCGGTTGCCAGCAAACGCTGTTCCCACTTCGTTCGTGCAGTTGAAGTCCATGCCCACGACCGCCACAGGCAAAATCGATCGCGCTACCCTGCGTGCGTCTGCAGTAAATCCCGGCGCAGACTGACCGAAACGAGTATCGAACGCCATGGAACTCGCCGACCTAGTTCACAAGATCCACACCGACCTTGCCGTTGACGCCGACGAAGCCATCGAAGAAGATACCGAGCTTTTGATGAGCGGGCTCGTGGATTCGCTCGGGATCATGAGCCTGGTGACTTGGATCGAAACTCAGCTTCACACCGAGATCGATCCCGGCGACGTCGTTATTGAGAACTTCGAATCGCCGGCGGCAATCATGCAGTTTTGCGCCTCATTGACCACTGCTCAGCCCGGCTGAAAATCCCCCGGCCTTGTCCGCCAAACATGCGGCGACAAAGTCCGCCACGACCCCAATCGGCGGCGCCACTGTCACCTGGAACAGTTAACCGTTTGAGTCGAACGAAATCTCGACTCGG
>Ga0209828_1000058_pt1 | contig 85973 bp, 80 predicted proteins | sample MaitaG_FD_187429 | JGI IMG/M metagenome (GOLD analysis project Ga0209828, IMG submission 187429) | Marine algal microbial communities from Maine, USA - Maine_Asex2 metaG (SPAdes) (version 2) | ecosystem: Host-associated > Algae > Red algae > Unclassified | place: Maine, USA | collected 2015-01-05
GTAAAGATCAGCCGCCGCTTCACTGAGTGAAAAGTCATAACGTTCAACCGCCGCATAAATCGGTAGCACCATGAATGGCAGGTAGGAATAGAACAGACCCAGCTGCACCGCCAGATTGGTATTGACAATTTGCAGGGGGCTGTCGATAAGACCTATAGCGATCAGCGCTTCGTTCAGTGGTCCCTGATCGCGTAGCAGGAATTTCATGGACACAGTGCGGATCAACAGATTAACCCAGTAAGGTATCGTGATGAGGAACACCCAGATTGCACGCGTTCGGACGGGGCGTGTAGCGATGAAATAAGCGGTGGGAAAACCGATGGCAAGACTGAGTAGCGTTGCGGCCCCTGCCTGCCAGAATGAGCGCCAGAAGATCGAAATGTACGTCCAGTCAATGGTCGGCGGTTCATCGCCAAACAAGCCTCGATCAAAGAAAAATTGATCGTAGGCAGAAAGGCTGAATTCCCAGATGACGCCGCCTCGAAACTCCTTCGTCAAGAAAGAATAGACCAGCATCAGTATCACGGGAATAAGTGACAGTGAGCCTAACACCAGCCAGGAAGGCAATAGCAGCCAGGTGCGAGCCTTCTGGTAGGTATTGCTTACGGCCGCCTTGCCGCCTGGAGCGCTTGTGGCCATCAGTCCAGCAGGAGCCGTGCGGCTCCGGGTTCCAGGTTGATGAACACATCAGTACCGGGTTCGAAGATGCCTTTACTGGCACGATCTGAATTGGATGTTCGTACGGTGAAGTTTGGGCCTTCAAGTAGATTGATGATTGTGGATATGTCTGTGCCGATAAAGATGTTCTCGATCACCTTGCCCTGCAGGCTCTCTCTTTCAATTGGCCTTTCGCTGATGAAGGTGCGCTCCGGGCGCAGGCACAAATGAACCTTTGCTCCCGGGTTAATGCCTGCAACCTCGTTACAATGCAACTCGTGCCCTCCGTCAAGATAGCAGATCGCCTGACCGTCCTTGATGGCATCCACTCGCACGTCGAGCAGATTCGTGTCGCCGATGAAATCGGCAACAAACACGTTGCGCGGCGTTTCGTAGATATCGCGCGGTGAGCCCAGTTGCTGCAGCTCACCGGAGGACATCACGGCGATACGATCAGACATGGTCAGTGCCTCTTCCTGATCATGCGTCACGAAGATGAAGGTGATGCCCGTCTCGCGCTGCAGATGTTTCAATTCCAGTTGCATGGCCTTGCGCAGTTTCAGATCAAGGGCGGACAGCGGTTCATCGAGCAACAGCACCTTGGGTTGCGGTGCGAGAGCACGAGCCAGAGCCACACGTTGTTGCTGACCACCGGACAGTTGCGCAGGCTTTCGTGAGGAGAAATCGGAGAGCTGAACCAGTTCGAGCATCTGTCCCGCCTTGTCACGGGCCTCTGACTTGCTGGAACCTTTCATTTCGAGGCCGAATGCAACGTTGTCCAGTACGGTCAGATGCGGGAACAGTGCGTAGTTCTGGAATACCGTGTTTATCGGTCGCCGGTTTGGTGGCAAATTCTCGATTTCTTCGCCAAACAGCTGGATGGAGCCTTCGGACACATCTTCAAATCCTGCGATCATGCGCAGCAAAGTGGTTTTTCCGCAGCCGGACGGGCCCAACAGGGTAAAGAACTCGTTGTCCCTGATGGACAATGATATCTCCTTCAGAGCCGTGAATGATCCGTAACGTTTGACCGCATCCCGAACATCAATCGCGTTCTCTTGTCCCTGCATGCCCAACCTCAGCTTATCCCTTGATTGCCTTGTCTTTATACTGGAATTACCGGATCAGGGGGCATATCGCCTAATGCGGTATCATGTTTTAGCAAGACGATGACCCGCAGGAGCATCTGACGGCAGCAATTGAAGCACACGATTCACCGTCGTTTTCAGAGAATATGAATAATCTTCCCACGACGCTGGAGCTTCTCGACTCATTGCTTGCTTTTAACACGGTGAGCTCTGAGCCAAACGCAGACTTGATCATGTGGGTGCGTGATCTGCTGCTGGATGCCGGGGCAACCGTTAAGCTAATTGCCAATGAAGACAATTCCAAAGCCAATCTGTTTGCCACCATCGGCCCGGAAGATCAGCGCGGTTTCGTGCTCTCTGGCCATACTGATGTAGTGCCGATAACGGGACAGCACTGGAGCGTTCCGCCGTTCAGCATGACGCTAAAAGATGACAAGGTTTACGGTCGTGGTAGCGCCGACATGAAAGGGTTCGTTGCCTGCGCATTGCATGCTGCCCTCAAGGCATCGCCCATGAACCTGAAAACACCGCTGCACCTGGCACTGTCTTACGACGAGGAGATTGGCTGCGTGGGTGTGCGTTCCATGCTGGACATGCTGGCCATGGCAGCCGTCAGGCCGTTGATGTGTCTAGTGGGTGAGCCCACCGAATTGAATGTGGCCATAGGCCACAAGGGCAAGACGGCTTGCCATGTCAGTTGCATCGGACGAGCTGGTCACTCGGCCCTGGCACCGCAGGCACTCAATGCCATCCATCTGGCCAGTGATCTCATCCAGTCGGTGCGTCAGTTGCAGACGCAGTTAGCTCAGAGCGGTTACAGGGATGATGACTTTGAGGTGCCTTACACCACGTTGCATGTCAGCAACATCAAGGGTGGTGTGGCATTGAATATTGTGCCGGATCTATGCCGCTTCGACCTGGAAATACGCAACCTGGCCGAAGATGATCCTCTGGCCTTGTTGCAGATTATCCGTGGTGATGCTGACAGACTGGTTGATGTGGCACGGCAAACGGTTAGCGAAGCTGATATTACAATCGAACTGTTCAATAGCTACCCGGGTTTGAATACCGAGCCCACTGCTGAGCTTGTGTCGTTTGTAAGATCGTTGCGAGAGTCAGGTAGATTGCATAAGGTGGCTTTTGGTACAGAAGCAGGACTGTTTGCCAATGAGTTGAATGTGCCTAGCGTTGTGTGTGGTCCTGGCTCCATGCAGCAGGGGCATAAGCCGGATGAGTTTATAACGCTTGAGCAGTTAAACCGGTGTGATGTAATGCTGGAGAATTTAATGGAGCATTTGGTGAAAGGGATTGTGTGCGATGAGATGTAGATGTCTTGCGTAGCACTTAGCTGCGGGGTAGAAACACCCGCTATACAGTTTCAGTTAGCTTCGTTGGCGATATTATTGTATTGAGGAATTATCGAAAGATCCTTGTCAGTCAATATCTCGGTGTCATCTGTAATCACCGTGCATGCATATCCTGCGTGCTTTTCTTCCGTCTTCACAACACCTGTATCGCCTTGAATGTGTTGAATCTCAAGCACGGTGTAAGGTCTTTGATATAACCACGGGCGGTTTTCTACAGCAGACAGATCTGTTGATGGAGGCCTGTCGTTGGTAAACCCTAGTGTTGCATAAAATTCCGGCCCAGAACCGCTTCGCTGCTTCTATAGCAGCATCTAAGGGGCTGTACTCATTTTTCCTGGATCTCACCTAGAGTGACTAGGCTCAATCCAGTAAAAACTCCGTGCAGCCCCTTATATACAGCTCTATAAGCTTCTGGACTCGAAATTTTATGCAACACTAGGGTAAACGCATAAAAATCTAGAATAGAATCGGCGTTGAGCCATAGGGTCGCGGCTGCGAAGTATCACTGTATCAATCCTGGGCATGTTTTTCTTCACCCTGATGTTGGCGCTTGTCGGTGTTCGTTGAAGTTTGTTGAAGTTCGTTGAAGTTCGTTGAAGTTCGTTGAAGTTTGTTGAAGTTTGTTGAAGTTTGTTGAAGTTCGTTGGCATTCGTTGGCGTTAAAATTTGACGATATCAGGTTGTCGGCTTTCATGATTAGTGCATTTTTCTGTAGCGTCTGAAGCACGAAGCCAGCGACTCTGTGGTCGAGTAATTCCACGATGTCCATTGACCGTACACAGCAGTTTTTTGCGTAGGGTTTTCAACGTACTCGTAATCAGCGGTTACCAACAAATCAGCGAAAAAGAGTGACAATAGAGTCTATGATATACGTCCGACCTCTATCTGTCTCATAGCGTATTCGTGACCAAAAAAATCCATAACTATTTTTTTCGTCAGGTCGATGCCAGTTCGCTGGCAGTGTTTCGAATCGTATTCGGATTGCTCCTCCTGTTCGAGTGTGTGAACTATGGTCTGTTTCTGTGTCTCGATTGCATGTATCGAAACACGGAGCTATTGTTCAAGTACCACCATTTCGAGTGGGTCACGTTATCTCCCGGCTATAGTCTGCAGCTGCATTTTCTAACAATGGGAATTGCCGCAATCGGCATTACGATGGGCCTGTTCTATCGCCTGTCTGTGCTTATCTACACGCTGGGATTTTGTTACCTGTTCCTGCTGGACCAGGCGCTCTACCTGAATCATTTTTATCTGGTGATTCTCTATCTCATTATCATGTTCTTTATTCCAGCCAATCGGTATCTTGCTCTGGATGCACGTCGTCGTCCGAATCTGGCTAGCAATGTTGTGCCTAATTGGGGACGCTTCTGGCTGGGTGCGCAGACTGAAATCGTATTGTTGTATGCCGGCTACGTCAAGATCACCTACGACTGGCTGAATCTGGAACCCATGCGATTGTGGATGAACAATCGCAGTCACGACGAGATGCTGCTGTTTCAATGGTTGACAATGGACTGGGGCATTGCATTGGCAAGTTATGGCGCCATCATTCTGCATCTGATTGGAGCACCTTTGCTGTTGTGGAGACGCACACGATTGTATGTGCTGGCGTGCTACGGTTTTTTTCATCTGGTCAATGCTCTCGTCTTTAACATCGGCATATTTCCATTCATGACGTTTGGTGCCACGTTGATGTTGTTCGATCCGGATTGGCCTAAACAGTTTCTGCGCTACTTGTCGGTAAAATCTCAGGTAGTTCGCGCCTGGTTTGCCAAAGGTATTACCGAGTCTGCCAGCGACAATCTGTTGGCCAGCCAGTATGGTCTGCCGATGAAAACACTTCTGGTCTGTGGGATCAGCATCTGGTTGCTGTTTCAGATCCTGGTGCCTTTACGTCACCATCTGGCACCGGGTCATGTGTCGTGGAACGAGGACGGTCATCGCTTTAGCTGGCGTATGAAACTACGTTCAAAGACGGGCACCGCGACCTTCGTTGTTGTCGCTGAGGATGGGCAGCGCTGGGTTGTTGATCCGGTAGATCATCTTAATTGGAAACAGTCGGTAAAAATGGCTTGCATCCCCGACCTTATTTGGCAATTTGCCCAGTACCTTGATGATCAATATAACGATGACGGTCAGCGAAAGGTCGGCGTCTTTGTTGATGCGCGCTGCTCATTGAATACCCGAAAGCCGGCGCCGTTGATAAAGCGGCTGGTGGATTTGACACAAATTCCGAGAGACGAGCCTGCGTCAAATTGGGTATTGCCCTTGACTGAGCGCCTGCCAGCCCCGTATTTTTCGTGTACTACCAGCGATCGTGGTTGTACACGCGTGCATTTCTGAACAGGCGCGGCCAGATTATCATGTTTAATCAAAACTCACGGGACATCTACTCGATGAATGTGCGCAATGGTGGCAGGTTTGGCAAGGTTGCAACGATGCCTGCAGACCTGGACGTCAGTCCACCCACACTACCAACGGCTACACGAGCTTCTGATCCAGGCGGCAGACGTTTCCGGGCAGACGCCACGGTGCTCGCCGACGGTACTGTATTTTTGAGTGGCGGCGCTCGCGCATCACAATAGCTCGATAAGGCTGTACATTTCGGTGAAATCCGGGATCCTGAGACTGACACGTGGACGCAGATGCGGGAGAGCATTGATCGCAAGGCCCGCCTTTACCACTCAACTGCAAATCGGCAGGGGGCATACCATTGTCGATGTTGGTGATTCTAGATTCATCTCGCTGCTTGCCAAAGAACATTTCCCCGTCGGGGTTGTTCAACATAATTGCCTTGATGTGTTTGTTTTTGAATTCAGCCAGTAAAGCCATGTCGGTGCTGTCCTGATCTATATCCCACATCGCGCTTGCCAATCCCTGTGCTGCACGCTCACCGGTACTATTCAATGTTTCAACAAGCTCCACTCGCATCTGCTTGCGCATCTCGATGGCGCCATATACGCCACTGATTACCATGATGACAACCACGATGGCGATGAGAATAGCCAATACCCTGTATTGAATGCGATTTTGCAATTGAGTACATATCCGCAAACGATCAGCAGGTTTCCTGGTATGGCGTTGCCAAGCCCTGCGAACTACAGTAGATATCGATCTGTTTAAGATAAAGTGAAGAGATTACTCCACTCCAGTGTTACTTCCCCAGGTGTCTGTATTTACGGATTTAGTTGGCAGCGGTGGTTTTCAGGATACTCGCTCAGGTGCACCCATCTACCTTGCAGTAGTGCTTTACAGCGACCTGCATAGCACGTCTATTGATGCGAGTCTGGCTTGGCCTCAATGACAGATCCTTGCAGCGACTTGATTCCATTAAGAAACAGCGAGGTTACAAGGCTTGCGTATTCTGCACGAGAGATAGGTCCCTGATCTCGAAACCACATGTATGCTGAGTTGAGAATACCGAACAGCGTCATGGTTATCGGCATGAGTAATGTTCGATCTTTCGTCAGATCGGGATTGATCCGGGCAAGTACTGTGGAAAATCTATCGATAATGCGACGCTCGATTTTCTTGATTACATTGATCTGCTCGCTTGACAATGTGTGTATGCACTCGAGTTGCACTTTGTGTTTGTCATCAGCATCTTTATATAGCTCCATCACCGTGCATACCAGATGTTCGAGTTTCTCTTCGGCGTTTACAGAGCGTTGGTCAGCGTCTGCCAAAGCGCTATCCAGATCACTAAGGTGGGTCAGGATTATGTCGTAGATCAGCGCGTTCTTGTTGCTGTAATAGTGATATAGCAGGGCTTTCGAGTTTCCCAGTTCACGGGCAATGCCGGACATTGAAGCCTTTTCCATACCCACACTGGCAAACACAGTGGCAGCTGTTTCAAGAATACGGCGTTGTTTTACTTCGTAGTCGTTGGCGCGCGCTCGAGCCATTGGGTTTTTCCCTATATCAACAGCCGGTATTGTATGCGCTAAATTCGCTATGTGGTGTGTACTATGTGAGTAGGTGTCGGATGATCATCAAGCGAGCTTAGCCTGAATTCATCAGCAACTGTAATTCAAGCGGCAAAAATACAACGCAGTGAGAGGAAAGGCAATGGATAACAAGGGCGAAACGGCAGGCCTGGAACCGATCGAGACGGCCAGTGTGGATGAATTGCAGAGCTTGCAGCTCAAGCGGATGCGACAAAGCGTGCGGCACATCTACGACAAGGTTGCACCCTATCGATTGAAATGTGAAGCGTCTGGTGTCACGCCTGAAGATTTGCAATCGTTGTCCGATATTTCCAGATTTCCGTTTACCGAAAAAAACGATTTGCGTGACAACTATCCGTTCGGCCTGACCGCTGTGCCGATGGAAGATGTCGTCAGAATTCATGCATCGAGTGGTACAACCGGCAAACCAACAGTCGTTACCTATACCAGTAACGATATCGACAATTGGGCCAATCTTGTTGCTCGCTGTATTCGTGCCAGTGGTGGTAGACGTAGTGACGTACTGCACGTAGCTTATGGCTACGGATTGTTTACCGGAGGCCTGGGGGCACATTACGGTGCGGAACGTCTGGGATGTGCTGTCGTTCCCATGGGTGGAGGGCAGACTGCCAAACAAGTGCAGCTAATACGAGATTTTAAACCGCGCATCATTATGGTCACTCCCTCTTATATGTTGAACGTGATAGATGAAATGGAACTTCAGGGAATGGATCCCGGGCAAAGCTCTCTGGAAATTGGCATATTCGGAGCGGAGCCCTGGACTGGCAGTATGCGTAGTGAAATTGAAACCAGATTGGGTATCGATGCGGTTGATATCTACGGACTTTCTGAAGTCGGTGGCCCAGGTGTCGCCAATGAGTGCATTGAGTCCAAGAATGGTCCGACTATCTGGGAGGATCATTTCTACCCTGAAATTATCAATCCGGACACGGGCGAGGTTCTGCCCGATGGAGAATATGGTGAGCTGGTGTTTACTACATTGACAAGGGAGGCACTGCCATTGATCCGCTATCGCACACGTGACCTGACTCGATTGTTGCCACCTGACTCACGTTCAATGCGACGTATGGACAAGATCACGGGTCGTTCGGACGATATGTTGATTATTCGCGGTGTTAATGTTTTTCCTAGTCAGGTTGAAGAGATTCTGCTCAAGATCGATGGTCTCTCACCTCACTATCAACTCGTATTGGATCGCGACGGGCGCATGGACTCCCTGTCGGTGCGTGTTGAGTGCCGCGAGTCAGTCGATAGTACTAGTGTGAATGCGTTGGGAGAGGATTTGCAGCGTCAGATCAAAACCCTCATCGGGATCAGCACTGCTGTGGATGTGGTAGCTCCGGGAGGGGTGGAGCGATCAGAGGGCAAGGCTAAGCGCGTGGTAGATAACCGTCCGTCGCTTGTCTGATTCACATTCTTCTATCGTGGGTACTCTTTAACGTCGTGTGAAGAGTTGTATTGGCACTTGAATGCGTACAGATTTCACTATATGCTGACCGCGCGGTCAAGGAATAATCGGCAATAATTCAAGGGTAACTGTCTGGCATTCTTTCGATGCATGCAATGGGAGAAATTCGTGTACTCACAAATTGTTAAAACTGACGGCACAGGTGTTAAAAGTCTTGCAGACATGACACCAGAGGAGCGCGCTTTTCAGCAACGTATCGATGCTGATCAAAAAATCGAGCCCAAGGAGTGGATGCCAGATGGGTACCGTAAGACGCTGATCAGACAAATCAGCCAGCATGCGCATTCCGAGCTGGTTGGTCAATTGCCAGAGGCCAACTGGATCACTCGAGCACCAACACTTGAGCGCAAGGCGATTCTACTTGCCAAAGTGCAGGATGAGGCCGGCCATGGACTTTACCTTTACTGTGCCGCAGAAACGTTAGGTATCAGTCGTGACGAAATGTTCGAACAGTTGCATACGGGTAAGGCCAGGTATTCCTCGATATTCAACTATCCCACGTTGACGTGGGCTGACATGGGGGCCGTGGGCTGGCTGGTGGATGGTGCTGCCATCATGAATCAGGTTCCATTGCAACGTACCTCCTATGGACCCTATGCTCGTGCGATGGTCCGAATCTGTAAGGAGGAAAGTTTTCACCAGCGGCAGGGATTTCACATCATGATGCAGATGGTCAAGGGATCTGACGCACAGAGGCGCATGGCGCAGGATGCATTCAACCGGTTTTGGCATCCGGCATTGATGATGTTTGGACCCTCTGATAAAGACTCGGTACATTCAGCTCAGTCGATGGCCTGGAAAATCAAAATCAATACGAACGATGAACTACGGCAAAAATTCGTTGATCAAACCGTCCCACAAGCCAAGTACCTGGGATTGACAGTTCCAGACGATAATTTGCAGTGGAACGAGGAAAAAGGCGGGTACGACTATTCGGAGCCTGACTGGGACGAATTCTACGCAGTACTCTCTGGCAACGGGCCGTGTAACAAAGAGCGCCTGCAAGCCCGTGTTAGTGCTTGGAATGATGGTGAGTGGTTTCGTGATGGACTGATTGCCAATGCTGAGAAAAAGCAGGCATCTGGAGAGGTGGCCGCATGAGCTCAGGCAAGACGTCATCGAACACCGATGTTGAAGGCTCGGAGAACAAAGAGCAGCGTAAACAGGAAACACCACTGTGGGAGATTTTTATTCGTGGCCAGCACGGCTTGAATCATCGGCATGTGGGTAGCCTGCATGCAGCGGATGCGCAGATGGCGATTAACAATGCGCGTGATGTTTATACGCGGCGCAACGAAGGCGTCAGCATATGGGCGGTGAAGTCCACGCAAATAGTCGCCAGTGCTCCGTCTGATAAAGAGCCTTTATTCGACCCTGCCAATTCCAAGGTTTACCGACATCCCACTTTTTTCGATATTCCCGAGGAAGTGGGACATATGTGATGGCGTCGAAAAACACTACCGTCAGTGGGCTATTCGAATTCCTGTTACAGATGGGCGACAGCTGCCTGATTCTGTCGCACCGCAATTCCCAGTGGTGTGGCCACGGCCCGGCGCTGGAAGAAGATATCGCTATTTCAAACATATCGCTGGACCTGATCGGTCAGACGCAATTGTGGCTTGCTCTGGCAGGCGAGGTGGAAGGTGCTGGTCGTTCAGCTGATGATCTGGCGTATCTACGCGATGCGTTTGATTTTTGCAATTTGCTTTTGGTTGAGCGCCCGAATGACGACTATGGTCTTACGCTTGTGCGCCAGTTTCTATTTGATGCCTGGCACTTGCCCATGCTGAAGGGGCTGATGGATTCGACGGACAAGCGTATCGCGGAGATAGCGGAAAAGAGCGTCAAGGAAGTTGCCTATCATCTTGAGCGCAGTAGCGACCTTGTTATTCGGCTGGGAGACGGTAGTGCAGAAAGTCATCGTCGTATGCAAACGTCTCTGGACGAGCTCTGGTCGTATACCGGGGAGATGCTTGAATATGATGATCTTGATCCCTTACTAATATCCGAGGGTGTTGTGCCGGATGGTGTGGCAATAGCTGATGCCTGGAATCAGCATGTCACGCAGGTGGCAAAGTTAGCTACATTGAAAATTCCTGACAGTGATTTTGTGCGTCGTGGCGGTAAGAACGGTATTCATAGTGAGCACCTGGGTTTTGTACTGGCGCAGATGCAGTTTTTGCAGCGAGCCTATCCTGGTGCTGTCTGGTAGATGCTCTTGGGAGTATGACAAGTGGCACTTGCAACACTAATTTTATAGCTGAATGCTGAATGCTGGAAATCCTATGAGCTTGCCAAACGCAGATGACAGGCCATCGACAGATCAGATATGGTCATGGCTTCACGACGTTCCTGATCCTGAGATACCTGTAGTCTCGGTCGTCGATCTGGGCATTGTTCGCAAGCTTGTCTGGGAGCACGATACCCTGGTGGTTAGTGTCACGCCGACCTACTCTGGATGCCCTGCAACGGCTGTCATTAATGAAGATATCGAATCGAGACTTCGCAAGGAAGGTATTAAAAAGATCAGGCTCGAAAGGCGACTCTCACCGGCATGGAACACAGCCTGGATAAGTGAAAGTGGTCGACAAAAATTGCTCGATTATGGCATCGCCCCGCCTGTCGAAGGTACGGGAGCATGCGGGCTTGGACGTCTTCGAATCACCGTTTGCTGTCCGCGGTGCCGTTCCATTGAGACCGAGAATGTCAGTCAGTTTGGTTCTACGCCCTGTAAAGCGGCTTATCGTTGCAAGACATGCCTGGAGCCGTTTGATTATTTCAAATGCCTGTGAATAGCCTGTGAATAGCCCATGAATAAGAGAGTGCTCTGATGGCGCGTTTTTTTCCGCTACGGGTGTCCGATGTTCGCCAGGAAACGCGCGATGCCGTGGTTGTGACGCTTACGCCTGAATCGTGCGATGAGCAGGCGTTTGAATTCGTACAGGGACAGTACCTGACATTGCGTCGCAAATTTGATGGCGAGGAGCTACGTCGCGCTTATTCCATTTGTGCAGGGCGCGATGAAGGTGTCTTACGTGTCGGTATCAAGCGGGTGGACGGCGGTTGTTTCTCCACCTGGGCCAATGAGGAACTCAAGATTGGCGACTTTATTGAAGCGATGCCTCCGATGGGTGCGTTCCATAGCGCATTTATTCCAGATACGGCGCGCAATTACGTGTTTTTTGCAGGTGGCAGTGGCATTACTCCAGTACTCAGTCTGATCAAGACGACACTAAACGCTGAATCTGAGTCAAACATTACGCTGATATACGCTAATCGCTCAACAAACTCGATCATGTTTCGCGAAGAGCTTGATGATCTGAAAAATATTAACATGGGCCGTCTGAGTGTTGTGCACATTCTGGAAAGTGATGCGCAGGATATCGATCTGTTTTCCGGACGTATCGATGCTGAGAAGTGCAAGCTGTTGTTCAAGAGCTGGATAGACATCGCCGCCGTTGATCTGGCGTTTATCTGCGGGCCAGAGCCCATGATGCTGATCATCGCGCAGGCATTGCGCGATCACGGAATCAATGATGAGCAAATCAGGTTTGAGTTGTTTGCCTCTTCGCAGCCCGGCCAGGCGCCTCAAAAAACGGTCTCTAAAACCGGCGCTGGCGCTGACGCAATCTGCAAAGCGACCATCACCATAGATGGCACCACGCGTATGATTGACATGCTCAAGCGTGGTCAAAGTGTGCTGGAGGCTGCATTGAGTGCCAACATGGATGCACCGTACGCGTGCAAAGCTGGCGTATGCTCCACATGTCGAGCCATGGTGCTTGAAGGCGAGGTGGAAATGGAGAAAAACCAGGCACTTGAGGACTACGAGGTAAATCGTGGATATGTATTGACGTGTCAGTGCTATCCGATAACGGACAAAGTCGTTATCACTTATGATCAATAAGAATTTCATGAACGCACCTCTGTCCGAATCTCACCGCATGGAAAGTTACGCCTGTGGTGAGTGGTTCCGTGACACTGGCGATGGCAAGCTCCTGCTTGACGCGTGCAGCGGCTTACCGGTATCGAGCATCGACTCCACAGGCCTGGATTTTCAGGACATGCTGGCTTACGGTCGAAAGCATGGTGGAGAGCGGCTGCGAACCATGAGCTTTCATCAGCGCGCGCTGATGCTCAAGAGTCTGGGTCAGGCATTGATGGCCGATAAGGAATCGTTCTACGTTCTCTCAAGCGCCACCGGCGCAACGCGTACCGATAGCTGGATCGACATTGAAGGTGGTATATCCACATTGTTATCGTACGGATCCAAAGGCCGCCGTGAATTGCCCAACACGCCTCTGTTACTTGACGGCACACCTGAGTCGCTTTCGGCTGATTCCACTTTTTCGGCGCAGCATATTCTTACGCCTCTGGAAGGCGTGGCTATTCATATCAATGCGTTTAATTTTCCCTGCTGGGGCATGCTGGAAAAAATTGCACCTACGTTGCTTGCCGGGATGCCGGTGATTATCAAGCCCGCCAGTCAAACTGCCTACCTGACAGAGCTGATGGTACGTCGCATCATCGCCACTGGCCTATTGCCCGAAGGTGCCTTGCAACTGATTTCAGGTTCCGCAGGCGATCTGCTGGATTATGTCAGCGCACAGGATGTCGTTACTTTTACGGGCTCTGCCAGCACCGGGCAAATGCTTCGCACGCATCCCGCTGTTATACGAAATTCTACAAGATTCACTATGGAAGCTGATAGTCTCAATGCCTGTGTACTGGGGATTGACGCGACACCGGATACACCTGAGTTTGATTTGTTCGTCCGCGAAGTTGCCCGGGAGATGACGACGAAAACAGGTCAGAAGTGCACGGCTATTCGTCGCGCTATCGTTCCCGGACAATATGCCGATGCGGTAGTCTCTGCGCTGTCTGCCAGATTAGGCAAGACGACAGTGGGCGATCCGACTGACGAGAACGTACGCATGGGTCCATTGGCAAGTCTTGATCAACGTCGCGAGGTGCGAGAACGCATTACGGAGCTAAGTGCCGAGGCAGAGATCGTTTTTGGCCATCCTGATAATCCGGTGCTTTTATCCGGCGATGCTGAAAAAGGTGCATTTGTAAATCCGGTTTTGCTTTACTGCGATCAACCGAAGGATGGTAAGGCCATTCATGCCGTCGAAGCCTTTGGGCCGGTTAGTACCATCATTCCCTACGAGTCGACCGACGATGCCATAGAGCTTGCCAGTCTTGGCGGCGGTAGTCTCGTGGCCTCTGTGTTTACTGACAGCCGAGAATTTGCCCGTGATGTTGTAGCAGGTCTTGCCCCCTGGCATGGACGAATCATGCTGGGCAATCGTCTCAGTGCTAAATCGTCGACAGGACACGGCTCACCCTTGCCGATGCTGGTACACGGTGGGCCAGGCCGCGCTGGCGGTGGTGAAGAACTTGGTGGCATCCGTGCCGTCAAGCACTACATGCAGCGTTCCGCTGTGCAGGGAACGCCAGGACTGCTCACAGCAGTAACCGGTCGCTGGATGCCCGGAGCGCCTGTGGCTGTCACAGAGGAACATCCATTCAGAAAATCGTTAGCCACGCTGGATATCGGCGATACGGTAGTGACGGCAGGTCGCACGATAACACTGGAAGACATCGAACATTTTGCAGAATTCACCGGCGATACATTCTATGCGCACATGGATGAAGTCGCAGCAAAGGCAAACCCGTTCTTCGATGGAAGAGTGGCCCACGGTTATTTGATCGTGTCTATCGCTGCTGGCCTTTTCGTTGACCCGGCGCCGGGTCCGGTATTGGCAAACTACGGTGTGGACAATCTACGATTTCTGTCCCCGGTTTATCCTCAAGACACGTTGCAACTGTCTTTGACCTGCAAGGAAATAAACCCGCGTGAGACGGATGATCATGGTGAGGTTCGTTGGGACTGTACCGTGACCAATCAGGAGAGCGCTGTGGTGGCGCAGTACGATGTGTTGACGATGGTTGCCAAAAACTGTTAATGGGAAAGGCAGAAGGCTGGGGTTATTGTCGAATTAATTGACCGTTCAGTCTGCACGCCTCGTTATGGCGCTTTATAGAGCTCCCACGGTGACTGGATCGTCACGGGTATTGGTATTCAGGATCCATATGGCTCACTTAGCCTCGCTCAACGTATTAATCAGTAGTTTAATCTGGTATAGCCTGTCAACGCTTTAATTGGCGTGCTATCGTCTATTGGAACTGGAACACTCAATATCATGATTATTGCTAACCGTTCAATCACCACCAAAGCATCGCCTGAAAGAATCTGGGACTTCTGGAGTGATGTTGAAACCTGGCATACATGGGACGGCGGACTCGACGGCGCTGCCATCGAAGGCGAGTTTGTTTCCGGTACAACAGGATGGTTAAAGCCTGCCAATGGCCCTAAAGTGAAACTTGAGCTCATGAAAGTACAGAGAAACAAGTTCTTTCATGACCGAACGCAGTTGCCGCTGGGGAGGATTGATTTTTTTCATTCTCTTGAGCAGGTCGGCGATCAAACCAAAATAACCCAACAGATAGAGATGACCGGGCCACTCACATTCATTTTTTCAAGGCTGATTGGTAACGGGCTAAAGCAACGATTGCCCGCAGTGATGAATACACTTGTCAGACTAGCTGAGGAAGAGAATACCGCCACGGCGTAAAGAGATGGAAAGACAGAACAAGGATTTGATACGCATAAAATAAGGTTGGGTGTTGCTCAGTAACGGTAGTTCGGCCCAATGGCAGTTATAAACCTATACCTCTCATTTTATGCAGACACCGTGATGCCAGGCAGACACCGTGATGCCATTTTTGTTTACAACCACAAGATGTGGCGACCACACTATCGGCAATGTGATTAGTCGGTAATTTTTGCAATGTGGCTGAATTTTTATTACGTCTGAAATACACTTGCGTCTTTAATACAAAGAGGATTGAATAAAATGCAGAAATTAATGCGATTGGGTTCTGTTGTCGTAATGGGTGTTGTTCTGGGGCTTGCCACCGGATGTGCCAGTACGCCGACAGATGAAAGCACAGGACAGATGGTGGATAGCACGGTTATAACCACCAATGTGAAGGCTGCGTTGGCCGGACAGAAGCTGGATACACTGCTTAACATCGAAGTCGAAACGTTCCGAGATGTGGTTCAACTAAGCGGATTTGTTGATTCAGAAGAGCAAAAAACCATGGCAGGGGAGATTGCGGGGGAAGTGGAAGGAGTTGTGCGGGTAGAGAACAGTCTGGTGGTAAAGCCTCCGGCCAGCTAGTAAAGATTCTTTGTTATTAGTGCAACAACCCTGGCGCTATCGACGTTAACAAAGGCCTGACTTTTCAAGCTGACCGACAGATTTTGAATTTGTCAAATGTCAGCTATTGAAGGACTGCTTAAGACACTGGTAGCGCTGAGGGGTGGCAGTAATGCCATTATATTGACGACCAACAGTGTTTTTACTTGAGATCGTATGATGAAATCACCTCCGACGCAGCTATATGGTTTTGAATCATTCCTGTTGCCATGGAAATCTGTTGCAAGCAACTCGGTCGCGGTAATAGCGCTAAGAGTATCGTTAATGCCCTGGTTATTGATTTGCGATCCGAAAGGGGCGGACAAGGAGATGCGCCAGATGATTTCGGAAAAGATGTCGGCCTGGCAGGCGTATCAACAGCAACTGTGGCAGGAGCCGATGCGGTTTGCATGGGACTTTAACGGTTTGCTGCTCGCCGGTAGCCATGCGCATTCGTTGAAATCAGCTATGAGCCGATCCGGGCAAAGGTTGGCGAAGCCGTACGCAGCAAAAGTAAACGCTAATCGTCGTCGCCTAAGCCGTACTACTCATCGGTAGAATTTTCAGCTGTCTAGCTTTTCTGTACTCAGATTCCCTGCAGATGTTTCCGCTCGGTTTAGACATATCAGGCGTGTTCGTCAAACTGGCAGTGTTTGCTAGTAAATACGTATTCGTATTGTCGCGTTTCAAGCGCTGAACGTCACATCGCAGTACCGCACAAGAAACAGTATATGGAACGTTCAATAGCCGTGGTCGGCCTAGGTCCTCGAGGACTCTATGCTTTGGAGTGTCTTACGGCCGAGCTTAATCGCCGGGCCCCCGCGCATAGACCGACGTTAACACTATTCGATGACAGTGGATATCCGGGTTCTGGTCCCCACTATGCGCATGATCAATCACCGCTGAACTTGCTAAATATTCCTTGTCGTGAGGTACCGCTGGCCGAGAGGTGCGCATCATCCGGTATTATTGACCTGCCTGCATTCCCCGGATATCTGGACTGGCAGGAAGAGTTTCAGATAGTGGACGAACTGGGGTACGACGTATTTCCCTCTCGCGCCAGTGTGGGTCAGTACCTGCAAGCCCGCTTTGACTCATGTTGGCAAGCGTGGCAGGCGACTCAGGATTGCGCGCTAGTGTCCAACACGGCGGTACTTATTGATTCATCCTCGCGAAGCCGCTTTATTGTTGATAGCAGCGGTACGCGACACGGAGAATTCTCGCACATACTGCTAGCAATTGGACACCAGCCTGTGGAGCCAGATGAATCGATAAGGCAATGGATACGCCACTCCGATGCATCAAAACATTGCTGTTTAGTGGAGCATCCGTATCCCACTGACCGGTTTATTCGCTCAAAAGAGTTTTTACAGCGTCGCGTAGCAGTGCGGGGTATGGGGCTTAGTATGATTGATACCGTAAAAGCCTTGACGCAGGGTAGAGGTGGCAAATTCAGCTTGAGTCACGACAAGGCCATGCGCTATCGATACGACCCCTCCGGTCGCGAGCCCAGCCAGATACTCCCTTTCTCACTTGATGGTTTGCCAATGACGCCCAAGCCTGCCAACGCGTCCATCGATGCGGCATATACGCCTGAGGACCGTGACATGGAGCGGTTAAAATCAATTCTTTCCACATACGATAATGCTAAAGATGGCGAACAATTTCGAGATACCTTTATAGATGGGATGGCAGATATCTGTGCTGCTGTCTATGTTGGCTTAGGTGAGCGGCGGCTTTTGCGAGAGCTTCTTCGACAGGATGTGGCTATCGTTATTAAGCGTTGGTTACACGATGAGTCCATCTGTCATCCCGGGCTTGTATCGCACGACTTAGCGACCGATACGGCCATGCATCTGTTCTTGCCTATGGCTACGGAACAGGCACCGATTTCAATTGACTATTGCGTGGGGCAAGTGTGGCGTCACTGCCACAAGACAATATATGAGCAGCTGGCATTTGCACGCTTCGGAACACAGTTTCTTGTACCTTTTATATTGTTGGATCAGAGGATGAAGCGCTATGCTTTTGGCCCGCCCGTGGACAGTGTGGCGCGTCTGCTAGCTCTTGTCGACTGCGGTATAGTAAAATTTTCGATCTCGGAAGATCCTGTCATTCGCTCCAAAGACGAGGAATGGACGTTGATTGACAATGGTGAAAAGCGTGCGGTTGATGTGATGATAAATACTGTGCAAGCTCCCCCTGATCTGTCGAAGGTGACGTCCCCCCTTGTTGTGTCACTAAGAGAGGATCAGGTACTGGTGCCTGTGAAAGAGTCGTTCGGCGCAATAACCTACCCTGACGGGCGTGTCCCGATGACTGTTGATCCAGTTCGTGACTCGTCGATAGCCTTCGTCGGCCGTTTGGCTACCGGGAGTATTGTTGAGGCAGACGCCTTGATGGAATGCTTCGGACCTGCACTTGAGCACTGGGCAGAATCTGTCGTAATGCAATGAACAATCAGGGAAGTTCCATCGCTACGCTTTCCGATGCAGTTTTTCCACAATCGCTTTGCCGTGAGCAGAAGTTTTCTGCGCGGATTAATACTGCAGGCACTTTTTCCCAGATGTGCGTAAACGTGATTCTAATTTATTCCTTTTCCTTGTCAGATTGGATAGTAAGCTTGATGTACTTCATAACAATGACAATAGAAAAATTTGCCACGGATAGAGCAATGGCGAGCGACCAGAGTTGAAAGCCCACTGCTGCCCCTAATGCGCCTGTCACCCAGATAGAGGCGGCAGACGCAGTACCTTTTACGTGATCAGAATTTTTCAGGATTGCGCCACCTCCGACAAATCCGATTCCAGACATTAATCCCTGCATGATGCGTAAAAGCAGTTCATGCTCTTCAGGATCTACAAGCGAGAGTCCTATCATGACGTAGGCACACGAACCCAGTGAAACGAGTGGAAATGTCCGCAGCCCCATGCTGGGCCCCTCGCGCTCTCGATCCCAGGCGACAGGCAAGGCCAACGCGACACTGGCACACAGCTGCAGTAGCATCATTAGTACAGGGGGTAAATCGTTCATCATAGGTGTATAACCATGCTGTAGAAAGCTCCCTTATGATACGAGTTAGATATTTCTGACAGGGAGGTGGCAGTGGCATTGCTTCGGTTTATCAATCTCGGGATCAAGCTAGCCGTACGTCTTGCATCAGTGCGCAGGTTACTAGAATTACATACTCATACAGACTTATTTATCCGTTAGAATTCAAGAGCTAATAAGATAACATCGTGGCGCTATTAACAAAGGTAAAATCATGGAAGTGAAAAACGATGGATCGTCGGATTCAGAGCTTCGATGGAAAAAACTTGTTCACAGGCTTGGCTTGCACGCTGAAAATGCCGCAGACTTTGTGCGCGATCGATTCAGGCAACGTATGTCTGCTAATCAGCCGATGAAGATTATCGCTTTTCATGGCATGGGTAACGACACGAGCTGTCGCCTGCAAGGCAGGGTGCTCGAATACCAGGATGCACCCCCCGATGAAGTTGAGTCCATCTGGCGAAATCTGCAGGATAGCTACCGCCGCTTCGAGACGGATGAAGTGCCAGGAGCTGTTGTTTGCGCTGATGTTGGCGGACAGCTGAACTACGCAACAACTGATGATGAAGGCTATTTTTTACTCGAATTCCCAGCGCCAACAGGCGAAAACACTAACCCTCTGCCTGTGTCGCTTTCACTTCCTGATTATCCTGAGCAACATGGCCACGCAACTGGTTTGGTCTTTTTCGCATCTGCACAGGCTAGGTATGGGGTCATAAGCGACATCGATGACACAGTCCTTGTTACTCAGGCAACCTCTATCATTAAGATGATGCGATTAACCTTACTTGGGTCCAGCAGCAGCCGAACACCGTTCGAAGGTGTTTCTGCCTTTTACCAGGCCTTAAGTGTATTGGGTAATCCGATCTTCTATGTCTCAAGCAGCCCTTGGAATCTGTTCGAATTTCTGGATGATTTTATGCGAATTAACAATATAGCACCAGGTCCGTTGATGCTGAGGGATTTTGGAATTGATAAAACAAAATTGGTTGCAGGACCCCATAAAACTCACAAATTAGCGAAGATTCGATCGGTGCTAGAATTCTACCCCGATTTACCTTTTATTTTAATAGGTGATAGTGGTCAGCATGATCCAGAAATATACGCGCAAGTCGTATCGGAATTTCCTGGCCGCATTTTGGCAATTTACATACGTGATGTGGGCCATACCGTGCGTGATAGAGAGGTACAGGCTCTGGCAAGAAAATTGCGCAACGATTCGGTAGACCTACTGCTAGTGCCAGATACGCTGGCGGCAGTCACTCATGCAGCCAGTAGAGGATTCGTGGAGCATGAGGCTGTTGCGGCTGTTGCCGAATCTGTACATAAGGAAAAACAAACTGATCACAAGCAAGTTGTATAATTATCATATGCCATGGCGCCGAGCGTAGTGGTTAGTTGCATAGTTGATGCCAGCGTTTAGCTCGTTGTAGCCCGAAAGCACTTTGTCTCTATAAATTTGGGTCCATGCCGCGATAGACCCTGGATTCTTCAGGAGCCAATTCCATTGACCGACAAATCTCGCGATGTACGCGATGTACGCGATGTACGCGATGTACGCCACCAGTTTTCATTGCGATTTGAGGCTATTGCAAAGACTCAGGGTCTTGCAGTCAATGGATTGCTGCATCTGGACGACAGGCAAATATCGTCAGGTAGAAACTGCGTTACAGCAGAACAGCCGCTAAAGGAGCCATCTATAGGTGATGAGCTAGTGACTGCGCAATACGATATTCACCGACAACAGACTCCCTGCCTGATTGTACCGGGCTTGCTCGGGGACTCAGTGCGCAATCTTGTCGCTCCTATGATGTGTGCACGCAAACAACTCTATTGCCTGGGATATAGCGTTAAAGTCGCCTGGGTTAATGGGCGAACAGGATGTGAGCGCAATGCGAATGCACTACGTGAACAGATATTGCGTGAAGCTGATTCCCATGGTTCAGCCGTTGACATTATCGCCTATTCAAAAGGCTGCGCTGACAGTTTGTGCATGTTGGGTAAATACCATGACACCCATGATGCCGTTCGTTCTCTCGTTAGCCTGGCGGGCGTGGTCCACGGAACACCTTTGGCGGAAGATCCGCCTCTTCTGCTCAGAAAGCTGCTCCAGTATATGCCGATACCCGGAGTTCCGGTGGGGGATGGTAGGGCGATTGTGGATATGTCACACACGGTCAGGCAGCAGTGGCTGGCTGAACACGCACTACCCTCCAGTATATATTTGGCAAGCGTCGTGGCAGCACCAAGCCGGTCTCGTGTATCTCGGGTACTCAAGGGATCCTACGACAAACTCGCCTCGTTCAGTACAGCTAACGATAGTCAGGTTATTGATATCGATGCGATGCTTCCTGAAAGTGATTTGCTTGCAATCGTCAATGCTGATCACTGGGCCATTGCATTACCGGTGGAAAAGCAGCTGCCCTTGGTCTCCAGAATCCTTGTTGATCAAAACACTTTCCCCCGTAATATTCTACTACGCGCTTTAATTGACCATTTAGGCGAGATGGCATGCAAGCGACGTATAGCGGAACAGCCGGGGCGCCGACAACAGGACTGAGGGGAAGTTTGCGTAAATACGCTGCAGCCCCAGGGCTCCAAAGTGCGTACCAGCTCTACTAACTGAATAACTGCGCCGCATCTCCAGGCTCTAAAGTGCAGAGCTACATCGTCGCTACTACTATGAATGGGTGACAGCAGCAGATGCAAGCAATCTGTGTGGCAGCCCTATGGTTTGGGTGTCACCCAGTCTAATGTAAGGATAGCAGTCGTCTTAGTCATCGCCTACCTAACCGGAAATTATCTATGAAATTTTCTAGACTTACCCGATATATTGCCCCACTGACCTTATCGCTCTGCCTTTCTGCACCGGTTATGGCGGAGGATGTCAAGCTTGGTCGGAACGCGAACGCTACCGAGCAGGCCGTAGCTGCATTAATTCTCGCAGATATATACAAACGCGCTGGTCTAAACGCGAAAGTGCAGCCCATGCCTGCGGCCCGAGCTAACGCAGCAGCGGTTGCCGGACAGAAGCACGGTGAGGTTGGCCGCATTCAGGCGTATGTTGACAACAACCCATCGCTGATTCAAGTTAAACCCCATTATTACTTCATCACTACCACAGGTTTTGCCAAAGACAGCAAAAACATCAGTATCAGCACTCGTGCAGATCTTGCTGGTTACAAAGTCGGTGTAATTCGTGGGGTGGCGTATACGAAAGCAGCAACTGAAGGACACCCTGCAACCCAGGTGGTAAGCGATGCAGATCAGTTGTATAAAATGCTTGCGGCTGGACGTATCGATATTGCTCTGGATGCTGGTATTAATGGTCCATACATGCTTGAAAAGCTCGGCATAAAAGGAGTATCGGCAGTGGGTGATCTTGCCAAGCTCGAACTGTTTGCGATTTTACACCCGAGTAGAACCGATATAGAACCCAAGATAGCCGCCGCAGTGCAGTCTCTTATCGATTCCAATGAACTTGATGCCGTAATCAAAAAACACGAAAAAGCCTTTCTTGCAAGTGGCGCTCCAAACTAGACGATAATTGATTAACTACGGGGAACAGGATTTACTTTAGCGAAGATAGTACAAAACCTCATCCCGGGAAAGTATGAGTCCATGCTATTGCGCAGCATGGATCACCACTTTTGTGGCGACCATGCACCTTCGGGGACGGAGAGCTTAAGTAAACACAAATAGAAATGAAGGTAAGCTAAATTTGCCTTGTTTTTAAATCCACTGCACTACTAACGACAACATAACGATACAGGTTTTGCGTATGTTGTCAGTGACTCGTTCGTTTCAAGCTGTAATCCGAGACGTAGTATGTTCGGGAGACCAGTGAACTGCGTTCCCTTACAGGTAATAGAATTATGTCCTCCACAACAATTAGTCGTTGGCATGAACGTTTACAGTTCAAGATTAGTGTTCTATTAGTTGCATTGGTTACATTAGTGATGAGCGCATTTTGCGTCTACGATGCGACTATAAAAAGTGAGGTGCTTGACCAGGGCCTGAATAATTTAATACTCAATGTAGGCGATAGAGCTTCCAAAGCTTTGGCGCTCGCCTTATGGGAGTTTAATCAGGATCAGGGGGTAGAGGCAATTATTGCCGAGATGGATGACGAACGTGTTCAAAGTATTGTACTGCAGGACAGTTATGGGGAGGTGTTTGCGGCCAGAATGCGAGATACTTCGGGAGAGGTCGTCGACCCCGATGAGACGCTGAAAGCTGAGATAGAAGCCGACGTTGAGGGCATTGAATCAGGAGTGATCGTTAGCAAAGAGCTGATACGCTCGACAGTACTGAATGTCATGCATGATGACGAGGTCATTGGCTTGTTAATGGTTCAAGTCAACGAGAAGCAAATGGTTGAAGATTTAAAGGCGTTTTATATCGAACGACTCTGGCAAACCTTGATTCTGGTTGTGATCACAACTGCAGTCATGCTTATTGCCTGCAAGTACCTGCTTATATCACCGCTTCTAAAGTTGACGCATGCTGCTATGGAGCTCAGCGAAGGGGATCTGGAGATCGCGTTTGCCGTTAAATCCAGGGATGAGGTTGGTCAGCTTGGCCGTGCACTTGAAGTGTTTCGGCAAAACGCAGTCGAAAAGGAAAAGCTGCAGGAGCAGCGAGATTTTGAGCTTATCGAAAAAGAGAAGCAGGAACGCGAAAATCTCCGAATTTCCGAGCAACGACAAGCAGCCGAAGAGCGTTTACGTGTCGAGCAACAAGAGGCTGCATCCCGTGAACTTGAACGTTCGAGAGATATGCAGTTAAGAGTCGATGAGCTTCTATCAACAGTCGATAGCGTAGCCTCCGGGGATTTACTTGCACCCATCACCGTCAAGGGCGATGATGCTATTGGTCGGATTGGTGAGCGTCTTGAGCACGTTTTCCATCAGTTCGCTCACAGCATACAGGACATTGGCACGCATGCCAGTACTCTGGGAGCGGCATCCGAATCAATGACAGCGGTTAGTGAAACCATTGCTGGTAGTGCACAGAATAATTCAGACAAGGCCATTGAGGTGTCGGAAGCCTCGGATGAGATTAGCTCAGGGGTAGATAATGTCGCCGCTGCTATTATAGAGATGAGTGCAACCGTCAAAGAGATTGCCAAGAATGCAGATCAGGCAACGGCCGTTGCCAAAGAGGCCAATACGCTGACAACAGATGCCAGCAATCTTGTCAGCAATCTCGCTTCATCATCTGCAGACATTGGTAACGTAATAAAGGTTATCACCTCCATCGCCGAGCAAACAAACTTACTGGCACTCAATGCAACTATAGAAGCTGCGAGAGCAGGCGATGCAGGCAAAGGTTTTGCGGTTGTGGCCAACGAAGTCAAAGAGCTGGCCAAGGAGACAGCAAATGCGACCGACGACATAAGTGATAGAATTCAGACGATTCAAAACGATAGCGGTAGTGTCACCCAATCAATATCAAGCATAAGCTCTATCATTGATCGTATTAACGATCTACAGTCTACGATTGCTGTGTCAGTCGATGAACAAGCCCTTGCTTCTTCAGAGATATCACGTATTGTTTCTCACACGGCTACAGGCAGTCAAAGCATAGCCAGCAGTATGAATCAGATTGCGGACTCTGCATCCGAGTCATTGACAGGTGCTAACATGGCTCGTGAGGCGTCCAAAGAGATGCGCAATATGGCGAGTGAGTTGCGTGCGCTGGTGTCGCAATTCAAAGTTGATGATAGTCATTGAAACGATGCTATTGTTGATATGCAAAATAATGTGTGATGTATAGCAATTACTCGTTTAAGTGCGATATGCTCCTCGACGCGTAATCGCGAGTCAACGAATGCAGCGTCAGATCTGGCAATGAGCTCGCAGCAAAAAACCGTCGATTGTCGTGCCATTTCCGAGAATAGCATTCAAAACATGCGATCGGTTACCGGAAAGATATTCGAAGTCAGTAAAGTAACAGACACCATTGGCTTGATTGCCTCCAAAAACAATCTATTGGCTTTAAATGCAGCTGTCGAGGCAACCAGAGCTGGTGAGAGTGGTCAAGGATTCTCTGTAGTCGCTGGAGAGGTCAAAGTATTGGCCAAAATGAGTGCAGACGCATCGGTGGATATAGCGAAGATAGTGCAAGAAACCACGAGTGATGCCAAGCTAGGCTCATCATCTGTTGATAATGCGTCAAAGGCACTTGAACTCATTGAAGCCTCTGCAAAGAGCGTAGAATCCATCAATCGGGAAATTTCCGATGTTTCACAGCAGCAGATTGAAGAACTACAGACCATGACCGACAACGTTATGGATGCCTCTGAGTTAACGAAAACCAATCAATCTACCGCTGCCGATACTTATGCCACCTCACAATCATTGGGTGAATTGGCGCAGCAAATGGCTACATTAGTATCGTTCTTTGACTCGAAGTCTGTGGATATCGCACAGCAAATCAAGGCCGCATAGCTTGCGCGTTGGCATACACGTCACTGCTTGACCGAAGTTTTATTACCGTGAACAGTCCTACGCTACGCCAATAAGCACCCCTGCAGCAAAAACCAATGAGCCTCCGAGAACAACCTGGAACATCGCACGCCCCCAAGGGGTTTCCATAAACCGATGCTGAATCCACGTGATGGCCCACAGTTCAATGATAACGACGATAATGGCAATCGTGGTTGCCGTCCGAAAATCGGGTATGAGGTAGGGCAAAGCATGTCCCAATCCACCAATGGTTGTCATGATCCCGGATGCCAGCCCGCGCTTGAGGGGTGATCCGCGGCCCGTGAGCACGCCATCATCGTGTGCAGCTTCCGTAAAGCCCATGGATATGCCAGCACCAATTGACGCTGACAGGCCAATTAGAAACGTGTTCCACGTATCACCAGTCGCAAATGCTGCAGCAAATATAGGTGCTAGCGTAGATATAGAGCCATCCATCAGACCAGCAAGTCCAGGCTGGATATAAGTGAGTAGAAACTGACGCTTCTCTATTTGATCTTCTTTGTCATGGACTTCCGGTGGCACATGGCTCTCACTGAGCTGGGACGCCAAGGCGCTGTGTTGGGATTCTGCGTACGCCAGATCACCCAGAAGTTTACGAGTATCTGCATCAGTTGAACGCGCTGCGGCAGCGCGATAAAAGCGTTCGGCCTGACGTTCCATCTGCTCGGCCATGATACGTGTCTTTGCCAAAGGTAAAGGTCGCACTAGCCAGTCTGGTTTGCGTTCGTAATAACCACTGACATGCTCTCGACGAATCAATGGAATGTCATCACCAAAACGTTTTTTGTGAAGATCAATCAATTGCTGTCGATGCACGTTCTCTTCAACCGCCATGCTGTCGAAAATAGCTGCCGAATCGGGAAAAGTATCGCGTAAACCACTAGCGTAGGATTGATAAATTCGTAAATCATCTTCTTCAGAGGATATCGCTAGCGCCAGGATCTCTTGTTCACTGAGATCTACAAATGCTCGCCGCCCACCTGGTAATAGTCGAGATAGTTTAATCATTGCTCATGGCTCGCTTGATTTCAGTTGTTCTGACTTTTCGCGTTGGTTTGGAGTTGTCTGACGAATTTACGGTAGTCATTGATCTGCACGTATATTCAACACAACTTATCAATCCTTTAGTTAACAGTCTATTATGGATGTCATGCCTGCTCAGAAGCTGGCTCTTTACCAATACCATTATCTGTGTCTCTTGACGGACTGCGCGTGTGGAGCACTGTATGTAGTATAACGACACTCCAGGCAGCCGGCCATTTCATTGTATACAATTTGGTGTGCAATAATATTCACAATAGTGTACATTGCAGCTGGCAGACATCACCGGAGAACAAATGATGGCACACTCACAAGGCGGTATGACGCCTGCGCAAATGCGCGATCCAAACTACTTCCCTGGGATCATAAAAGGTACGCCTCTCGGAATTCAACATGTTCTGGCGATGTTTGTCAGTAATGTTACTCCCGCCATCATTGTTTCTGGAGCCGCAGGATTTGGTTTCGGTTCCGGTGACATATCCAACATGATCTATATGATCCAGATGTCAATGGTGTTCGCAGGAATTGCAACACTCATCCAGACGATCGGTGTTGGTCCGATGGGCGCACGGCTTCCTGTAGTTCAGGGCACCAGTTTTGCGTTCATTCCCATCATGATCCCGATCGCGATTCAGTTCGGTATGCCCGCATTGATGGGTGGAATAATCGCGGGCGGTTTGTTTCACTTTTTTATCGGAACATTTATCGGCCGTATTCGCCATTGCTTGCCGCCACTGGTCACCGGCCTGATTGTACTGATGATCGGTCTGGCGTTAGTGAAGGTGGGTATCCAGTACGCCGCGGGTGGAGTGCCTCTCATCGGCGAACCAGAGTACGGCACTTTCAAACACTGGGGACTTGCGTTAACTGTAATCGTGGTGACGCTTAGTCTTAAATTTTTCACCCGCGGCATGCTCTCCGTTTCAGCTGTGTTGTCAGGGCTACTTGCAGGCTATTTCGTTGCATTGGTATCGGGAATGGTCAGTTTTGACAATGTGGGACGAGCGGCTTGGTTCTCAGCACCTAATCCCTTGCATTTCGGTATAGAGTTTAATATAGCTGCTGTTATCGGCATGTGTCTTATGGGCGTAATTTCAGCCATTGAAACCGTAGGCGATATTTCGGGTATCACCAAAGGCGGAGCAGGGCGCGAAGCTACAGACAAGGAAATTACGGGCGGCACACTCGCTGATGGATTCGGTACAGCGCTGTCTGGTGTTTTTGGCGCTCTACCGAACACATCATTCAGCCAGAACGTTGGACTGATATCAATGACGGGCGTCATGAGTCGACACGTTGTCACCATCGGCGCCATATTCCTTATCCTTTGCGGCCTGGTGCCAAAATTTGGTGCAGTCATTTCCAGTATGCCAATCGCTGTCTTAGGCGGCGGCGTCATCGTTATGTTTGGTATGGTGGCGGCAGCTGGCGCCAGCATGCTCTCAGACGTTGTGTGGGATCGACGCAACATGGTGATCTTTGCAATCGCGTTGTCAGTCGGGCTTGGACTGCAGCTTGAGCCGGGTGCCTTGCAACATCTACCTTCAACTCTCAAGGTATTGATGAGCTCTGGGCTACTACCAGCAGCGGTGATTGCCATCGTTCTTAACCTGGTGATCCCTCACGAGCCGGATGACCAGGAGGAGGCGCCTGAAACGGATTTAGCCGAACCTGTATCGAGGCTCAGTAGCGGAAACTCCGGGAACGAGGGAGTTCGTTGAAAGTGAAAGTCAATAGGTTTTTGTCTTTGCTCGCCCTTCGACTGGATGATGCGATTGCCAGTGCTGCGCGATGTCAATACGACGAGCAACCCATACCTGTTCAAAGTCATTGATGTAGTCCAGAAACCGCGCAAGGGCCGCTATTCGTCCGGGTCGCCCTACCAGCCGGCAGTGCAATCCAACCGATAGCATGCGTGGTGTGTGATCACCTTCTGCGTACAGCGTATCGAAGCTATCTTTCAAGTAGTTAAAAAACTGATCCCCTGCGTTGAACCCTTGTGCCGATGCAAAGCGCATGTCATTGGTATCCAGCGTATACGGTACAATCAGCTGCGGTCGAGAACCGTGTGAGGCATCCCAGTAGGGTAGGTCATCCGCATAGCTGTCAGCGTTATAGGTGAAGCCACCTTCTTCTGCAACCAGGCGATGGCTATTGGGACTACAGCGCCCAAGATACCAGCCCAATGGACGTTCTCCTGTGACACGCGTGTGCGCCTCGATTGCAAGGTTCAAGTGCGCACGCTCGACAGATTCTTCCATGAACTGGTAGTCGATCCATCGATACCCGTGACTGGCGATTTCCCAGTTCGCCTCTTTCATGGCGGCCACGGCATCCGGGTTTCTTTCCAGCGCCATGGCAACACCGAATACCGTGACAGGTAATTTGCGTTCAGTGAATAGACGATGCAACCGCCAAAAACCTACGCGCGATCCGTATTCGTAAATAGACTCCATATTCAAGTGCCGAACATCGGGCAGCGCTTGAGCACCGACAATCTCCGATAAAAACGCCTCTGATGCAGGATCGCCGTGCAGCACACAGTTCTCTGCACCTTCCTCGTAGTTAACAACAAACTGAACGGCGATACGCGCCTTGTCTGGCCATTGAGCTATCGGTGGACGATTGCCATAGCCAATTAAGTCGCGCGGGTAGTCGGCTTCGGCAAGCGACTCTAACCGGAGCATCGCGATTCGATTGATCTCCTCCAGCGCACGGGCGAACTCCACAACTGGCTCGTTAGGTAGTCGTTGTTCAAAACCCTGCAGAATTTGATGACGGTTAGCGCCTCGCACAGCCATGATAAAGGGTATGTCGAACTTTGCTTTGTAGGCATCATTCATGGTTTGAAATTGCGCCAGCTCTTCGCTCGTGCACTGATCAAGTCCGGCACTGGACTGCTCATCGGAGGATTCGTTTGTCAATTCACCCTGTCGGGCCGCTTTGCCTGCCAGATCAGGGTGAGCACGAATCAACTGCAGCTTCTCTTCATCAAGGGCCCTGGCCAATACATCGGCCATCGCTGAGCCCAGTGTGGCAATATCACTGTGATGCTCATTGACACCGGCGTCCCAGGTCCGCTCAGCCACCCAGGGTGAATGCTCATACACACCGCCAAAGCGTTCGACAAAAGCTGCGCGTGTGAGTGCCGCTGGTGCGAGACTGAACCGTGAAGCGGAAAGACTGATTGTCATAGCGATTGAGGCCTTAGGCGATGAGGGGTGAACGCTGAGTGACAACCCGATTATCGTCGTATAGGTGACAACGACCGCTCTGGCGACCACCGTTATTCATAGAATACAAATCATTTGTACACAAATATAAATACAATTACAAGTACAACTATGTTGACATACTGGAGGCAACTCAGTAATGTCCACGCAATCAGCAGTAAACCTCGGCCCACAGGGTCATTACGTCTCGAGTGAAGCTACTCGACGTATCGAGGTAGCTAAGTGACTATTGCTCTGATAACCGATTGAATCGAGGTTCTGATTATGGAAGGCTATATTCTGGAGTGGCTCAATCTCCTGGGCCGTTGGGTTCATCTGGTCACGGGTATTGCCTGGATCGGCGCTTCCTTTTACTTTGTCTGGTTAGACGACAGCCTGGAGTCCCCCAAAAACGATGCTGATGTCGAGCGGGGTGTCGGTGGAGAGATTTGGTCAGTACACGGTGGGGGTTTCTATCATGCGCAAAAATATAAGGTAGCGCCGCCCGAGCTGCCTGAGACATTGCACTGGTTCAAGTGGGAAGCGTACACCACGTGGATTACCGGCATGTTTTTAATCTCGCTGATGTACTGGTATCAGGCCGAGATATACCTTATCGATCCCGGCGTCATGTCATTGAGCAAACCCGTGGCGGTGTTATTGGGCGTGCTGACACTGGTGGTGGGCTGGATCATTTATGATCTGCTGTGTAAATCACCCGTGGGTAAACAGGAAGCCAAACTCAGTGCTTTGATGCTGGTATTCGTCTCAGTTGCAGCGGTTGTGTTGTGTCAGATCTTCAGTGGGCGAGGCGCCTACCTTCACTACGGCGCCATGCTTGGAACTATCATGGTGGCGAACGTATTTTTCGTTATCATGCCGGGTCAGCGAGATCTTGTGGCAGCGAAAAGTGAAGGACGCGCCCCCGATCCTATTCACGGTATCCGTGCCAAGCAGCGCTCAGTGCACAACACCTACTTTACGTTACCCGTGTTGTTCGTGATGATCAGTAATCACTACGCCATGACGTGGGGTCACGAGTATAACTGGCTTATCTTGATCGCCCTGTCTATCGCAGGCGCTTTGATTCGTGTCTACTTTGTTCAACGACACAAAGGTGATCAGACTCTTATACCTTTGATTGTTTCTGCCGTGCTGATCATGGGTGTTGCTGCAGCCATCGCACCCAGACCAACCGAACCCGTTGCGAGTGACCCAAGTGTAAGTACCGCAGAGGTTTTCGCCAAGGTTCAAGCGGTGGTAGAGGTTCGATGTGCTAACTGCCATGCGAAAGTACCGACACAAGCTGGCTTTAGTGCACCGCCCAAGGGTGTGATTCTGGAAAGTGCAGATGATATCGTAAGGCAGGCGCAGGCTGTGCATCAACAAACCTTCGTCACCAAGGCGATGCCGATTGGCAATCTGACTCAGATCACTGATGACGAGCGCATGTTGATTGATCAATGGTTCCAATCTGGTGCAAAAACCGAATGAGTCAAAACAGCTACTACGCACCTCACGGCGGTCTACCTGCCCAAACGCAGTTGCTGAGCGACCGGGCTGTCGTGACAGAGGCGTATACGGTGATTCCCAAGGGGGTTTTACGCGATATCGTCACCAGCTTGCTCCCGTTCTGGACAAAAACGCGTTCGTGGATCATTGCACGGCCAATCGAAGGTTTCGCTACCACATTTGCTCAATATATCGTGGAAGTCTCCCCCGGAGGAGGCAGTGATAAGCCCGAGCTGGACTCGCGAGTACAAGGGGTACTGTTTATTGTTGAAGGATCCATTGAACTGAGCGTTGACGATGAGCAACACACGCTAGAGCCTGGTGGGTATGCTTATATACCGGCAGGGGCTGTGTGGCGTGTTCATAATCGAAGCGATGCACCGGCACGCTTTCACTGGATTCGTAAAGTCTATGAGGCCGTTGAAGGTATTGAGAACCCCGACGCCTTTGTTACCAGTGATCAAGCCGTGCAACCCTCACCCATGCCAGACACACAAGGTCGATGGGCAACAACACGGTTTGTCGAACCTGATGATCTACGCCACGACATGCATGTCACGATTGTGACGTTAGCACCAGGCGCTGTCATACCGTTCCTGGAGACTCACGTCATGGAGCACGGTTTATATGTGTTGCAAGGTAAAGGTGTCTATCGACTCAACCAGGATTGGGTGGAAGTGGAGGCTGGGGATTTCATGTGGCTTCGTGCCTTTTGTCCGCAAGCATGCTATGCCGGTGGGCCTGACAATTTTCGTTATCTGTTATACAAAGATGTTAACCGACATCCGGCTTTGTAGCCGAATGAATGGAACCTGGAACCTCATGAGCCAATCCATTGTCATCGAGCCACTTACCCCAGAGGCATTCAGCGCTTACGGTGACATCATTGATGCATCGGGTGAACCGACATCCATGATCAACAACGGTATGTGCGCGCGGTATAACAATCTTGCCCAGTTGAACTTTGACCCAACAGGACAAGCGGGCATCAGTATCTTTGAAGGCCAACCGTATACGTTGCCACATGCAGTGTCGCTGGTGGAGCGACATCCGCTGGGTAGCCAGGCGTTTATTCCCATGTCCGATGCGCCGTTTCTAGTTGTGGTGGCAGGTGATAACGCAGGGACACCAACGGTACCCAGAGCGTTTCTCATGCAGCGCCTGCAAGGCGTTAATATCCACCGCAACGTTTGGCATGGCGTGTTGACGCCACTGAAAAATGCAGCGCGTTTTGCTGTTATTGACTGGATTGGTGAAGGCGTCAATCTGGAAGAATTTGTTTTTGACAAGCCCTGGCTAGTGGTTGATTAGTGGTTGGCTATTGGTTGGCTATTGGTTGGCTAGTGGAGCTTCACGCGTGATAGTAAACACCGTGTTTATTGAGACCATTCGTTATTGAGACCATTGTAGTATTCATTATTGTTTTCAAGGTTACCCATACAATGATCGAATAAAGACAATTATTGTGTACAATACTGTTGTCGCTCTATAAAGCAAGCACAATGGTTGCCAAAAAAGCATCGAAAACCACCAAGACGTTGGAGCCAGCTGTACTACCGTTGGTGGAATCGCTGAACGCGACTCAGGATGGGCGGCTATACAATGAAATTCTCGATGCCATTCTGGATCACCGGCTGAGCCCCGGCGTGAAGCTGAAAGAGGACGAACTCTCCAGCATCTTCTCTGTGAGTAGAACGGTTGTCCGCCGAGCCCTCCTGAGACTCTCACATGATCGTATTGTCGATATTCAACCGAACCGGGGCGCAACGATTATCCGTCCTGATGTTCAAAAAGCTCGCGAGATACTCGGCGTCAGGCGCCTTATTGAACGTGAGTTGATTGGTGAGGCGGTGGTTGCCGCCACAAAAAAGTCACTCGATGAACTCAGGCAATGTGTAGATGATGAGCGCGATCAGGTGCGTAGGCAACACGTGGGTAGTGGATTGCGTTTGTCAGGGGATTTTCACATCCGTTTGTCAATGCTCTCAACCAATTCGACCCTGCAAAATTACTTGAAAGAGCTGGTGCCACAAACCTCGTTGGTTATTGCGATGTATCAAACTCCGCACCATACACTGTGCTCTCATCAGGAACATTTCGACATTATTGATATCGTCGCCAAGGGTGATGTCAAGGCAGCACAAGTTGAGATGGTTAAACACCTGCAGCGTATTGAAGACAAGCTGGATCTGGGTAACGAACGTTCACCTGGCGATTTGCATGCCGCCTTTGCACACGTAAAGGGTAATACGTAACAATTGCTATGCGGTATCGTTATTTCATACAACGAGAATCATGGTGCGCCGTTTTTTGGGGCTAAGTTGGCAGCGACCTCTGCCACCGCAAGATCTTGTAAGTTTACGTCGGATTCCATCTAACTCGATAAAGTCTTCAGCTGAGGTGATTCCTTTTTATTGTCGCCGAACAGTCCCTTATAAATTGCACTGCTATTTGATTCCATTTTTTCTCGAGTTACATCCACTAAATTTGTCCAATATCGGGCAATCAGGTCGCTCGTCTCCTGCGCATTCGCTTATCAAATGTGACAGCGTATTGCTCATGATATTGAGTTGAGTTATTTTTTCCTGAATCTGTATCAGATGTTGCTTAGCGATTCGCTTTACATCAGCACTCTCGCGAGCATCATCCTCGTAGAGCGCCAGCAACGTGCGGCAGTCCGCGATCGTGAAGCCCAGTGAACGTGCTTGAGCCACAAAGTTGAGTTTGTGTAAATCGGTATCGTGAAAATCCCTATAGCCATTGTGATCTCTGGCGGGATTGATGAGGCCTATTTCATCATAATATCGAATAGTTTTAACTGGCAATCCGCAATCAAGAGAGGCGTGTTTGATATTCATTGTATTGATCGTGCTTACTGAGCGATTGATTCGAATAGGTGATTCTGGTCCTTCTCATCTGTGTGATGCGTAGCTATCGCCGATTTCAACCATCGTAATCTCAAAGCGTTCGATAGTACGAAAACACTGGATAAGGACATAGCGGCAGCTGCCAGCATGGGCGATAAAACCATGCCGTTCACCGGATACAGTACCCCGGCAGCTATCGGTATCAGCAGGATATTATAGGCAAACGCCCAGAACAAATTCTGCCGTATATTTTGCATTGTCCGCTTACTGATTTGTAGCGCGCTCACCACGCCGTTCAGATCGCCTGACATCAAGACCACGTCAGCGGCCTCAATAGCAACGTCAGTCCCTGTGCCAATGGCAATGCCAACATCCGCCGATGCAAGAGCTGGTGCATCGTTGATGCCGTCGCCGACAAATACTACCTGAGATCCTTCGGTTTGCAGACTCTCTATGGCACTCACTTTCCCATCAGGCAGAACGCCAGCAATGACGCGATCAATACCTAACTCATTCGCAACTGTGCGTGCTGTGAGCGGATTATCCCCTGTTATCATAACTGGCGATAATCCCATTTTATGAAGGGTCTTGATGGTCGAATAGGCGCTCTCTTTTACTGGATCTGTCACGCCGATTACCGCAGCGATTTGACCGTCAATAGCAGCGTAGAATGGCGTGACCCCACTCGATGCAAGCGCATCGCCTTGTTGCTTCAGTGGCCCCATCGGTACGTGTTCGCGAGTCATTAGACGATCAGCACCAATGAGGACCTTACGACCATTGACTCGCGCCTGCACGCCGTAGCCGGTATGCGAACGAAAGTCATCTGTTTCTGATATCGGTAGATCTCTAGGCGATGCCGCTCGTACAATGGCATCACTAATCGGATGTTCCGATGAAGCCTCCACGGCTGCAATCATAGGTAGTACTTCTTCCTCTGTAAAACCGTTTGCGAATTCCAGGTGAGTCAATTCAGGGCGTCCTTGTGTCAACGTTCCTGTCTTGTCGATAGCAATCACGTCGACCGCTTGCAACCGCTGTAGTGCATCGCCCTGACGAAACAGCACGCCCATCTCGGCTGCCGTGCCCGTACCTACCATGATAGAGGTAGGCGTGGCTAGACCCATGGCACAGGGACAGGCAATGATCAGTACAGCCACACCTGCCACGAGTGCATGGCTGAGTGAGGGGTCAGGGCCGACAGCGAACCAGACAACCATAGTGATAAACGCGAAAATGATGACCAGTGGAACAAACCAGGCGCTTATTTGATCAACCAGACTCTGAATAGGAAGTTTGGCACCTTGCGCCTGTTCAACCATTGCCACAATTTGAGCCAGTAGCGTCTCCTTGCCAACAGCTGTTGCACGGTAGGTCAACGCACCTGTACCGTTTATAGTGCCGCCAATGACGCGGGCCTTAACCAGTTTCTCTACAGGCACGGGCTCACCTGTAATCATGCTTTCATCGACATAGGATCGTCCACCAATCACGGTACCGTCAACCGGGAACTTCTCACCTGGCCGTACATGTACTGTGTCATCATGCACAATTTGATCAATGTCCACATCAACGACTGAATCGCCACGTTCAACACGACCTGTTTGGGCCTGCAGACCAATCAACTTCTGAATAGCCACACCAGTGCGACCCTTTGCACGCGCTTCGAGATAGCGACCAAAAAGAATCAATACGACGATGACTGCGGCAGCTTCAAAGTAGACGTTCGTCGTGCCATGCGGTAACAGTGTTGGTGCAAACGTTGAAACAACCGAAAATGCATAGGCGGCAGACGTACCCAAGGAGACCAGGGAATTCATTGTAGGAGTGCCGCGGAACAGGGCAGGGAACCCGGTACGATAAAACTGCAACCCCGGCCCGAAAAGTACCAGAGATGTGAGAAAAAACTGAATGTAATGGCTAGACCTTATGCCAATAGATGCGCTGATCAATTCGCGAAAAGCCGGGAATAGATGTGCTCCCATCTCCAGCAAAAAAACGGGTAGTGCCAGTGCAGCAGCTACCAGCGTTGTTCGTTTGAGATGCATAATCTGGTCGGTATGATGATCGTTACCAGTCCCCTCCTTGTTACTTCGAACACTCGATGCATAGCCTGCCTCAGTAAGCTCAATAGCAATCGTGTTTGCACTGACAACCGAGTCGATGAAACGAACATCAGCAGACTCTGTTGCCAGATTGGCGCTTGCGTCTATCACACCAGTCACAGCAGTCAATGACTTCTCGATTCGGGCGATACATGATGCGCAACTCATACCCCGAATATCAAGTACCGACGTCTGGGTTCTGGCCGGATAGCCCGCATCAGACAACGCTGCAACCGCAGGTATGATGACTTGCCCATCACCAAAGCTGATCAATGCTGTTTCCTGTGCCAGATTGATTGATGCTGTGGTGAGGCCCTCCACCCCAAGCAAGGCCTTCTCCACGCGGGACACGCACGACGCGCAGCTCATACCTTCTATCGGTATGGCCAGTGTTTTGTTTGCCTGCATGGTCGTTACCTGTTCAACAATCATCACTTGATAGCTTATGATGAAGGTTCCAGTGACTGGAATGTCAATGTTTAGTATCGCTGATATTGATATTTTCAATAGGCGAGCCCTGCTGAGATTCGCAGTGTCAAATCTCTCGCACAAATCACCCCTGTACCAATTTGAGTAACGTCAGGCGGTCTTCGGGGTTTCCGGGTAAATAGCAGGCAATAACTGGCGAGACCATCTAAATCGCCTGAAGGTGACGACGGTTCACATTTTGCAACGTACGATTAGATTCGTATCAATCGTCAAGAATGGGTCGAGAAACAGGTGTTCACGAACAGAGACGGGAGTTCACTATTGGGGGCACGGCCGAAATACTGGAACATCACAAGCTTTTAAAACGTTATTCGGCAAGGCGCATGATGAGTTAAACTCTGTGTCTGGCAATGCTGGCGAGTCCGACCATGTGATTTGGCAATTCAGCTATGCGGGTAAGTTTCAGTTCGTCTGTTTGCGGCCTGGTCACTATGAGGCTGGTATAAGAGGCGATGTTGTGGTCATGGCGCAATATTGTCATCGAACGAGCAACTTGAAAACACTCTCTGTTGCTATGCCGTGTCAGTGAATGCTGTCGCGTTTTACACAGTGCTTGATAACGAATCTATCGACGACTACACGGTAAATCATGTGCATTGAAAATAGAGCTCAATTGCTTGCACTTCTATTATGCGTCGTAGCCATCGCTGGGCAGACTCGGGCGCATACGGGTGCCATGGGTATCGTGAAAGAGCGCATGGATGGAATGTCGTTATTGGGTGATCACGCCAAAACAGTTGGGGATATGTTCAAAGGCAAGGCGTCTTTTGATCTTCTGGCGGTTGAGGAGGCAGCGCAGGCCTTCGTGAACCACGGAGATCAGATCCCCTCTTTGTTTCCGGATACTAAAGACAGCCGGGAGAGCGCCGTCACAGAGGCATTACCCGCCATTTGGGATAACTGGGACGATTTTGTAGCGCTGGCAGAACAGTTCACCAAAGACAGCCAGACCCTACTCACTATGGCTACTGATTTGAGCAGCAGTTCTGAGAGCGTCGACGATCAGAGCCGCGCGGTACGGACCGTATTTTTTAAAACTGCCAAAAGTTGTTTAGGTTGTCATAAGCAGTTTCGTCTCGACAAGGACTGATTGCTGCCACAGGAGGGGCTTGACTGCACGATCACCATAATGGATTTTGGGTAGTGCGGATAGGCGCTCGTTAGTGCAACCGTGAAACAGGGTGTCTCTCTTATCGAACATGGCTCCAGGCAACTGATCGTTCCGCATCACGGTAAGCAAACTCAGTCTTCAGTCTTCAGTCTTCAAGCCGGCGCTGCCAGGATCAATTACAACTTCATCCGATAATGCTTCCACTAGATCACTCTTGAGCATAGATGATCGTCCATCAATATCCTGATCAGACGCCATCTTTCGTAGCTCGACAACCGTGTGTTCCTGCAGCGTTTCGGACGATGATACCTCTTCTGCAGAGCCGCTCTGATCCTCTATGGCTGCCTTGAGCCGCTGATGCTCACCCGGTTTTCTGGCGGAATTCTCAGAGCTCCAGCGCATATAGCTGCTCAGCAACTTGGCAGTGAGCAGGGTTGCTGAGACAACAGCCAGAGACCTCTTTAAATTCGAACTGATACCTGCAGACTGTCTGCGCCCAGTGTGCTGCAATAATTGATCCTGTAACGTTTGACCTGCATCTACAACTTCGGTCAAAGCCTGCCGAGCAAGACCACTGCCGGAATGTCTTGCGTCTTCAACCGTTCGCTGCGCAAGCTCGCTAACCTCCTCACGCGCATCGCCCAGAGTATGCCGAACGCGCTGCAGAGCTTGTGATGTCGGTGCAGAAGGACGAGTCGCTGTATACGCCAGGTAGGCACCAGCAAAAAGGCTAACTCCGAGTAGCGCCAGGTTAGCTGGGCTATCGGCCTTGGATACAATTTCACTTACTGTTTTGTTACCAGTCATGGCCGAAGGTACGCTCATTAAAAAGTAGGGAGAGTAATCTGGTCAGTAGCCAGAATCAAAGACTTGTTAATATTACAACGAATTCTTGTGGCTATGGATACAAGTGTGTTCACTGTCGTTTAACCTGAATGAGTCAAGTGCGGAATCTATTGTCACTTATATTCTTTTGGGTAGGAGTTCATCATATATCAAGAAATCATTATCCGCTGTGGTAAATACCTAGTGGCAGGCTTAAACATCAGGCTTAACCTTCTAACGGGAACATGTGATTGACCAATAGTCATCTACGACGGGCAGCTTTAGTCAGCGCAAAGTTTGGTTAATAGTTCAGGCACGTATAGGTCAACATCAAATTCTGGAACTTTAGAGTGATTAGACGCAGCATCGTGTGGAACTTATGGGTTATGATCGGACGACGCTACGACAGCGTCGTCTGATTATTCCCAGGCTACCAGCCCGTTGCTTGATATGCGCAACATCGTGCGCATGAATTGTGCAGGGCATGTACTAAATTTTAAGTATTTGAAGCGGCCAAAGAAGCCTTTTTCAAGAACAAGCCTTTTCGAAAACCAAACAATCTGTCCACTGACAGCAATCTGCTGATAGAAGCAAAAGCGATGGACGTGACTTGTCTCGTGCAGCCGAAGAGCGTGTAAAAGCCGCCGTTGCTGAGGCGAAATCAGAACGTTGGGCAATAAATAATTCTGACGCTTTAAAAAGCTCTAATGCTTACGTAGAAAAATATGGACTGCCACTCGACAAGTATCGTCAGTTCTAATGGCTCGATTTGATATCTACTAGGGTATGAACAGAAGTGGCTACATTCTGGACGTACAGAGTGATGTATCGGACCCTTCTATAAGCGAATCGTTGTGTCACTGCTGAGCAAGCGCAACGCCCCAAAACCAGCTAATCGATTAAATCCTGTATTTCGTACTGGTCAAAAAGACGATATGAAGGTGACGCAATTTTTTGCTGCGGTTCCAGTGGCGTGTTTGATTCCATCAGTCGACAACCTTTCTCAATGTCGGGACGAGATATGGCTGCGATAGATATGCTCGACCGCGGATTTTGACAATAGTCTATTTTTTTTGCGCTGGCTATAGGCTACAGGATCCGTAAGCCGCTCGCGGGTATTGACAATCCAGGTAGGCCTTTCTCACCATAGATTGTCGGCCAGTTTTTTGATCACAAACATATCCTGAAGCAGCGAGGCATCTACCAATGCGCCAATAAGCCGGGCAATGTATCGATTCGCCAATGCGCAACGGTGTTGAGTCAGAAATCTCTTTCCAAAACAGATCCTTTCAACGTATTATACCGGCGTACCCTCTCCACAACTTGAAGTGTATTCCAATGAACGATGATCGACTGTACGACTTGCTCATCGAAGTGCTTACTGGAAACGTAAACATTAGCGACAAGCAAGTTGACTATGATGATTGGAAGTTTCTTATCGATAACGGATTCGTTGAACACAGCAAACCTCGCGGTTCCGCAGGAAGCCGTACAAAGATCATCAATCTTAGCCGTCTGACTAACAGTGGCAAGCAACAACTTGAAAAGTTGCAGGCTACCTAGTGTCTGTCCGAAAACGGATGATTTGAGCAAATCCCTCAGCGACCATTTTTGACGAATCTGAAGCCCATTATTCGTTGTCGAATTGTTGAGAAAAGGCATGACTTACTGTAAATCCGGAATTTTCAGAGCAATCTGGTGCCACGGGCCGACACCGACTCGCCATTAGCAAGCCGAAATTCTGTTCAGCGGCGACATCTTCGCTGATTATGCAGAACTGAAACGAACCATTCTCATCAGGTTATAGCTTAGTGCCCGTCCCACAATAACTTGAGCATCTCAGGCGTCCATGTATCTCGCCCCGCTGCGTTGTTCGGCGGTTAAATAGCCCACTATTTTCCTTTCTCACGCCTTTCTCACGCCTTGCTGGACGAGCGCCTGAGCGCCTGAGCACCTGAGATGCTCAATTTATTATGGGACGAACCCTAAGTGCAGAGGACCAAACTTACGCGTTAAATCCATCAGAGCCTTTCCACCTTGCCTATCCATGCAAAGCGAGCGCTTGAGCCCGGAGATATTACCTTCAACACCTGCTCGAAAATTCTTCAGCTTATTGAACGTTTTCTTCTTGACTCCCATCTTCTTGTGGTAGCCCAACCCGTAGCGTATATTAAACACCGCTCTTCTAACGCCATTCTCGCGAGCCTGTTCTGCATTTGCTGTGCTGGCATAGCTGCCACCGGCTACCGTCTCCATCGGCAAGATACCTGACTCATCCTCGCATGCATTCAACCGGGAACCTCATCCCAGCGCTATTGAGCGAATGCTCGCTAACCGGGCGAATCAGACAAATGAAATGCCAACTTGCGGTAGCTGACTCTAAGAATTTTCTTGAGCAACAAACAGCGAAAAATAGTTTCATGCTCAGACCACAGGCGCCCGTTTTAGCGACCTCATCGTTGATAAAATCACGTTTGATCAGCGTCAGAATTATCGGGTGTTCGTCTAGTAAATCAGACAATTCACGCAGTTGTCGAGCATGCTCGTGTTCAACGTCGCACCTAATATACTAAGCTGAGCGTGTCGGTTTATCGCATGCGAAAATCCTCTTGATGTGTGTTCACGTGTTGCAACTCAAACGTACCAAAACCAAGAGGATTTTTTCCGTTTGTCGGAAAATATTTGTCGCTAAGTCAATCAGTTATCAGTTCATGGAGAGGCACTAACTGATCATTGTTTGCATTGGCATACACCTGTCTGGTACGGTCAATATGTTCGGCGAGTAGATGGCGAATTTTCTTGTCATCCCTTTTCCGAACCGCTAGGGCAAGCTTTTTGTGCTCGTCAAACGAGAGCTCAGTGTGTTGCGGTAGTTCTGATAAATGGGTGCGCAGAGCAGCGATTTTACCTTCGTACCTTGCATAGCTGGCAGCTAGATAATCATTTTGGCAATGCTTGAAAAGCAGCTCATGAAAGGTCGTGTCCAGTGCTAAGTAAGCTGCCATACGCCCTTTGTTTTGGGCTTCTTCCATTCTAGCAACGACTTCATCCATGTCATTTGCAAGCTCTTCTGGATTGCGTGCAAGCGCCAGCTCAAATGCTGCTGTTTCTATAGCTTGTCTAAAATCGCATATTTGCTCAACCTCCTCATTGCTTAAGGAAAATACCTTTGCACCTTTCTGCGGTTCTATTATAACCAGGCCTTCGTCGCGCAACTGAGCCAATGCTTCACGGACAGGTGACTTTGAAACGCCAAGCTCCTCCGAAATACTGCGTTCGGACAAGACTTGTCCCATTTTCAGGTTGCCATTAACAATATTCTTGCGTAAGTGCTCCAGCGCAAGCTCCCGTAGTGATTGCGGTCGTTTTAGTGCCATTTAGTTGATCTTCTATAAAAAATTATTGCCAGACCCATAATATCTGATATACACTCAGATGCAATCTGACATATCAGATGTCAGATGGTAGGTCGCAAATGAGATTCTTAACTTAAAGTGAGAATTTGTTGATGATTGCAGAGCTTGTACTGGATTGCCAAAACCAACATGGTGAGGGGATTTTCTGGAACCCATCGGATGGCTGCATCTGGTGGACTGATATAGAAGGCCTAAGCATCTGGTCGTATAACCCGAGTACAGCACAAAGCACCCAACTTCCTATGGACGACCGGGTGTGTTGTTTCGCACCTCGCCAATCAGGTGGGCTAATTATCGGTTTCGCTGACCGACTGTCACTGTTTGATTTGGCTACTCGTGAGGAACAATTCATCAGGCGCTTTGAGCCAGGTAATGATGCGACGCGCGTAAACGATGGGAGCACCGACCGCCAGGGAAGGTTCATTGTTGGCGGTATGAACGAAGTAGACGGCAGTGCAAATTCATCTGTTTATCGAGTGGATGCTGACTTGAGTGTGACCGAAATAATCTACGGTGTTGCCTGTGCAAATTCAACCTGTTTTTCACCCGATGGCAAAACCATGTTCTTTGCAGATACGCCCGATAATGAAATTGTCGCGTACGAATATGACTGCGATTCCGGAACTGTGTCTAACCGCCGCGTGCATTGCTCATTCTCTGAAGAGCCGGGGTTGCCAGACGGCTCCTGCGTCGATGCTGAAGGTGGTGTTTGGAATGCTGAGTGGGAGGGGCGGCGTGTGATCAGAGTAAACACTGATGGTGTGATCGATCAAGTCATTGAGGTACCAGTGTGGAAGCCAACCTGTTGTGCATTTGGTGGAGCAGAGCTCGACACACTTTTTATCACAACGTCGCGTTTCTTAAGCGATGAAAAATCCATTGCAAATGAGCCACTTTCGGGTGGTTTGTTTGCGGTCAAGCCGGGAGTTGCTGGAGTGTTAGACACACCATTCTGCGGATAAATTTGCCCTTTAAACCAAGTGAGGAGAAACATGAATAGATTGATTAAAACCTGCGCGATGGCTATCGGCATGACGGTTCTAGCTGGTAGTTCTTACGCTGATGATTACCCTGCACCGGTACCACTCCAAGACGGTGCACAAGCGCCTATTGAGGCGATTAAACCAAAGAATGAAAACTTTCGCATAGCCTATATGCCGCCGGCCACCGAATTCAATTACTACATCGCGATTGGTGAAGGCATTAAAGCAGTAGCGGCGGATGCAGGTGTGGAATTGTTCATGCTTGCACCGCAAAGTGGAGCCGATATCAATGGCCAGATGGGCATGATACAAGACGTACTAACACAGGAGGTTGATGCCATTATTTTCGGCACGCACGATGAGTTTGCTGCAGCACCCTTACTCAAAAAAGCGGTTGATGATGGAATAGCAGTGTTTATGATCAATTCTGATATCCCTGCCTTTCCAACACCTATACATGGTGTGGTTGGTTACTCGCAACGTAATGGTACACACGCTATGGCTGACTGGGCCATAGAGAATTATGGTGATAAGCCATTACGTGTTGGAATTATTGAGGGCCAGCCAGGTTATCACTCAACAGAGCGTGTCGGTGGATTCATGGATGGCATCAAAGGAAACGATAACTTTGAAGTGGTTGTCTCAATAGATGGCAAATGGAATGTAGAAGGAGGCAATGTTGCCGGAATGGATATTCTGCAATCGCATCCTGATCTGGACATGGTATTTGCCGCAAACGATTATATGTTGATCGGCGCAGCACTTGCCGCTAAAGCACTTGGTCGCTCAGATCTGGTGTTACTGGGTAATGACGGTGACACGTCAGGCTTGGAAGAAATCGCTGCGGGAAATATTACGGCGACGGTAAACACGTCTCCCTTCTTAATGGGGCGCGCGGCAATGAGTGCAACGTTGGATGCGTTGAAAGGGACCTACCCAGGTGGGTGGATTGAAACGCCTACGTCGATAGAAGATAAGGCTGGCGCTATAGCCGTTTTGCAGGAGCCTGAAAAACTCTTTCCTCAGCCATCTAAGAAGTACTGATTCAATGTGCGATATGCATTCTTCGGCAGCTCTGTATTGCCTGCCGGAGAATGACAGCCGTATTTTACAGCCATAAAAGTAGAATTTAGTCTTGCGAAAAATTGAACCACTGTGGGAATTTGTCGACGTCAGTAAAGCCTTTCCAGGCGTGCTGGCTAACGACAAGGTATCCATAAAATTGTTTGGTGGATCAATCCATGGGTTACTTGGGGAAAATGGCTGCGGTAAATCCACTCTAATTAAAACGTTATCAGGCGTCCAACAACCAGACAGCGGAACCATTTTTAAAAACGGCAAAGCTACCCACGTAACCGATCCACAAGATGCGCGTAACAAAGGCATAGCCACTGTATTTCAAGAATTCTCAATCGTTCCAACACTGTCTGTTGGAGAGAATATGTTCCTCGGGCATATGCCAGTTAAACGGTCCGGCCTTATTGACTGGAAGAAAGTCCAATTGGATGCAGCCGCAATATTGAAAGAGATGGATGTCGATCTCCCAACAGAGGCGATAACAGATCGGCTATCAGTTGGCGAACAACAATTGGTAGAGATAGCTAAGGCTATTGCAATTGATGCTAAGACGATCATTCTAGACGAACCTACGGCAGCACTTGGCCAGGAAGAAATTGAGACCTTACATCAGCTACTGCGCAGAATGCGAGATAAGGGGAGGGCTATTTTATATGTCTCGCATCGTCTAGACGAGGTTGAACGAATCGTCAATGAGGTCACCATTTTAAGAGGCGGCAAGGTAGTGCGAGCTAGTGGTGAAACACAGATCAATGTGAGGCAGATCGTTAGCGCTATGGTTGGTGAAAAGGTTACAGAACAATATCCGAAAGAATTTAACGCAAGTCCCAAGGTTGTGTTGGAAGCAAAAAATATAAGCACCAGGCACGGCGTAAAGAACATCAGTTTTAATTTATGCGAAGGTGAAGTGTTGGGGTTGGGCGGCGTGCTAGGCAGTGGTCGAACCGAAATTGCACGAGCGTTGTTTGGTGTCGATGAGCTCACTGGCGGAGAAATATCGCTGAACCAAAAGCCCGTAAGCATAAGGAACGAAATCGAGGCTATTGAGGCAGGTCTGGCGCTGGTGCCTGAGAACAGAAAATTTGATGGCTTGTTTTTTAACTTCCGCGCCAGTGGTAATATCACCGCTTCTTCTTTGGGCTCGCTATCTCGATTGGGCTTTCTCAATCTGAATGAGGAAGAGCGAGGCACGTCCAAGCTTATCAAAGATCTGGAAATATCTGCGCTGGCAGAATCGAAAACTGTTGATTTCCTTTCTGGAGGAAACCAACAAAAAATAGTAATAGCCCGCTGGTTGTTCTCTGATGCTGAGATTTTGATACTCGATGAACCTACACAGGGTATCGATATTGGAGCAAAGCTCGCCGTTTACAGATTGATCAATATGCTAACCAAAGCAGGTAAATCGGTGATTCTGATTAGTTCGGATCATGATGAGCTGTTGGCTATGAGTGATCGCATCGCCGTTGTTCGGCACGGGCGAGTGGTTAAGCTGGCAGCGGCTAACGAGCTGACGAGAGACGATTTAGTACGAGCATCCGCACTGAGTAACAAACATAACGAAACCGAGGCGCTGGTATGAAGAGAATTTTCGACGCGCAGTTGATAGGTCCTTTTGCTGCCATGCTGATTGTGGCGACCATCGTCGCACTAACAACCGATCGATTTTTAAACCCAGGTAATTTATCCAACTTATCTTTACAAGTGAGTATTGTGGCCCTAATAGCCATTGGTTCAACCATTGTTATTTTTGCAGCAGGCATTGATTTGAGTTCGGGGTCGATGGTGGCATTGTTGACAATGATTTTGGCGCAAATGTTGAAATTTATGGGCATTCCACTCACACTCGCTCTGCCTCTTATATTACTAGTGGGTGGGTTATTAGGACTTTTTCTCGGGCTAATTACTGCGTATGGCCGAATACCTTCGTTTATAACTACCTTAGCCGCGCTGATCGCTTTTCGTGGGCTCGCTCTCACGTTTAACAATGGTTCCCCAATTTTTTCGATAGACCCGATGTTAGAGCCGGTTTTTTACGGCAAGTTAGCTGGCATACCTCTGCCACTTTTCTATTTGATCATTTTTTACCTGTGCGCTACAATCATGATGAATTTCACGCGGTTGGGGCGTGAGATTTATGCCGTTGGGGGAAACCCGGCAGCTGCAAAGTTGACAGGTATCGATGTAAAAAAAGTTCAAACCAAAACCTTTATTATCGCAGGATTTATGACAGCAGTTGGTGCGGTGCTGATGTCAGCTCGGCTCAACTCAGGCTCGCCCAATTACGGTCAAACCTTGGAGCTACAAGCGATCGCAGCGGCGGTGGTTGGTGGGGCGAGTCTTGCGGGAGGGCGTGGAAATATACTCGCCACATTAATGGGAGCGATGACGATTGTTATCGTTCAAAACGGTTTGAATCTAAACGCAGCCCCTTCGTCAGTTCAAAACATCGTACTCGGTTTGATCATTCTGCTTGCTGTAGGAATTGATATGTGGCGTGCCGAGATATCCGAACTATTGAGTGGAATACTTCGCAGAAGATCCCACGAGGAGAGGCATTAGTTTGGATTCAGGATTGGCAGGTAAGCGCGTACAGGTGGCTGGATCAGGCTCAGGTACTGTAAAGGCAACCGAAAAAGCCTTCTTGCAAGAAGGCGCTAGAGTACTTGTGCATGGCTTGAGAGATAACGAGGTCAATGCTTGTGTAGAAGACCGTTCATCACTTGGCGATGTCACAGGGCTCGCAGCAGATTTAATTAATTCAGCTAGCGCCGATGCGCTTTGTCAATTTGCACTTGAAGGCTATAATATTGATGTGCTGATTAACAACGTTGGGACATTATCTGTCAAGAAGTTTGAAGACCTGACTGACGACGATTGGCTACATTTTTTTAATGTCAATGTGATAAACGCAGTTAGAATGAGCAGAGCGCCTGTGCCAACGATGTTGCAACGCGCCTCAGGCGCAATAGTTAATCTTGCTAGCGAAGCCGGAGTAAAACCCCTTCCTCAGATGGTACATTATTCCGTTACCAAAACAGTCATGCCTGGATTGACAAGAGGCATGGCTGAGTTAACAAAAGGTACTGAAGTTTGTGTCAATTCTGTTTTGCCCGGGCCAACTTGGGCAGAAGGAGTGAAATCCTGTTTTGATGGTTTGGCTATTGAAAAAGCGGAACCTCTAGATGACATCATTCAGAATTATTTTTTAGTCGACGAGCCAACACCGTTGATCCGACGGTTTGTCAAGACTGATGAAGTGGCGCGTACGATAGTAACTGTCGCTGCAAACGAAGCTGCAAATGGTGCCGCCTGCCAAGTTGAAGGTGGGATTGTTCGTAGTGTTTTATAACTAATATTAATAGGAGATTTAAATGGCTGCACTGACATTTTCGCATATCGGCATAACCGTTCCCGACCTTGAAAAAGCGGTCGAATTTTATTCCAAGGCCTTTGGTCTCTACGTAATCATGGGTCCTACTGAGATTCAACACGATGAAAGCGCTATTGGGCAGATGTGTGACGACGTTTTCGGAGAAGGCTGGGGTTCATTTCGCATAGCGCATTTATCAACCGGCGATGGAACCGGAGTTGAATTGTTCGAATTTCCAAATACGATAGACGAGGAGCGTCCATTTGAGTACTGGCGACGTGGCCTGTTTCATTTTTGTTTCCAGGATGATGATGTTGAAGGTCGAGTCAAGCTGATCGAATCGCTTGGTGGCAAGCAACGAATGCAAAAAGTACGCAAATACTTTCCAGGCGAAAAGCCTTATCGCATGGTCTACTGCGAAGACCCATTCGGCAACATATTTGAGTTATACAGTCACTCATATGAATTGACGTATTCGGCAGGGGCTTATGTCTAATTCAGTTTCAACGAATTCGGACAAGTTCTTAAAGCGTACGGACAAACCGAAAGTCATCATCACCGACTACGACTTCGGAAATATCGATGTAGAGCGTGAAATACTGGAATCTATCGGTGCGCAAGTAACCGGAATGCAATGCAAAGACGAGAAAACCTTGTTCGATGTTGCTCACGATTGTGCAGCAATGATAAACCAGTATGCACGCATAGGTGCTGATACTATTAACAGAATGGAGCAGTGTGAGGTCATTGCCCGTTACGGGATCGGCGTTGATATTGTTGATGTGGATAGGGCAACTGAAAAGGGAATTCAGGTAACCAATGTTCAAGATTACTGTGTAGAAGAAGTCGCCGACCACGCCATCGCTATGTGGCTTACTTTGGTTCGAAAGTTACTTGACTACAATCGAGATACTCACAATGGTATCTGGCAATGGCAAAGCGGCCAACCAATATACCGGACACGAGGGCGAACTATGGGTGTGGTGTCGTTCGGCAAAATTGGCCAAGCCATTTCTATAAGGGCGAAGGCATTTGGTGTGAATGTCATTGCATATGACCCGTATTTACCCGCTGAGGTAGCAGCAGAAAAAGATGTTGCGCTGGTAAGTAAAGACGAATTGCTAGCGCGCTCAGATTACCTTTTGATGCAAGCGCCCATGACCCCTGATACATACCATTTTCTATCTGGTGCTGAGTTTAAGGCGATGAGGCCAGGGGCCATTGTAGTTAATACGGGTAGAGGGCCAACAATTGATAATCGCGAATTGTATATCGCATTAACAGACGGCCATCTAAGCGGTGCAGCATTAGACGACCCAGAAGAAGAACCCGCTAAAAAAGCGCATTGGTCTCCAGCTGACAATCCGTTGTTCGAGCTACCCAATGTACTCATAACTCCTCACTCGGCTTACTACTCAGAAGAATCAATACTAACGGCGCGAGAAACTGCCGCTACCGAAGTTGCGCGAGTGCTGACTAAACGTAAACCTCGCTTTCCGGTTAATAAACTCACTCTACTAACTGCTTGATAATCATTAAGGAATACAAATGCTAAAGGTTTATAACGATTTTGAACGTAACCCGGATTTGCTTGCAAAGTTCGACAAGGTGCTGGAATGTTTTTCGGCTACTGCCGTATTTGCCGATGTACAATATCGTTTAGGCGTTATGGACAGTGGAATTAAACCCGCCTTCCGAGCGAAAACAACTGGGCAGGCTGTCACTGTCCAATTATCAAAAGGTGATCTTGTCGATCCGTTGAAAGCGTTGGAAATGGGTCAAGAAGGTGACGTGATTGTGGTCGATGCAGGTGGCGATCCTAATACGTCTGTTTGTGGAGGTTTGATGGGAGGCTTAGCGTTAAACCGGGGAATACGCGGTATGATCGTTGATGGAGCTGGCCGGGATACTGACGAACTCGAAGCGATAGACTGGCCAATCTGGACACGAGCGATAACACCGCGTGGTACGCACACTATGTTTTCTGGTCGCAAAGAAGAGCTTTCTATAAACGTTCCCATTCAATGCGGTAGTGTGGTTGTAAACCCTGGTGATTTCATCGTGGCTGATTTGATGGGTGTCACCGTCGTTCCGCTAGAAAAAGCTGAAGAGGTAGTCAAACTCGCTCAAGAGCAAGCGGACAGAGAAGAAGAAACTCGTAAGTGGGTAGCCGAAGGCAAAACAATTGAAGATCTTCTAAATGAATTCGGACGCATCTAACGCAGCACTTATTGGTATTGATTGGGGCACATCAAGCCTGCGCGCGTACCTGATCGATTCACAAAGTGCTGTTTTAGATATGTTGCATACTTCTGATGGAATTATGGAGGTACAGAATGGCGAATTCGAGGCAACGCTAACTCGTATACTTGAACCGTGGTTAAAGGAGGCTGCGTTGCCTGTAATCGCATCTGGAATGATTACAAGCCGAAACGGTTGGATGGAAACTCCTTACTTGCCTGTCCCGGCAGGTGCTAATCATCTTGCAAATTCACTTGAAAAAGTTCGCACGTCGAGTGGACCGGATCTGCACTTCGTCACGGGCCTTACCACCCATCACAATGGTGCACCTGATGTAATGCGTGGCGAGGAAACACAAATAATCGGAGCAATTGACGCTGGGCTGGTTAATGCTTTACTGGTTCTACCAGGTACTCATAGTAAATGGGTAATCGTGCAAGAGGGCCGAATAGACGCCTTTACTACGTTTATGAGCGGCGAAATATTCGCAACATTGCGTGAACACACTATACTCGGAAAGCTTATGAAAGATGGAGCCTTTAATGAGCAAGGTTTTATTCAAGGCGTTAGCGATGGCTATAGTGCAGGCTCGAAATTGTTGCATCGATTGTTTCAAGTTCGTACGTTGCCGCTCTTTGAACTGCTTGGCGAGGAACAGGTATCAGACTACTTGTCTGGTATGTTGATTGGTGCCGAAATAAGTGGCGCATTCGATAAGGGTGCAAGGCCGGATCAAATTACAATCATAGGTAAACATTCACTTGCTGATCGATACGCGCTAGCGCTTCAAACATTGGAACAAAATATAAAGTCGGCGGATGATCACATTGCGGCTCGAGGTCATTACATTATAGCCAAATTAGCGGGAATAATTCAGTGAAACTATGGGATGCAGCACTAGCGGAAATACCACTCATAGCGATATTACGCGGCCTTCAGCCAGAACGCGCTATCGATGTAGCCGATGTTTTGTTTCTGGCCGGGTTTCGAATTATTGAAGTTCCGATGAACTCACCGGATCCATTGCTCTCAATTGAACGTATTGCGGGTAAGTACTCCGGCCAAGCAGTAATTGGTGCTGGAACGATTATCGATGCCGCAACCGTAAGTGACGTTGTCAATGCCGGTGGTCAACTCATCGTTGCGCCCAACTTAAATTTTCAAGTTGGGGAACAGGCGGCCTCACTTGGAGCCAAGTGGTGTCCAGGTGTAACAACGCCAACTGAGGCATTTTCTGCACTGGAACACGGTGCAGATATGCTGAAGTTCTTCCCAGCCGAAATCGTATCGGTGCAAGCCTTGGGTGCAATGCGCGCCGTGTTACCAGTTGGTGCCCGCTGTGCTGTTGTCGGCGGTATTACGCCTAAAAAAATGGCAGATTACCTAAACGTTGGCGCCAACGGATTTGGATTAGGATCGGCATTGTTTAAGCCTGATTATAGTTTGGACGAATTACGTAAACGCGCCGATCATTTTATCACTGCATTGGGCCAATTCAAAGAGCGATGAGCAAAATTGTTGTTGTAACGGGTGGAACACGTGGCATTGGTGGCGCCGTATCGCATGTGCTTAGTAATGCGGGCTGGCATGTTATCGCGGCAAGTAATTCGCAGGATGAGATCGATGCGTTTGAAACCACTGATAATATTGCGGTGAAGCTGCTCGATGTCACGGACGCAGCTTCTGTAGATGCACTTTTTTCCAACCTGAAAACGGTAGATGCACTGGTTAACTGTGCTGGTATTTTGCAACGAGGCGCTGAATATGATCTTGACGTTTTCCAAAGAGTGATTGATGTCAATCTAACCGGCACCATGCGTTGTTGTGTCGCAGCCCATCCTTTGTTAACTAAAAGTAACGGCGCTATTGTAAACATGGCGTCAATGCTGAGTACCTTTGGTGGGCCATTGGTCCCGGCATATTCGGCGTCGAAAGGAGGCGTTGTGCAATTAACTAAATCGTTGGGTGGTGGTTGGGCCGATGATGGTATCCGGGTGAACGCCATAGCACCAGGTTGGATTGAAACGGAAATGACACAAGGATTAAGGGACGCACCAGACAGAAGCGATGCGATTCTAAGCCGAACCCCTATGAAACGCTGGGGTAAAGCGACAGAGGTGGGTAACGTAGTCAAGTGGCTATTGTCGGATGACGCAAGCTTTGTCACCGGATCAGTGTATCCAGTTGATGGTGGTTACAAGGCTTTATAACAGGAACTACTAAACGTATGAACGATAAAAAAGAGTACGACGAGCGAACGCCATATCAATTGCCTTTTCCAAATGATGCACAAGAGGAGATTGTCATTCCAAATGCAATCCCTGAAGATGATCGACTTTGGGTGCCGCAAGCTGAAAATGTATGGCTACGGCCGCTGTGCCTGAACCGCTCACAGGGTTACTGGACTAATTTACTCAAAGTCACTAAGTCTGGTGTGTTGTCTCGACATCGCCATCCGCAACCGGTTCACGGCTGGGTATTGAAAGGTCGATGGCACTATCTTGAACACGATTGGATGGCGGAAGAGGGGTCGTATGTGTATGAGCCACCTGGAGAAACACACACCTTGGTTGTGCCCGAAGGCGTCGATGAGATGATCACTTATTTTCAAGTTAACGGTGTCATGTGTTATGTAGACCCGTGGGGTGAAGTATTAGGCTACGAGGATGTTTTTACCAAAATCGAAATGTGCCGGGCGCACTATACGAAAGTTGGTTTAGGCGATGATTATGTTGATCAGTTTATAAGGTGATCGTTCGCCTTCACTTAACCCTGCTATTGCATAAAATTTCGGCCGAAGGCGGCCCCGCCCAGAACCGCTTCGCTGCTTCTATAGCAGCATCTAAGTACCGGAGGCGGCCCCCGCCGTACTCATTTTCCTGGATCTCATTTAGTATGACTAAACTCAATCCAGTAAAAACTCCGTGCGGCGCCTTATATACTGCTCTATAAGCTTCTGGACTCGAAATTTTATGCGATAGCAGGGTTAAGCATGCGAAAATGGTTTTAGTAAGTTATTCTGCAGCCGATGTTTCCGCCGAAACTAACGAATCTGTCAGCTTGCCTCTTTCAAACCGCCCCTTACCCATCTTGCGCGATTTGAAAAACGCTAATCAAGACTAAGTCGATTAAGCTTAATTGGTTTGAGCTCCGGTTATCAGGCTCGTCCGAATAATCTGTGGGTAGTTTTCGGCTCCAGAAGAGCACCAATGGTGTGTAAGGATTTGAAACCATAGGCTTTTATCGTAGTCAGTTTAGCTTTGTTGTTAAAGCCCTCCACAACGCCACTGGAATATAGCCCGTCGGCCTTGAAGCGTTTTAAAATCAGCTTACGGTGTTTGTGTATTCGCTTTGCCGCCTTTCGTACAGCGACCGGCATGCCGAAGCTGGAAAGTGATGCGAATCAACACCTCGTGGTCAGCCGAAGAGGCTTGAACCGCGCTGAGCTTCCTTTGATAAATTGCGCAATCGACTCTGGCATACCCATGGCGATCAGATAACCGCCTATCGGCTGGCGGAACTGGATGCTCAGCAACATGATCAGAACCAGGCACGATTGGATTTGGAAGAACAGATCGATTTATAAAAGGACAGATGCAATAGGGTGGCCATTAGCCGTTGTTAACTGGTGATTGCGACATTAGGAACCTCATTGGCTCAAGATTTCTCTTAATCTAGCCGCTATCCAGTATGATTCTGGTGATGTGGACAGACGAAGTCAGGTGATCGAGAAACATGACAGAGCGTTATGGATAATAGTTGCTGTCTGGCTAGCGCTTGCAAGCGGTGCGTTGTTTGCGATGGCGGACTACGGCACAGAGCCTGGTAAAGCAGGTGTAGTGCCCGCGCGTTGGCCAAATGGTTTGCAGACCATGATTGAGCCTGACCCTGCCAGGCCCACCCTGGTTCTGTTTGCCCACCCTTTATGTCCGTGCACACGAGCCAGTCTCTGGGAGCTTGAAACGATCACCAATCGTCTGTACGGCATGGTTGATCTGCATGTGTTGTTTTTCGAGCCTGAGGACACCAGCGCTATGTCTGCAATCTGGGAGGCATCAGCCTTGAAAAAGATGACTGCCCGACTGCCCGGTACTTATCTTCACAAAGATGTGGAAGGACGTATTGCCCGACATTTCGGTGCCTACACATCAGGACAGGTGCTGTTATATGGCACAGACGGTGATTTGCAGTTTGCCGGGGGGATAACACCATCTCGTGGACATACGGGAACCAATCCAGGGCGAGCTGCAGTTATCAGTGCCATTATAAGTGACGAGGGCGTTGATCCACTGGCTCCACGTAGCAATCCTGTTTTCGGTTGCAGCCTCCATGAAGAGCAAGAGGGTGATTTGAAGATCAAGGTCGAACCCATTGCCTTGCGTGGCGACGGTTGAATCGTTTTGTTTCTGTCCAAAATAGTTCTCACTGACGGGTCTACCGTGTGATTCTAAATCTTACTAGTGGTTCTGGAAATGAGTAATTCGATTGCTTCCCAAGGCGAAAATCAGAACGTTGACACGCTTTTTGATCAGCAGGCTCAAAACGATGCGGACGTATTGTATAAAGAAGAGCGTCAGGTTTATCACGCCAAGATCGACAAGATCTTCATTGCGCTGTTCTGCCTGCAGTGGCCTGCTGCAATTGGGTTAGCGTTTTTTATGACACCAACGACGTGGGCAGGTTCAAACAGTTCGATTCATCTGCACGTATATATGTCTGTTGGTTTGGGCGCTTTGGCGACGTTGTTTCCGTTGTGGTTAGCCTGGCGTCGCCCTGGGGAAGCAGTCACTCGTCACGTTATCGCAGCCTCCACCATGATCTTTACTGCATTATTCATTCACTTGTCTGGTGGGCGTGATGAGGGGCACTTCCATTTTTTCATGATGATGGCATTTGTTACGCTGTACTTTGATTGGAAAGTTGTGCTGACAGCCATCGTTGTTGGTGCCCTTGATCATGCTTTGCGTACACTAATGTTCCCAATGTCGGTGTTTGGTGTTCTGGAAAGTCCCTGGTTTCAGCTCTTCCGGCACGTGCTTTGGGTCGGGTTTGAAGGCTCCGTACTGCTGTACGCCTCGGTGATGATTGATGGTGACAAACATCGGTCGGCGTCACAGTTGGCCGTCAGTCGGCTTCGGGAAAAACAGATCAACACGCTGTTGGACGAAAACAAGTTGGTCACAGAAGAGCGCGAGGAAAAGGAACGCGAAGCAAGCGAAGCCGCGCAAGCCAGGCGTGCCATCGAGCAGCAGCAACGCGACATTGCTGATGCAGCAGCGTTGCAAGAGGCTGAAGACGCGCAAAATCTGAAGCAGCAGGTCAATGCACTTCTGGTCACTGTCAGCGAGGCTGCCCGTGGCAATCTTGACGCACAGATCACCGTCAAGGGAGATGATGCTATTGGACAAGTCGGTATTGCGCTTGAGAAATTGCTTGAATCAATGCGTAGCAACTTTGATCTGATCAGAGTCAATGCGCATGCACTATCTGACGCAGCCAGTGATTTGAAAGGTACAAGCACAGACGTGGGCAAAGATGCGGTGGAAGCCAGTCAGCAGGTTGAACGCTTGTCTGGCAGTGCCAGGCAGATTAACGATGGAGTACAGAACACAGCAACGTCAACCGAGCAGATGAATGAGGCGATTCGCGAAGTGTCGCGATGTGCATCCGAGGCGGTGAGCGTTGGTCAGGAGGCAGTAAACCTGGCATCAAAAGCCACCACTACTGTTGAGCAGTTAAGCGCTTCAAGTTCTGGTATTGGTGATGTACTGAAAGTTATTACCAACATCGCTGAACAGACTAATTTACTGGCACTTAATGCCACCATAGAAGCAGCACGGGCAGGAGATGCAGGCAAAGGCTTTGCAGTTGTTGCCAACGAAGTCAAGGAGCTGGCAAAAGAGACAGCGAAAGCAACAGAAGATATTTCCATACGGATTGCTGCTATTCAGGCAGACGCCAGCGATGCTGGTGATGTCATTGGACAGATCAGTCGGATTATTAAACAAATCGAAAACTATCAGACGACGGTGGCAGTAGCGGTCGAAGAGCAGACGGCAAAGACTCGCGAGATCAGTAACAACGTACGTAGTAGTGCCAAAGGTAGTGATGATGTCAGCCAGGGTATCGCAATGATTGCTGAGAAGGTATCTAATTCAAGACGAAGCGCTGAGCATGTTGATGCGTCAGCTGTCACGCTGGAAGAAATTGTCAACAGACTGAATCAGTTGCTCAGTATCTATTCGACCCAGTCAGCGTCACAGTAACCAGCATAGAGGGGGCGCCACATCGGACTGGGCCAGATTATAAAAGTAGTCGAAACAGCCTCGAATATCCGATATATTTGAATATCGGATATTTGAAATATGGAGGAGAGTGGCTATCTTACGTACCCATGGTGACCAACCGCTGCTTTCGGGCCGGAGTTTGGGAAAACTCTGATTGAAAATCAATCATATGGATTGCCGTCGAGAGATCGTGTGTAAGCAACGCTCTTATTGTGAGCAAGTTTTCAAGGTCCCCCCTACATCACTACAATTTTAACTTTTCACACAGTTTGGAAAAAATCCGGACATACGACCAAGTGCACTAAGGTGATATTCTTCAATTGAAGTGTAGATTTCGTCAGTCCCACTACTATGACTGATGTTTGTCGACACTGCACCCATCGGGCAAGTATCAGTAGGGTCTATAAACTTTCCAAGCGTGATTAATAAGGATCACTCTGGCAAAGCCGGAGTATTCGTTTGGTGAGCCGCTCAAAGCGGCTGCGGGGTCGCTGCTCGGCCCCTACGATTGAGCCACCCAAGGTGGCTGGCTCAACGCAACAAACTTAACACCAGAATCCAATATACCAAGCTGAGCGTGTCGGCTTTGTCGCATGCAGAAATCCTCTTGGTGTGTGTTTACGTTTCGCAACTCAAACGTACCAAACCAAGAGAATTTTTTACGTTTGTCGGAAAAAATATTATGCTTAGTCAAGCAGTTATCAGTTCATGGGCAGGCACTAGTTGGCACCAATTTGTCTGTAGTGCCTAAATTCTTCGCAAACCCGATTTGTTTAAAATTGAAATGATCATCTCACTGGCTTTTTGGCGGTGTTGACGGTGAATTTTTTGTGCAAGATCTTTGTCGCCTTTGAGGATTGCAGAATAAAGTTCGCTGTGATCTTCATTTGATTTCACTGGAAGGGGGCGCATGTGCAGCGTGATAGATCGGGCTCGTCTTACTTGATCATTAACAACATTGACCATGTCTTCAATGTATTGATTCCCGCCAAGTCTTACGAGTTCGGAGTGAAACGCCTCATCGGCTTGTGCCCATTGCTCTCGGTTTTCATTACCCAGTGCAACTTCCATGTCGGCAATAGCCTTATTAAGGGCGATTAAATCGCTTTTTTTTAATCCCGCAGAGGCAGCTCGTCTAGCGGCTACGCATTCCAACTCGGTGATAATTTCATAAATGTCTGCCATGTTTTCGGTGGATACGGATTTGATACGCACACCTTTTCTCGGCCGAACTTCTAACAAGCCATGGGCCTCCAACATCAAGGTGGCCTGCCTGACAGGAGTTCGTGAAAGTCCAAGCCGTGCCGCGAGTTCGGACTCCAAGTGATTACTATCGGCTACCAGTTCGCCAGAAAAAATAAGGTGTTTTATCTCTTTAATCGCAATTTGCGTTGAAGTTAGTTTACTTGATTCGCTCATTTACTTACCTGAATGCGGGTGCCCGCAGTAGCAGAACGGTAGATCATATCAACTTGCGTCATGATTCGCAGGTAATCTCTCGCCAAATTCTCGAGCGGTGTTTCATGCAGTAGAGCTGATACTAAGTGTTCTTGTAGTGCATAGACGCAGTCGCCAGCAAAACCCGGCCACGATTTTGGTTCCAGAAGTACCGTCCGACTTGTGCTTCCACAATGACGAAGTGATACTTCGCCATTGCCGTGTAGGTTTATTTCTCCGAGAGTACCTTCTAGATTTGCCTCCCCAAAGGTTAATCGTGTGTTTTCCGTGTCGTGATCGAGTAAGCGATTGCCATCAAGCAAGGCTCGTTTACCGTCTTCATAGCCAAGTAACACAAAACCTGCGTCTTCACCTTGAATCACTGGATTTAACGTTCTTAAATCTGCATAAATGTTGTCCGCATAACCCAGTAAATATTGGAAAGTATCAATATAATGCACTCCGGTTTCGTGCATCAATAGCTTCGGCATGGTTCGAAAATAGGGCTGGCGATCCAAATACGCATTCTCACCTTGCCCATCACCTGTCCTTAAACGAAAACTAAGTTGCAATACTCTGCCAACCAATCCTTTATCTATTGCTTCTTTCATTACACGAAACCAAGGTTGGAAACGAAAGTTTTCGTGTATCACCAAATCAACGTTTGCAGCGTCTGCCAGAGCTATCGCTCTTTTTGCTTCTTCTAATGATGTGCAGAATGGTTTCTGGCAAACGATAATCTTTATATCGTGTTTTACAGCCTCCGTAATCGAACTTAAGTGACTGGTTGGTGGGGTTATGATATCGAGTATATCCGGCACTTTGTCATTCAACATGTCCGAAATCGAGGAGTAAGCTTTTATAGCATTCGTCTGTTCAGCCTTCTCCAATGATTGATCTGCACTTGCTATAACTTGCGTATCAGGGTGCCTGTCCCATGCTTCGTAGTGAAACTGACTAAAGTAGCCCGCACCAACACAAGCCACTGTAATGGTATTTGAATCGCTCATCCCAGAAGCTGAAGTACTGCGTTAGCAGCTTCAGTTGTGGAAGAATCGCCTCCGATATCTTGTGTGGTAAATTTTCCTTGTTGAACCACTGTATTCACAGCATCTTGCAATCTTTTGCTGTCGTCAATAAGTGCTGAATTGCTGTGTTTTTCGCCCAACCAGTCCAACATCATGGCCGCAGACAAAATCATCGCGAACGGGTTTGCGCAATCCTTTCCAGCGATGTCAGGCGCTGACCCGTGGCAGGGTTGAAAAAGAGCATAGTGCTCGCCAATATCAGCCGATGGCGCTAAACCCAAACCACCCATAAGTCCCGCGCCCAGGTCTGACAAGATATCGCCAAACATATTCTCGGTGACCATTACATCGAATACCCAAGGCTTTTGCACCATCCATAAAGCGGTCGCATCAACGTATGCATGATCAGCTTCAATGCTTGGATGTTTCTTTGATTCAGCGTCGAATATCTCTCGAAAAAAAGCAAACGCACGAAATACATTGGCCTTGTCTACACAGGTAACCTTACCCAAACCTTGTTTTTTTTGCTGTCGAGTTTTCGCCAACGCAAAGGCAAATTTAAATAATTTTTCACTGGTAGCGCGAGTAATTTTTAACGTCTCAGTTGCTTCATCAGCAGTGACCTCACCTTTGCCCTGTGAGTAGAACAAGCCTTCGGTACTCTCCCGTATTAGCACAATGTCGACATAGTCGTGATCTTCGTCCAATTGCAGTGGCGTGTTTTGCCCCTTGAAAAAGCGCACTGGTCGAACCCCTGCAAACAGATCCAATGCCTTCCTGAGTTCTATTTGAGGCGAGATTTCCGTGCCGTCTTCGTATCGAATAGTGGGTAGGCCCATGGCCGAGAGCAAAATGGCGTCCATCTCTTTAGCCGCAGCAAGTGAGCTGGCAGGAAGGGATTCCTGTGTCTTCGCGTAGTGGTTAGCACCGGCTGGCAGTTCCGTAAACTTTAGAGAATAGGCGTTCGACTGCGTGGCTAGAACACTAAGAATGGCCAGGGTGGGCGTCATGATTTCTGGCCCAATGCCGTCGCCAGAGAAGACGGCAATCGAATAGTTACTGCTCATAGTAATTCCTTAATTAATCTCGATTTATGCACCACGTACGACTAAGTACTATACATCACTGAGCCCATTAACGTATTTATTAATGTACTTGACTATGAACTTACTATAAATTACATTATCAAATCCATTGAAAAATTCAATAGTAACCTGGAGTACAGGATGGCATTACAAAATTTAAAACGCTTCATCACGCCATTGGCGCTTGGTTTGGCGACACTTGGTCCTATGGGCAGTGGTACAGCGGTGGCTCAAGACTATCCGTATCGCGACATCACTACGGCTGTGGTATGGGACGCTGGCGGCGGTACTGACAGCATTAACCGAATGATCATGTCGGAAATGGAGAAGCATTTACCCGTTTCGATCAACGTCATTAATCAGACCGGTGGCGTTGCTGGTTCTAATGGCATGGTTTACGTGATGAACCAAGCCGATGACGGGTACACGCTGGTCGGCCTATCTGAATCGAATGTGACCGCTGCCGTGCAAGGTGGGTGGGATAAGAAGTTTGATTTTTGGCACCCTTTTATTGTGGGTGGCTCGCCAGATTTAATTTCAGTTCCCGCTAACAGTCAGTACAACACGCTTGAAGAATTGGTAGAAGCGGCCAAAGCCAAGCCCGGGTCAATTCCCGCTGCGGCGTCGGGTGCTGGTTCCATCCATCATTTGAACTTGCTAGCCATTGAAAAGGGCGCAGGTGCAACATTTAAATTCATCCCCTACAAAGGTTCTGCACCGGGTCAAGAAGCTGCAATCGCTGGCGAAGTAGAGCTGGTCATCACATCCTTGGCAGAACAAGCTCCGTTGATTGAAGGTGGATTGTTAAAGCCCTTGGCAATGTTAACGCCAGAAGACGCCGCGCTCGGCGATGTGGTGATTCCATCCGCTTTCAGTATCTACGATGGCTTGGATGCGTACTTGCCACTTAAGCAGGCGATCGGATTTGCGGTTCATGCGTCAAGTAGTGATGAGGTGAAGAAAGCATTAACCGATGCGTTTGATAAAGCAATTGCTTCGTCAGTGGTTTCCGAATGGGCTGCCGCCAACTACTATGACGTTGGTGGGCAATCTGGCGATGAAGCCTCGGCGATTTTCAAGAATCTGGAAAGTACATTTGCATGGACACTAGACGAATTGGGTGTTGCCAAAGTTGATCCTTCTTCCTTGGGTATCGACAAGCCGTAAGTCGAATCATATCAGTGGGCTGAATTCATCGGCCCGCTGATTTTGCGTAATGTCCAGAGGGCGTAAAGTGGAACCAGTATCTGAGAAAGCGGTGATGCGATCCCGAGATTTCCTTGTCTCGCTTGTTCTGATTGCATTGTCTTTATTTTTTCTTTGGAGAACCTCGCTGCTTCCATTTTTAGACAAAAGTGAGAATGGAGTTCGTATAGGAGACTGGTACAACTCAGCTGCATTAGTACCGTTTGGTCTGTTTACATCGTTATTATTAATCTCTCTTGTGTTGTTGTTTATTGCAGTTAAGGAAGGCGGTGCAAAAATCACTGTTGAACGTCTTGGGCTAGAGCCCAGTGAAATCATGCGAGTGCTCTCCCTGGCTGTGATCGTATTTTTCTATATTTTTGCGTTGGTACCGAGAGTAGATTTTATTCTGTCCAGCGCATTAATTATATTGGCGATGGTATTTGGTTTTCATCGGGCAACGCAATGGCGCCAAGTCGTGTCGCTTACTGTCGTTAGTGCCTCTGGTCTTTACAGTTTGATTATGCGTTTCCCCCAATCTGAATGGGGCAAATACCACGACGATGATCTGGTTACTTTAGTGTGTTGGCTGGTGCTGTGTGGCTTCACACTCGTAATTGCTGCAAAAGAAAAGTGGGCAGAGAAAGGTCTGGCAATCGCACCGGTACTTTCATTTATTGTGCCGCTGTTTTTAGTGTGCAGTATGGCCTTTGGGTTTAAACAGAATGTTCCTAACCGGTCTGGGTTGTTGTTTTCAAAAATTGAGATTTTTTACTACGTGAGCTGGTTGCCAGCCTGGAGAGCTTAGTTGGATTTTGTATTCTCTCAGCTTTTCGGGTTTTGGGATGCGTTGTATCAATTGGCTAGTGATCCGGTAACCTATGCCTATCTGATCGTGTCGGTTTTTTTAGGCATCGTCTTCGGCGCTTTGCCGGGGCTAACCGCCACGCTCGCAGTGACTATTCTCACCGGATTTTTTGGTAATAAATTCCCCCTGGAGCAATCCATGATTGCGCTAATTGGTGCTTATGTCGGGGCGATTTACGGTGGCAGCTACCCCGCGATATTATTGAACATCCCTGGAACCGCAGCAAGTGCTGCAACTGCAATGGACGGACATCCTTTAGCGAAAGCGGGGCGTGGTGGTGAGGCCTTGGGCATAACGACAACGGCCAGCTTTATCGGCACATTAACGGGTACAGTTTTTTTATTGGTGTTCGTATGGCTACTCCTTCTCGTGTCTAAAAACATCGCGTCTCCAGAAAAGGCTCTATTAGCGTTGTTTGGTGTGTTGTTGTCTGGAACGTTAATGAGTCAAGACCTGGCAATTAAAGGCTGGATCTCTGGTTTAATTGGACTGTCGATGGCAATGGTCGGAATGGACCCGATATTATCGGAAGTGCGATATACGTTTGGTTGGTCTTACTTATTGTCAGGTTTCCAAGTGGTTCCTGTGTTAATGGGTGCGTTTGCAATACCTCAAATTTTAGAAGGTATGCGCTCAGTAAAGGCGACACACAAGCCTTTACCTGTTGGGCGTATTTTGCCCAAATTCGGAAGTATTTTTAAGCGCTTGGGAACGATTACGCGCTCTGGAGTCATTGGCACCGGTGTTGGTGCGCTTCCCGGGGTGGGCGAAGATGTTGCCGGCTGGGTCAGTTACGGCGTTGGAAAGAGCGTCTCAAAAAATGGTCACAAGTTTGGCAAAGGCTCAATCGACGGGTTAATCAGTGCGGAGGCGGCAAATAATGCTGCGATAGGTGGCGCGCTTATACCGCTACTCGTGCTAGGCATTCCAGGTTCCCCGCCAGCCGCAGCCTTACTTGGCGCATTGAAAATAAATAACGTAATACCAGGCCCTACTATCGACCCAGATTTTATACTGCACGTAGTAGCCATCCTGGTAATGGCATCGTTTACTATGTTTATCATGGGCTTGTTTACCGCTAAAGTATTTATTTTAGTCTTGCGTATACCACAAACCGTATTTTTACCCATTGTTCTGATCTTAACTACGATCGGTAGCTTTTCAGTAGGCGGTGGTATTAACGATTTGTATTTAATGCTCGGTGTCGGATTAGTGGTGACGTTTATGAACACAATGAAATACCCAGTCGCGCCTTTGGTCATTGGGGTGATTTTGGGAGGCCTGTTTGACGAAACATTTCGTCGCTCATTGCTGATTTCGGACGGGGATTTTTCTGTCTTTTTCTCCCGGCCTGGCGCGGCTATTTTATTAGCTTTAAATATTGCCTTGGTTTTAAGCCAACTTCCAATCAAGAAATTATTTAGTGCCAAAAAGTAGAGGGGTATTTGACGTGTATGTGATAATTGTAGAATTTAATTTGTCGGAAAATAAATTTAACGAGTCCTTAGAGATGATTTTGTTGAATGCAAAAACATCGCTGGACAAAGAACCAGGCTGCCACGTATTTGATGTCAATGTTTCCGGTGAGGTTGACAACACAGTTCTGTTATATGAGGTTTACGAAAATGAGATTGCGTTCGAACACCACTTGTCCAGCAATCATTTTATTGATTTTGACCAAAAAATATTGCCGAATGTAATCTCCAAATCGGTAGCTGCATATTTTAAAAGGAACTGATCATGTGGGAAGTATATGCAATTAAGTATGCTGACAGATCCGATCGTACACGAGCTGATAGTTTTATTCTGAGTGATAGGCAAGAAGAGCCACACAGTATTGATTATTTTGTATGGGTATTGCGTAAAGGGAAAGAGATCATCCTGATTGATACGGGTTATGACTCAAACGAAGCAACAAGGCGAGGGCGGCCCGTGCGCCGAAGTCCTGAGCATGCGCTTGCGCCCTTAGGCATAAAGCCAGAAATGGTTAGTACCATTATATGTACACATTTACATTACGACCATGCAGGTGGACTGCATCTATTTCCCAATGCAACGGTGCATTTGCAAGCGTCTGAAATGATCTACGCCACCGGCCCTTGCATGTGTCACGGTTTACTTCGAGCACCCTTTTCCAAACAACACATATCCACGATAATTGATCGTCTATATTCGGACAAGTTAGTTTTTCATGAAGGAGATGGCGTTATCGCTGAAGGTGTCAGTGTTCACCGGGTTGGTGGGCATTCTCGTGGTTTGCAGGTCGTTCGGGTCTGCACGGATTCAGGTTGGATGGTGTTAGCGTCTGATGCTAGTCATTTTTACGAAAATTTTTTACAGAAAAAAGTATTCCCTATTGTAGTTGACGTTGAGGATGCATTGAATAGCTTCGCCACTATTCAAACATTGGCTAGTGATAAAAGACTGATTGTGCCTGGGCACGATCCACTGGTTACGACTTATTTTCCAATTTACAAAGAAGAGTTTGTTTGGCGTCTTGATAAAGGCCCCAATGGAAGTTGTCCATTATGAAGATTGGAGTGATAGCAGATGATTATACGGGGGCATCTGATATTGCTTTGGTTTTGTCTGAGTCAGGGCTCGCCACGATGCAATTTAATAATATTCCCAAAGAACACATAGATTTTCGTCAAATAATGGCAGGTGTTGTTGCACTCAAAAGCCGTAATTTACCGGCGAATGAAGCGATTGAAGTCACCTTGGAAGCCGCGCATTGGCTTCTGAACCAGGGGGTTGATCAAATCATATTCAAAGTGTGCTCAACGTTTGATTCTACTGAAAGTGGAAATATTGGACCCGTTACTGAAGCACTTGCAAACTTACTTGGTGTTTCGCACGTCATCGTTTGCCCCGCTTACCCTGAAGCAGGCAGAACGGTATATCAAGGGCATCTGTTTGTGCATTCAGCGCTTTTACATGAATGTGGGATGCAGAACCATCCGTTGACACCCATGACTGACTCAGATATCCGTCGTGTCATGCACGCGCAATCCACTTGGCCGGTTACGCACATTAGTCTCGATAAGTTGCGTGATGAAGATGATGCCTTGGAGGATCAAATTAATTTACTTCCAGCATCACATGTCATCATCGACGCAATTGCTGACAAAGACCTGTCAGTGATCGGCTTAGCCGCTAAAAATATGCGCCTGCTGACCGGTGCCGCGGGAATTGCGCGTGGATTGCATATCCACTATCCTTCGTCTTCGCAAGCATTTATTCCATGGCAGGGCTCAAAAGATAGGGCAGTGGTAATGTGCGGATCTTGCTCTGAACGATCACGGGAACAAATACAATGTTACAAGAAAAACTGGCCATCACGAGAAATTGATGTATCACAATTGGTAAAAGGTGGTTTCGACTTTGAGGAATTAGCGAGTTGGGTTGTTAACCAGCCGACGGATCAAACTCCTTTGATATATACCTCTGCAAATCCTGATGTTGTCACTCTACTGCAAGAAGAGTACGGCATGCAGAGAACGGCGAACGCTGTGGAATCATTTTTCGGAAATCTTGCTGTTGAATTGTACCAAGCAGGTTGCAATCGATTTGTAGTAGCGGGAGGGGAGACATCCGGTGCTGTTACATCAGCATTAAATGTAACTGGGTTCGAAATAGGTCCAAAAATCGCAATCGGTGTGCCAGCAATGAAGGCAGCGGATCAGGATATTTACCTAGCGCTGAAATCGGGTAACTTTGGTGACGAAGATTTTTTTGAAACGGCTCTTAGGGTGCTTTCCAGGAAAACAGGGAATTAAATGGTTGATTGGAATGACTGATACAGCGCTACGCGATCAAATTTGCTTGCTGGCAGAATCCCTTTTTTATCGGGGACTAACTAGTGTCTGTCCAAGAACGGATGATTTGAGCAGATCTCTCAGCGACCATTTTTTACGAATCTGAAGTCTATTATTTTTCGTCGAATTATTGAGAAAACGTATGATTTACTGCAAAAAAGGAGTTTCTGAGCGATCTGATGCCACGGACTGACACCGACTCGCCAGTAACAAGCCGAAATTCTATTTAGCGGCGACTGCTTCGCTGATTATGCAGAACTGAAACGAATCATTCTCACCAGGTTATAGCTAAGTGCAGAGGACCAAACATAAGCGTTAAATCCATCAGAGCCTTTCCACCGTGCCTTATCCATGCAAAGTGCACGCTTGAGCTCGGAGATATTACCTTCAACACCTACTCGGAAATTCTTCAGCTTATTGAACGTTTTCTTCTTGACTTCGATCTTGTGGTAGCCCAACCCGCAGCGTTTATTGAACACCGCTCTGCTATCATCGTGGATACACAAATTGAGGGCTCCCCGTGTTGGCAAGACCTACAACATTGGCAGTTTAGTAGGTAGCCCGTCCACCTGACAGGTCGAACACAGCACCGGTGGTGAAAGAACATTCCTCGCTGCACATCCAGCCCACCATGGCAGAAATCTCTTCCACTGTGCCCATGCGTCCCAACCGCGTTCCAGGTGTCCAATGGGTAGTCGGTCAAGGGTGTATTGACTCCGCGCTCGGAGACATCGTTGACCAAGGTGTAGCCCAGCATATGATCCAGCGCTTGTTCCCTGGAAATATTCAGTGCGGGCTTGCCGATAACAGCGCCCAATTCAACCTCCCAGTCGAGCTTGCTCATTTTAGGGCTGTAGAGAATCGGGTCGTTGGGACCGCAGTAGGTGCCCGAAGCCTTGTTGAATAATATGGGCTCGTCGGGGATGTCCCATTCCAGCTTCGGCGGCGTAATCGGAGTAATTCAGCCCAATGCAATAGAGATTGCACGGTTGTGCCATCGGTGCGGCTACGCGGATGTTTTTGATGGCGAGAATCGGCAGTGTGGAGAGATCCACCGCGGCAATACGCCTGGCCAAACCGTCGATACTGTCAGGGTTGAAGTCCGGAACGATGGAGGACACATCGCGTGCGACACATTGCTCGTCCAGTACGGCAGGAGTCTCCTGGCCTGCATCGCCCAGTCGCAGAAATTTCATGATTTTGATCCTTGTTGTTTGCCCCACCAGGTACGCATCAGCGATGCGCCGCCTGCAAAAGTGTCCGCGCCAAGTTGCTCTTGAATGCGCAGGCATTCGTTCCACTTGGCCATGCGTTCGGAGCGTTGAAAAGAGCCTACTTTAAGCTGTCCACCACCTAGTCCGATTGCCAGATGGCTGATGGACGTGTCTTCGGATTCTCCAGACCGAGCTGACACCACCGCACCCCAGCCGGCTTTTTGTGCTGCCATGTAGGTGGCGATGGACTCGCTGAGCGTTCCCGCCTGATTGACTTTGATCAGTACTGCGTTGCAAGCACCGGCTGCCGCTGCCTCTTTGAAAAGGGTGGCGTTGGTGACGAGGTAATCGTCGCCGATAATTTGCACCTGATCACCGAAACGACGAGTAAATTCGGCCATGCCCTCTGGATCGTCTTCACTCAACGGGTCTTCAATGGAGGCAATAGGGTAATCATTTAACCAGCCACCGAGCATATCTATCAATGCGCCAGAGTCCAACTCGCGCTCCTCAAGCGCAAGCCTGTACCGACCATTTTCTGCAAACTCGGAAGCCGCGATATCAAGTGAAATTACGACGCGTTCTCCGGGTTTTTCACCGGCTTTCTCGATAGCCAATATCAGCGTCTCCAGCGCCTCTTCGTTGGAGTCGAACATCGGCCACCAACCCCCTTCGTCAGCGACGCCAGCCGATTTGCCCCGCGAGGCCAGGATATCTCCAGCGGCGAAGTAGATCTCGTTGGTGACTTCCATCACTTCGTCGAATGAGCTGGCACCAGGCACCATGATCATGAAATCCTGTATGTCGATTCTGCGCCCCGCGTGGGCGCCGCCGCCAAAAATCTGAATCTCTGGTAGCGGAATTGAGGGCGTGCAATGGTAGTGGTCGGCGACATGGCGCCACAACGGTTTGCCCGAATCTATGGCGGCGGCTTGTAGTACCGCCAGAGAGGTGGCGACGGTGGCGTTGCCACCGAGCACCTCTTTGAGCGGCGAACCGTCCAGCGTCAGCAGGGCATTGTCGATACCTTGTTGATCTTGTACCTCCAAGCCGCGCAGTGCTTGCGCGATAGGACCGTTGACATTGCGCAGCGCTTGCAATACATTTTTGCCTCGCAGCGCGGTGCCGCCATCGCGAAGATCTATGGCCTCGCGGCTGCCACGCGAGGCCCCTGCAGGAGCAATCGCACGGCCGATGAGTCCATTGGTTAAAGTTACGTCAACTTCCACAGTGGGGTTGCCTCGCGAATCCCAGACTCGGCGGCCGTGGATGGTCTTAATCGTTGTCACGCATGATGCTCCTTCAATGTTAGGGAAATTTGCTTGAGTATTTTATCCAGCGCAGAAACGGGATGGCGTATCAAACGGATCGTCAATTCTCGAACAAGCCGGCGTTCATCGTCATCCTGGTACTCTACGGGTGATTTACCGGGTGATTTTCCGTCAACCCGTGTCAACATCAACACGGGTAGCAGGGTGAATCTCCGTGCTTGTAACTGTTCGGCCGGTTCCCTGCTGACATGAGTCGCGTAAGCGCGCCATAGTTCAGCGGCGCTCGCCAGCAGGTGAACGCACCGCTGGGGAGAATGTCGGCAGCGGTTTGCAGCCACCGGTACTCTGCCGCGTTTCGGTGTACCGGGGCATACCAATCCGCGGCTATTTGAATTTAAGAATGGCAAATTTGCTGAGAGCCGAGCACCACTCTGGCAATGTCTTATGACACAACACCGGTCAGAGGATGAACACTCTGGACTTCAGCCGTTTCATCCAGACCCAATTCCCAGACTAGCTCTCTACAGCGCACTTCCAGTTGGACAGTCAAAGCAATACCTGATTGTGTTCACGTGAACATGCATCTTTACCCAGAAACAGAACAGTGTCAAGATGGATTGACTCACCACTTACCACTATCTTTCAGGAGTAATGTTCCATTGGGTCGCGTTACGATCAAATCAATCGGCAAGGATCTGGGCATTTCGCACATGACCGTATCAAGGGCTCTTTCTGGTCACCCCAATGTACAAAAAGCGACGCGTGAAGCTGTTATGAAGCGGGCGCAGGAACTTGGCTATGTAAAAAGTGCCGCAGCCAACGCCATGCGTGGAGAAAAGACCGATATTGTCGGCTTGTTGTTGCCCAATATTACAAATGAGTTCTACGCTCGATTTGCCAACACCTTGTCGCAGTGTTGCCGCGAGCGCTCTTTGCATTTAATTATTCACTTGACAGGTGACGACACAGGACTTGAGCGTAAGTCGCTGGAACGCCTGCGCGAAGTTCAAGCGAGAGCCGTTGTCATGGTACCAGCGCCGGGTGAGCCTTGTGACCTTGTGACATTGTTGCAATCCATGCGGATTATTCAATTGATACGGCAGCGACCGATGAGTATGCCAAATTCTGCTCTCCTGGTCGATGACCGCAGTGCACTGCATGAGGCAGTTGTGCAACTGGCTTATCAAGGGCATCGATCGATCGGATATATTGGCGCAGATGCGAACCTGTCGTCGGGTCGCGAACGACTTCAGGCGTTCAAGCTCGGTCTCAAGAGTGCAAAGCTGAGAGGGGCCAAGCGTTTGGTTCTCACCGGCGCACCATCGTTTGAGATGGGGCGCGACAACGCAATCAAGCTACTTGACGCCGGTGAAGTCACAGCCTTGGTGTGCGGTGGATTTGAAATTTCCAATGGTGCGTTAAGTGTTTTGATGGAGCGTGAGATCCACCCGTCTCGCGATATCGGCTTTATTGGCTACGGTGATCCTTCGTTCTATGCCAGTGTTAACGGCGGGGTCTCCACCATCGAAGTTCCAGTTGACGAACTAGCCTTACAAGCGACCGAACTGCTGGCGGAAGACTCGTTGGCACAAACTGAAGGCTCACCAGAAAACGTAGGTCTGGCAGCCAGGCTTGTGCTTCGTGGAAATTTGCGCATTAGCTAGTTCGTGCCCAACCATATAGTCGTATCCGTTAGTCATGGATTTTACTGAAGTGTTTACCGCTCTTGAGACTGGTATTGTAGATGGCGCTGATGCATCCACACTGGCAGTCAATAACAGTCTTGGAATTTACGATATTGCGAAACATGCAACCTATCCTGGTTTTCATTCCATGTCTTCTGATCAGCTTGCTTGTCAAACTGATGCTTGGGAGAAGTTGCCACCTGCGCATCAACGCATCATAGAGATTGCCCATAAGGCCTTGATGGGTGACTATGTGATGGTTACTTTGGTTGAGAACAGCGAGGCGCTAACTCAAATGCCTGAAAAAGGTGTAACGCTTTATGACTGGTCAGCGGAAGATCGCGATGCATTTCGGGCGGCGGCGCAAAAAGCCTGGTCTGAATGGAGTACGAAGACACCAGAAGCCGCTGCCATGGTGGCGAGTCACGAAGCGTTTCTGAAACGCATTGGCTTGGCTGAGTAAAGTACTGTTACTTCCCTGGATGCTACTTAGTATGATCTTTCTGCGACCGTACTCGGCGCAGAAAGCATCTTTTCTGAACAGGTGAAAGAATTAAAGCGTCTTCTGCAGCTGCCGCCTCATCGGTGGTAAAGGGCATCGTTTCTGTAAGCACACGTACACCTTTCAGATCTCTCAGATGCCTGACCGTGTAGTTGCTGGTGGCATAAGCGCCACCAGGAGTCATCACCCTTTTTAAGCCCTGCTTGTTAGCATCACGGGCTGGCATTTTGCCTTGGGATCAGTGAATTTAGTGCTCATACCTGTTTACTCGCTAGTGGCAACATGAATAGTCCAGGCACCTAGTCCAGGCTAGACATCCGTCGCTCGCTTTCGGCTCTTATACATCTCGCGCCGTCGTGCCTGAACCTTCACGGTATCTTCATCTGATCCGTCGTGCACTGAGCCGAACCAGCGGTCCCAGGGTGCATCGACATTTCCATAGTTACACTCGAAGTACTTATGATGGAGCTGGTGATGAAAATCGGCGGCTTCAGTAATTGCTTTGTCTTTTACCAGTAGTTTTTCAAAACCCGCGTGGGAGAATGCAGGGGCCATGCACCGCGTATACAGATGAAGCAGCACGATGACAGGATGTGAGGCAATGACGAAGTGGATCAGTACGGATGAGATATAGAGTATGTGCTCTACCGGGTGCATGGACATGCCTGACCATGGACCGATATGTATGTTTGTATGATGCAATCGATGGACGCTCTTGAAGAGCGGCGGCCAATGCAACAGGCGGTGTATCAGGTAGAAGTGAGAAGACAATACCATGGGTAGTACGAGTAACCATAGAAAGAAAGCTACGGGTTTAGCTGCAAATTCGAAGACGGGTACAACCTCATTGGCAACACCCCAGAAATACAACACTTCATAAGCGCTCCAGATGATAACGCCACTGCTCAGGCTCCAGAACATATTGTCCAGTACCTGATTACTGAATCTGAATTTCTTGCTTTTATCCAATTGTTCACGGGCGTCATATTTCAATGTGCTGCCTTGCTTGCGAAACGTGAAAAAGAATAGATGTAGAGTGCCAGCAACTGCGAATAGCAGGAGGAAATTCCGGATGAATACAGGAATAATCCAGTCCAGAGAGAGCGTCTGCATCTGGGTAAGATCAGGCAGAAAATAGTTGTAGACAACCAGAGCCGTACCAAGAAACAAGACATTTCGGGTGACGGTTACCCAGCGCTTGGTGAGTGCAAGAAAGGCAGCCTTTGGCCGTGGTGGCCAATCAAATACCGGGGAGAAAACGACTGGACCTTGATGGTTCCAGGTGTTTTTCCGGCTACTTACCGTTTGCTGTTTTGGTTCTGACATAGTGTTTGGAATACGTTTGAATTTGTGTATTGAACTTGTGTGTTGAATGAGTGGGGGGCACACAGTGCATTGCGAGATCAGTGAAAGTTACGTCCAACCTGCATCCACAACCAAAGTCTGGTTAGTCACTGCATGCGAAACGTCAGAGGCCAGCACGACGACCATCGCGGCAATATCTTCAGGCTCGATAAACCGTGCCAGGCATTGACTGTTCATTACCCTTTCTTCAAATTCTGGCGTCAACCATTTGTCTATCTGACGTTGTGTTCGGACAAAACCTGGTAGCAAACAATTTACCCGGATGCCGTCAGAGCCTAAACCGCGAGCCAGCGCGTGGGTTAACCCTTCAATGGCCGCTTTTGATGCAACGTACGCGGGTGCGTCTGCTAAGCCAACTCGCCAGGCGATGGAACTCATATTGATAATCGACCCTGCACCCTTCGTTCGCATGCCGGGAATCACGGACTGGGCTGCAAAAAACTGGTGGTCCAGATTCACGGCTAGTCGGTCACGCCAGTAGGCTGGAGTTACTGACGCAACCTCATGACGATCATCATGAGCGGCATTGTTCACCAGAACATCAAAATCTCCGAATACTTTGGCAGTATCAGCAAATTGAGCAGAGAGTGCATCAAGATCGGTTAGATCCAGAGCTCTGAACGATACGTTGTCGTCCAGGCTTGCACAAAGCACCTGGCCAGCAGCCTCATCAATGTCAAAGAACACAACCTTCGCACCTTGAGCATGAAATGCTCTGACAATAGCGGCGCCTATGCCACTGGCACCTCCTGTGATAGCCACGACACGGTTGTTCAGGTCTGGAAACGTCGCTTGACTATCTGTCACAGTCTTTGCTCCGTGGCGGGATCAAACAAACAGATTTTTCCCATGTCGATTGCCAGTTGTATTGTTTCGCCTTGCTCGGGTGTGTCATCAGGTTCACAGCGTGCGATAGCATTCTGGCCGTAAATTGTGGTCATCAGTATAGTCTCTGATCCCGTTGGCTCAATCATGTCCACATGAACATCCACGAGTGTAGATACACCGCCCATACGCTCGGCTCGTTGTTGCGAGGCAGGACTGAAGTGCTCAGGGCGAACACCGAAAACGACCTTCTGCCCAGCGCTCAATTGCGTGAACTTGTCTTGTGGCAATGGCAGTACAGCATTATTGCTGTTATCGAGGACCACACTTTTTGCATCTGGTGCGACAGTTGCCTGCAGAAAATTCATATTGGGCGAGCCCATAAAGCCTGCGACAAACCGATTGACGGGTTGCTCGTAAATAACTTTGGGAGTGTCGTATTGTTGCAGTACACCCCGATACATCACGGCGATACGGCTGGCAAGCGTCATGGCTTCAATCTGATCATGTGTAACATAGACGGTTGTCTTGCCCACGTTCTGGTGGAGCTTTTTTATCTCGGTTCGCATCTCGATGCGTAGTTTTGCGTCAAGGTTCGATAGCGGTTCGTCGAATAGAAACAACTTCGGGTTACGCACCAGCGCACGGCCCATTGCAACGCGTTGACGCTGTCCACCTGAGAGCTGACTAGGCTTGCGTTTCAACAGTGGCTCAATTTGCAGTAGAGCGGCAACCCGGGATATTTCAACATTCTGTTCAGCCTTGGGCACACGTCGACTTTCCATACCAAAGGTCATGTTCTCGCGTACCGTCATCGTTGGGTACAGAGCATAACTTTGAAACACCATGGCAATATCGCGATCCTTGGGTGCTTCATTGTTGACGACTTTTTCGGCAATTTTAATCTCGCCCGAGGTAACGCTCTCCAGTCCCGCTATCATCGAGAGCAATGTGGATTTTCCACAACCCGAAGGCCCTACCAGGGCTACAAATTCACCCGATTCGGCCTCAAGATTAATATCTTTGAGCACCTCCACGCGCCCATAACTTTTGCGCAGTTCGCTGATCGTTAATGAAGCCATCGTTATATTCCTATTTCACAGCGCCTTGAGTCAGGCCTCGAACGAAGTACTTTCCTCCCACAATGTAGATGACCAGTGGTGGAAGAGCTGCCATGATGACAGCGGCGGCTTCTACATTGTAGGCACGCACGCCTGTGCCAGAGCCTGAAAACGCGACGAGCGCTGAGGTAATGGGTTGGTTGGCACCTGAGGTGAATACAGTACCGAACAGGAACTCGTTCCAGATGCCCGTAAATTGCCAGATGACCGTCACGATAATGATGGGGGGCGATAGCGGCAGAACGATCCGCCGGAAAATACGCCAGAAACCTGCGCCATCGATACGCGCAGCCTTGATGAGGTCATCGGGGATAGCCAGAAAATAATTTCGGCAGAACAAGGTAGTGAAGGACAGGCCTTGAATAGTGTGCACCAATACCAGTCCGGTAATCGTGTTGGACAAGCCTACTGATCCGAGAACATACGCCCAAGGGAGCAGGGTCATCTGCGCAGGAAGAAATACGCCTAGCGTGATGAGTCCAAATAGAAAGTCGGCACCTTTAAAACGCCACTTGGACAACACATAGCCGTTGATCAAGCCTAATACTGTCGAAATGATAGTAGCGGGAACGGCCATCATTAACGAGTTCTGGAAAAAGCGGGAAACGCCATCGCAGGTGCCTGCGATACAGAATGTTCCCCAGGCCTCAAACCAGTATTGGAACGACAGACTGCTGGGAATTGCGATGAAGCCACCTCGTACTATCTCCTCCAGCGGCCGCATGGAATTCATTAACAGAATGGCTAGTGGTGCAAGATAGTAGATAGAAAATACGATCAGTAAAGCGTAGACAATCGTCTTTGATGTCACACGTTTTCTGAAGCTGCCAGTGGACAGTGGGTCAAATTCAATACGTGTTTCAGCTTCACCCATGAGAGCGCTCCTCGTGTCGGCTGCGCAAATTCTGGTATACCGAGTAGGGAATCAGGATGAGGGCGAGGGCGACCAGAATCATGACGGCTGCAGCAGCGCCTTGTGCTATCTGGCCTCGTTGGAACATCAGGTCGTAGACAACAATAGCAGGCACTGTTGTGGCAACCCCGGGACCACCCTGGGTTAGCGCAACCACCAGATCGTAGGTCTTGATCGCAAATTGCAACAGTACGACAGCAACAGCAAGAAATATAGGCCAGATGGTTGGCAGTATAACTTTGCGATAGGTACGCGCCATGGATGCACCGTCGATCTGGGCTGCCTTGACAAGATCGCCATCGACGGCGCGTAGGCCTGCCAGTATCAATGCCATGGCGAAACCGGATGCGTGCCAGATGCCGGTGATTACCACCACATAGATAGCGAGGTCACGATCGGTAATCCAGTCGAACCGGGCGCTTAGCCAACCTAGATCATGCAAGGCGAGCTCGACGCCTGTTTGCGGGTGGAAAATCCAACGCCAGACAGTGCCTGTGACGATGAACGAAATGGCTAGGGGATATAGGAAAACGGTACGCCAAAGCGCTTCAAACCGCACGCGCTGATCAATAAGTATGGCCAGTAAAGTACCAATTGACAATGCACCTGTAACGTACAGTGCCCCGAACACAAACAGGTTCTGATAAGCCACTGTCCAGCGCTTGCTCTTCCACAGAGCAACGTACTCACCAATCCCACCGAAACTGGGGTCGGGCAAAATGGTGGACGTTGAAACGGATATCCAGATTGTCCACAAAGAAAACACAACCACATACATAAACATGGTCAACACTGTGGGCACAAGCACGATCTGTGGCAGATGATCAATGCTCCACTGCATCGCCGAACGCTTGCTTGTCGTGCTCTCTGACATTCAGATCACCAGGGTGTTAAGTGTTGCCCTGCACACCACGGTGCAGGGCACGGGATACATCGGTAACTTACTGCTGGACCTCCACCGCATCAGCCAGAAGGTTTGCAGCATCTTCAGGAGTGATGGAATCGTCGGCAACGTACTCGGTGATGACTTCCATCATGGCGCCGCGAAACTTTTGCAGGACTGTCATGTTGTGCGCCATTGAGCGAACCAGCGTGTCTTCAGCGACTGAGGCTTTCAGATCAACCAGGCCTTGCTGCTGGCATTGGGTAAATCCACCTTCAGATAAATCAACGTCGGTACGCGAAGGAATAGAACCCTTGGCAACGTTGAACGTGACTTGAAATTCAGGTGACATAATGGTCTCAGCCAAAAGCTTCTGACCTTCAATATAGTCAGGATCTTTCTGCTCGAAAAATACAACAGAATCTGCGTTCAGAATGAATCCATTGCCACCCCAATCCACAGGGGTTTGTGTGCAGAGATAGTCAACGTTTTCCTCGTAGCCTGCAGCATTGGCTGACGCCACTGTCCAGTCACCCATGAGAAAAAAGGCTGCCTCGTGGTCCATCGTCATCGCCATGGATTGTTCCCACGATCGCCCATTGATACCATCGTCCATATAACCCACCATTTTTCGCAACTGTGCGAAAGCGTCAATCATGCCCTGACTACGCATGGCATCAGTATCTGCTTCCTGGAAAGCTTTACGGTATAAATCAAGGTCCATTCCGTATACAACGCTGTCGAATGTGGTGGTGTCAGACCAGTCAGCCGCACCGTGGGCAATACAGATCTTGCCCGCCGCCTGTATTTTTTCGCAGGCAGTGTTAAATTCGTCCCACGTTTTGGGAACCTCCAAGCCCAGATCATCCAGTATCTTCCTGGATGAATAGAGCCAATTGACACGGTGTATGTTCATGGGTGCCGCTACCCAACTCCCTGTGGGCTTCATGACACTGAGTAGTTCTGGCGCGACTACAGCGTCCCAACCTTGCGCCTCTGCGACGTCATCCAGATTGGCGGTGCGTCCAGTCTGATTCCATTCGGCAATTTCAGGGCCTTTGAGCTGTACTGCCGCCGGTGCATTGCCAGATACAACGTCAGAGCGAAGCTTGGCCAGTGTATTGGACGTGTGACCGGATATCGCGGTCTGCTCCCACGTGCCACCACGTGCCTCATACATTTCGCCAAGCTTGGCAATAGCTGCCGCTTCTGAGCCCTGAGCCCATTGGTGCAGCATGTTGGTTTTAGGTTCTGCCTGCGCCGTTGACGCGCATAATGCAATGGCTGACGCCACGGCAGTGGTTGTCAGGAAAGTTGGCGTGATGATAGTTTTCATATTGATTCCTCCGCTGATGAAATACTACTGGGTAGTCCCTGTAGCTTGTGAAGTTTGTGGTTTTACCACTGCTCATGACCAGTCACGGCTGAGTATATTGCTCTGAACATGAGAATCTAGTCCGGTTAATACAGGTGCTATCAATGTATTCCAGATTCGACGTCCGGTGACACTTGAGACTGCCGGATCGCTCATGCGCAATTTCCTTTTGATATTGCATCCACCAAAGCTCCAACGCTGTTCACTGGTGTCTTGATCAACGGTTGCGATAGTTGTCGAATGAGCGCTCTGGATTCTTCACCAAGGTATTCAACGGGTGACTTGCCATCTACTCTGGCCAACATGAGCAGGGGCAGTAGGGTTGCAACCCTGGACTCGACTGTTGCAGAGTTTTCCCAATCAATATGCGTCGCATACGATTCCCAGAATCGTACGACCGCAGCTTGCAAACTAATTGCACGCCTTGTCATATGAATAGACTTCAGCAGCAAGTGGTTAAGGCAGAAGGCCACATCGAATGCGGGGTCGCCCATTGATGCACACTCAGCATCCAGAAGAATCGGTTGTGCGCCTCTGAGCAGGATGTTTTTGGGACTGACGTCACCGTGTATCAAGGTAAGTCGAGATTGCGCAAGCTGATCCGCTATAGAGCAGATACCTGCACGTAGCTCGGGATAGTGTTGTGCAGTGAAGCGCAAGTAGGGTTCGATTCTCAACGATTCGAAATCAGTGGCGTTATTGAATGCTGTGGTGTCAAATGTTTGTTTGCTGGACGCGCTATGAATCCTGCCAAGAATGTTGGCAACATTGCGTGCAACCGTTCCAGCTTCTTCGTTAGCGTACTCATTTGCTAACAGATCTGATTTCCACAAGGTCACATCAGGGCCGGCTACGTATTCCATGGCAAACCCGTTCTGAGACTCACACCAGCCGTAGAGCTTTGGCACTGCCTCTGGAACCATCTGAGCAGCGACCGTTAACCAGGCGTATTCAGCGCGACTTCGATGAATCGGGGCATGCCAATCGAGATCAACACGCAGCTTTTCAATCGCGAATTTTATACAAGCTCTTTGATTGCCAAATATTACTAATGCAATATCCGATGACACTCCGCCATTGAGCCGCCTGACCGAGGACACGTCAGCGGTGCTGCATAGCCCTAGTGACTCTACAACCACTTTGCAACGTGCTTCTAACTCGGCATTCAAAGGTGTGCAAGGACTCTAGTCAATTTACAATGTTCACGTGAACACACTACAATCTCGGTGATATGCTGTCAAGCAAAATTTGGTAGTAAGCGGGTAAGATTGTCGAACAAGGACGTACCACTTTCATAACATGCGGTAATCAGTCGCTATAGCCCGGCAGCCGCTATGTTCAATGCATGAGAACGCGCGTATCACTCAACTTGTCGATATTGCTTGCCCTGGTCTTTAACCAGGTGGCGGCGTCCATTCACGTGGTGGAGCACATCTCGCCTTTCAGCGCTTCGAGCGCGCTGACAACACCCGGTTCACTCACAAGCGCGTCGCTGACAGACTTTCGGATGCACCGGTGGTCGTGTCATTAAGAATTGCTACATAGAGGGGATCATCATCCTGATGCAGTGGGGTGGCTGGAATCACGCATCAATCTCTTCTGAGTCGATAACGCAGATCTTACACAATAGCGGCAAGTTCGTAGGCCATCTAACAATGTTTAGCCGAACATGTTGACCTGCATGCCCGGTACGTTAAGATTCAGGCCAAAGACATGTCCTGAACAGGGAGCTGTCTGAAGTGTTTCGCAGGAAAGCCCTGTTCTAGCGCTGGTGATATATAAAGTTTGATTCGTTGCACCGCCGAATGCGCAACTGGTGGGTCGAGGTACTGGCAAAGGAACACGACGTTCAATATTTCCGTCAGGGTCGTAGCGAATAACACAAGCTCCGTCCCATTGCGCTGACCATATGAATCCCTGCGCATCTACGCACAGGCCATCCGGTACACCATCGCCTTCAGCGCTGACAACAAACGTTCGTTTGCCGCTTATTAATCCTGTTGTCAAATCGTAGTCGTATACGAAAATCGTGCTACAGCCACTGTCCGTCAGGTAGAACCGACGATTGTCCGGACTCCATCCCAACCCGTTCGATATGCTCAGGCCATTTTCCATCATGGTGCATCTGCCATTCGGATCTACGCGCCATAGTTTCCCCGCTCTTTGCTCGCCATCAGTAGCTAATGAGCCCACCCAGAAACGCCCTAGAGAGTCGCATTTGCCATCATTGAAACGATTACCGGGTTTGTCGTGCTCCGGATTTGCAATACAAGCACGTGCGCCTGTGTCATCAATCCGGTAGATACCTGACTCCATGGCCGCAAGCAACCCTCCACCGCGACACGCCACCACTGCACCTACTGGCTCGTTCAGATCGATGCTGTTGAAATTGTCTCCCTCTGAATCCACAGAGCAGACAGTACCGGCGACAATATCTACCCAGTACAACTTGCCTTCACTGGAAACCCAGTGAGGCCCTTCCCCCAGAGTATTGGCGCACTTGATTAAAACGTAGGGTTTGCTCTGACTGTCAAGCACCAGGAAACTCCGCCAATGCCGCGGACATGCCATGGTCTGCAAGCAGATCAGCACCTGTCATTGATGCTGATGCTGAAGAGAGAAGAAAAACCGCACAACTTCCCACCTCATCAACACTGTTGTATCGACCGCTTGCATGCAATGAGCGGAACGCTGAATCCAGATGTGGTGCTTCGTGCAGGTGCTTCATGACAGCATCGGTTCTAGTCAATCCCGGGCTAAGTGAATTCACACGGATACCGTGTTTGCCCAGACTCCACGCCATGGCACGGCTCATCGCAACGATGCCCGCTTTGGTGGCCGCATACATCTCGTAACCAGCAGCTGACGCCTTGGCATGATTGGAGCCTATGGTCACGATTGAACCAGCGGTTGTTCTCTTGACCATGTCTTTTGCTACTGCCTGTGCCGTTAAAAATACGCCGCGTTGATTGATACTCCACAGTCGCTCGAGTTCGGCAAGTTCAACGTCAAGAAAATCTGATACCACGGTGACGCCTGCATTAGCCACCAGCCCATCAATACGACCGTGCTTTCGTGCAGCATTTTCTACCCATTGCGCAATTGCTTTTGGATCAGCAACATCCAGCTGTTGATAATCGATAGACGACATGGACTCGGTATCGGACGCTTCACTGGACATGTCCTCAAGCGTACCTACAACCACTTTTGCGCCTGCCTCAATACAGGCATAAGCTATACCACGTCCAATACCCGTTCCACCTCCCGTAACCAGAATAACTTTATCACGTAGGGCTTTGCTCATTTAACAGCACCTGCAGTGACACCAGCCACGATACGCCGTTGAAAGAACAGGAACAGCAGTAGCAAGGGCAATGAGCCCAGTACAGCGGCCGGGAATAGATCTTCGGGGGATATCGTGTGATTACCAATGAAGCGATACACGCTGATCATCACCGTAAATTTGCTTTCATCCGTCAGCAGTAACAATGGATACGTAAAGTCATTCCAGACCATCAACATGACGAACAGCGATAGCGTGGCGGTGGCAGGGCCAAGCAGTGGACGGATGATATACCAGAAGATTTGGAAATCAGAACAATTATCAAGACGAGCAGCCTCATCCAGTTCGGCAGGGATACTCCTGATGAAACTGGTATAGAAGAATACCGCCAACGGCAGATTTAATGCGGTGAAGGCGAGTATCAACCCGAGGTAGGTATCCAGCAACCCGATTTGGCGGAATATGACATATATGGGGGTTATCGTTACGAAGTTGGGCGTGGAAAGCCCAAGTGCCACTATAAGAACCAGAGCACGCGACAAGCGGCTGGTGCGTCGAGCAAGCGGGTACGCAGCTAGCGCACCAATGAACGATACCAGTACAGCGACCGACAATGTCACACCGATGGAATTCAGAACACTGCGTACGTATGTCATCTTTGACAACGCGTTCTCATAGTTGCCAAAGAAAATGCCGCCTGGCAAGCCAAGTGGATCGGCGGCCATTTCAGCGCCTGTCTTAAACGACATGGCGACCATGAAGGCAACGGGCAGCAGCATAATGCCCACCAGAATGAGTACACCTGTGGATAGCAACCAGGTGCCTGCACGACGCGAAGCGCTCATGTGTACACTCATAGTTGTTCCTCGCGTGAGCGTAGTATGCGATTCTGAGCGTATGCAACCACGATGACCAGTATCAGCATCACGATGGACAATGCACTGGCGAATCCGAACTTGTATTTTCCGAATAACGAATCAATGATGTGCAAACTCAAGGTACGCGTTGCACCATCAGGACCACCACGCGTCATGATAAAAGGCAGTTCGAAAGTTTTCAGCGTGCCGATGGTGGAGAGCACGATGTTGATAGTGAAGCTGGGCGCCAGAAGTGGTATTTCTATGTGGCGAAATCGCTGCCAGGCGCTGGTACCTTCGATGCGTGCGGCCTCATCCAGCTCTTGCGGTATTCCAGCGTAGCCTGCCAGAAATATTGCCGTTGTATACCCGACAAACATCCAGATGTGCGCAAACGCAAGCGCAAACAGTGCTGTATCCGGATCACCTATCCAGTTGTTTTGTAGCGACTCCAGTCCAATGCCTGCAAGCAGCGCATTCAGTCCGCCGTTAAACGGTGAATAAATAAACTGCCATACATAGCCGACGATAACAAAGGACATCATCGCCGGTAGAAACAGAGCTGCACGGCACAGGTTGCGTATGCTATGCAGTCGATTGAGTAGAGATGCAAAGAATAGTCCGGATGCTGTCTGTATCACCACCACAATAAGTGTGAAAAAGAGTGTTACCTTTAAGGCATCAACGTAGCGCGATCGTGTAAATATTCGTTCGTAGTTCTTCCAGCCGACATCGTTGGCAACACCTACACCTGTGAAGTCTGTAAAACTCAGTTTGGCAGTCAGCAAAATAGGATAAATAAAGAATGCACCCAGAACGATAACAGCAGGTAGTACGAATAGGTAGATTTTGTATTTCGCAAAACGTTGCATGGGTGCTACTCGAATCACTGATCTTCGATAATTTCGTCCCATCGTGACAGAACATCGTTGGCATCTTTGTCAAGGTCCAGCAGGAAGCCTGTCATGCTGTCAAATATTTCACCCTCCAGGGCCTTTGGCCATGTCAATACGCCAAAGGGGAACATGACGGTTCCACCATTTTCGCGCGCCGCATCGTAGGGAGCAGCCAAAGAGGCCATGCCATGGGTGCCATCACTAAACGGGCTATAGGCTGATTCGGCCTTGAGAAGTTCTTTCAGGTTGGCATCATCAGTGAAGAAATCAACGAACGTTTTCGCGGCCTCAGCTTGTTCTGTCTGTGCGCTGATTACCCAGCCGAATCCGAATAGATCAAGGGCGACACCCGTGTCTTTCGAAGATGGCAGAGGGGCGAATACAAAGTCAAGCTCGGGTGCTGAACTGAAGTTTTGAATATTCCATGCCCCTTGCGGCATCATGGCAAAGTTACCCGCCTTGAACTCGCTCAGTGCTGTAGACCAGGGATCGACCCCGGCGATGGTCTCTCCATCAAAACACCCGGCTTGCTGGAGGTCCTTGACGTGGTTCAACGCGCCCATGAATGCGTCATTACCTTCAAACGTAGTGGCACCAGAGCCTAGAGCACCGGCGTCAGCCGGGTCCGCTTCGAGGCCGTTGGCAATGGCAAAAAGGGGTGCTGGAAAACCACCGGCTAACAACAGCGGCTGAGTACCTGCTGCACTGAGCTTCTGGCAGGCATCCTTCAGAGCATCAATGGTCGTGGGTGGTGCATCAATTCCCACAGCGTTCAACAGCCCCATATTGACAAAATTGCCCATGCCAATCACTTCCAGGGGCATGACATACACATTATCACCCAGCGTAATAGCCTGGCTTATCTGATCTGTCAGACGGTCGTACCAGCCGTCTTTATCCAATGGCGCAAGCAATCCGGCGTCGCTCCATATCTTGACCAGCGGCATGTCCGCCATCATGACGTCGGGAGCTTCGCCACCTTGCAGACGCGGTGGTAGAACGATGTCCGTGTCGCTTCGACTGATGTACGAAAAGTCGATGCTGATATCCGGGTTGGCCGCCTCGAAACGTTCTATCAGCTCGGGTAGTGCGGCTGGCTCGGTGTCATTGCCCTTCCACGCGGTGACCTCTAACGTAACAGTAGCCAAGGAGGCTGTTGACAGGCCCATCAGAACAATCGCACCGGTTATCAAGCGAGATATGAGCGATCGTAAGAATCGTGATTTTGGTGTGTGCATGAGGTGTTTTCTCTAGTGTCAGAATGAGGGATTGGCGCTCTTGATAAGCATCAGTAATCAATAATCTCGTACTGTGTATCTCATATAATCTACTTTACCATCAAAATAATATATTATTTTAGCCAAAGACGTAACCGATGAATCCTGATTTTCATTCCATGATCAAATCAGCACATCGGTCTCCGAGCATCATGGCTGGCGCATTGGTATTACCTGCATTGATGTTGGGTACCGCCGACATATCACACACTCGCAGGTTATCGATACCCCGAACACGCATCCTGGAATCCAGAACAGCCATAGGGTCGCTATCCGCTCCCATACGTGCAGTGCTTGCCGGGTGATAGTTAGTTTTTACAAATCGTTTGCAGTGAGCCGTCAGAGCGCTACCAGAAACGTCGTCTGGCGAGGGGATAGCGATTCTGTCAATGCGTTGAGCCAGGGGGGACGCCTTGAAAGCCTTCACAAAGAACTTCTGGCCAGCCACCATCGCTTTCATGTCATCAGGGTGCTTTAGTAAATTTGGCGATACCAGAGGCATCGCAAATGGATCGCTGGAAGACAGACGAACTTCCCCTCGCGACTTGGGTTTCACAACCACCGTGGTGATAGTGAGTCCGTAACCATCGTCAACAAGACCCACTGTGTCTCGGTCAAGATAGACAATAGGCACACAAAACGCCTGAATGGTCGGCGGTGCCTCAGGATTATCAGGATTCACAAACGCGCCTGCCTCGACGCCTGCAGACGTAACAGGACCGCTTCCAAATAATTTAAACTGAAGAGCGTTTTTGAGCATTCGTAGCCCGGTGCCTTGCTTGTAGTATCCATAGGGGCCATTAGCAAGCGCTGTTATAGGCACTTCCGGGTGATCAATCAGGTTTTGCCCAACACCTTGTAAGTGCGCGTTTACAGCGATACCGAATTGCTGCAGATGCTTAGCAGGTCCAACACCCGACAACATCAGAAGTTTAGGGGTCACTAATGCACCCGCCGCGACAATCACTTCGCCACTGGCTTGAACAATTCGAACGTTTCCGGACTTTTCCCGATATTCAACGCCCGTTGCACGCCCTTTTTCTATGACAACCCGCATCACCTCTGCGTGTAGTCGCACGGTAAGATTCGGATTATCTTTTAGCGGAAGCACATAGGCATAAGCCGCTGAACTGCGCTTTCCATGACGGTTCATAAACTGATAGAAGCCCACGCCGCGTTGCTTGCTCCCATTGAAATCAGGATTAAACGGCTCGCCAAGAGACTGGACAGCCTGGACAAACCAACGCGACATCTGGTCAATATGGCCAGGATCAGAAACCAGCATGGGTCCGGCAGTTCCGTGCAATTCGTTGTTGAGACGATTGTTCGATTCCATACCGCGAAAGTAGGGCAGAACATCATCCCAACCCCAGCCGACATTATCGTTGTTGACGCGTAAAATTTCTTGCCACTCGTCGTAATCGGACGGGCGGCCACGCATGTAGACCTGAGCATTGACCGACGAGCCACCACCTAGCACATTACCCTGAGGAATATCATGCACACGACCATCCAGATGCTCTTGAGGCGTTGTTTTGTGGTAGCGCATGAACTTGGAGCCGTTGATCATTTTGAAAATACCCGGTGGCATGTCCAACAGTGGATGACGGTTGGAGTAACCAGCCTCCAGCAGCAAAACGCGTGCACCACCTTCTGAAGCTAGCCTTGCAGCGGCCACGCATCCGGCGGAACCACCGCCGACGACGATGTGATCAAAGCTCTCGTTCATCGCTTATCTCTTTTCTCGGCAGATCGCTTTTTTCTATCGTTGGTATGGATCGCAATCGAATCGCGCTCTACCAGTTCACACTCGAGCTTGGTAAGCGGGTGCCGTGTCAGGCCAACGGGACCATGGAATAGTTGCTCTACTACCCAGCGACCTAATGCCCTGTCAGGAAGATTCATCGACGTCAGTGGCGGTGAAAGGTGGCGTGCCAACTCGTCATCGTCATAACCGATCACGGAAATATCGTGAGGAATGGCTAACCTAAGCTCCTTCAGCGCTTCATAGCACCCTACTGCCATGCGATCGTTCTGACAGAATATGGCCGTTGGTGGCTTCGGCAAGGCCATCAGTTTCTGTGTGCCGCTGTAGCCAGTGTTGGGCAACCAATCTCCCTCTACCACCAGCTCCGGAATAAACGGAAGATCAGCAGAGGCAAGCGCGTTGCGATAGCCGAGCAACCGATGCTCGGCACATTCCATAAACGGCTCGCCCGTGATGGTGCCGATGCGTGAATGTCCCGCGGCTATCAATGCATTGGTTGCTGCATGCCCTCCTGCTATCTCGCTGGGTATTACAGCGGGGCGACTAAGATCATCCGAGTAGCAATTGAGGAGAAACACCGGAGTTTGCGTTTTCCTGAGCAATTCAGGGATTTGCACCTTGCGCGTGAAGACGCAGGCATAGATGATCGCGGCGACTCGTTGATCCAGGAAATGTTGCAGGGTTTTGGGCTCTAGAACTGGATCATTCTGCGTCTCTGCCAACATGACGATGTTGCCGGTGGCCTTGACGGCCTGAAGAACCCCATCGAACGCGTTGACACTTTCAGGACTCGTTGCAAGATTGTCGGCCACAAAAGCGATGGGGCCATCAATATAGATGGCATGCTCGTCTGCCGCAGTTTGCGCAGCCGAGGGTTGAGGTCTGGCAGGCGAGACGTAGCCTAGTTGTTTTGCAGCTTCCTGCACACGGGATCTGGTTGAATTGGATATCTTCACGGTATCGTTATTGTTCAGAACGAATGATACGGTGGGCTGTGAGCAGCCTGCCGCACGCGCGATGTCGTGCATGGTGACCCGTTTTCGGCTGGCAATACGTCCCACGCCTTTCGGATTATTTTTCTCAGGCAATTCGTTTGGCATTCCATGGTTTCCACAATCTCATCTGACATCGAAATCAGACTCACATGGTAAGAAATAATATATCTAATATTAGTAATTGACAAATTTATATTAACCGTTGCACCATTGGTATTACTTTGTATCGATGCACCGCGAGGGAGAATGTCAATTAATGCCTAGTGTTACTCTGCCTGAACGACCCTTCCCGCATGCTGCTATGTACATCGATGGCGCATGGCAAGATGGCGCTGGTCGACCTCAGATAGAGGTTGAAAATCCCGCCAATGAGTTGCTCATCGGCACTATTGTTGATGGCACAGCGCAAGATGCGTCAGATGCCCTAG
>Ga0209828_1000060_pt1 | contig 84725 bp, 68 predicted proteins | sample MaitaG_FD_187429 | JGI IMG/M metagenome (GOLD analysis project Ga0209828, IMG submission 187429) | Marine algal microbial communities from Maine, USA - Maine_Asex2 metaG (SPAdes) (version 2) | ecosystem: Host-associated > Algae > Red algae > Unclassified | place: Maine, USA | collected 2015-01-05
TCAACGTCAGCGGTTCGCCCGAGATCGACTATGGCGAGCACCACAACAACGCCGTCGTCTTCATGCAGTTCAAACTCGGCATCCTGTAGATCGTCTTTGCGGAACTACCCCTTTCGGCTGGCCCTTGTGGCCAGCCGCTTTTCGTCGGGGGGTTTTACCTGGCGGGTAGCCCGAACGGCGTCCAGCGCTAGCCGGGCAACAGCTCGGAGGGGAAGGCGGCTGCAGTGGTTTCATACCGTTGGCATCCCGGGGATGCCGCACTTTACGCGAACCGTCTTGTATCCCTGATTGCCGCGCACACCCGCGAAGCGACTCGTCAGACTCTCTCCGTGAAAGTGTGACGCAGGCCCGCCATATCTACGTAGATTCACCATCCACATCTACGTAGATTCGGTTGTGCTCACGGATTCTCGTTCACGCGGTACTGTCAACGTACCGCCCTCTTTCGATTCTATACAAAGTTCGCTACCGCACAATTCCGCTCGCCTTTGCCCGCCGAATCCGTGCCACGTCACGCTTCCATCGCGTTCCCTGCCACTCCCGCCGGCGTCGATTTTTCCGAGCCTCGACAGGCACTTACGTGCATATTGTTCGTCGCGACAATTTATCGACGCTGCGTCATACAGTCATAAGACGTTGATATAAATGATCTTCTGACGCAAGCCCCGCTCGTTTGCGCTTCTCCCATCGTCTCGTTACTGTCGGCGTCGACTTCCTGACATGTATCAGGAAGCGAGTCCACAGCCGGCACAGACCGGCGACGATCGGGAGTTTCCAGCACATGTCCATCCGCACTCGCACCGTAGCCCTTCTCGCTCGCATCGCACCGGTTGTCGCTCTCGCCTCGATGCTCGCCGTTGCCTCCCCCGCGGCCCACGCCGACGACGGCTACCTCGTCTTCAATACCTTCGCCTTCCATCTCCAGGAGAGCGAGGGGCGCAATACCGTCACCCCCGGCATCGGTTGGGAATACTCACCCTCCGGTCGCCTCGGCTTCCACGGCGGCACCCTCTCCGACAGCTTCGGCTATCAGGCCTTCTACGGCGGCCTCAATTACGCCACCCCCCGCCTCGCTGCCCTCGATCACCGCGTCCGCTTCATCCTCGGTGCCACCGTCCTGCACAAGCAGTTCCTCATCAACGGCGAGCCCGAAACCAAGATCGTGCCCCTCCCCGCCATGGAACTCACCCTCGGCAAGCGCGCCGTTCTCAACGTCAGCGGCTCACCCGAAATCGACTACGGCGAGCACCACAACAACGCCGTCGTCTTCATGCAGTTCAAGCTCGGCATCCTGTAGATCGTCTACCTGAAGCTACCCGCGTGCTGGACCAGCTCATCACGCGTCAGCGCGAAGACCCCTTCGCCACCTTCAGCAAAGTGCAACCAGTCGAACGGCACCGACGGCCAGGCGACCTTCATCGCAGACGCCGAGTTGCCGACCTCGACGACAAGAACACCATCGGCCCTGAGGTACCGCGCCGCATCCCGAAGAATCTCGCGCACGATATCCAGCCCGTCGTCTCCCGCGGCAAGGCCGAGCAGCGGCTCATGATCAAACTCGGCCGGCATCGCCTCGATATCGCGGGCATCCACATAGGGCGGATTGGAGAGAATCAGATCGTAGAGGCCCGCTATCGGTTCAAAAAGAGACCCTTCACGCAGATTGACCCGCTCGGCAACACCGTGCAGCGCGACGTTCTCGGCGGCAAGCGTTAGCGCAGTCGCGGAGATATCACTCGCATCCACGACTGTGTCGGGTATCGCCAGCGCACAGGCAATCCCGATACAACCACCGCCCGTACACAAGTCCAGAATGCGGATACCCGGTGTTCCCGCAATCAAACCGTGAAAGTCATCGTTGATGAATTGAGCCAGGGGCGAACGCGGTACCAGGGCGCGGGCGTCGGAGAGGAACCGGTGCCCGGCAAACCAGGCACTGCCAACAAGGTAAGCGGTAGGAACGCGCTCATGAAGACGGCGTGCAAGCTGGCGATTGCAATGATCAAGCTCCGCGGCCGTCAGTTCACGTTGGTAGTCGGGCGGTTGCTCAGGGGGGAGCCCGAGCGCTTCGAGTAACAGCCAGCTCGCTTCGTCGATCGCATTGTCGGTGCCGTGACCATAGGCGAGCCCGGCCTGGTCGAACAGGGCTGCTGCCTGCCGGATGCCCTGTTCGAGCGTCAATTCGCCGACCAGCAACGGCTCCGGAGATGCGCCCGGCAGGTTACTGCGATGGTGGTCCGGTGTCATTCGCAACAAGTCGGTGAGCGACGGTTCACCCAGTATAATGAGAGTCACTCAAGCAAGGCATCATGATGAACGATCAGCAGAAACCAACTGCAGGGGGACTGGTGAAGGTCCTGCCTGTGCTGGCCATCGCCGTGCTTGCCGCAAGCGGCGGCGCCTGGTTCGCCACTCGCGGTGGCGATAGTGATGTTGCCCAGGGTGCAGGCAACTCCGCATCCGCGCCCGTCGCATCGAGCGCTGAAACGGGCACCGCTGATGGCAGCCACATGACCGAGGGCGAATTGAGCGCCTTGCAGGCAACGCTTGAACGCTCGCAACTACTACCCGTCGATTTTCGTACCGTCCCGGAATTCACGCTGAGCGATGTCGATGGCAATCCCCTCACTGCCTCGATTCTCGACAACCGCTGGTCGCTGGCTTTCTTCGGCTACACCCACTGCCCCGATGTCTGCCCGATAACGCTTTCGGTCATGAAGGACGTGGTCGCCGAACTCGAGACGCGCGACGTCGAACCCATGCAGGTGGTCTTCATGACGGTTGATCCGGTGCGCGATACCGCCGAGCGCATGAAGGAATACGTCGGCTTTTTCGATGCGGACTTTGTCGGCATCACCGGTGAACTCAATGACATTCTCGAACTGACGCGCTCGCTCGGCATCGTCGCCGCCTTCACCGCTAACGATTCCGACCCGGACAACTATCTCGTCGACCATACTGCCTCGATGCTGCTTGTCGATCCTGAACGCCGGGTTCGCGCGAAGTTCACCGCACCGCATGAAGTGGCGACGATCGTCAACGACTATCTGACAATACAAGCGGCGCTGAACTGAAGACTCACGCTCCAGCAATCTCGACCGATGATTCCAGCCATGAACCGTTTTACCTTCCTCGCCGTCAGCCTCATGCTCGCGAACGCCGCACTCGCTGAAATGCCACAGATCAGTGACGCCCGCATACCGTTGCCACCACCCGGAGCACCGGTCGCGGCAGGGTTTCTGACCATCGTCAACCCGGACGAGCAAGCACTCGTCATCACGGGGGCATCGAGCCCGATTGCCGAGAAGGTCGAGCTGCACCTGTCCATGGTCGTCGACGACGTCGCGAAGATGCAGCGTCAGGACGAGCTGGTCGTCGACCCGGGAGCCACGCTCACACTTGAGCACGGCAGCTACCATCTGATGTTCATGGGAATGAATGCTGTACTGGCTGCCGGCGATCAGGTCGCCGTGACACTCGACACGAGTGCCGGTGCACTCGACATCGTGTTTCCCGTGGGCGAACACGCGGCCGGTAGCAGAGGTCATGCCGATGACGGCAAGAGCAGCGGCACAGGTGATTCGACCACGCACGAGGGCATGACGCACGGCGACGAAAATCAGGAAATGCCACCGATGGAGATGCCGAACTCGACGACCGACGGACAGTGATGCCGGTTCTCGGCGGTGGGCGATGAACACCGTCAGAGATAACACTGCGAGGGCTGGCACTTCCAGGGATCAGCGTGCGATGTCACAGAGCGTGAGCCTCGCCGACTGGCTCAAGACGCATGCGCTGACCCCGTTACCGCAGCACTTCCTGTCGCGAATCGTCTTTTCGCTGACGCGACGACGTTCCCGCTTCACCCAGACAGCAATCCAGAAATTTGCACGCGCCTTCGACGTCGACATGCAGGATGCAGTCGAGCCCGAGCTCTCTCGCTACGACACCTTCAATGCTTTTTTCACACGCGCGCTGACGCCTGCTGCGCGGCCGATCGCGACAGGCACTGACCTTATTGCAAGTCCGGCTGACGGTCGCTTCAGCGCACTCGGTGATACCACCGATGGGCGGCTCGTGCAGGCGAAAGGCATCGACTACACGATCCTCGACCTGCTCGGTGGCGATGGCGAGGCGGCCGAGCGGCTCGGCCAGGGCAGTTTCGCGACCATTTACCTGTCGCCTCGCGACTACCACCGCCTGCACATGCCGCTCGACGGGCAGCTCATCCGCCAGACGCACGTACCGGGCAGGCTCTTCAGCGTCGGTCCCCATGCCGTGCGAACGCTCGACGGCCTGTTTACCCGTAACGAACGCGTCGTCGCGCTGTTCGAAACACCCTCGGGCCTGATGGCACTGGTGCTGGTGGGCGCGATCAACGTAGCTGCCATCGAGACTGTCTGGCACGGCCTGGTGACGCCGCCGAAAGGGCGCTCCGTTTCACGCATCGACTACAGCGGAGACGATCGCATCTCGCTTGCCAAGGGGGATGAGATGGGCCGTTTCAACATGGGGTCGACGATCGTCATGCTGACGGAAAAGTCCGTGCACTGGGACGCCTCCATCGAACCGGAAGGCGCTGTCAGGATGGGTCAGTCAATCGGCACGACCGGCGAATAATTCAGCGTACCGAATGCACGATCGATCGCGTCGGCGTGCAACATCAAGGTCGCGCGCGCGTCCTCGGCATCTTCAGTGAACCAACGTGTCGCGGAGCCGAGGCGGAACGAGTAGCCCCAGCGATCCATGTCCGCCAACATGCGCGCACGACCCATGCCCGGAACCTTATCGGCAAGCACGATCTGCAGGTAGCAGACGGCATCTTCTTCAGCCGCCGTGCCCCCTGCATCGGTATGCAGGTTCGCTCGTCGACCCGCATCCATCAACAACCAGTGTCCAGCCTCGTGCAGCGCCGAATGCACGGGTGTGTCATCCCGGACATAGAGCGTGCACCCGATCAGGCCCGCTTCATCGTCGCCCCAGTGACTGCCGGGAATGGCCTGGCTGGCAGCTACGCTCGAGAGTGCCAGGCCGGCCGGTCGGAATAGGTTTACGAAGGGGTCTACGCCGACGTCGGCAATCCGCATGACCGCAGGCGTACCGGAAGCAAGGCCCGACACTTTGTCCAGTCCCGGATCCGCAGCCTGCATTGAATCCGCACCGGACACTTTGCGAGGCTTATCGCTCGAAGACAGATTCACGCGCGCTCCGCCGGAAAGGCCATCACCTCATCAATGCGATCAGCCTCGAGCATGGCCATCGCCAGGCGTTCGAGTCCGACGGCGACACCCGCGCAATCCGGCAGGCCGGCTTCGAGCGACGCCAGCAAGCGCTCGTCGATCGGCGGGCAGTCCATGCCGAGCCTGCGCCTCCGGTCCACATCGATCTCGAATCGACGCCGCTGTTCGACTGCATCGGTCAGCTCGTGATAGCCATTGCCAAGCTCGAGGGTACCGAGGTAGACCTCGAATCGTTCAGCCACTTCATGGCCACGTTCGTCACAGGTGATGCGCGCGAGCGCGGCTTGTGAAGGTGGCCACCCTTGTATGAAGACCGGACTGGCCGACGGCAGTGCTGGTAATACGAACTCATCCATCAAGAGATCGAAGGCCGCATCGGCATCGTCACCGATCGACTCGGGGAAGGAACGGCCATGACGCTCGAAGTGTGCCTGGACCTGCGTCACGTCGAGGAACGGGCGCTCGCGGCTGGTCGCACACGAACCTTTCCCCAGCTCGGCTTCGACAAGATCGATGCACTGCAAGCGCGGCATCGACGGAAGTGATTTGTCGTTGTGCGACCACAAGTTCGTCAGGAGATTCTCGACGTCGCTCATCAACGACGCGAGATCGGCACCCACCCGATACCACTCGAGCAGGGTGAATTCGGGGTTGTGCAGGCGACCGCGCTCGCGTGCCCGGAAGACAGGCGCGAGTTGATAGCAATCGACGGCCTCTGCAGCGAGAAATCGCTTCATCGGGAATTCCGGCGACGTCTGCAGGTAACGCGTCTCACCGTCGGTCGATGTCGCGTAGCTGTGCAGATGCAGATCCCCCGGCGCAGCCATCGACATGACCGGTGTCACGATCTCGAGCACCTTGCCGAGCGCCATCCACGTGCGCACATCGGCACGCAACTTCGCCATGAAACGGAGCCGGGCGAGGCTTGCTGCCGGTCGCCAGTCTTGTGCCTCGCTCAACGTGTCACTTGACGCGCGATACGTATTCGCCGGTGCGTGTATCGATGCGGATCTTCTCCCCTTCCTCGATGAACAGCGGCACCTTGACGACGGCGCCACTTTCCATGTGCGCTGGCTTCGTTCCGCCGGTCGCCGTATCGCCACGCAGGCCCGGGTCGGTCTCGGCGATCGTCATCTCGACGAAGTTCGGCGGCGTCACGGCAAGTGGCTGACCGTTGAAGAGCGTGACCTCGCAGGTCGATCCGTCGAGCAGCCAGAGGCGCGCGTCGCCGACCGCCGTGACATCCGCTTCAAGCTGTTCGAAGGTCTCGGGGTCCATGAAATGCCAGCGCTCCCCGTCGCCATAGAGAAACTGCATGGAGGTATCCATGACGTCGGCTGGCTCGACCGAGTCGCCAGACTTGAAGGTCCGTTCCACCACGCGGCCAGTCTTCAGGTTGCGGACCTTGGTGCGCGTGAACGCCTGGCCCTTGCCCGGCTTGACGAACTCGTTGCTGACGATGGAATGCGGATCGCCGTCGAGCATGATCTTCAGACCGCCCTTGAATTCGTTCGTACCGTAATTTGCCATGCTGGTGTCCGTCGATGCTGCGCCTCGGTGGCCGCGGGAGTATAACGGCTGACCGGACCGTCCGCGTTCAGCCTTGCTGGACGGCGGCACCGTCTTCACGCAGGCGCGCGATTCGCACATCGAGTGGCGGATGCGTTGACATCAGCTTCGCAAGCTTGCCTCCACCGGCTATGCCGAATGCCTGCAGGTTCGCGGGCAACTGCGATTCCGCGCCGCCTTTCAAGGCCTCGAGCGCGCCGATCATCTGCTGACGACCAGCGAGCTTCGCACCACCGGCGTCGGCCCGGTACTCGCGCTGCCTCGAGAACCACGCGGCTATCATGCTGGCCATGGCACCGAACACCACGTTGCCGATGATGTTGCCGATGAAAAAGCCCATGCCGTAGCCACCGCCGCCACCGCGATTACCGCGCATCGCACTATCGATCATGCCACCGAGGATTCGGCTGAAGATGATCACGAAGGTGTTCAGGACGCCCTGGATCAGACCCATGGTCACCATGTCGCCGTTGTAGACGTGCGCCACTTCGTGACCGAGGACGGCATCCACCTCGCCTTTGTCCATCGTCTGCAGCAGGCCGGTACTGACGGCCACCAGAGAGTTGTTCTTGTTCCAGCCCGTCGCGAAGGCGTTCGGCGTAGGCGAGTCGAAGATACCGACGTCAGGCAGACCGATTCCGGCTTCCTTCGCCTGCGCATGCACGGTGCTCTGCAGCCAACGCTCGGTATCGTTGGTCGGCTGATCGATCAGCTGCACCCGCATGGAGCGGATCGCCATCGATTTCGACATGAACAGCGAGATGAACGAACCTGCGAAACCGAACAGGCTGGCGTATATCAGCAGCGTCACGTTGCTCTGCCCGATAGCGCGATCGAGGCCGAAGATAGACGTGATGATGCTGAAGACGACCATTACCGCAGCATTGGTCGCAAGGAACAACAGGATGCGTGACATGGAGGTAGTTAGACCGACTGGTTCACCCGAATGATAGTGAACATGGGGCCGACATCTGCCGGGTACAACTGTTACCAATCGTGACCGATCGAGTACCACGGAACGGGCGTCCCAACCGCAGGTTGCGATCAGTTTTCCACCGATACCGACGCGACGCTCTGGAATCCGCGCGGGAGTTTCCGGCCACGCTGCCCGCGCGTCCCGAGATAGTCCTCGAGTTCACGATAGCGAAGCGTGGTATGCCGCTTGCCGGATTCGATCCTGAGCTTGCCGGACGGTGGCACGACGGCGAGTGCCACCATCGACTCATCACCTGCGCGGAACTTCGCCCCGGGGATGTTGTAGATCTTGTTGCCTTTGCCGCGCGCCATTTCAGGCAGTTCACCGATCGGAAAGACCAACAGGCTGCCGGTATTGCTGATTGCCACGACACGATCCTGGGTCAGCGACGCGATCGGTGCTGCGGACAAGACCTCGGCGCCCGCCGGTACGCTGATGACGACCTTGCCGGCCTTGTTCCGCGAGACAAGATCGCCGAGACGTGCCACGAATCCGTAGCCGGCACTCGTCGCGAACAACCAGCGATCTTCATCTCCACCCATCAGCACGCTGATGAAGCGCGCGCCGTCGGGTGGCTTGAGGCGGCCGCTGATCGGTTCACCAAGACCTCGCGCGCTCGGAAATCCGTGCGCGGCAACGCCGTACACGCGCCCGGTCGAATCGAGGAACAGGGCTATGCCGTTCGTGCGCCCTTTCGCCGCACTCTGGAAGCCATCACCCGCCTTGTAGTTCAAAGCCAGCGGATCGACATCGAGGCCCTTGCCGGCCCGCACCCAGCCGCGCTGTGAAAGGACCACCGTGATCGGTTCGCTCGGGATGAGTTCAGCCTCGGAAATCGCCTGCGCGGCCCGCGCCTCGACGATCGGCGAACGCCGCGGATCTCCGTAGGTGTCGATATCCTCCTGGAGCTCCTTCTTGATCAGTGTCTTCATGCGACGATCACTGCCAAGGGTCGCCTGCAACCCGGCTCGCTCCTTCTCGAGCGCATCCTGCTCGCCCCTTATCTTCATCTCCTCGAGCTGGGCGAGGTGCCTGAGCTTCAGTTCGAGCACGGCCTCGGCCTGGATGTCGCTCATGCCGAAGCGCTCCATCAACACAGGCTTCGGTTCATCGTTGTTGCGGATGATTGCGATGACCTCGTCGATGTTGAGGTACGCGATCATCAAGCCGGCAAGAATGTGCAACCGCTTCTCGACCCGATCGAGCCGCCACTGCAGACGTCTGCGCACGGTCTCGACGCGGAAGTCGAGCCATTCCCTGAGCATCGGCACCAGCGCCTTGACCTGCGGCCGGCCATTCAGCCCGATCACGTTCATGTTGACGCGATACGTGCGTTCGAGATCGGTCGTCGCGAACAGATGCTGCATAAGACTCTCGACATCGACACGGCTACTGCGCGGCGTGATGACCAGGCGAGTCGGGTTTTCGTGGTCGGACTCGTCGCGAAGGTCTTCCACCATGGGCAGCTTCTTCGCCGTCATCTGGGCGGCGATCTGCTCGAGAATCTTCGAACCGGATACCTGATAAGGCAAGGCGGTCACGATGACGTCGCCCGTCTTCTCCTTGTGGAAGATGGCACGCGCACGAAGACTGCCGTGGCCGGTCTCGTAGATCTGGCGGATATCGGCCGCCGAGGAGATGATCTCGGCCTCGGTCGGAAAATCCGGCCCCTGGATGTACGGCAGGATATCGTCGAGACCGGCTCGGGACTTGTCCAGAAGGTGTATGCAAGCCTTGCCGATCTCGACGAGATTGTGCGGTGGAATGTCGGTCGCCATGCCGACCGCAATGCCCGTCGTGCTGTTCAGCAGGATGTGCGGCAGGCGCGACGGCAGGAGCGTCGGCTCCGACAAGGTTCCATCGAAGTTCGGTGCGAAGTCGACCGTGCCCTGCCCGAGCTCCTGCAGGAGTGTCTTGGCGAACTTCGTCAGCCGCGACTCCGTGTAGCGCATCGCCGCAAACGACTTCGGATCGTCCTGCGAGCCCCAGTTCCCCTGCCCGTCCACCAATGGATAGCGATAGGTGAACGGCTGCGCCATCAGCACCATCGCCTCGTAGCAGGCACTGTCGCCATGCGGATGGAACTTGCCGAGTACGTCGCCGACCGTGCGCGCGGATTTCTTGTGCTTCGACACCGACGACAGGCCGAGCTCGCTCATCGCATAGATGATGCGCCGCTGCACCGGCTTCAGGCCATCGCCGATGTGCGGTAGCGCCCGATCGAGAATGACGTACATCGAGTAATCGAGGTAGGCCTTCTCGGTATAGTCCGACAGGGAAAGTTCTTCGATCTCCTCCGGCGGCAACGGCGCCGGGGACTTGCGTCTGGCCATGATGGGTTCGTGCTCTGCCTGTCGGCTTGAGTAGTAAAGGGCGGGCCGGTATTCAGGGCCCCCGCTTCAGGGGTCCGCCAACCGTTCGGCTACGCCTGGATGTTTCGCTGCTGGATAGCGTAGTTGATCAGACCGTTGGTGGAACTGTCGTGCGCCGTGACGCGCTGACCGTCACGCAGTTCCACGGCGATGGAACTCGCCAGTTGCTTGCCGAGCTCCACCCCCCACTGATCGAACGGATTGATGTCCCAGATGGCGGCCTCGACGAACACCTTGTGCTCGTACAGGGCAATCAGACTGCCGAGTGTGAAGGGGTCGAGGCGTTGCATGAGAATCGTGTTGCTCGGCCTGTCGCCGGGAAAAGTCCGGTGATTCGCGAGCTGCTCGATCTCGTTGTCGTCGATGCCCGCGGCCTGCATTTCGGCGACCACGGCCTCGCGAGATTTGCCCTTCATCAAAGCTTCGCTCTGCGCAAAGCAGTTCGCCATCAGCAGCAGGTGATGCTCGCCGATGGGCGAAAGGCTTTCCAACGCAAGTATGAAGTCGGTCGGAATCACATGCGTGCCCTGGTGCACCAGCTGGAAGAAGGCATGTTGCCCGTTGGTGCCGGGCTCACCCCAGACAACCGCTTCGGTCGCGATTTTCACCGCGGTGCCATCGACATGCACGCGCTTGCCGTTGCTCTCCATGGTCAGCTGTTGCAGGTAGGCGGGGAATCGATGGAGGTACTGCTCATAGGGCGCGACCAGATGACTCCTCGACTCTCGGAAGTTCCCGTACCAGACACTCAGAAGTGCAAGGGTGACCGGCAGGTTCGCTTCCAGCGGCGCCGAGCGGACGTGCTTGTCCATGGCATGTGCGCCTGCGAGAAATCGCTCGAATTGCGCGGGCCCGATAGCCAGCACCAAGGGCAGCCCGATGGCAGACCAGAGCGAATAGCGCCCGCCGACCCAGTCCCAGAAGCCGAACATGTTGTCGGTATCGATGCCGAACGCGGCCACGGCCTCCGCATTCGTCGATACCGCGACGAAGTGCTTCGCGATATCCGCGTCACTTGCCGGTGAGTCGAGAAACCACGATCGCGCCGAATGCGCGTTGGCAAGCGTCTCCTGCGTCGTGAAGGTCTTCGAGGCGACGATGAAAAGCGTGGTAGCCGGATCGAGCCCCTTGAGCGTCGAGGCGATATGTGCACCATCGACGTTCGAGACAAAGTGAAACGAGAGACGCTCGTGTGCAAACGGGGCAAGCGCCTCGACCGCCATCAGCGGGCCGAGATCAGATCCACCGATACCGATGTTGACGACGTCGGTGATGGCCTTGCCGGTATAGCCCTTCCAATTCCCTTCCCGCACCCGGGTCGAGAACGTGGACAGCCTTTCCAGCACTTCCCGTATGCCGGGCATCACGTCCTTGCCATTGACCTCGACAGGCTCATCCGAACGGTTTCGAAGCGCAGTGTGCAAGGCGGGACGCCCTTCGGTGGGGTTGACGATCGCGCCATCGAACATCGCGGCGAGCCGCGCTTCGACATCACTGGCCCGAGCAAGCTCGACCAGCAGCTCGTGCGTGCGCGCGGTCAGGTGATTCTTCGAGAAATCGAGCGAAAGACCGACCGCATCGAGTCGAAATCGCTCGAATCGACTTTTTCCGCTCGACGCGATCGACTCCGCATCGTCTGACGCGAACAGCTCGACAAGCGTGGTAGCAGCCATCTCCTTGCGGTGGGCCTCGAGAGCCTGCCATTCGGCGCGGGATTCGGGTGCAGTCATGGATTTTCCGGGCGACACGGCAGCCGCGCTGTAAAAGGTTCAGGAGTCGCCACCGAAGTCGATGGACGTCCAGCCTGCGGCATTGAAACTGCCGTCGGATAAAAGGACCCGCGCATCGGCCTCGATGACCCCGTAGCGCTGCAAAGAATCTGCCGAACTGCGCCCGAAGGCCGTACGGAAGATGGCATCGCTCGAACGAAGCTCCTCGTACGGGCCGATCAATGCCTTGTCGGTCCCCACGATCACACGGGTATACCGGCTTGTCGACACGTAGTCGTCGATCCAGCGACGCATGGCCGGGAACTCGTCCTTCATCGAGAATGACGTATCAGCGACGATCAGCGTCGTCTCCGGATGACTGGAAAGCCAGATATGAGATGCAAGCCAGGCCCCCAGGTGCAAGAACGCGAACAAGCCGAACACCTTGACCCACTTCATGATCGATGACCCGAACCCGCGATCACGCTTACATCTCCGCGTTCAACAGATTGCCGATACGATACGAAGCCGATTCGCTGCTCGACTCGACGTAAGCCCCTTCGGCCAGTCTCGACAGCGACTTCAGCTCCTCCGCCGCTTCCGATGAAATCTCGTAGGCAATGGTATGTACGGGGATGCCGGACCATTCCAGCGTGGATTCCACGTCATCGAAGCTCCGCCCCTGATTGCGTTCACCATCAGAGAGAACGAACAAGACCGGCTTGTGGTCGGGATTTGTCTCGAGAAAACGATAGAGCAATCGCTGTGCGACCAGCACGGCATCGTTGGTCGCCGTTCGCCCACCGGCCGAGAGCCGTTCAACCGCGCCCATGAAGAGCGACTTCTGCTGCACATCAAACGGGCGAATGTCGAGATCGACGTTGACCGAGTCGCTGTAGGTGACAAGCCCGATCGCGTTGCCTGCACTGATCAGGTCGGAGGATTCGATCAGCGCCTTCTGCAGGTTCTTCAGCCGCAAGCCTTCCATCGATCCGGATACATCGGCCACGAACACGGCGGCGATCGGCCGACCACCGGACTTCTTCTCTTTCCAGAGCCCCTGGGCTCGAGCGATGATGCTGCCGTCCTCGATAGCGTAGGCCGGTGCATAGTCGGGGTCCAGGCCGAATCCGAAGCGCTCGGTCACGTTGCCCTGTTCCTCGACGAAAGCCGCGAACCGAGCCAGCACGTCGCGTTCAGCCGCATCGGCCTCGCGCGTTGCGTACAAGGGGCTGTCGTGACGAACGCCGAACGGTACGAAGGCGTAGTCGGACATGCCGGTGACATTGGCCCAGCTCTGGCGCTCCATGACCATCGCATCCAGAACCCCACTGCCCTGGGCCGCATCACGCATCTGCAAGGTGGTCTGAGCGACGAATGGCACGCCGGCCTGAAAGGCTTCAAACGCACTGGCAACGTCGGGCGACAGCATGGCCGCCTCGTCGCCTTCGGCAAAGGCTTCGAGCACGGTCAGTAGAAAGTTCAGACCCGTGCTCGATTGATAGGGGTTGGTATATCCCATCGAGAACTCGCCATTGGTGACCACGGTCAGCAGCTTGCCGATGTCGAGCGCACCGTCGCTGGTGATCTCGTCGAGACGACTCTTCTTCACGATCACACCGGCCGTGTTTGGTGCCGTCATGTCATCGATCGGCTCGAGTTCAATGCCGTCTGCCGTGAGCAGATCGCCCCACAAGCTGTTGCTCGGTGAAAAGGCATCCGGTACGTAGCGACCACTCAGGATGAACTGCGCACCAAGACCCGACGCGATACGGCGGATGCGCACGGCGGCGCGACGACCGTCAGGCAGACGGACGTTCGAGTCGTTGAACGCCCGGGCGAGTTCCACGTAAAAGCCATCCCGACCGGAACCCGCCTTCTCGGACGAGGTGAAGATCTCGACCGACTCCACACTCTGGCTGTCGCGAGGCCCCTCGACGATCGGGTACTCGTCGAGTTCCGGCAACATCGACAGCAGGTTGGTCTTCGACAAGGTGATGTTCGCGCGGTAGGTGTTCTCGCGAAATGACGGGCGGATATCGTCGTCGACGGTCTCGAGAATCGCGAGACGCGCCTCCTCCTGACTCTCGACACTGCCGCCACAGGCCGCCAACGTCCCCAGACACAGGGCGACCAGGACTGCGCCTGACAGGCGCATAATCCCGTCGAAAGCTCGCCAGATCTCGAATCGTGCGCTGTAATTCATCAACCTAACCCCTTCCATGAACCGGATGCTACAGCACCTTGATTCCCGATTGACATTGAGGGCACACGAACGTTCGACGATACGAGCCGAAGCCAGACCTCATATGAACGCATTCAGTCTGGACACGACACGGGCCATTAGCATGAGCTCTGCGGCGTGTTTCGATCCTGAAGGCGACTCGGGAAATTCACCGAAGTCGCTGGAAAAGACCTCCCTGCCATCGAACCATTTCTCGGCCATTCGCCGGTTGGCAACCTGAAACTGGTCCTGGAAGGCCCTGGCCTTTTCGCGGGACGGTAACAATCGATCACTGCCGGCATCTTGCTCCAGGAGCGGGAGAATGACGCGCCGGAGTTTTGCGCTCTGTTCGCGGCTGTACCCGTCCTTTGCCAGAGTCTCGTTCAGCGTTTTCAATACACGGAGCGCATCCCCTGAAAGCGAGACGTTGCTTCTGAGAACCTTGTCTACATCCGCCTGACAAGGTAATTCGATATTCAACAGGGAAAGAAAATCCCCGATGACTCCGTCATGCGTTGCATGAGCCGATTCGTAAGAACGCACGGCAATGGCCTCCCGTCCAAAGACCGCTTCCCAGCGATCCAGCATGGAAGCATAGTCATAGAAGACCATGGCCGTGCCAAGGCGTGGCAATTCCTCGATCTCGGCGTAACCCGCCTTGAGTGCCGTGCTGAATCGGCTCAGTGCGACGTCAACCTGACGACGCACATAGACGACGACACGAACTCTCGATACGCCTGAACCGAGAAGTCGAGCCTCGAGATCCTTGATCTCGCTTGTCGTCGTCAGCTTCGATTGAAGGTACTCGGACGAGAAGATGATCCGGTCTGCCGACGTGCGGCCGCTGGCCACCTCCTTCGCGATCGATTCCCAGATAGAGGCGGACCACTTTTTCCGGCGCCTCTGGCTGTCACCGATGCCCAGCCGCGAGAAGCCGTGATCGTTGCTTTCGAGAGACAAGGATGCCAGCGCGATATGGATGGCATTAGGAAAGCCGGCAGAAGTGACCGCTAAGGTTCGCTCCCTCAGAAGATGTTCTGACTGCTCCGCCAGCATGGCCTGGATGCTTGTCGAGCCGGTCTTCTCGCAACCGATGTGCAGGACACACTCCATCGGACTACGCCTCGCAGCGACGCAAGGCGCTCCGGGGAGTGGTAGCACGCGTCATGTCCGATCGATGGCGGACAAACCCAAAGGTCTTGAAATTCATCTGTCTCACGTTGGCTCGTTTTCGTCGCGCGCTCCATCGACGCGGCAGTTCTCATCACCAACGCTCGCGTCTCGTCCGGCAGTACGACGCCGGTCTGATCCGGCAAGCAAAATCGCGGCCGCTTCGTTGCCACGAGCACCACGTGGAGCGCGAGGTGGCGCCTTGACCGGCTCCCGACCTTTCCTGGCCTTCATGTAGAACTTGGCTTATATTGAATTTCCAGAATGAAGCAAGCTGCAAGACGCGTGACACTCGCTTCCAGAAACGGCAGATCCAGTAACGGTAGAGGCGTCGCAGCCGGCGTGGCAATGCCTTGTGAAAAAGAACCCGTCGCGAGTGGCTTCTCGCTGTTCACAGACGCCTTGACGAGCAACGGAACGCGGATCCGACTGGCGGCCGGTCAGACGCTTTTCAGCAGGGGTCAGAGAGATACTCGCTTCTTCCTGATCGAGTCAGGATCCGTCGAGATCGGCATCGGCTCGGCCGAGGGCCAACGTCTGACCTTGAATGTGCTGCACCGTGGTGATGTCTTCGGTGAAGTTGCCATGCTCGACGGCGGGCCGAGAACGGCCGACGCTGTCGCCCGTGATGAATGCACACTGGCGTGTCTTGACGCAAACGGCTTCTTCTCCCTGTTCCAGTCGAGACTTGAAGCGTATGAATTGATCGTGCCGCTGTTGTGCGCGCGAATACGATGGATCAATCAGCACACCGAGCACGGCAGGCTCAGCACCGCGGGCTCGGTACTTGCCAGTCGGCTCCTCATGATCGAGGACGCAGGATCGTCTGGATGGATAGAGGTGAGTCAGGAAGAACTGGCCGAAAGCGCAGGTTTGACGCGCGAATACGTCAATCGCCTGCTTCGCGAGTGGAAGGCAGCGGGAATTGTCGAAACCCGACGAGGCGGCGTTCGCGTCTGCAGCCGGAGCACGATGCAGAACCTCTGTGATATGCAGCGTTGAAACTGCTGTAGCCGTCGCGGCCTCATGGGACTTATGCAGTGTCATCGTGATATCGACGCTTCCCACTGATTGTCATGCGATCGTCGGTTCCTCTTCTGCAGGCGTCGGCTGCTCGACCCTGTCGTCGGTAGGCCGTGCCACCACGCAAACCTGCGCCTTGTCACCTTGCCGATCGCCGGATAGCCGGCGGGCAAGGCCACTCTGGCCGAGCCTGGCAAATGCGGTACGGGACGCCAGGAACTCGAGTGCACCGCGGCCGGGTACGAAGAAGTAGCCACCGGCCCGGGTTCGCACGAACTCAGTCAAGTCACGCAGTTGTTCTGCTCCCGCTTCGTGCGGAATGTTGAAGCACGCATCTCCTTGCTGCAGACCAGACATGGGATCACGCTCGAGCCTATCTCCTCGCGGGGTTGCCGCATTCAGCCAGGTCTGCTGCACGAACTCGAACTGTCGTTCGATGTCGGCATTGAATGCCATGAAACAGGTGCCTGTTTCATGATGCTTGCCCGGATCAGAGGGGCATGCACCAAAGAGGCGATCTTGTTCCGCAGGTCGGCGATAAGTCCGGCCGACTCGCAGGAGCCGATGGCGGTTGTTCAGCTTGAGTCGTACTTCACGCTCCCCCGGTGCACCGTCGCGTGGATTGGCGCGCCGTACATGAGAACCGAGAGGGCAACACTGACCCTGCGGGTCTGCCACACGGAAGTTGAATTCATTGTCCGACTTGTCGCCAGGCGCGTGTGGATGGATCACGAGAGAGCTGCCATTCTGCCAACGACCCATCAGCTTGGCCGCGACACGTTCGGGACCCTTTTCATCTTCGTATGGAGGGCCAAGCGCGCTATCCACCTGCTCTGCTTGCTCGCGACAGTACCTTTTGAACTCATCGACGAACTGAGCAAGTTCGCGTACGACCAGGAAAGAGCCGTTGCGTCCGAAGTCGCGCAAGGTCTTCGAGTCGCCACCGACGGGGGGCAGCAAGCCCTGGGGGTCGTGGCCCCGCGAAACAGCGATCGGCACGGGTTCACGCTTGCGCTCGTCACGATAGCCCAGGATGAATTCTCCCTTGGCAACGACGTCGTCGCCCTCCGACTCCGATGTACCGAATTTGCCGCGAACACCGGACATGCGCGGCTGGGAAATGCCGTCTGCGAATCCGAAAGGTTCTTGTGCAAGCTTTCGCGAATTACCTTGCGCATCTGTCTCGACTTTTCGATCAATAAACAGCGTCGTCTCCGCGATCTGCTTGAGTCCAGCGTCCCTGGCCAGATCCAGTGTCTTGCGATGCATATCGTCGAGAACGTCCTTACAATCAGCATAATGCAAGAGCAGTACATCAGCCACTCTATCTCCAGATCCCCATCGCCAGAACTCCGGCGCACTATCACCGACGTCTCCCAGGGTGTGTGCGCTATCCGGATTGCCCATTCCCTGGCGAAAGGCGCAAGGCAAGGCGTCCACACCCAGGCGCGGCTCCCTCGGCAATCCGAGCGTCTCGAGACCTTGCGCACTGAAGCCACAGATCATCGCGCTGGAGTGCGGTAGTCGATCACCGAACGTGACGCTTGTTTTCAGGTGCTTCAGGAATTCACCCAGCCTTTCCCGGTCCACCACGCCGCTGGTCGGGATGGAGAGCACGGTGAGCTTGGCCTTGTCGAGCTTGCCCATCGGGCCAAAGAGCAAGCTCTGGATGTTCGAGGCTTCGAGCCCATCGATCTTGCCGGGCGCAGATCCGAGTCGCGACAGCCACTCAGATGCCTCCGCTTCGGTACTGGCGGTTGCAAACAATCGACGAATGGCCGCGTTGCCTCGAATGGTCGCTGGTGTCAGATCGGGATAGGCGGAGTACCAGAACGGTGTCGGCTGCATCGAGCGCCTTGCCCAGCGCTTGAAGCGATCGCCATCCTCGGCGCCCTCACCAAAGAGCCGCCGAGTCTTCGGAAAGCCCAGACTGTTCGACCAGGCCAGGGTCAGCCCGGCACTCGCCTTCGTGATGAAGTCCTCGAGGTAACTGTCCCAGCTTCCCGCATAGTTGGACAGGAAGAGCAGGCGATCAGTACCCGGTAGACGTACCCAGCGGGCGAAGTGTATGGAGCCGATGTCCGACAATCGGCCTGGAGCGAAACTGCTCCGCGCGATCATCCCGATCAACAGGAAGTTGAACGAGAGCAACGCACGCCGGAACCTGCCCGGCTTGAGACGCGTGACCGAGATCATGTGATTCTGCGCGCATCGGTTCTCGCTCCGGGCAAGTGCCGCAAATCGCTCTGGCGGCGTCAGCGTATCGTCATGGCGGTCCTTCTTCTCGTTCTGTCGAATGAGCCAAAAGACCAGACCGGACACCAGCAGTGTCGCAGTGAGGAGAAGCGTGAATCCGAGAACCACTGCCAGTGCAAACGCCGCAACCCCGCTCAAGCTGAACGTCAGTCGCTCGACATCGACGATCAACATGCCCGCGAAAACCGAGCAAACGGGCAATAGCACGAGGAGCAAGGCGAGCGTCGACCGCTTGTGGAACTGATAGTGGCGCGTTGCCGCCAGCCCGCCAGCCTCGCCCTCGAGCTTGTCTTCAGCTTCACGTAGCGCCCAGTCGAACCCGGACTCGCCGCGCATCTTGTTACGGATGCTCTCAAGCCTTTGCAGCGCCGGGCCTTGACGACAACCAGGCGCGTCGAGTTTTCCATGAATGGCAGTGGCCAGCGCCGCTTCCTGCCTGATACGTCTGACGGAGTGTCCGGGCGTACCGACGAAGGTCAGCCCGGGCGCCTTTCCGGCAAGCGGTTCGACCTTCACCGTGTAGCGCTTGAGTACCGATAGCGAATCGTCCCAGGTGAGCCTGGTCCTCGCCGTGACGAGAACATCGACAAGGTCCAGACCAACAGCGTTGACGAAGGCACGACGCACCTCGTCCGGCGTGCCATCTCCACTCAGCTCGATCAGCAGATGAGCCTGTGCGCTACCCTTGTCAGCCCGAGTCAGCACTTCGCTGGCAACAACATGCATCGAGGCAAAGTGGAGCGCCTCGGTGTTGTCAAGACGCTTCTGGAGCGACATCCCCCTGGACTGCGCTGGCGACAACTTCTGGCCAAGTGCATCTACCTGACGTCGCAACTGCTCGACGGTCCCCGTATTCTCGAGCGTATCCTTGATCGCGACCGGCACGCAGATCGTCACCAGAGAATGGTCGACTGGTCGATTCTCCCTTGCCGGCTCGAATGACACCTGCAAGCTTCGCGGGAACGGGCCAAGCCGCTCGGGCTGTTCCGGCTGTTCGGACTGTTCGGGCCGCGTTAGCCACAGGCGCCGTTTGAGGCGTTCGAACCCTGTGAGCCGATTGGTGTTCCACGACTCCGATTCCGATCCGCGGCGCTTGTACAGCGCGCGGAACGCTTCTTCGAGGAACACGGTCGCGATACCGTCACCAAGGCAGCTATGCATGCCGTGCCCGTAAATCAGGTACTGGTCGTCCGGACGTGTTGCGTCGAAGCGTGCCGGATTCGGCAATGCGTCCTTGCCGGACAGCACTGACAGGGTCAATGGCCAGACAATATCCCCCTGCCGGATACGATTGAATCCGACCAAGCCTCCATCGCCCAAGGTGGTGTCTCGCGTGGCACGACGCCAGGGCCCGGGGTTGATCGGCTTCAGTCGCATGGTCTCCCGAACGGCACGAAACAGCGCTCGCTCGTCTCCGTCGTCCCTTTTTTCCTCTTTCACGGCGTCGTGGATCGCCTTGTCCGCATCACGGTTGCGCAGCACGACATCGAACGCATTGCCGCCCGCGAGCAGACACGTCGGCACGAAGCCGCAAATCATGCCCATCAAGGTTGATCGAAGAATTCCTGTTTCAAGCTCCTCTGCGTCAAGCTCCTTCGCATGGCGAATATTGCGGGCATCCGAGGGTGCGGCTCCTCTGGCTCCCATGCCCTTGACGCCGTGGACGAGGCGTTCGACAACCGTCTTGTCGGTAGTCGGACTGCTTCTGGCCGCGAGAATCGAGCGGTCGATGACTTCGAGCATCTGCCTCGAGGCGAGGCGAGCATTATCGCGAACGGCCGGATTGCCGGAGAGATCGCCGAAGAACAGCGTCGACAGCGCGAGCGACCAGTCTGTAAACGACTCGTCGTCGTCGATCAACAGCCCGTAGTACTCGCGCAACACCTGCACGGGGACTCGTCGCATGAGACCACTGATCACGTCGAAGTCATCCGGGCCTGTCTCTAGCAAGGCTACCGATCGATCTCTGCAGATCTTGCGAATGTGCGCCTCGACGTCCTTGCGGGGAAAGGCGCGCATGATCAGTTCCTTGCGCGCCTCATAGTGATCTCCCGGGGGCATGCCGAGGATGAAGTTCACGCCACCCGCCATCTCGCACATCTCCCTGCCGAACGGTGTTTCATACGCATCGCTCTCGCTGAGTACTTTGCGCGCGTCCTTGACCCGCCAGACCAGAGTGATGAATGGCAAACGCAGGACCGGGCAGACACGACGAGCCAGCCATGCGAGCGGCGTCAGATATCGTGGATTGTCCAATAGCCAGGTGAGGATAAAGGCGGCGAATCCGTTGCTGGCACCACGTTCGAGATCGAACGGCGGAAGTTCCTCGAGAGGCGGCGACGCGGCCTGCGCATCGATTATCCTTGCGTAGTCATTGCAATACTTGGTGCGCGCCATCGACCCGTCTCCATGAAAGCTCGTGTCGTTTCCGGCGATGGTTTCGCCTTGCTCGTTACCAGCAGCAAGACATGACTTCCCAGTCGATGAAGCCGGAACCGACACGGCGAGCCTGGACATTACCAATCGGTACATCTGTGAACTGGTTCACTAAAACCGGCCTTTCGGCCTCGGCGCGTTCAGGACGTCGCGCAGCGCCGCGGTGATGGCGGGGTTTTCAAACGGCAGAGCGTCTACCTGTCGTTCTGAAAGTGTCGGGTGCAAGGTTCGAAGGATCTGCATCTCGGCATCGGCCGTTTCAGGGCGCTCCAGCGCATCGAGAACCGCCACCTTGAGCAAACGCGAATACCAGTATCCGGGCGATAGCGTCAACGACGCGTCTGCCACACGCAAGGCCTGCTCGTACTGCCCGTTGAGACGCAGCGCCGACGCCAGCTCGCCGAGGTTATGGAAGCGATACGGATCGAACGGGCTCAGCGTCTCAGCTAACTGCAGCATGGGCACGGCCCGGTCGGGCTCGTCGGAATACAGATGCGCCGAGCCCAGACAGACGTGCGCCAGCACCGAGCTCGGGTTGATGCGCCTGGCCTCTTCCAGCAGACCGATCGCTTCGGACAACTCGCCACGCATGATATTGACAGCGCCGAGATAGGCGTAGGGGCGCGCATCCTGGCTATCGCGCTGCAGTGCTTGCCGGGCCAGACGCTCACTTTCGTCGAAATGTTCGAACGCACCCGGATCACGCCCGAAGCTCAACCAGCCCCGCCAGAAATGCCACCACGACAACTCGTTCAACGCATCGGGAGAATCGGGATCACGTTCGAGCGCACGCTGGAACCATTGGCAGGCCTCGTCCAGATCCTCACGTGAACGACGCAGGAGATGCCAGCGCCCCCGTCGAACGTGCTGCCACGTCTGGAGCGAATCCCAGGGCAACTCGAAGGTACGCAATTGTTCGACTCGATCCATTTCGCTACCCAGGATGATCGCGATCTGCCCGCCCATCTCGTTCTGCAACGTCGTGATGGCGCTGGCCGGATGTTCGAATCGGCGATGCAGGATCACTCGTCCGTGATCGGCGTCCTCCAGCGTCAGGTCGACGCGCAGTTGCATGCCCGGATTCTCGTCTCGCGGGTTCGACTCGGTGGCCGTAGCGCCGCCGGGCCGTTCCAGGACAGCGAGCGTTCCACTGACCACATAGCGCGCACCCAGGGCCTGCGCAGCCGCTCGCGGTGGGAGCTTCATGTCACGGAACTGAAACGACGAGCCCGCGGCGATCACCGAGATCCATCGGGTATTGGCAAGACCCATGAGCACATCGCTGGTCAATCCGTCAGCGATGTAGTCATGCCGGGAATCAGGTCCGAGAGAACGAAAGGGAAGTACGGCAACGCTGGGGGCGTTAGCGCGGGCAGTATCCGACGCGGATTGCCCAACCAGTGCAACGCCCCGCTCGGGATGACGATCGGGGTCGACGAGGCCACCGGCTTGCACCTTGTTCCCGCCGTCCGACGGACACGAGGGGCGTGCCGGTTTGTCTCCCGCGTTTTCAGCATGAACACGAAACGCCCGCACCGGCACCAGAATGTGTTTCAACTGCTTTGGTCCAAGCTCCTCGAAGCGCACCGCAACCTGCCCCTCTACATGTGCCCAGGTACTCTCTGAAACGACAAGACCGCCGGGATGTGCCAGCTCCTGCTGCAAGCGTGCCGCGACGTTGACGGTATCGCCCGCCCGCTGATCAAGGCCGAGCTCTGCACCATCATCGATCAGGATGTCACCGGTATTGGCTGCCGCACGAAATGTCATGGCAACGTCTTCCGACGAGTCGACGACATCGGCATTCAGCACATCGATCTCGGCCAGAAAGTCGAATGCGGCGAGCAAGGCCTCCGCTGGTTGACCAAAATCGACCATGAGACTGTCTGCGACGACACCGAAGAGGACACCGCCCCGGTCCTCACAATGCGCGGCCACGATGCGCCGTCGTCGCTCGAGGGCAGCGAAAGCCCTTTCCTGATCGAACCCCATCAACGTGGAGTAACCAACCGCATCGACCGACAGGATGGTGGTGTGCCGATGACGAAAGCGCTGTCCACTCATCCTGTGTATCTGTTTCCACTGCAACGTGACAGGAAACCTTGAGGGCCCCGGTCAACCAGACGCTTTCGAACGAGCCTGTCAGCGGATTCAGAGAATTACAAGCCCCGCCGTCATTCCGAATCGGATCAAGGGCAGGTCGATAATGCGAACCGGCGACGTCACCGCTCGTGTCAGACCAGGCTGTCGACAAGCCGACATCAACCCGAAGCTCCCCCGCGACGACTCGAGATCTCGGCCAGACTGGTCAATCGAGCCAGCGTATCCAGCCGCTCGTAGCGGCTGAACGAGGCGATGTTCGCCACTTCGACTGCGGTGTCGCTGAGCGCATCGAACAGCTGACGATTCTCGTCGAGCAGCCCGGCAAGCCGCGCACGCTGTTCGTCCGCAAGCGCCGTACGACGGGCCGATCGACCATCGCCGCTGTCGCCCGGCAGGCCATCCACGTTGACGACGCCACGTTCGCTCACGATACCGCCGCTGGCCGCACCGTCGTCGGGTTCTGCCACGCCGTCGGCGCGCGCGATCGAAGCCAGACTGTGGCCGGTGGCGACCATGTCGGTCAGGTTCTGCACGGCCAGTTTCTGCACGCGCCGCGCAGTCGTCAGGTATTCCAGCGGTCCGCTGTTACTACCCAGGAACCGCGTTTCCACGACCGAATGGTAGTCATCGAGGAGATTGCCGAGTTCTCGTGCCTGGCGCCCCCCCTCGGTGATGTCGAGACCATCGAGTTCTCGGCCCAGTGAATCCAGCCGCGTACTCATCTCGTCATGCTCGGCCGCTTCGCGCCGTTCCAACCACTCCATTTCGTCCGCCAAGGTCTGGCCACTCAGGCGGTAGAACGCCGGCACGCTGAGCGTGGCGATCAAAGCGACCACCCCATAAACCACCAAGAGCTCCCAGCCCGGCGAAAACCAGAATACGTAAGCCGCGACGCCGCAAAGCGACAGCACGGCGGCAAGCACACTGGTATTGCGGACCTCGCTACCGAGACCGTCGAAAATGATGGCGCTACCCTCTGTCTGACCCGAGCTACCGCCCGAGCTACCGACTGTAGCGCAAGCAGCAGGGATCAGCGCAGCTTGTCGAGGGTGCCGGTTTCTTCGGCCAGGAGGTAGTAGAACGCCACTCTGTGCTTCCGGCCATCGCCTTTCATGCGCGCGCAGACCTTCTCGATACCGGCCGTAGCCGCGGCTTCATCCAGCTCGAGCTTCTTCCTGGCAAAGCCCTTGCGCACGGTCTCGAGTTCCTTCGGATCAGTGGCCGAGACCATCGAAGCATCCTTGCTGCGAAGCGCGATACCGCAGTAGCCGACGATCCGGTCGACGACGGCCTGCTCGGGCGTATCGACGTATTTCGCCACGGCCGCGGTGTGTTCTGAGTTGTCAGCCATGCGCTGTCCTCGTTCGGGTTCGGTTGATTCGGTGCATCGTAGGGAATAGCAAAGCATGGACGAGACCATATCCGGCGCTTGCTGTGCCGGATTGACGGTGCTCAGCTTGTTGGTTACAAGAACAACCACTTGTTAGTTACAAAAACAACCAATAGCCTGAAGTCTTGCCCGAGTAGCACCGCCCCCGAGTCCCCCCTCCTTGAGCCACGCCGCCATGACCGACGCAGCGACCAGCACACCCACAAGCCTCAAGTACCTGTCGGGCTTTGGCAACGATTTCGAGACAGAGGCGCTGCCGGACGCATTGCCGGTCGGGCGCAACAGCCCGCAGCGCTGCAACTACGGCCTGTACGGCGAGCAGTTGTCGGGAACGGCGTTCACGGCGCCAGGTGCCCACAATGAACGTACCTGGTGCTATCGCATCCGTCCCTCCGTTCGACATGCCGCTCGGTACCGACGCATCGACGTACCGCTCTGGCGGAGCGCGCCGGCACCCGCGAGCGATATCGTCTCACTCGGTCAATATCGCTGGAGCCCGGTACCGCTCCCCGAGTCGCCCGTGAACTGGATCAGCGGCATGCGCACCATGACGACCGCCGGCGATGTCTCTACCCAGAGCGGCATGGCAGCCCACGTCTATCTTGTCAACGAATCGATGACGGCTACCTACTTTCAGTCGGCCGACAGCGAACTCCTCGTCGTTCCACAAGACGGCAGCCTCCGCTTCCATACCGAACTCGGCGTACTACAGGTTGCGCCCCAGGAGATCGCGATCATCCCGCGCGGCCTTGTGTACCGTGTCGAGTTGCCAGATGGGCCGGCACGTGGTTTCGTCTGTGAAAACTACGGGCAGACCTTCGTGTTGCCGGAACGCGGCCCGATCGGCGCCAACTGCATGGCAAACCGGCGCGACTTCCTGACACCCGTCGCCGCTTTCGAGGATCGCGAAGAGGAATCGCGTCTCGTCATGAAGTGGTGCGGCGAGTTTCATGAAACGACCATCGGACACTGCCCGCTCGATGTCGTCGCCTGGCATGGCAACTATGTTCCGGTGAAATACGATCTGAACCACTACTGTCCGGTCGGCGCCGTGCTGTTCGATCATCCGGATCCGTCGATCTTCACGGTACTCACCGCAGCCTCCGGCATCCCCGGTACGGCGAACATCGATTTCGTGCTGTTTCGCGATCGCTGGTCGGTGGCGGAAGAGACTTTCCGACCGCCGTGGTTTCACCGAAACATCATGTCGGAACTGATGGGCAACATTCACGGCGTCTATGACGCGAAGCCCGAAGGATTCGTGCCGGGAGGCATCAGTCTGCACAACATGATGTTGCCGCACGGGCCGGATCGTCAGGCTTTCGACGGCGCATCGAATGCCACGCTCGAACCGCAGAAGCTCGAGAACACGATGTCCTTCATGTTCGAGACGCGCTTCCCGCAGCGGCTGACACCGTTCGCTGAGAACGAAGCTCCCTTGCAGGACAACTATGTGGACTGCTGGTCGGATCTCGAGAAGCTGTTCGACGGCACACCCGGGTTGAAGACAAGCCCCAAGACAGGAAACGAATCATGACAAAGCAATTCGCATCGCAGAGCGACCTCGCCGAGAAAACTATCTCGTTCACCGAAATCGGCAAGGATCTATGGGCGTTCACTGCCGAGGGCGATCCGAATACCGGTGTCATCATCGGTGATGATTCGGTCATGATCATCGACGCACAGGCAACTCCTCGACTGGCCTCGATGGTCATCGAGCGCATCAGAAACGTTACCGACAAGCCAATCACGCACGTTGTCCTGAGCCACTATCATGCCGTTCGCGTACTCGGTGCGTCGGCCTATGAATCGCGCGAAGTGATCATGGGGGAGAGGGCACGCGCCATGGTCGTCGAGCGAGGCCAGGAGGACTGGGACAGCGAGTTCCAGCGATTCCCGCGACTGTTCGAAGGGCACGAGAGCATTCCGGGTCTGACCTGGCCGACGACGACATTCTCCGACCGCATGACAGTCTGGCTGGGATCCCGCCGTGTCGATCTCCTGCATCCCGGACGCGCGCACACGGCAGGGGACGTGGTCGCCTTCGTGCCGGACGCGAACGTCATGTTCACCGGAGACATCGTCGAATATCACTCTGCCTGCTATTGCGGTGACGGTCACTACCAGGACTGGCCGGACACCCTTGCCAGAGTCCGTGCCTTCGATGTCGATGCCATTGCACCTGGACGGGGCGATGCCCTGGTCGGGCAAGCGGCAGTCGGTGCCGCGCTCGACAACACCGCCGACTTCGTCACCTCGACCTACCGCTCGGTTGCCCGCGTCGCCCAGGGTGGCGGCAGCTTGCGCGAGGCCATGGCAGCCTGTCGCGCGGTCTGCGATCCGAAATTCGGTGACTACGCCATCTACGAACACTGCCTGCCGTTCAATGTCGCTCGTGCCTACGACGAAGCGCTCGGCATCGATACCCCACGGATCTGGACGGCCCGACGGGATCTCGACATGTGGGCGCAACTGCAAGCTTGAGCACGCTCTACCCCTACCGACGCGTCCCCGATCAGGACGCCGACGATGCGCGACGACACCCCGTCGTGATCGTGGGCGCGGGCCCGGTCGGGCTCGCACTCGGCGTCGACCTGGTCAAGCGCGGCGTGCCGGTCCTGATCCTGGACAAGCGCGACGGTGTCGGTGAAGGCTCGCGCGCGATCTGTTTCGCGCGGCATACGCTGGAGATTGCCCACCGTCTCGGTTGCGGTCAGCGCATGGCCGACAAGGGCGTCGTCTGGGAAACCGGTCGCGTTTTCCACGGCGAGCATCCGGTTTTCGAATTCGACCTCTCACCCGAGGGTGGCTATCGGATGCCGGCCTTCGTCAATCTGCAGCAACCCTACGTCGAAGCCTACCTCGTCGACGCCATTCGAGAGGCAGCCGCTAGCGGGCTTCCCATCGAGATTCGTGGATGCAACCGTGTCACTCGACTGCATGCGGGAGCGGATCACGTCGCCATCAACGTGCAGACTCCCGACGGCGACTATCAGATCGAAGCCGACTGGCTGATCGCCTGCGATGGTGCAAGGTCAGCCACCCGCGACTTGCTGGGTCTCGGCTTCGAGGGCCGCGTCTTCGAGGACAATTTCCTGATTGCCGACGTGAAGATGAATGCCGGTTTTCCGGCAGAACGTCGCTTCTGGTTCGAGCCGGTTTTCGGTCAGGGCGCTCAGTCAGCCTTGCTGCACAAGCAGCCGGACGACATCTGGCGCCTTGATTTCCAGCTTGGCTGGGACATCGACCGTCAGGCGGAACTGGCCGAGGAACGTGTCCGCGAGCGCGTCGACGGCATGCTCGGCGAGAACGTCAATTACTCGCTCGAGTGGACCAGCATCTACACGTTTCAATGCCGGCGCATGGAACAATTTCGACAGGATCGGGTCCTGTTCGCAGGCGATGCCGCTCATCAGGTGTCACCGTTCGGTGCCCGCGGTGCCAACTCGGGCATTCAGGACGCCGACAATCTCGGCTGGAAACTGCAGCTCGTGATCGCGGCTCTCGCACCCGAAAGCCTGCTCGACAGCTATGCATCGGAACGCATGCTCGCCGCTGACGAGAACATCCAGGCATCGACCCGGTCTACGGACTTCCTGACGCCAAAGACGACGACGAGCAAGATGTTCCGAAATGCAGTCCTGACACTCGCCAAGGATCATGCCTTCGCCCGTCCACTGGTCAATTCCGGGCGACTATCGCTGCCGACAAGCTATGACCCTGCGTCGGAAAAAGGGGCCAACTTGTCATGCATCGGCGTCGACGCACTGCGTGCGGCAGGAGCGCCGGCGAGCACCCGGCCCGGTGCACCTTGTCCCGATGTACAGCTCTCGACCACCGAATTTCTCATCGACCGTCTTGGTCGCGACTTCACGCTGTTGGCAATCGACACTCAAGTGCCAGACACCTTCGCAAGGCACGGCATCTCCGTTTCCGGTTTGACCCTCGAGACGCGTCAGGACGACAGCGACACGATACGCAAGCGTTACCTTGGAACGGCAAGGAGCGCGGTCTATCTCATCCGTCCTGACCGGCACATCGTTGCACGCTGGCAAGCCTTCGACGAGAACGCCGTGACGCTGGCCCTGGAAATTGCAATCAAGGGCCACTGCACTACTGACACCCTGTCGCATGAAGACACACGGTCGCCCACTCCAGAACCCGACTCGGGAATATCGGCGCGCATGCCACTCGTTCGCGAACCGAATCTCGCCGACGGAGACGGCTTCTATGACGAGCTGCTGGCCGTTCACGACGGCCTCGGCGACGAGGAGAGCCAGGCATTGAATGCCCGACTCGTCCTCATCCTGAGCAATCACATCGGCGATCGTGACGTCATTCGCGAAGCGCTGAAGGTCGCCGCCAGCACGGCTCGCCAGATTCCATCATGACTCCATGCCCTTGGCGCCATTGTCCAACTCTCGCTATTGCACACCCACCATACAGTCATCGAACACCCCGGTAGATTCACTGTACAAGGTGACAGCGCCGCGGGCGCTTGCTGACGGTGCCGTCAGCGAGACTGAAAAGTCTGCAAAGGTACTGGTACTGACCGGCAGCTCGGTTCTCTCGAGTGCGGAATACGCCCCGTCCATCAAGGCAAGGCTCACGCTGGTGTATTCGTCGCCGGTCGCCTGCCTGGCCTTGCAGCGCATCGCATAGATTTCGCCAGGCTGCGCCTCGAACTCCTGATACAGACAGCCGCCACCTTGCAGGGACAGAGCACCACTGCCGCTGGCTGCATCGCTCGATGCTGCCGCAAGTTCGCTTGCACTGCACGAATTCCAGTTGCCCAGGGCGTTTTCGAAGCCACCATTGCGCAGCAGATTCTCACCACCGTCACCCGACTCCGTGCCATTATCCGGCACGACCGGTTCACTCGGCAAGGTCGCGGCGACAAGCTCGCAATTGTCGAAATTCGTATCGTCTTCGCTATAAAGCAATGCCAACCCGCGCACCGTCCCTGTCGGTACCGCGCCACCGACGACCTGACGCTCGTAGCCCTCGTCTGTCGCTATCTGCGCAACACGCGACAAGAGCGGCTCGTAACTCTCATCGAGGTAGCTCAGCTCCATGATCGTCCAGCTGTTGCCCCGGCGATCGGCGTCGCAGGCGAGTGTGTAGTCAGCGCCAATGGTGACGTCAACTTCCTGGTACAGGCAGCCGCCGTCAGCAACACGCAGGGCGGCTGAACCATCCACCCCGCCGGTTGCCACCGTCGATGTCGCGGACGCTGGACCACAGTCGAACCAGCCTGCCTTGCCTGCCGCGAAGTCACCGTTGGCGAGCAGGTTGTCACCGCTTGGCAGAGGCGGCGCTATTGGTGGTTCAGGCGGTGGCTCCGTGGGTGGATCGACCGGGGTAGTCGTTCCGGATGCCGCGTCAATGCGGGGTCCGGACGCATGCCAGATGGCGGGGCCTTCGCTCGCGGAATGCGGCAAGTGCGTGACGTACCAGAGCACGATGTCGGCACCATCGACCGATTCACCGTTCCGGTAGTTGTTGCCGATCTCGCCGCGTGCGCCGAGCCTCCATCGGCCGGTCTCCGTACCGTTGTAGGCGCGCACGGCCACATCGACGTTCGAAAAGTCGTTCGGAGCCCCATCGTCATCCGACGGAATCAGACGTACGGCACTGCCGGTGACCGTGTCCTCGATGCGCCAGCCATCCGAATCGGCACGCAGGTCGTTGAACTCGGTACTCGGCGCACTCCCGTCGGCGCGTACGACACGATCGTTGGCAGCATCGTCAATGTCGAAATCGAACAGCCAGTGCGCATGGTGAGCATGATCGACCAGACACTGCAGACCACGACTGTAGACACGCGAGTCGAAGTAGCCGTTCTCACTGAAATAGTAAGTCTGATAGATCTGGTATTCGCCGATCTGCCAGTTGGAACCGACCTCGAGCATCTGCTCACCGTTCTGCGTGTAGGTGCGCGTGCATTGAGCCTGTCCATCACAGACACTGTCCGGCGCACCTTGACGCGCCGGACGGAGTGCACCGGATGACATGATATCGGCATAGGGACCACAGATGTCCTGCAGGTATTCGACGCGCATGACCGGCATGCTGGCCCGGTCGAGAATCTTCTTGCCGCCGAATTCGACATTACGCAGCACGAGTCCCGACGAATTGTCGCTGGTGCTGTAGTCGAAGGACCAGCCTTCCCAGTCGACATCGGCGGCGTTGGCGGCACCAGTCGACAGGAAGAGCGACAGCGGGATCGCCAGCAACACGTTTCGAGTGATGCAGGGACGCGACATGGTTTCGGTGGTGCTCATCTCAATGGCCCTCCCTCACTGACCACCTCGGTGGCAATATTCACTCGCGCACTGAACAGTGGCGGCACGCCATCACCCTGCCCGAACGTCACATAGAGAATGCGCGTGTCGTAGAAGACAGGAGCCTCCATCTCAGGCTCTGTCGCAGCCGGGTAGGTCAGCATCGCCGTCCCTTGCAGCGTGTCGATACTGTGGCCATCGGCTGTGAGCGAGGTCCGCGCCAGGTTCACGGCCTTTACAACCTCGTCTCCGTTTTCGGTCGGTTGCCAGACGCTGGCAGGCTGGACCTGCACGTTGACGGCACCCCCACCACTCAACACAGCCTCTACCGTCTGATCGGTGTCATAGTTGTAGAAAACGAAGCTGGCGACATTGCCATTCTTCGATTCGGACAATGTCGCGTCGAACGAGCCATAGTTGCTGCCGACCGCTGCCAGTACGGCGGGGTTGTTCAGCACGGCACTTCGGGCGGCGTCAACGACAGAGAGTCGCGCACGCGTGCGCAGCTCCGCAGACAGTCGCTCCTCATTCTGCATGTCGAGCGGTTGTGGAGGCCAGACCCCCTCTGCTATGCCGGATACGCTACCTTCCGCGTGCATGTGCGCGTGCTCATCGGAACCGTTGAGACCGCCGCCACCTCCGCAGGCAGTCAGCAACAGCAGGGACGACAACACCGTCAATCGGCTACGCATGATCAGGATCACTCGGGGGTGGAGACCCTCTGCATTACATGAATCATGCCATTGGCCCGGTTGACGCGTATCCGGGCGTACCTCAATCGCGAGACTTCAACAGCCGGGCAAGTTCGCGCACTTCGTCCTTGAGGTCGTTGATTTCCTGACGCGTCCGGTCGTGCTGGTCATCGACGTGTCGGGTCGACTCACTGCTTGCCTCGCTCTGCGTGGCATCGATGATGACGGCGATGAACAGGTTCAGCATCGTGAAGCTGGTGACGAGGATGAACACGACAAAGAAGATCCAGCCCATTGGATGCGCCTCCAGGACGGGGCGTGCAATGCCCATCGACCAGCTCTCGAGCGTCATGACCTGGAACAGTGTGTAAGCGGACTCGCCGAGGTGTCCGAACCACTGCGGGAAATTGTCTCCGAAAAGGCCCGTCGCCATGACCGCAGAGACATAGAAGATCAAGCCCATCAACAGCACCACCGAACCGAGGCCGGGTATGGCACTGACCAGGCCGCCGACGACGCGACGCATCGATGGCAACAGCGTCAGCATGCGCAGCACACGCAGGACGCGTAACGTCCGCAAGACGGCCAGTGGTCCGCTGGCCGGTACCAGCGCGATGGCCACGACGAAGAAGTCGAACAGGCTCCAGGGATCGCGGAAGAAACGCCACCCGTGCGCGGTTATGCGCAGCGCGATCTCGACCACGAAGATGCAGAGGATGGCCAGGTCGATGGCGAGCAACCAGGTGCCGTAACGCGCCATGGCGCCGGGAAAGGTCTCGATGCCGAGAATCACGGCATTGATGCCAATCAGGATGATCAAGCCTCGCTCGATGTGAGACTGGGCCAGCCAGGCGGCCAGACGCGTTCGCCACGCCGCTCGCGCGTCGCCCTCCGGCGGTTGTCCGGGGCCGGTTGCCGTCTTCATGTCTGAAACCATGTCCTGTTGCAATGCGTCTGTCGATAGGTGGAGTGAGGTGAGAGTCGCGCGGCACACCTGCTGGCAGGTCTCAGCGAAGGGGCAGGCGACGCGTTCCGATTCAGGCGAACAAGACCGGGTACAACGAGACGATCAACAGGACCGCCATCAGGATATTGAACTGACGAAGCCTCGCTGGCGCGTTCAACAATCGCCTCATCGCCTGACCCAGTAGCGTCCAGAGGCTTACCGAAGGCAGGTTGATCAAGCTGAACAGACAGGCGACTACCACGATCTCGCTGAACGCGTGAGTCGCACTGTAGACGGTGACGGCCGTCAGCGCCATCGACCAGGCTTTCGGGTTGACCCACTGAAACAGAGCCGCCTGCAGGAAGCTGAAGGGCTCGCCTGCGGGTGCTCCTGTCGAAGGCGGCGCCGCTGTGGCGATTCGCCAGGCGAGATAGAGAAGGTAGACAACGCTCGCGCCCTTCAAGATCAAGTGGCTGATCGGGAAACGATCGAAGATCTCAGCAAGACCCATACCGACGACAATAACCATGAAACAGAAACCACCGCTGATGCCGAGCATGTGCGACAGGCTTCGGCGAAATCCGAAATTGGCCCCGCTGGCCATCAGCATGAGGTTGTTCGGTCCCGGCGTGATCGAGGTGACGAAGGCGAAGGCAGCGAGGCCAAACATGAGTTCCATGGTCATGCCGCCAGTATCGGGCATGCCGCGTCGTAAGGGCTCCGATTCGCTCGAGTGCAACGCTCTATACTCGAGTGATGCGAAGCGAGGTCTCATGAGCGCGACCGTCCAGCTACCCTGGTGGCTGGCGATGCTTGCCCTCGGCATCTGCGCACTCTGGCTATTACAGAACCTCCTGGTCCCGTCGGCCCGATGGTTCCTTCGTCGCCGCGCCAATCGCCTGATCGAGCGGCTGAACCAGCGACTGGCACTGCGCATTCCAGGATTCAAGCTGACGCGTCGCGAGGTGCTCGTCGACCGGCTGAGTTTCGATCCTCGCATCATCGAACTCGTTGACAGGCTTTCGGCAGAACGCGACCTGCCGCGTGAACAGCTGATGGGCGATGTGCGCGACTATGCTCGCGAGATCGTGCCGGCCTTCAATGCCCTGGTCTACTTCAACAGCGCCTATCGGCTGGCCCGTCGTCTGGTCCATGCGCTGTATCGCGTCCGGCTCGGCTATGCCGACGACGCAGCACTGGAACGGCTCGGTCCGGAAAGCAGCGTGGTGTTCCTGATGAACCACAGAAGCAACATGGACTACATTCTGGCAACCTATCTCGCCGCCGAACGCACGGCCCTTTCATACGCTGTCGGTGAATGGGCACGCGTCTGGCCGCTGCAACAGCTGATACGAGCCATGGGCGGCTACTTCGTGAGGCGGGATTCGGGAGACCCTCTGTACCGGCGTGTACTCGAATGCTATGTGCAGATGGCGGCCGAAGGCGGCGTTCCTCAGGCGGTCTTCCCGGAAGGCCGACTCAGCCGTGACGGCCGCCTGGGACCGGCCAGGCTCGGCCTGCTCGGCTACATGACGCGCAACTTCGATCCGGCAGGCGAACGCGACATCGTCTTCATTCCGGTCGGCATCAACTACGATCGTGTGTTCGAGGACCGCAGCCTCCTGCTCGACGCGCGCAAGCTGCCACGCCGTAGCCTTGGCTTCAAGCTGCGCACGACCGTCGGATTCGTTGCCAGAACGAGCTGGCAGGCCTTGCTTCGACGCCGGTACCGGAACGGCTATGCCTGCGTCAACTTCGGCGAGCCGGTCTCGCTGAAGGCGTGGCTCAGAGATCGGGTCGATCAGTCGAGCGAGTCAGGCCCGGTTCGCGACGAACAGTTGGATCAACAAGCGGCCGCCCTGAGCGACGTATCCCGGCTTGCCGACAACCTGATGCTGCGCATCGGGGCGATCACGCCCATCCTGCCCGTCGCACTGGTCACCCGCGTCATCACGGCAGAGCCTGAACGCCACTTCGATGCCAGCGAGCTGGTCGTCGCCGTCAAGGCAGTTCAGGAGGAATTCGAGGCGGCAGGTCATCGTGTCTACCTGCCACGGGGTGACATCGCCTACGCCGTCGATGTCGGCAAGCGTCTGCTCCGGCTTCGCGGTCTGCTGCTGGAGAAGGACGGCGCGATCACGGCGAACCCGGCAGAGTTCGAGGTGCTGTCCTACTACGCCAATTCGATCGCGCATCTGCCGTATGTCGAGAACAGGCTCGAGCGAGGGGCCGACTTCGATACTGTTGAACATATCGCTCATGCCGATGCATGAGAACGATCAGCCGTCAGGGCGCTACTCAATGGACGATCGTGTCTTCGGCCCGCGGCGCGAGCAAACGGTGCAAGCCTTCGGTGCCCAGCGATCGCAATCGTTCGATGTTGCGTGCCGGAATGCCTTCAGGGTCGGCATGGTTGTCCACGGCCCGTGTCACCGAATCCTCCCGAAGTAACTGAAGTACCGGATAGGGGGCGCGATTGGTCCAGTTGGCAGCGTCGTCGGTTGGCGTCTCGGCGAATCGATAGTCGGGATGGAAACTCGCGATCTGCAGGGAACCCGCATAGCCCAGATCATCCAGTAACGCCTCGGCAAGCCCGAGAAGATCGAGATAGTCGTCGAAGTCGACGAATCCATCGGGCAGGATCAGCAAGACCGTCGAGTCCGCCTGCTCGGCCGCCGCCAGCACCGACGCTGCGTCGGCAAACTGCTGCAGGGCATCGCGCACACTGATCGTGTCGATGACCTCGAACTCGACCCGATCACGCTGCAGCGCGCTACGAGCGAACGGACACAGGTCGAGACCGATCACGATCGTCTCGACCCAGTGTCGGGTCGCCCGGATCGCTGTCTCCTCGCTGACCGGCCCGCCCGAGTCCCCAGGCGGATCGAGCGGCGGAAGCTTCCTGTCCATCGTCGTCTCCTGTCATGCCCCAAGCAACGTTTATACTCGGTGCCGGCACATCTTGCGCGCGCGAGCCGATAGATCGCCGTGAATCCATCCAGTCATCAGCCCGTCTGCAAGCTTTCAGGTCGCTGACAACGTCGCTTGAACGGCGCATCCCACCGCAAGAACGTCTTTCATGAACCCCGATCTCGAACGCCTGCAGCCCTACCCTTTCGAGAAACTGTCGTCGCTGCTTGCCGACGTGACGCCTGCGGATCTCGCTGCCATCTCGCTTTCGGTCGGTGAGCCGCGACATCAACCGCCAAGACTCGCACTCGATGCGCTGGTAGGTGACCTGGCAAGCTTCACACGCTACCCCTCGACCCGGGGAGAACCGGCGCTACGCCAGAGTATCGCCCGTTGGCTCGTCAGGCGATACGGACTTGCCGACGCCGATACGCTGGCCGAACATCATGTCCTGCCGCTCAACGGCACCCGTGAGGGCCTGTTCGCCATCGCTCAATGTCTGCTCGACAGAAGCGTACCTGCGCGCGATGTGCTCATGCCGAACCCCTTCTACCAGATCTACGAAGGTGCGGCCTTGCTGGCGGGCTGCCGGCCGGCGTTCTATCCGATCAGTGCTTCGGCCGACACCGATCTCGATGCCATCAGTGACGAGGCCTGGGATCGATGTCAATTGATCTACGTGTGTTCACCGGGCAATCCGACCGGTGCGGTCCTCTCGTCACCCGCTCTCGAACGCTTGATCGAGCGAGCGCACCGGCACGATTTCATCATCGTCTCCGACGAGTGTTACAGCGAGATCTACCGGGAAGCCAGCGGGCCGCCCACTGGCCTGCTCGAGGCCTCGGCACGCGCCGGGAACCGTAAGCATGCGCGCTGCCTCTCCTTTCACAGCCTGTCGAAACGCTCGAATCTCGCCGGTCTCCGCTCGGGCTTCGTCGCAGGTGACGCCAGCCTGATCAAGCATTTCCTGCGTTACCGGACGTATCACGGCTGTTCGATGCCCGTTCCGGTGCAGGCGGCCAGTATGGCGGCGTGGGACGATGAGGCACATGTGGTCGCCAATCGTCAGGCATACGACGCTAAATACGCGTCGGTGGTCTCTGTGCTCGCACCGAGACTGCCGCTCGAGATTCCGCCTGGCGGGTTCTACCTGTGGCCGACCCTGCCGATCGACGACTGCGACTTCACACAGAAGCTCTTGCGTGAACAGAACGTCCGCGTCGTGCCCGGCAGCTACCTCGCCCGTAGTGAAGGTGACGACCAGAATGACAACCCTGGATACAGGCGGATACGACTTGCGCTGGTGGCGGAACACGATGCTTGCACGGACGCGGCCCGACGCATCGCCACTTGCCTTGCAGAATGATCCGATACGCATGAAAGGACTGTCACATCGTTCTCCGACATCTTGATTGACATCACTTCTCTGACATCTTCCTTCACATCACTTCTCCGACAACACCCGACAGGAAACACAACATCGACATGAGCGAACTCCAGAACATCATCGATGCCGCCTGGGAGCGACGCGCCGAATTGACGCCGGCCGATGCGAACAGCGACGCCGGGCAAGCGGTGGAGAAAGCCATCGCCATGCTCGACAGCGGTGAGGCTCGCGTCGCCGAGCCACTCGGTGCTCCCGGGGAATGGCGTGTCAACGAATGGCTGAAGAAAGCGGTCCTGCTGTCGTTTCGACTGCGCGACAATGTGCCGATCGAGGCCGGTGGGTACACGAAGTTCTTCGACAAGGTGCCCGGAAAATTCACCGACATGGATACTGCCGCGCTGCAGGCCAGTGGCGTACGCGTGGTGCCGCCGGCGATGGCACGCAAGGGCAGCTTCATCGCGGCCAATACCGTGCTCATGCCGTCATACGTGAACATCGGCGCCTACGTCGACTCGGGCACCATGGTGGATACCTGGGCAACCGTCGGCAGTTGCGCCCAGATCGGCAAGAATGTGCATCTCTCGGGTGGCGTCGGTATCGGCGGCGTGCTCGAGCCGTTGCAGGCAACACCGACGATCATCGAGGATGACTGCTTCATCGGCGCACGTTCGGAAGTCGTCGAAGGCGTTATCGTCGAAAAGGGTTCCGTCATCTCGATGGGGGTCTATATCGGGCAGAGCACGCGTATCTACGATCGTGAGCACGACGAGATCAGCTACGGACGCATACCGGCAGGCTCCGTTGTCGTCTCCGGCAACCTGCCCGCAGCGAACGGAAAATACAGCCTGTATTGCGCGGTCATCGTGAAGCGAGTGGATGAGAAGACTCGCTCGAAAGTCGGTATTAACGAACTCCTCAGGGTTGTCGACTGATGAGCACGGCCAGCGACGTTGTCGTGCATGGGATACCGAACTGCGACACCATGAGACAGGCACGTCGCTGGCTCACCGGGAAGGGGATCGAGCATCGCTTCCACGACTACCGCAAGGACGGTATCGACGAAGCCTTGCTGGACGGGTGGATCACGACCCTGGATGACTGGGGCGTGCTCATCAACCGCCGCGGCACAACCTGGCGCAAGCTCGACCAGACCTTGCGCGAAACGCTGGATCGAGACGCCGCCATCCGGCTGATGATCGAGCAGCCGGCATTGATCAAGCGCCCCGTGCTGACTCACGCAGCACAGATCCTCGTCGGCTTCGACGAAGCACGCTATCGCGAGTTGCTGTCGGACTGAAGACGCGTGGTGCTTCAAAGTGATATCCACGGGCCCGTCAATATCGCGTTGAAGCACCAGGCCTGCCATGGCGACAGATGATGGCGAGATCGACGGCGATACACAGGCCTTCATCCGTGCCGCCACCGGCGCAACGGCAGTGCATGCCGGAGAGGTCGTGCAGTCCTTGTGGAGCGGGTACGGCGAGATCCGGCGCCTGCACCTCGAGGGCGCCAGGGTAGAAAGCGCCATTCTCAAGCACATCGCTCCACCCGCCGCAGGATCCGATCATCCACGCGGCTGGAATTCAGCAGCTTCACACCACCGCAAGCTTTTTTCCTACGAGGTCGAGACACAGTGGTACCTCGACTTCGCCGCGCGTTGCGATGACCGATGTCGAGTGCCCCGGCCGTTCGGCTCGCTGGAGCGAGAGCATTCACGCTACCTCTTGCTTGAAGATCTCGACGTGGCCTGGCCGCTACGACGGCGTGAGCTGACACCGGATGAATGCAGTCTTTGTCTACGCTGGCTGGCCCGCTTTCATGCCCGTTTCCTTGACGACCCGGGGACAGGCCTGTGGCCGGTCGGCTGTTACTGGCATCTGGACACCAGGCTAGATGAATACCGTGCCATGGCCGATTCACCGCTCAAGCAGGCAGCGATGCAGCTGGATGAGGCGCTCTCTGCCTGCCGTTTCCAGACGCTCGTGCACGGCGACGCCAAGGTCGCCAATTTCTGCTTCGACGATGCCATGACATCGACTGCCGCTGTCGACTTTCAGTACGTCGGACGCGGCCCGGGCGTACGCGATGTGGCCTACCTGCTCGGCAGCTGCCTTGACGACGACGAATGCCGCGCACACGAGTCGAGGCTGCTGAATGAATATTTCGAGGAATTGACCGATGCCATCGACGGTATCGCCGGGCTGGCCGATGCGGTCGAGCAGGAGTGGCGAAGCGTCTATTCGATCGTCTGGGCGGATTTTCAGCGATTTCTGCTCGGCTGGATGCCGACTCACCCAAAGATCACCGATCACGCGCGAGCACATACGGAACAGGCACTCGCGTCACTGTCCTGCTCAAAGAGCGAATAAACCACGGCGATTGGAAATAGCGGGAGCCCGCGGCAAAGCTCATGGACTTCCGCTGTTGCTACTTTGCGAACCCGTCCTCATGAAATCGCGGACGACGAGTTTCGCAAAACCGGGTCTCAACCCGGATCGGAATGGCCTGATTTTCAGACAAGTTTCGCAATATCGCAAACCGGTCGAACTTGTATCGAGCCGTTTCGATAAGGACGTCACGACGTAACGTGTCGAACACTTTCCTTCGGGAACGTCAGGTGCACAATCTTCATCGCAAGCAGGCTGCTTCGATTCGGTATGCAGCGGCATTCAGGCGGCCGCATGCACTTGTCCGCATCTGCCTCACTGCAGGCCTCTGACCGCGGGCATCTTGCCGCGCGATCCAGACAGACATCGATGAGAAGATGAGGAAACAGAGACAGGGCATGAAAACAAGACTCGCGTTACTCCTTCTCACCACCTTGCTCCCAGCCATCGAGGCCCTGGCCGAATGGAACCCTCGCCCTGGCTGGAAAGACAGTTACGCGGTGGCCGGTCGTTGCTATTGCGATAGCAACGGTTACGATCACAACCTGGATGAGAAGTCTGCTGTCACACCGATCGGCCGCCTGAACGTTGTCAGAATCTGTGCGGACATCAAGGCGAGACTCGGCGAAGGACCACGCGAAGGCCGCATCCCGTACAACGACATACAGTGCGGTCATGGCCCAGCCAACGATGCCGCAGATGAAGCCGGATGCCCGGGACGCGTGGACATCGGCTCACGCGGCTGCGATATCAAAGGGCCACGCTGGGATCTCGAGGCGGTTTACGGCGACGGGTCGAACACCGATTCCGAGCCGCAACCCGAGCCGCAGCCTGAGCCTGAGCCCCAACCCCAACCGGAGCCGGCGGCTACGGGCCCAGGCGATGCGGACAGTTCGGGAGGTACAGACACTTCGGGTGGCACGGCTGGTGCGGGTGCTATCGGCGATACGGAAAGCGCGGACAGTGCGAACGACATGCCGACCCAGGTAGCAGATGGCACCTGCACCTCGCCCCTTGCCGACTCCCTTGGCGCAGCGAAGGCCGCGTTCGCGAGCAGCTGCCCGACACACACGCGTCGCGACTGCGACCGAATGAGTAACAGGCAATGGCAATGCAGCTCAGCCGTCATCGGCCGTAGTAGCCCGCGCGGCCCGATCACCACCACCAGTCGGCCTTCTTCATCAAGTGGAGCTGCCGAGACACCGAGAGACGAGGAGCGGCCAGCGTCGGAACCTGCGCTAATTGACAATACAGGCACGTCACCATCAGCGGAAGCGCCGCCTATACAGTCCCCGGCAACGTCTCCGGCAGGAAACAACGCGAGTTGTCAGACATCCGGTGCATCACTGGCGTCGGCAAGGCGTGCTTTCGTGAATGATTGCCCGACATTCAACCGACGCGACTGCGACAGGCTTTCCGGAGATCGCTGGCTGTGCAGCTCGGATGTCATCGGTAGAAGCGCACCGGGTGGCACGGTAGCCGGCAGCACGACAACCCCCGACCGACCGGCAACGTCGCCACCCGCTACCGGGACCGGCACGTCCGGAACCGACCCGTCGAGCAGTGGCACGACATCAGTCGGCCGACTCGCCGCAGACGATCTTGTGGCGCTTCACTACGACAACTGCCCGGACCGGGATGACGGTCACGCCGTCGTAGCCGGCAAGGCGGTTGTCTCGACGCTCGGACTCGAAAACGTACTTGTCGTCAATGGCACCTGTGGAGACGCGGTACGCAGTCGCTACCAACCCTCGAGCGTCGACGTCTTGCGGGCGACCTGGGGTGATAGCTGGCTCGACGGTTTCGGCCAACGGGATGCGTCAGTCAACCGCTCGGCAGACGCCTGGGCCGCCGTGTTGTCGAATGGCGGCAAGGTCTGGGTTGCCGATGGAGGTCCGTCCGACTTCACGGCACGAGTCCTGCGCCAAATCGGCGAGAGGTATCCCTCGGTGGACCGGAAACGGGTGCACGTCATACAGCACAGTCATGGCGGCGGCTTCAACGAGTCCAACACAAGCAGCGCCAACATCGCGCTGGTCAGGAACGAGGCAACCTACATCACCATAGCCAACGGCAATCAGGGCCCGAATGGCACAGCTAAGCTGAATCAGGTGTCGTCGTCTTTCGTGCTAAGGGCGCGGGCCAGTCGCCTGGCGGCAGCCTGGGAGGCAGCATTCGATTACCTGAATCCGAGTCGTCGACTTGACTTCAGCGACACGGTCGAACTGCTCTACATCGTCAACGACACAGAGACCCAAACTGTCAACGAGTTCGCCTCTCGCTACCTGTAACACCAGTGGCCTTCCACCTATATATTGACGGAGTCTGCGAGCCAGACCGCCGCGGTTGCAAGGTGTAAGGCCACCCGTTGAGTGTGTGGAAAGCCGTACTCGGCACCCGTTGACCCGACGACAAAGGTAGAGTGATCGGGCATCCGCCGATCGAGAAAACCGTTGACTGCCGCTGCTATCCAGTTCGATACCACACGATGTTTCATCGGCAACGAATGGGTTGCACCACAAGGTGGCGAAACGCTGCCGCTGGAGAATCCATCGACCGGCGAACCTATTGGACAGATTGCACGCGGCGGTTCCGACGATGTCGATCGTGCCGTGGCCGCGGCGGGCGATGCCTTCGCGGGAGCCTGGGGCAAACTGACCGCGCCGATGCGCGGTCGCATGCTGGCACGCATCGGCCAATGCGTGCTCGACCGAGCCGACGAACTGAGTCAGCTGGAATCACTCGATGTCGGCAAACCCTTGTCGCAGGCCCGGGCCGATGTAGTCGCGCTGGCACGCTACCTGGAATTCTACGCCGGCGCTTGCGACAAGCTGCACGGCACGACACTTCCCTATCTGGACGGTTTTACCGTCTATACGCTGCACGAGCCGTACGGTGTCAGCGGGCACATCATTCCCTGGAACTACCCGATGCAGATCATCGGCCGCTCCATTGGTGCCTCGCTTGCCGTCGGCAACGCCACGGTGTTGAAACCTGCCGAGAATGCCTGCCTGACCGCGCTGGCGTTCGCGGATATCGCAAGGACGGCCGGGTTGCCGGCCGGGGCGCTCAACGTCGTGCCGGGGCTCGGCGCTGAAGCAGGCGCCGCACTGTCGGCACACGCGGGAGTTCAGCACCTGTCGTTCACGGGTTCCGTCGCGGTCGGCAGGGCGATACAGGCAGCTGCCGCCGAGAACGTGGTTCCGGTCACGCTCGAACTGGGCGGCAAGTCGCCACAACTGGTCTTCGACGATGCGGATCTCGACGCTGCCCTGCCCTTTCTCGTCAACGCGGGCATTCAGAACGCTGGCCAGACGTGTTCGGCCTCGTCTCGAATACTGGTTCAGGAAGGCATCTACGATCAGGTCGTCGAGCGCATGTCACGGCGCTACGAGACGCTTCGCGTCGGTGCTGCCGAATCCGACTTCGACGTGGGCCCCCTTATCTCTGCTCGTCAACGTGCCATCGTCGAAGGCTACATGGCCAAGGGCGATGGTCTTCGGCGCGCCGCTCGTGGGCAACTGGATGCCTCAGCACCGTCAGGTGGCTTCTACGTCCAACCCACCTTGTTTGCAGACGTCGATCGCGATCATGTCCTTGCCCAGGAAGAGATCTTCGGCCCCATCCAGGTCATCATTCCGTTCAAGGACGAAGTGGACGCGGTCGCTATCGCCAACGGCACGAGGTTCGGGCTGGTTGCCTCGGTCTGGACTCGCGACGGCGGCAGGCAGTTTCGACTGGCGCGACAACTGCGCGCCGGTCAGGTCTTTCTGAACAACTATGGTGCGGGTGGTGGGGTGGAACTTCCGTTCGGCGGGACCGGCCTCTCGGGACACGGCCGCGAGAAGGGCTTCGAAGCACTCTACGGATTCTGCTCGACCAAGACGGTTGCTGCATTTCACGGTTGACGGACTCCAGCCATACAGCCAGAGGTAAAAAAGCCATGAGACTCTCGGGAAAACGAGCCATCGTCACCGGTGGAGCTTCAGGGTTCGGCGAGGGCATTGTCGAGAAGTTCGTTCAGGAGGGAGCGTGCGTCCTGATCGCCGACGTGAACGGCGACGGGGCGGCGGCGGTTGCCGAGCGCCTTGGCAACAGCACCTTCGCTTGCCAGGTGGATGTCAGCTCGGGGGCGAGCGTCGAGAACATGGCTCGCATCGCCCTCGAGCGCTTCGGTCACATCGACATCATCGTCAATAATGCAGGGGTGTCTCATCTCCCCATGCCGATGGATGAGGTTGACGAGGATCAGTTCGATCGCGTATTCGCCGTCAATGCCAAGTCCGTGTACCTGATGACGCGCTACCTCCTTCCCGCCTTGCGGGCAAGAGGTCAAGGTGTGATTCTCAACGTCGCCTCGACCGGCGGCGTGAGCCCGCGCCCGAACCTCACCTGGTACAACGCCTCGAAGGGCTGGATGATCACGGCAACCCGCGGCATGGCGGTAGAACTCGCACCCCAGGGCATCCGGGTCAATGCACTCAACCCCGTTGCCGGTGAGACGCCACTGCTCGCGACGTTCATGGGTGAAGATACCCCCGAGATTCGAGCGAAGTTCCTGTCGACCATTCCCATCGGCCGATTCTCCACCCCGGCCGACATGGGCAATGCGGCCTGCTACCTGTGTTCCGACGAAGCCAGCATGGTGACCGGCGTCTGCCTCGAGGTCGATGGCGGTCGATGTATCTGAAGGTGATCGAGGGTATCGGGACGTCAGAATGTCAGCGCGTACGGACTCAGGTGCACCTCGTCAGTGCGCAGCTGCCCGTCCGAGCCATTCCCCGGTCAATTCACGGCACCCGGCAACCTACCCGCAGGCCTGGCCGTATCGAGATGGACATCCGCATTAAGGACGCGACGCGGGAGCAGGCCAAGCACCGCGGGATCGATGACCGGATCCCTGGACTCCGCGATCTGCGATACATATCCCGTGTCCCCGGACGCAAGACGCGTCGCTATCGAAAACGAGAAGATCGGCTGTCGCGAGGTGCCGATACGCAGATCGGTCAGCACCAGTTCGTCACCTTGCTCCCGGGCCGCGACATAACCGCCGGTGAACCACTCCATTCGTTGTACGGCAGGTAGCTCACGAGCGACACCGAGTTCGGCCAGCCCGAGCGGTACCCTTTCGAAGCGGACCGGCTGTGAGCCATCGAACAACGATGTCCAGCCTTCGAGCACATCGTCACCGTCAAGCGCAAGGACGCGCCACAGAGCGCCGAACGGTAGCGGGGCGGCGATGATACGATGTGCATCGACACCTTCGAGCGCGAGCGAACGACGGGCACGCTCGAGCGCGACCTGCTGCAACACGAGTGTCGCAATCAGCCACAGCGATGACAGGCCAAGCCCGAACAGATGCGCTCGCTGCGCCCGCGAACGGTACCGCCACGCCACCACCAATCCGAACAGTAAAGGCAACGTGTACAGCGGATCGATGATGAAGATCGAACCGATGGCGACGGGTGGCACGGGAATCGGCCAGAACAACTGAGTGCCGTAGAGGGTGAAACCATCGAGCAGCGGATGCGTCACCAGGACCGCCCAGCAGGCAAGCCACCACCGCCCGAAGCTTGCATCCCGACCATCGGGCAATGGCATCAGTCGCCGAGCGAGTACGGCTACCGGCAAGCTGGCCAACGACAACACGAACAGCGAGTGACTGTAACTCCGATGCAGCGTGAACGAATCGATCGCATCGGCATACGGCACCAGCACATCCAGATCGGGAAGCGTGCCGAGCGCGGCACCGAGGAACAAGGCACGGCGACCGATACGAGCACCCAGCGTCAGGTCGGCAACGGCCGCACCGAGAGCAATCTGCGAAAGCGAATCCAACCTTTCTTACTCGCCCCGACGCTCTGGTGGTCTTCAATCACAGATCCACTTCATCGTGTGAAAGTTGAATTCGAAGCTCTGTAGCGGCACCCAGGTGAAGTTGTCGAGACAAGCCGACATCGCGATCTGGCTGGTCTGCGTGAGGATGAACACATCAGACTGTCCGTCTACGAGTTTCTGCTGCAATTCCCGATAGATGTCGTTCTGACGGTCGAGGTCGATCTCGCTTCGCGCCTGATCGATCAGCGAGTCGATCTCGTCGTCCAGAAGCCACTCCATCGACGCCCAGGTACCAGCGGCCCGGGAGTGATACTGGGGATAGAAGTAGCTGTCCGGTGACGGGTAGGTTGCCCCGTAGAAGACCTGATTGATGGCAGGCGTGCTCGCTTGATCGGCGGCAAGCTCCGTCATCCGATTCCAGGGTTCGGGCTTGAGCCGGGTATCGAATCCGATCTGATCCATGTTGGATTTCATGAGCAGTCCGATTTCCTCCTCGAAGGCCAGTCCCGCCACGAACATGATCTCGATCGGAATCGGTCCACTGCCGGCATACTTGCTCGACTCGACCAGACTTCTTGCCTTCTCGAGATCGAAACCGGGCAGTTCCAGCGTGTCAAGGTAGGCATCGGGAAATACCGCAGGCATGGGACCTGCCAGTGGCTCACCTGGCAACAAGGCCTCACGAATGGTGTCGTAGTCGGTCGCATGGGCGATCGCCTGTCGAATAGCCAGATCGTCAGTCGGCGGAACCTGATTGTTCAACTTGAAATAGAAGTTCGTGGCCGTCGGAAACGACAGAATCTTGTAGCCATCCATGTTGCCGATGGCCTCATACGTCTCGAGGGCCTGCGAATCAGCCGACATCGACAATTCGCCCGACGCGGCGAGTGCCTTGACCGTGGCCTCCTCGCTCGTTACCACAAACCGCACTTCATCGATTGACTGATCGTCCCAGCCGAGGTGATAGTCGTCATGACGTTCGATGACCATGGACGATCCCCGCTCCCAGCTGGCGAGCGAGTAAGCGCCAGCGCCGGCACTCGCCTGGCCGATATAGTCTTCGGCCCATTCATCCTCGCCACCCTGCGCTTTCGCCAGATCGGCGTTGACAACGAACAATACGGGCGTGGTCGTGAGGAAAGGTGCATAGACCTTGCCGAGAGTGAATTCGACTGTGCGCGCATCGAGCGCCTTGGTCGATCCAGCGGACAAGATGCCTTCGAACAGGTAGGCCGGCCCTTCGTTGATCGACAACAGTCGATCGACCGAATAGGCAACGTCGGCCGCTTCGATCGGCGAACCATCGTGGAACATGGCGCCTTCCTTCAGCGTGAAAGTCCAGGTCAGCGAGTCATCGGATACCTCCCAGCTCTCGGCAAGCAGCGGCAGGATATTGCCATCGCCATCTAGCGTCGTCAGCGCGTCATAGAGGTTCACCGCCGCCATGTATTCGGTGTAGTCATTGATCTTGGCAGGATCGATGGTGCCGAAGATCTGCGTCGCATTGACAGTGGCAACGTTCTTGGCGTGCACGGCAGAAGCTGCGGCGAGCGACAACGTCGCGGCCAGGGCACAACGCCCCAGTACAACAGACAAACGCTTGTTAATCATCTCGAACTCCTTGCAACACGCGAAAAGTGAAAGCCAGTCTTACCTGAATACAGACTTGCTCTAGTGCAACAGGCTCTAGTGCAACTTGCCTTGGTGCAGGCTTGCCCTGGTACCAGTTTGCGCAAGCGATATCGGCGCAGCCGTCGGCATCAACGGCTGCGCGGCATCGGATCAAAGGTCAACTCATCGTAACCGAAGGCTGCGGGACCAACCACGCCCAACGCCTCTGGCGTTCTCAGAAGATCATGACTCGGCAGGGCAAGCACCGCGACCCGTTGCCCGTAACGAAGTACTTCCGTCGTCAACGGTAACCCGGTGTCTGCCTCCAGCACGACGATCAGATCGGGAACGGTGATTTCCACCACGCCGTTTCGACGGAAGATCAGAAACTCGTTCTGCAAGTCGATCAGACCGCTGTCACCGAGCGAGTGTCCGAAACCTTCAAGGTGCACCTGCCCGACGGCGAAGCCACCTTTCAGATGCCGTTCCAGATCGACAATTTTTCCCGTCATCAGAAATCGACCGTCTTCATGCGCAAGGACGGCCTCGATCGGGTCTCGATGCTCACGTTGCGACTGGAGGACGGCGCGTCCAAGCGACAAGGCCTGGCTGACGGTGCCAGGAATGGCTGCGCTCTTGACGAACGCGCCACTCATCGGCGCGCTGGCCAGTCCGGCTGCCGCGCCCATCGCGACCACGGCGGCGCGTGCGAGTCTCTCGACCCAGATTTCCGATGCGGTGTGGCGGATGATCAATACGTTGTTCTTGTCGTCGACCATCGCCGCTGGCGCCATCGGATGCCCGTAGATCGACCAGGTGCACATCTGCATCTCGGGGAATGCCCGACCCATGCCATCGCCGTCGACGACCGGCAGATCGGCCTGCGCTGCGGTAAGCATCGGCTCCATTGCATTCGCGCCACCGATTTCTACTGAAATGAGCGCATCGACCGTGCAGTCGAGTTCCTGCTCGAGAGCCTTCAGCGCGCGAAGACATTCCTCGCCCTGCTCGAACTTCTCGATGCCAACGACAGGCGCACCGATTCCGCCAAGTGATACCACCCGGGCATCATCGGCGAGATCGTCGAGCGACATGACGCGAATGCGCCGCCCCTTCTTCAACTCCTCGAGGCAGCGCAATTTGCCGATATAGGGATTGCCACCGCCCCCCGTGCCGAGAATGGCTGCACCGATCTCGATGGCGTCGAGCTCCTCGGGGCCGATATCAAGCATGTCCTTCTCCCGAATGCTCTTGCAGGTCGCCGACGACCTTCAAGCGGATGCGCGTCGCATCGCCCGGCAAATAGGCCAGCGGCACATCCTCCTGATCGATCAATTCGATGCTGTCGGGAAGTGCACCGGCCGCCACGCATTTTTCGGTCGCCTCGCGCCGGGCTTCGTCGAGAGCCTCGCCTCGCGACATCGAGGCCAGACTGAAAATGCGATCGACCTCGCCACTGATCTGCCCGATTGCCGCGCCGACAGCGTTGGCGACCGAAAAGTGCTCTGGTCGCTTTACCTGTAGATCACCCACGCGATCCGGCACCAGGATACTGCCACCACCCACCGCCAATACCGGAATGGCGTCAGGCGAGACACGCATTCGATCAGCTGCCGCTGCGATCATTTCGTCGATCTTGTGCTTGAGGGCGACGAGCGTACCGCGATCGAAGGAGTGCATGACCTGCGCATCGCCGATCTCCGCGAGCCCGAGCCCGACGACGACATCGGTACAGGTCAGCGTGTCGCCACCGAACACCAGCGCTTCTTCCCGAATACGGTAGCCGACCGACCGTGGCCCGATGGACCCGACGTCAGCTGCATCCCGAATGATCGTGCCACCTCCCAGAGCGATGGAATACACATCAGGCATGCGGAAATTGGTGCGTACGCCACCGACGTCGACAGCATGGCTTGCCGCTCGCGGAAATCCCTTGACGAGCGCGCCGACGTCGGTCGATGTTCCACCGACATCGACGACGATAGCGTCAGCTTCACCGGTCAGAAACGAGGCCCCGCGCATCGAGTTGGTCGGTCCACTCGCGAAAGTGAGGACCGGGTAGGCACGCACGAAATCAGCATCCATCAACGTGCCATCGTTCTGCGTGAAATAGCGCGGGCAGCCCAGGCCGATCTTCGACAAGGCTGCGTCGAACGCCTTGACGATGCGTTCACTCAATGGCTGCAGCGCCGCGTTCATGATGGCCGCGCTCTCACGTTCCAGAAGTCCGAGACGCCCGATTGCACTCGACAGGGTAAAACGCCCACCCGGTACGCGCGTCGCCAGGATGTCTCGTGCCTCGCGCTCCATCGCGTCACTGACCGGGCTGAAGACCGAACTGATCGCAACAGACTCGATACCCTTTTCGCGAATCTCGTCGCCGATGCGCTCGAGCTCTCGTTCGTCGAGCGCGCTGATCTCGCGACCGTCGAACTCGTATCCGCCGTGTGCCATCCAGCCATGAGCACCGACCGCGGTGCGGATATCATCCGGCCAGTCGACCATCGGCGGCAGACACTGTGCGGCTGGCAGGCAGAGCCGCACCGCCGCTGTACTCGCCAGGTGACGTCGTTCGACCACGGCATTGGTGAAGTGGGTGGTGCCGATCATGATTGCATCGACATCGGCGCAGGCGATACCACTATCGGCAAGTACCCGCTCGATACTGGCGACAACTCCGGACATGACGTCTTCGGTGGTCGACGACTTCGTCGACGCCAGAATTCGCGCGCCCTGCATGAGCACGGCATCGGTGTTTGTCCCGCCGACATCGACGCCGATTCGAGGCATGGTGTGTGTGTCTCCTTGTTTGACCTTCAACCGGTCGTGCTGACGAGTACCGCTTCACGTTCGAGTCGTGTCACAGCTGGCTTGCGGGCTTCTTCGGCGTCGCTGATGACGGGTATCGCTGCGATCAGCGCTCGGGTGTAGGCGTGTCGAGGTGCATCGAACAATGTCGCTGTGTCTCCTTGCTCGCAGACCGCTCCACGGTACATCACGGCGACACGATTACAGAAATTTCGCATCAGGCTGAGGTCATGGGAGATGAAGACATAGGTCAGCCCGTACTGCTTGCGTAGATCGAGCAACAGCTCGACGACTGTCTCCTGGACCAGCACGTCGAGCGCTGAAGTCGGTTCGTCCAGAACGATGATCTCAGGCTCGACCGACAATGCTCGCGCAATCGCCACCCGCTGCTTCTGCCCCCCGGAGAGCTCATGCGGGTAGCGCGATGCATGCGACTGCGGCAAGCCGACCTGTTCGAGCAGCTCGGGAATTCGTGACCGGATCGCACCCTGCGTCAGACCGGCATAGCGAAGGGGTACCGCCAGCTGCTGCGCTATCCGACGTTTGGGATTGAGCGACGAGCCGGGATTCTGGTAGACGATCTGCAGGCGACGCCGAAAGGACGACTGACGCGCCAGCTCATGAACCGGCTGACCACCGAGCCGAACCACGCCTGACGTAGGGCAGGTGAGGCCGAGGAGCATGCGAGCAAGCGTTGTCTTGCCCGAGCCCGACTCACCGGCAATGCCGAAAACGTCGCCCTTGTCAATTTCGATGCTGACCTGATCAACAGCGCGGAGTGGCGGGCGTCGCTTGCCAAGAAGGCGCCTTTCGCTGACAAAGTCGCGTGTCACGCTCTCGAGTGAAAGTAGTGGGGTGCCCCCTGCATTGTCGACTTTCCTGACCCGCTCTCCGTAGAGCGGCGGCACGCTCGCCATGAGCTTTCGGGTGTAGGGATGCGACGGTGCCTCGAAGAGCGACTCGCGCGTACCACTCTCGACGATACGGCCACGCTCCATGACATAGACCCGATCCGCCATCTCGCGAACGACCCCGAGGTTGTGTGTGATCAGGAGCAGCGACAAGCCATCCTCGACCAGCCGGTTCAAGAGCGCAAGGATCTCCTGCTGAGTGGTCACATCGAGTGCGGTTCCAGGCTCATCGGCAATCAGCAGCGCGGGCGAATTCAGCAATGCCATCGCGATCAGGACGCGCTGACGCATACCCCCGGAAAGCTGCATTGGCCAGGACGAAAGGACACGCTCGGTATCATCGAGCTGTACGCGCTCGAGCGTGTCGACCAGATGCTGCCGTCGCCTGCGGCTCGATCGCGTCACACCGGCACGCACATCGGCATAGCGCACGATGTCGTCCATCTGGCGGCCTATCGTCAGCACCGGATTGAAGGACAGCAACGGGTCTTGCAGCACGATGGAAAGACCTCCGCCCTTCAAGCGATTTCGCTCGCTCTTGCCGAGCGTCAACAATTCGCGCCCCTGAAATCGAATATTGCCGGCCGCGATATCACCAGGCGGGCTCGCGAGCGTCCCGATGATGGCGCGCATCGTGACCGTCTTGCCCGAGCCCGACTGACCGATGAGGGCAACACGTTCACCCTGCCCTACCGACAGACTGACGTCGTGCAGAACCTGAACGCGACGACCGTAGTTTGTGAAGCCGATATCGAGATGTTCAACTTCAAGTATCGCGGAGCGATCGTCTGAACCTGCGGGACTACCCTTCACGAGGACACCTCACGGACAGACGTTTCTGAGGTACCGGGTACCTGACTGATGACATCAGAGCTCGACGTCCAGCATGTCGCGCAAGCCATCGCCGAGCAGGTTGAACCCGAGAATGGCCCACAAAATGGCGAGACCCGGGAGCATGCTTTCCCACCAGTGTTCCGGGAGATATTCCGAGCCTGTGCTGACCATGGTTCCGAGGTCGGGCGTGGGCGGTTGTACACCCAGGCCAAGGAACGAAAGTGCTGCACCGAACAGGATGACAAAGCCTGCGTCGAGCGTAACCTTCACCGAGATTGCCGAAACACAGTTCGGCAGGAGTTCCCGAAACAGGATATGCGCATGGCTGGCACCCGCGAGCCTGGCCGCCTCCACGTAGTCCTCGCCCATCTGACCCTTGACGATGCGATAGATGAGACGGGTGTGCCACGTCCACCACAACAGGGTGATGGCGATCATCGCGTTGATCAGATTGGGCGAAAGGACGGCCGTGATCGCGAGCGCCATCGCGAGCGGCGGCAGGGCAAGCATCACGTCGGTGAAACGCATGATCAGCCACTCCACTCGACCGCCGAAGTAGCCTGCCAGCAAGCCGAGCAGAATGCCGAACGGCACGGCAAGGCCGAGGACCCCGATGACCATGCCGAGTGATATCCGATAGCCGTACAACACGCGTGAGAAGATGTCACGGCCGACGTTATCGGTGCCGAACCAGTGCGTGAGGCTCGGCGCGCCGTGACGATTGCGGAAATCGACCTGCGAACCCGCCGCCTCCGGGTACGGTGCAAGCCACGGTGCAAACACGGCGGCAAGAATGACCGAAATGACAATGGCGGCACCAACGACTGCGGCCGGATTTCGACTGAATCGGTACCACGCCATGGCACGGTTGCTTAATGGTGCGTCTTCATGTTCGACAGGCGATGCGAGGAAAGTCATGTGCTGCGTGCCGCACGCAAACGATGCCTCGGGTCTACCAACCCGAGGATCACGTCAATGACGAGATTCGCCACCACGAAAAACACACCGGACACCAGGACCACGCCGATGACCGCGTTGAGATCCTTCTGCAGGATGGTGCGAACCCCGTAGCTCGCGATTCCCGGCCAGCTGAAGACGAACTCGACAATGAAGGCGTTACCGATCAACGAGGCGAATTCGAGTCCGAGAATGGTCAACGGCGCTACACACGCGATACGTAACATGTAGCGCCCGGCAACGACCCGCTCGGGAATTCCGTAAGCGCGCGACGCTTCGACAAAGTCACGGCTACTGACCTCGATCATCGACGATCGAGTGATACGCATGACTTGTCCAACGCCCGCCATGGCCAGGGCCGTGGCCGGCAAGATCAGATGCCGTACTGCATCGAGAAACACATCCCAGCGCCAGGCCAGCACACTGTCAACGAGCAAGAGACCCGTAGCGTCTGCGGTGAAGTCGAGCGATCGGTCAAGCCGCCCGGTAACCGGGAAGAACTCGAACTGATAGCTTGCCAGGAGCTGCAAGAGAATCGCGAGTACGAATCCTGGCGTGACGATGCCTACCAGCGAGATGATTCGAGACAGGTTGTCAACCCAGGTATTTCTGTAGACAGCAGCAACGACACCAAGCGGAATGGACAGGATGATCTGCAAGAGCAGTGTGAACAGCACAAGTTCGAGCGTAGCGGGCAAGGCTTGGCGAATGTCGTCCAGAACAGGACGGTTGGTCAACAGCGACTTGCCGAGGTCCGCGCGGGCCAGACTTGAAAGGTAGTTGCCGAGTTGTACGACAAAGGGCTTATCCAGCCCCATCTCCTGTTGCAGCTCCTCGACTTGCGCGGCGGTCGCAAGCGGTCCCAACGCGATTCTGGCAGGATCGCCCGGCACCACGCGCGCGATGACGAATATGAGGACAGCCAGCCCGAGAAAGACCAGCAGCAAGGAGACGGCTCGCTTGGCGATGTACGGGATCACGTGCGCACGAGTGACTTCAGGAAAGTTCTTTCATCAACGCGAGACCGGCGAGTCGATCCGCCAGCAGGCGCTCCGCGATGATCGGGTCGAGTGCCAGGTCGGTGCTGTTCAGCAGCATGTACTTGATGTTGCCTGCGCGAGCAATGTCGGTCGACATCGCCACGACCAGATCCGACAGGACCGTGTAGGCGCCGCGGGTACGCCGACCTCTGGAGTCCTTGACTTCCGTATTGTTGATGCCGACGTAGCCCGTGCAATCAATCACCGATCCGCTGTGGTTTCGATAGCCGGAACCGGCAATGACCTGACAGCCCTCTGACCAGCGCTTCACTTGACGGTGCACGCCCTTGCCGCCCCAGTGAATGTTGATGGTGCCGTTCACCTCGACTCCGGCATCTACATCGGCGGCATCAAGGACGTAGTCATCCTTCGAACGCACGACAAGCACACCGTGGCTATCGAAGTGTTGCGGTCTCAGGGCATGGTAACTGCCACGATGCTGGCCGAAACGGAAGTCGTGCTGACCGTGCACGAGAAAGGGCGCACCCGCCGGATTGCTCGAGTGACCCGGGTCGGTCGAACCTTGAAAGACGAAAACCAGGCCCCGGATCAGCAGTACCAGCACATCGTCGAAGACACGCGCCTTGTCACGCTGATCGTGGCGAACACCAATAAGATGTATGTCGTCGGGCGAGAACGTCCAGTCATCGACGTGGCGGGTATCGGTCTCACCGTCGAACCGGTTGACCTGCCTGTGCATTGGAGACGGTGAAGATTGATAGTGCCCCTTTACAGTCTCGAGAAACTGCAACCATTCGGTGTATTCACCAGCAGGGTGCTCACGTGCCGGGTACTGACGCGATGCACTTGCAGCCGTCTGCCGTGTGCCTCCGGAAGACGCGGCACGCACGCGACTCCAGGCAGTCAGCGCGCCAGCCCAGTTCGCCTTGCCGTCGTCCACGACCCAACGCTGCAATTCTGCACAAGTCTTCGGGCCGGCAATGCCATCCGGCAGCGAGGACCGGCCCTCGACGGTGCGCACGTATTCCTGAAAAAGACGAATGGCCGCCCGAGTTCGGTAGCCACAAATTCCGTCGGCACGACCACCCGGAAAGAAACCGGTGCCGATCAAGACCTTCTGCACGTCCGTGACGGTCATCGGCTCATCATCACCGATAGCACGCAGGGATATCGAGCCGGCATCGTCGAGCAGCGCGTCGGCATCGCTTCCGGTCATGCGCCTGACTTCCTCCAGAAAGGGGGTTAGCGCATCGAGGGTCAGGTGACGGTCGTGCTTGCCGAGTGAAATGGACATCCAGGAATACTCTCATGTCTCTCGAATTCGAATGTACACCGAAAACAGCCAGGCCGGGGAAATGCCTGACACTACCGTACTTGTATTATTTTAGCTCATCCGGATTGTAAGCCATGGACTCTGACTGTACAGTTCGCTGTTGAAGCCACACGGAATCCAGCGCGCGTGAACGAACCTCTGCTCCTTGGCATCGACGTCGGCACCACGTCGGTCAAACTCGCCATGTTCGACCTCGACGGACAGTTGCAAGCGGAAATTCGCACACCGTACGAAACACATCGCTACGGCGGCCTGCATGTAGAGCAGAAGCCCGAATCATGGATGAGTGCAATCCTGCAAGGCCTCGTTGAAATGCAAGCTCGGCTCCCCGCCTCGACCGTTGCCGCTATCGGCCTGACATCTCAGGTCAATACACACGTGTTCGTGGATGACAGCGGAGCCGCCGTGTTACCCGCCATCGTCTGGCAGGATGGCCGGGCAAGCGAGCAGGCGCGACAACTGGACGCTCGGCTTACGGAAGCTCAGCGACTGTCCTGGTGGGGTGCGCCAATGCCCATTGACGCAAGCCACGCCCTGGCTCGCACGCAATGGCTGAAAGAGACAGAGCCTGCACTCTGGTCACGAACGCGGCAGGTGCTTCTGCCGAAGGACTACTGCATACAGGCGCTCACCGGCGTGTCCGTCACGGATCCACTGTCGAACATCGGCATGGTGGGTCAGGACGCCGACTGGGTCGACGAACTGCACGCACTCGTGCCAGGCACCCGTGAGCGACTTCCTCCGCTTGCCGACATGACCTCGATCGCCGGCCGGATGCGCGACAATCTGCCGTTCGCCGGCACGCCGGTCGCCGTCGGAACCATGGATGCATGGGCCGGCCTGTTCGGCTGCGCCGTCACAGCGAATGGCAGTGGTCTGTATCTCAGTGGCACGAGCGAGATACTCGGCATCGTGTCCGAGACGGTGAGGCCGACCCCCGGGGTACTGGTCATGCCACGCATTCACGACATGACCCTGCATGTCGGCCCGACGCAGTCCGGAGGTGCTTCACAGTCGTGGCTGTGTGAACTCTTGAAGATCACCCCGGACGAGATGTCTGCGCTTGCCGGACAACACGGAAGAGAGGCACCTGCCCCACTCTTTCTCCCGCACCTCCAGGGCGAACGAGCACCGCTCTGGGATGCGTCGGCACGCGGCGTCTTCATCGGGCTGGATGCATCCACCGATCGTGCAGCGATGGCGTACGCCATCTACGAAGGCGTCGCCCATTCCGCGCGCTGGCTACTCGACAGTCTGCAGGCTTCTGCCGGGACGACACTCAAAGTCATGAATGGTGGCGGCGGGGGCTTTCGCTCCGACATCTGGAATCAACTGCGCGCCGATGTGCTGGGCGTGCACTTGCAACGCATGGCCGTCACCGATCCGGGCACCCTGGGCGCAGCCGGGCTCGCCGCCGTGGCCACGGGTCACTTCGACTCCACAAGATCGGCCTTCGACGCCCTGGTGCATGTCGATCGCGTCTTTGCACCCGACCTCTCGAGAGCCGATCAACTTGCCGAGCGGCATGCCTTGTATCGCGATACCTATGCCGCGACGCGCGAACTGAGCCACCGCTGGCTTGGCGGTTCGCCTCAATCTGTATAGAGTTCCAGGCGCGTCCGATGGATGCCAGGCGGACGCACGACGAGCCCTGGACACGGAAGAGACACGAGCATGCAAGTACCGCCGCAAGAGACGAACAGCAATCACCGACGGGCTGAACCCGGGCGCATGCCCGGCCTGCCCCGCCTGCGCGCAGCGCTCACGCTGATGACGGCCCTTGCTCTGGCAGCGTTGATGCTGCCTGCACAGGCCGCCGCGGAAAGCGAGGTCGCCGTGATCACACCCTACCTCGCACAACCGGGCACTCAGTTCTACGTCGAGGGTTTTGAAGCGGCCGCCACCGAGCACGACTGGAAAGTCGATGTCATCGACACGCAAGGCGATGTGGCTGCCGTCATCAGTCGAATCGAGGATGCCGTGACACAGCAGGTCGACGCCATCGTCATCAATGTCGATCCGGCGCAGATCGCGGCCGGACTGATAGCGGCGAAGGACGCCGGCATTCCGGTCATCGGGATGGACTCCGGCAACGACCCTCTGCTGGTTGCCAACGTCACCAGTAACGGCTACGCAATGGCCGCAGAGACCACCGCCTACGTTGTCAACCGACTCGATGGCGCCGGTCGCGTGGTCATGTTCGTGTTCGATGCCTTCCCACCGGTGCAGGCCCGTGGCGTGATAGCTGACGCCATCTTCGCCAATACGCCGGATATCGAGATCATCGAGCGGGTCACCCCCGACGTAGCCGATGGCGGCATTGCCGATTCCCGCGCCCAGATGGAGGCGATTCTCGCGGCCAACCCGGATGCTGGCAGCATCGCTGCGGTCTGGGCCGCCTGGGACCAGCCGGCGATCGGCGCCCTGCAGGCTATCGAGGCGGCCGGGCGTGATGACGAAGGCATCGTCATCGTCGGCATGGACGCGAACCCCGAGGCGCGCGAGGCGATTGCCGCCGGAGGAAACTTCGAAGCCTCGATGGCTCAGGATTTCGCCGGCATCGGCAGCGCCGCTGCTGACATCGTTGCCCGGACTCTGGCGGGCGAAAGCGTGCGCGAGAGCGTCGTGTACGTGCCGACACGACTCATCACCAAGAGCAACGTGTCCGAAGCTGACTGACCGGCGCTATGCCTGCGCATCGACGGCTGCTCATCGCAGCCGTCGTCATCGCGGCCCTGGCGGCCCTGTGGCTGGCCCTGCCGGACACCTTCTTCACGCCTGGCAATCTGCTGAACGTCTCCCGCCAGATCAGCATGCTCTGTGTGGTGGCCTGCACCATGACGATCGTCATGGCGATGGGCGATTTCGACTTGAGCGTGGGATCGATGGCAAGTCTCGCAGGCGTCGTTGCCGCCGTCCTGTTCACACAGGATCAATCCATTGCCGTCGCCGTTGCCGCCGCCCTTGCCATCGGCCTGGCGGGCGGCCTGATCAACGGCTTGCTGGTCAGTTACATCGGCATCCTCCCTTTCGTCGCCACACTCGGCACCCTGACGATCTATAGCGGCGCGGCCTTTCTGATCAGCGGCGGCAAGACCGTCTTCGGTCGCGACATACCCGACGCCTTCGGCGGCTTTGCGCGAGGCGGCCTGCCTCTCGACGCGATCGGACTGCAGGGAGTTCGCCTGCCCGCGTTGACCGTGCTTGCGCTTGGCGTGGTGGCTGTCGTCTGGTATCTGCTCGAACGTCGCGTCTTCGGTCGGCACCTGTACGTCATGGGGGGTAACCGGGAGGCCGCGCGCCTGGCGGGCATTCCGGTTCGCCGCCTGCGACTGTATGCGTTCGGCCTGACCGGACTCGGCGCCGCAGCAGCGGGCCTCATGCTGGCCAGCCGCGTTGCTTCTGCCAACCCGACTCAGGGCGCTGGACTCATGCTCGATGCGATCGCCGCGGTGTTCCTCGGCATGACCTTGCACCGAAGTGCCGAGCCGCATGTACTCGGCACTCTCGCAGGCGTGGTGCTGCTCGGCCTGCTGGACAACGGACTGACGCAGCTGAGCGTCGATTCCTATGTTCGGGAAATCCTCGTTGGCATGCTGGTGATCGCAGCGGTCGGTCTAGCCAGCTTCTCGCGTGACCGGAGGCCCGGGAACTGATGATCGAGCCCGACCGTTGCAAGGCGAAGAATCAATAGACCAGAACCGGGAGGTAACCCTGCTCGACACCACGCAAACTCTCTCTGCCTTCACCAAAACCGAAGATGACCAAGAGAGACACGCCATGGCCTTCCGCATTCACGCCCTGCCAGCCCAGCTATTCACCGAATACTTCTCCATGACAACCCACGAGCTTGCTGAACGGCGGGCGTGTCTGATGAGAGTTGACGAGAATCCCGGATTTCCGTGTCGCGTCAGCTTGCAGGATGCCGGGCTGGACGAGACGGTGTTGTTGATCAATCATGAGCACCAGCCTGCCGCAACGCCTTTCCGAGCCAGCCATGCCATTTTCGTCAGGCAGGGTGTCGAACAGGTGCACCCCGAACTCGATGAGGTGCCACTGGTCCTGGCGTCACGTCTGCTATCGATCCGTGCGTTCGACGTAAGAGGGTTTCTCCGTGAAGCTGATGTCGTCGAGGGCAGCGCCCTCGCGCCACGGCTGGCGACTCTGCTCGAAGATCCACGGAACGCGGATGTTCACCTGCATCACGCCAGACAGGGCTGCTTCGCCGCACGGGTGACTCGGGCATGAACCTGTCGTTTGCTGAAGAGGCCGGGATACTCTCGGCCCTGCACTGCCACAGGCAAGGTAGTTGTATTCGCTGTTGCAAGTGGTTCGGATGATCGACCACGTTGACCGCTGGCAAACCATGTAAAACAGTGTATTACATCAACGTAGTGTTACTAATCACCTATGCCAACAAGCAATATCTTGACAGTTCGACTACCTGAAGAAGAAATTGCGCAACTCGATGCGCTGGCAGCGTTACAAAAACGGCCGCGATCGCAGATCGTACAAGACGCGATCAGGGAAGCGCTCAAACTCGACGTACGAGTGCGCGCGCAGAGATTTGCACACATGAAAACCCGACTAGCGCCTGCCATTGCCGAGCAGTCCGAACTATTGGAACGCCTCTCGGTGGCAGATGAACACCGTCGGTTCTGAGGCCAGCCGCTCCATGTCTCAGTATGACGTGCACGGACCACTGACTACCCGTGCACAAGAACATTCAATAGCGTACCGGCAGGGTCCCGCACAAAGAAGCGCCGCGCCCCCCAAGGCTCCGTTACCGGCCCATACTCGATCGGCAGTGCCCTTGAACGCACCCGATCGAGCGCCTCATCGAGATCATCGACCTCGATCGAAAGGTCCGGCACTGCCGTCCCGGAACCGCCTTCCGAGGCCACGCTGAGTTGCGCCTTTGCTTCACCTTCGGCACCCAGAGTCTTGATCCAATCGAGATCCATCAACAGATCCAGATCGAAGACATCGCGATAGAAACCGGCGAGCGAATCAGTATCCCGGGTTGCAATGTTCGCGACAATTCTTCTGACCTTCATGGCTGCTCCTGCCGAATACGAACCAGATCACTCGCGCCGTAACATTATCACTCGCGCCGCAACAATAACGCAGGCCGTGCCTCCAGCGATCGCGCCAACCAGAACACGCCTGCCGAGAGACAGGCGCCGACCACCAGGGCACCGGCCAGCGGGCCAACGTAGCGCACATCGTCAGCCGGGAGCTTGAGCCAGGTGCCGAGGAGGCCTGCGGCAATCAGGCCACCAAAGACACTCGCGAAGAGAATCAACAGCAAGCCGACCAGCGCATATTCGTGAACGACACTCCATAACACCACGCGCCGACGCGCCCCGAGTGCATTGAGCACCGATGCCTCGAACACCTGACGATCGCGAGCGACGGCGACGACACTCGCCATGACCAGAATGCTGGCCAGCAAGCTCGTTGCTGCAATGGCAGTCACCGCGGCCGCCGCACTGCCAAGGATCGAGCGGACACTGGCGAGCACCTTTTCGGTTCGTATCACGACCACCCCGGGAAAATTCCGGGCGATGCCTGCGCTCGCCGACAGATCCTGCCCGGGATCGAGGAACACGCTGCCGACATGACGAGTGATGAACGGCTCGAGCACGCCGTCGCTGAAGATGGCTTCCAGCCAGAAGCTGGTCTCGAACCGGGCTTGCGAATGAATGGCAGCCAAGGTTGCCTCGACCCGCTCGCCCAGTATGTCGAAGCCGAGAACGTCGCCCACCTCGAGTCCGAGCTCGGCCGCTTCCCGGTCTTCATAGGACACTGATGCAGGGGATACTGACGCAGAGGATACCGATGCAGCGCCGTCCGCACGCGGCTCCCACCAGGCGCCAGCCGCCAGCTCCACGTTATCTACACCCTGAACCCGGTAGCTGAGCTTCTGTTCGTCGTTGGCTTCCAGCGCACGCTCGACGTCGTCATCCTCGGCAAGCGCCAGGCCATTGACCGTCGTCAGGCGCCCCAGCACCAGTGGCGCGAGCGTAAGTTCCCTGTAGCCCGCCAGCGATTCGACGTACTGACGAAAGTCGCCGACACGCTCATCCGCCACGTCGTAGAGCACCAGAGCGGGCGCGCGCTCGGGTATCGACCCGTTGAGTGCCTGCAGGGTAGCGGCGATCACCAGCGACGCACCGACCACGAGCGTTGCGGCAACGCCAAGCGACAGCACCAGCGGACGAAGGGCGGAATCGGGTCGATGCAAGGATGCGATCGCCAGACGCAGTGCGAAGCGCCCTTCGAGCCAACGCGTGTGGCCAAAACGCAAGGCAAGACGTCCGAGCAAGCTGACGAGGGCATCGAGCAGCACGAGCAGGAGCGCCACGATGGCGACGAAACCGAGGGCAACGAGCGGCTCGGGAACCAGGATCAGGAGCAAGGCGAGTGTCGCGAGCAGACAGAGACCGGCCGCGATCGTCCAGCCACGCGGCGTCTGTGCAACAGGCTCGCCGCCGCGAATCAGTCTGGCCGGGCGAGAAGCCAGCGCTCGCCCGAGGGGCGGTAGCGAGAACACCAGCGCAACGCCTATGCCGAAGATTGCCGCCACGCCAGCCGATAATGCAAGGCCGGACGCAAAGCGATCGATCGCGAAGCGTTCGGCAAGCGATCCTGCAATGAGCCACGCAACCAGCGAACCCATGGCCGCGCCGACGCCACTCGCAACGGCTGCCATGACGACCACCTGGCCCACATAGGTGAAGGCGAGCTGTCGTTGCCGTGCACCCAGCGACTGCAGCGTGGCGAGCGTCCGTCGTTTCGTCCTGAGCCAGGCGGCGATGCTGTTGGCGATGCCCAGCCCACCGATCAGTAGCGTGCAGAAACCGATCAGCAGCAGGACCGACGCAACCTGGTCGAGTCGCCGGCCGATGAACTCGCCTCGCTCGAGGACCGTTCGCACATCCCAGATTGCCTCGGGGAATGCACGCAAGAGCTCATCCCGCCAGACAGCAGGATCGGTATCCGCGTCCAGACGAACCCGATATTCGTGATCGACGACACTGCCGACGCCTGCCAGACCGCTTTCGTCCAGCGCGCGAGGGTCGACCAGCAGCGGCGGACCCCGTACATCGGCGCTCAGGCTGCGGTCCGGCTGCTCGACGACCATCGCGCGCAACTCGAGCGTCAGCGCGCCGACCGTGATCGCGTCCCCCACCGAGAGATCGATCTGATCGGCCAGCACGGGGTCGAAGACCGCGCCCCAGACACCCGCTTCATTCTGCTCGACGGCGCGCTGCAGCGGCAGCTCGGGTTCGAGCCGGACTTCTCCGTAAAGGGGGTAGGCGGCATCGACGGTCTGCAGTTCGACCACCGTGAAATCGCCCGATGCACTCCCGAGCATGGTGCGCAGCTCGATCAGGTGGGACAGCGTCCCGCGTTCCCCGATCCAGGCAAGTTCATCCGCCTCGAGTGGCGTCTGCGCATCGATTTCGATATCGCCGCCGAATCGCGCCTGAGCATCCGCAGCCAAGCCTCCCTGGACCAGCCGCAGCAGGCCAGCGCACACCGCGACCAGGAACACGCCCAGGAACAGGCTGGCCGCGAAAATCCAGAGCGCGCGCAGAGCCGCGCTGCCGCGCAGGTCCCTGAACAGGAACCCGATCACGGCGAAACAGCTTCCTGCAAGCGCCCCTCGTGCAACTGCAAGGTACGATCGCAGCGTTCCGCGAGCACCTTGTCGTGCGTGACGAGCAAGAGGGTTGCACCCGTATCACGTTCGATATCGAACAGCATCTCGACGATCGGTGCGCCCGTTCGCTCATCCAGATTGCCGGTGGGTTCGTCAGCGACGATCAACCCGGGTTCGTGTACCAGAGCACGTGCGATAGCGACGCGCTGTTGCTCGCCGCCGGAAAGCTGCGCGGGATAGTGATCACGCCGTTCGGCAAGCCCGACACGCTCGAGCATCTGCTCGGCCCGGGCACGGCTGCCACGAACGCCTGCGATATCGAGCGGCAAGGCCACGTTTTCACGGGCAGTCAGCGACGGAATGAGATGAAACGACTGAAACACGATGCCGATGCTGTCGCGACGAAGATCTGCGCGTTGATCGGCATCCATCTCGTGGAGCTCACGCCCGGCGATGCTGATACGCCCCGAATCGGCCTGCTCGAGGCCCGTCAGGATTAGAAGAAGACTCGTCTTGCCCGATCCCGACGGGCCCACGATCGCGACGCGTTCAGTGCCCGACACGGCGAGCGAGAGGCGATCGAGCACAGGGATATCGACTCCCCCCATGGCATAGCTCAGCGACACGTCTTCGACAGCAATCATGAACTTCAACGACTCCGGGCGTTGACGACGCTGCGCTCCGCTTCCGTCAGCGCCACGCGTTCGCGTAGATAGACCGGGACAGCCGCCTCGGCCGGCAGGAACTCCCGTCGAGCAATCCGCGGCGCTGCGAGCGTCAGCAGATCGCGCGCCTGCGGCAGGCGACCCGGCCGAAGTCGACTGGACAGGCTGGCGCCGAGAGACTTCGCGAGCACGGCTTCATAGCGCTCAGCGCCCGATCCGACGAGGCTCCATTCGCCCGTGGAAGGCATGACAGCATCAACGATGCCACCGTCGATACGGACATCGGTGCCAGACTCGATGTCAACCTCGGCACTAACCTCGACGCCGATATCGATCGCGTCCGGACGACATACCCGCTCCTCGGTGCAAGCCACCACCATTCTGCCTGCCGCTGAAACGCACTCTTTACGTTCCTCATCCCCGATCGGACCGGGCATCACCTGATAGGCCCCCCAATAGACCTCGTCGAGACGCGCATCGAGCGCGACACCGACCAACCTGTCGCCGAACTCGCGATAACAACCTTGCGCGATGCCGGCAAGTGACGACACACCGATCACACCGATGTCCAGCCCGAGCGCGATGCCCTGCGTGACAGATGCCGCCACACGCAAGCCCGTGAAGCTACCCGGCCCCTGACCGAAGACGATACCGTCGAGATCACCGCGCGCCAGACCGCTCTTCGTCAGCAGCGCGTCGATCATCGGCAGAAGCAGTTGCGCATGTTGACGCGGGGCGATGCGATGGTCGGATAACACCTCGTCACCGATTGCCAGGGCGACCGAGCAAGCATCCGTCGCCGTGTCTATCGCGACGACATTCAATCGAGCGATTCCACTGGCGATTCCACTGCCAATACCACCGGCTCCGCCGCGAAGAACTGTTCAACCTCGGCGACGTCACGCGTGATCGGCATCGGCGGCAAACTGTTGATGAACACTTCACCGTAGCCGCGGCTGCGTACCCGCGGATCACCAATGACGAGCACGCCGCGATCGGTCACATCGCGAATCAAGCGCCCGACACCCTGCTTCAACGTGATTGCCGCCTGCGGAATCTGATACTCGTAGAACGGATTGCCGCCGGTGCGCTTCATCTGATCGATGCGCGCACTCATGACCGGATCGCCGGGCGAGCCGAACGGAAGCTTGTCGATGATGACGCAGGACAGCGCATCACCACGGACGTCAACGCCTTCCCAGAAGCTTGCCGTACCGAGCAGCACGGCATTGCCGTAGCTACGAAACGCTTCGATCAGCTCACCCCGTGGCATCTGACCCTGAACCAGTAGCGGATAGGGCAAGCGATCACGAAGCAGTCGCTCAGCCTGATGCAATGCCCGGTAGCTGGTGAACAACAGGAATGCCCTGCCGGCACTTGCGGTGATGACCGGCAATATCGTCTGGATCAGTTGTTCCGTGTAGTTGCCGGCCTGCGGCTCGGGAAGATCTTTCGGTAGATAGAGCAAGGCATTGCGTCGGTAATCGAACGGGCTGTCGACTTGCAGTTCATCACCGTCATGAAGACCGAGCTGGCGGCGAAAATGACTGAAGTCGCCGCCAACGGCAAGCGTCGCCGAGGTGAAGATCCAGCTCGCCGCCATGCTCTCCATGGCCCTGCCGAACGGGCCGGCAACGGTCAGCGGTGTCATGTTGAGCATGAACCCTGTCTGGTAGGTCTCGAACCAGTAGACGTAGTCGTCATGGGACGCGGCGCCGAAGTCTTCACGGTCGCCGCCGCTACCACTGGTCACCACACTGGTCTCATCCTCGACAAACCGCCGCAACGTTGACTGCTGAATCAATGCACGCTTGTGACAGCCCTCGATACCCTTGCCTCGCGATGCATTGTCGGCCAGCGCAGCGACGAGTGCATCGATGGTATCGCCCAGTCGTTCGAGTTCTCGCTGCAGGACATCACTCTCTCGAACCGTCAGCCAGGCATCGCGCATCGGTTCTACCGGGAACGCGAGTCGGAAGTGCCTGACGCTTGTCTCGAGCATCTGCGCGATATCACGCAGGTCCTTCGCATCCGGCGCTTCGATGAGCTGTTCGGTCACACTGTCGCGCGAAAGATCGAGTAGCTGTCGGCTGGAGAGCTTGCGACCGAAGAACTGCGCCGCGATATCCGGCAGCTGATGCGCCTCGTCGATGACGAAGCCATTGGCACTCGGCAGGATTTCACCGAAGCCTTCTTCTTTCAATGCAAGATCGGCACAGAGAAGATGGTGGTTGACGACGACGATGTCCGCTTCTTGCGCGCGTTTGCGAGCGCTGTGGACAAAGCAGTCGTCGAGCTCGTCGAATTCGTGTTGCGCACAGAACTCTTCACTTGACGTGATGAAGCTCCAGACGGGTGAATCTTCGGGAACGGCGGCCACTTCCGAAATGTCACCGTGCTTCGTTCGACCGGCCCATTCATTGATGATGGCCAGATGCTTGCGACTGGCGGCATCGTTCAACACCGGGTGCCCCATTGCGCGGCCGAGTCGATGCTTGCACAGATAGTTCGAACGGCCCTTGAGCAGACTGGTCGATATCGCCCCGCCAAGCGCTTTTCTGACGAGCGGGAGATCGATACGAAACAACTGGTCCTGCAAATGCCGCGTTCCGGTCGAAATGATGACGCGTTGTCCTGACAAGAGGGCGGGCACGAGGTAGGCAAAGGTCTTGCCGGTGCCGGTACCCGCCTCGCCAACCAGAACACGCCCGCCAGCCAGTGCACGGGCGACGGCCACGGCAAGGTGGCTTTGCTCTTCCCGTGGCGCGAAGCCCGGCAACAGTGAAGCAAAAGGTCCCTCGACACCGAGCGACGATTCGACCTCGTCGATCAGATCATCGAGCCGATCCTCGATATCGTCCACGGAGGTGCATTCCGGCCCGTCATCGAACGGGATCGAGTCCTCGTCACCGTCGGGTTCAGCCTCGTCAGAACCGACCCCGGCCGGCTCTGTAGCGTCCTTGTCTTTCGTCACCGGTGCCTCCGTGCTCCGGTCGATGCCGCACCCTGGCGGCAGAACTTCGCGTGTCTGCTGGTCGCGCCGCGACTACCTGTTCTGATATTCCTGAACCTTCTTGTGCGCACTCCTCACGCCGAGCAGATCACCCCGCATGTCGCGCGCGTGCTCGATGATGAGCCAGTTACGGTACAGGAGCGATGCGTTGTCACCCGCGAACATGTTCGACTTCATGGCCATGTTCTCAGCCTGGGCTGGTTGCTGGTTGTCCAGCTGGATTTCGGCTGCGCGGCTCCATAGCAGGCCGTTGCGCGGATCGATCTCGAGGGCTTCGTAGAGATTCTCCAGCGCGCCGGCATCGTTATTCGCCTGTCTTGCACGCTCGGCAGACGACCAGAGCGCGGCAACGCGCTGATTTCCGGTTTCACCGCGAACCGACCCGTCAGCCAGAGATGCCGTGGGCGCGACGGCAGGCGCAGGCTGATCACCGGTCTGCGTGCTCGCACAGCTAGCAAGGGCAAGCAGGCTGGCGGTCACCGCCAGGGCGCGGACTATCTTGAAATCAATCATGGGTGAAATCAGTCATGGGCGGTCCTCAGGGTTTGCGGCATTCTGCCTAGCGTCGTGCCGTTCGGCAACCGTACCGGCGTCACGGATTCGGCGAATCGCGATGCGCCGATTGCGCTCGCGGCCGACTGCCGTCGCATTACTTGCAATGGGTCTGCTTTCGCCAAAGCCGAACGGCTTCAGGCGCTCAGGCTGCACGCCGTTGGCAACGAGGAAGCGAGCCACCGACATGACGCGCCGCTTCGACAATTCGAGATTGCCAGCGGCGTTTCCGCGGTTGTCGGTGTGACCATCGAGCCTGATGACGATCTCCGGATAGCTCTTCAGTTCGACCACCAGCGACATCAACGCCTGGCGACTGTCGGCGCCAAGCCTATGATCGCCCGGCGAAAAACTGACATTCTCGAGAACACGATCAAAAAGATCGCAACCACTGGCATCTACAACAGGATTCGGGCCACTTTCCGGGCAATCGTCGAGGGTATCGATGACACCATCTTCATCGCGATCGGCCACTGCCGCCGCGACGCGCGCCGCGGCATCACCTTCCAGGGAACCGTCTTCGCTCGTCCCCGATGCTGGAGACGTTGCTGTTACGCCAGTCGTGCCCGGTGATCGAGACTCACCGGACTCACCGGCAAGGGCACAGCCGCCGAGCACGACGACAATGCAGACACTCGCGGCAACCGTCGACCGCCGTCTCCCGACAGCGAGTCGACCGGCATCGAGACTGCCGCTGTACGACTCGCTGCGGGGCTTACCCTTGCTTGACATAGCCATCATGGTGGAGAGGCTACCAGAGGCCGGCACAAGGACAATGTGCGAACATTCCCATCCCGTCCATCGTTGCCATAGTCTGAAGACCGATGAGCAGAGAATTTCGCGGTCGCAGGGACGTCCCCGGCGCGAACGCCAGCGCAAGAGAGCATCTCGAGCAGATCCTCCCCCGACTCGACGCGGTGCTGGGCACCACCACTGCCCGCGAACGCCTTGTCTTCGACCTCCGGTTGAAACATCGGTTCCAGGATCTTCATGACGGGCTCGAGCCGGTCTACGGAGTTCGTGACGATTTCCACGAATTCCTCACGCGCCTTGTCTTGTCCATGGCCGAAGCCTGGGTGGAACGCTCGCCGGAACTCAAGGCGCTCGACCTTGAACGGGATCTGATACCCGACTGGTTTCAGCGAGAATCAATGCTCGGGTATGTGTTCTATGTCGAGAATTTTGCTGACACCCTGAACGGTGTCCACGAACACCTCGACTATCTTGCCGAAACCGGCACGAGCTACGTGCACTTGATGAAGGTGCTGCAGGCGCGAACCGGCGAGAACGACGGCGGCTACGCGATCGTCGACTACAAGCGCGTGGAACCCGCTCTCGGCACCAATCGGGATCTCGCGGAGCTGTGTCGAGCACTCCGCCAGCGAGGCATGTCGGTCTGCATCGACCTGGTTCTGAATCACTGCGCCCGCGAGCATGCCTGGGCTGTCGCTGCGCGCGAGGGTAACGCACATTATCGCGACTACTTCCACCACTTCCCGGACCGCACACTCCCCGATCAGTACGAGCAGACCTTGCCGGAAGTGTTCCCGGATTTCGCACCGGGAAACTTCACCTGGGAGACGCAGAGCGAACGCTGGATATGGACCACCTTCAATGACTACCAATGGGACCTGAACTGGTCGAACCCCGAGGTGTTTCTCGAGATCGTCGACATCATGCAGACTCTGGCGAACCTCGGCGTCGAGGTGCTGCGACTCGATGCGGTTGCCTTCCTCTGGAAACGGCTCGGCACCAATTCGCAGAATCAGGAGGAAGTCTTCGATCTCCTGCAGGCACTCAGAGCCTGCTCGCGCATCGCGACCCCGGCCGTTGCCCACAAGGCCGAGGCCATCGTCTCGCCCGACGACCTGATCCGCTATCTCGGCACCGGCAAGCGGTTCGGGCGCGTCGCGAACATCGCTTACCACAACGCCCTCATGGTCCACTACTGGAGCTCGCTTGCCAGTCGCGACACGCGCTTGATGACGCACGCCCTCGGTGAGTTTCCGCGAACGCCGGGGACGATCGCCTGGGCGACCTATCTTCGTTGTCACGACGATATCGGCTGGGCCATTGCCGACGATGATGCCGAGGCGGTCGGCATCGACGGGTTTGCGCACCGCGCCTTCCTGTCCGATTACTACACCGGCGTCTTTCCGGGCAGCCACGCACGCGGCAGCGTGTTCCAGCACAACCCACAGACGGGAGATCGGCGCGTCAACGGAAGCCTCGCGAGCCTGGCGGGCCTGGAGTTTGCTGTCGAGCAACAGGACGAGCAACTGATCACACTCGCGATCGAGAGGATTCTGCTCGGACATGCCTTGATCGCCGGGCATGGCGGCCTGCCACTGATCTACATGGGCGACGAGATCGGGCTCCTGTCGGACGCAGACTACGCTCGTGACCCGGCCCACGCGGACGACAGCCGATGGGTCCATCGCTCCCGCATGGACTGGGCCCGTGCGGAGCGTCGACACCAGGCGGGCACCATCGAGGCACGGATCTACAACGGGATTGCGCACATCGTCCGCACGCGCTCCGCACTTCCTCATCTGCACGCGAGCATCGACACAGACATCATCGATACGGGTCATGCAAGGATCTTCACGTGCGAGAGGCAACACCCGCTCGGTCCATTCCTCGGCTTGTACAACATGACCGAGGAAAGACAATATCTGCCCCTTGCAGAACTGCACCGCGCGGGCATCACACACGCCATCGATCGACTTGCCGACGAACCACCCGTCGTCAGTGGCGGCTTCGTCGTGATGGCACCCTATGCACGCCAGTGGCTGATCGAGAACCCCGCGCGTTCATGAGCAGTACACGCGGGCGCTCATTCCCATTCGATGGTTGCCGGTGGCTTGCTGGAGATATCGTAGACCACGCGCGAAACTTCCGGAATGGAGTTGCAGATGCGCGTCGAGACTTCATCGAGAAACGCGTGTGGCAGGTGCGCGGCTCGTGCCGTCATGAAGTCGATCGTCTCGACGGCACGTAACGCGATGACATGGTCGTAGCGACGACCGTCACCGGTCACGCCCACCGACTTGACTGGCAGGAACACGGCAAAGGCCTGCGACACCGTGTCGTACAGTTCGTGTCGGCGGAGCGCTTCGATGAAGATGGCATCGGCCTTTCTGAGGGTGTCGGCAAAGGGCTTGCTCACTTCACCGAGAATCCGTACGCCAAGCCCGGGGCCTGGAAAGGGATGCCGCATGACCATGGCGGGCGGCAAGCCAAGGTCGACACCGATACGCCTCACCTCGTCCTTGAACAACTCCCTGAGCGGCTCGACAAGCTTGAGCTTCATTCGCTCTGGCAGACCACCGACATTGTGGTGTGACTTTATCAGGTGCGCGCCACCGCCACTGCTCGCACCCGCAGATTCGATGACATCGGGATAGATGGTGCCCTGCGCAAGCCAGCGGGCGTTGACCAGTTTTTCCGCCTCTTCCTCGAAGATCTCGATGAACAGACCACCGATGACCTTGCGCTTGGCCTCCGGATCGTCGATGCCCTCGAGAGCGGCCAGAAAACGCGCCTCCGCATCGACCCGCGACACGCGTACGCCCATGTTGTCTGCGAAGGTCTGCATGACCTGATCGCCTTCATCGAGCCTGAGGAGACCATTGTCGACGAACACGCAGGTGAGCTTGTCGCCGATGGCCCGATGCAGGAGTGCCGCGACAACCGAAGAATCGACACCACCGGACAGCGCCAGCAAGACTTCGTCGTCACCGACATCGGCACGAATGCGGACGACGGCGTCTTCGATGATGTTGTCGGCGGTCCACAGGCCGGAACAACCGCAGACGTCGCGGACGAAGCGCTCCAGCATGATCGCACCTTGCCGGGTGTGGGTGACTTCGGGATGAAACTGGATGCCGAAACGCGTGCCGGTGTCATCGACCATGGCAGCGAAGGGCGCATTGTCGCTGGTAGCGACCGCTCGATAACCCTCCGGCAGAGAGTCGACCCGATCACCGTGACTCATCCACACATCGAGTTCACGCTCGTCACCGGTCTGCCGATCGGCAAGCCTGTCGGAGAGGCTGTCGGAGAGGCCGTCGAACAGCGGTGACGAGCCGATGATACGCATCGACGCGTGACCGAACTCGCCGCGGTCACTGGCACGCTGAACCTCGCCTCCAAGTTGCTCGACCATCGCCTGCATGCCATAGCAGATACCCAGAAGAGGCCGGCTCGAAGCCAGCAGATCGCTCGGAATTCGCGGCGACGTGGCATCAACGACGGATTCGGGGCCGCCGGACAGAATCACACCATCCGGATCGAACTCACGAACCTCTGCGTCGGACACGCTCCACGGCCTGATCTCGCAATACACACCGCACTCGCGAACGCGCCGCGCAATCAGCTGCGTCGTCTGCCCGCCAAAGTCGAGTATCAGAATTCGCTCGGCGTGAATGTCTTTCATCAGCTGATTCGGTAGTTGGGTGCTTCCTTGATCATCTGCACATCGTGTACGTGACTTTCACGCATGCCAGCGCCGGTCACGCGCACGAACTGCGCGTCCCGGCGCATCGTCTCGATATCGGGAGCACCGCAATAACCCATGCTCGAGCGTACGCCTCCGATCATCTGGTGAACGATGCCACTGACCGGTCCCTTGTACGGTACTCGACCTTCGATGCCTTCGGGGACAAGCTTGTCTTCCACATCCTCGTCGTCCTGAAAATACCGATCGGACGAGCCAGCCCGCATGGCGCCCACTGAACCCATGCCGCGGTATGACTTGTAGGACCGACCCTGATACAGCTCGACCTCGCCGGGCGCCTCTTCGGTACCGGCAAACATGCTCCCGACCATCACGGTACTCGCACCTGCCGCGATAGCCTTGGCCATGTCGCCGGAGAAGCGAATGCCGCCATCGGCAATCAGGGGAACGTCCGTCTCGGCCAAGGCTTCACTGACATTGCTGATGGCCGTGATCTGCGGCACGCCAACGCCCGCCACGATCCGCGTGGTGCAGATCGACCCCGGGCCGATGCCGACCTTGACGCCATCAGCACCCGCCGCCACGAGGTCACGCGCCGCATCGGCCGTGGCGATGTTGCCACCGATCACCTGAAGATCGGGATAGCGTGCCTTTATCCACTCGACTCGATCGATGACACCCTGCGAATGTCCGTGCGCCGTGTCGACAATGAGAACATCGACGCCTGCGCGTACCAGCTCGTCCACGCGCTCCTCGGTATCGCCACCGGTACCGACCGCGGCGCCTGCCAGCAGCCTGCCTTCCGCATCCTTGCAGGCTTGCGGGAAATCCTGAGCCTTGCGAATGTCCTTGACGGTGATCATGCCGCGCAGCTCGAAGGCATCGTTCACGACCAGCACCTTCTCGATGCGGTGCTTGTGCAATTCGGCGATGGCCGTTTCGCGAGGCGTGTGCTCCGGCACCGTCACCAGCCGCTCGCGCGGGGTCATGATGGCGGACACCGGCAGGTCGAGATCGGTCTCGAAGCGAAGATCACGCTGCGTGACGATTCCAGCGAGCGTTGATCCCTCGATGACTGGCAATCCGGAAATGCCATGGCTCTGGATCATCGCCATGACTTCGCCGATCGTCGTGGTCGGCGTGATCGTGATCGGTTCCTTGACGATACCGCTCTCGTATTTCTTGACGCGTGTGACCTCGTGCGCCTGTCGCTCGACGGAAAGGTTCTTGTGGATGATGCCAATGCCACCCTCCTGCGCAAGCGCGATGGCGAGCGGGGACTCGGTAACCGTGTCCATCGCTGCCGACAGGAGCGGAATGTTCAGGCGCAGCGTGCGCGTCAGCCGCGTCGTGAGGTTGACGTCACGCGGCAGAACGCGGGAGTGACGAGGCGTCAGCAGAACATCGTCGAAGGTGAGTGCTTCCTGGAAAACCTGCATAGGTCGTCTGGATCGCCTGTGGCTCAGGATGCCGGCGGAGTATACGGGGTAAGGACCGGTCGCGTGTATCCTCGACGGATGACCAACCGTCGACGAATCTATACCGTCAGTCGCCTCAATCAGGCGGTTCAACGTCATCTCGAGACCGGCTTCGGGACCTTGTGGCTCGAAGGGGAACTCTCCAATCTGAGTCGGCCGGCAAGCGGACATCTGTACTTCTCCCTGAAGGACAGCGGCGCGCAGATCCGTTGCGCGATGTTTCGTGCCCGCAACCGGAATGTCGAATTCGATCCGGCGATAGGCGATGCCGTGCTGGTGCGCGGCAAACTCGGCCTGTATGCCGCCCGCGGCGACTTCCAGCTGATCGTCGAACACATGGAGCCGGCGGGAGCGGGTCGATTGCAGGCGGCCTTCGAGAAACTCAAGGCCGATCTCGATGCACGCGGCTGGTTTGCCCAGGGCCTGAAGCAGCCCTTGCCACCCACGCCTGCCACCATCGGCATCGTGACATCACCCACCAGTGCCGCGGTACGTGACGTCCTCCAGGTGCTGGCGAGGCGAGCGCCCGCCACGCCCATCATCCTTTATCCCACACTGACGCAAGGCGCTGCTGCAGAGGCCGGAATCATCGCCGCGCTGGCGACCGCCTCCCGCCGCGCAGAAGTCGATGTCCTCCTGCTCGTTCGTGGCGGAGGCTCGCTGGAAGATCTGCAGCCCTTCAATACACTCGGCGTTGCCAGCGCGATCCATGAATGCTCCCTCCCCGTCATCAGTGGCGTCGGTCACGAGGTTGACGTGACCATTGCCGATCTGGTGGCCGACCTCCGTGCGCCAACCCCGTCCGCCGCGGCCGAACTCGCCGTCCCTGATGGCACCGCACTGGCCGAAAGGACAGGACAGGCCTCGCGAGCACTGTCGCCGGCGTTCGCGCTCTGTGTGAAACGGTATCGCGAGCGCCTGTCCTCGCTCGAAGCGCGCCTGTCCGCGCGACACCCCGAGCGCCAGCTTCGTGAACGCATGCAGCGCATCGACGAACTCTCGCTGCGCTTGCATCGCGCCAGCGCCCTCGGCAGCGAGCGCCGTCGGGCAAGCCTTGCCACCCTGTCGAGCCGGCTCCAGAGCCGCCACCCCGGCCGCGACCTGGCGACCCTCAATGCGCGTCTCGACGGCTTGCGCCTGCGACTCGAGGGTACTGCCAAGGCCCGCAATGAGCGCCTCGCAGCGCGTCTCGACGAGCTGGCAAGGGCATTGGGCGCCGTCAGCCCGCTCGCCGTCCTCGATCGCGGCTACGCGGTTGTCCGGCAAGGAGAGCACGTCATCAGCGATACGACAACACTGCAAGTCGGAGAAATAATCGACATTCGGGTCGCCAAGGGCGCGCTCGAGGCACGAATCGAGCAGATAGCGCAACAAACGGCGGAAGCCGCCTCGCGCGCGTCCGACACCTGACGCGCCGGAATGTGATGCGCTCAACCCCGCAAAGCAGTGAAAAATGTCAACGGATCATTGCATGGTTTGATCGATTCTGATACAACGGCGCGCTGCCAAATCCCGAAGCACCGGAGATTCGATGCACCGAAAACCCGCATGCCAGCTCGCGACGGAACCTGCGGACGCGAGCCTGCAGGCCAGTGACGGTTCTGCAGCCGCTGAAGGGAGCGCTTCGAGCGAGTTTTCCGCCGAGCGGCTCGTGGTTCGAGCTGCAGCAAAGAAAACGGCGTCGAAGACGGTCGTGAAGAAGGCATCTGGCAGCAAGACAGGAAGCAAGAAGAAGGCATCTGCCAGTCAGTCGTCAGGCGAAAGGAGCGGCACCCGGTCAACCGCGAAGAAGAGCACGGCGAAGAAGAGTCCGGCGAGGAAGAGCACGTCAGGGTCGCTCAGCGCGAAGAAGAAAGCAGGCGCCAGGACGGCGGCAACGAATAACGAGAAGACAGCCGACAAGCCGTCTCCGTCGAAGCGCTCGGCGACGACGAAATCGGCCGGGAAGTCATCGAAGAAAGCGGCTGCGGCGTCATCGACAGCCAGTCGTTCCAAATCAGCGCCCGACAACAGCAAGACGTCGGCAAACAAGAGTTCTAAGGCGACAACCCGGTCTGCCGACAACTCAACGGTCGAGGTGAAAGGCGAAAGTGTTGTGAGCAGCAGCCCATCGGTAAGCAAGAAAACAGCAGGCAAGACATCGGCAAAGAAGAAGCCGGCGAGCAAGAGTGCCTCCTCCACCAGGAAGAAGGCGAGCGCAAAGGCGTCTGCCAAAAAGGTCGCTGCCAAGTCGGCACCTGAAAAGATCAGCCGTGTCAGCAGGATAGAGCCGATCGATGACGATGCGGACGCGAACGCGGAACTACCTGATTCGAATTCGACGGTCATCCCATACGAACGCGATCGTTCCAGTCACTACATGGACGCTGATCAGCTCAAGCACTTTCAGCAGAAGCTGGCCGACTGGAAGCAGCAACTGATGGAGGAGGTTGACCGGACCGTCGGCCACATGAAGGACGATGCAACCAACTTTCCGGACCCCAATGATCGAGCGACGCAGGAGGAGGAGTTCAGCCTCGAACTGCGTACCCGGGACCGCGAGCGCAAGCTGATCAAGAAGATCAACGAAGCGCAGAAGCGTATCGATGATGACGAGTACGGCTACTGTGAAACCTGCGGCATCGAGATAGGTGTACAAAGGCTGGAAGCCCGCCCGACGGCCGAATTGTGTATCGACTGCAAGACGCTGGAGGAAATCCGCGAGCGCCAGATCGCCTGAGCGGACGGTTCGCGCCGTCGCCGACAGGCCCGCTGCATGTCGGCTCGCTTATCGCCGCAGTCGCCAGCCGCTGTGAGGCGCTGTCAACCGGCGCGGCCTGGCATCTGCGCATGGACGATATCGATCCGCCACGCGAACAAGCAGGCGCGCGTGACGCTATCCCGCTAAGTCTCGCTCGCTTCGGCCTTCACTGGAGCGGGCCGATCCGGTACCAGAGTGCGCGTCTCGCACACTATCGAGAGGCACTTGCAGACCTCGCCTCAAAGGGCTTGCTCTACCGGTGTCGCTGCACCCGCGCCATGCTTGACGGTGCGTCTTGCTACCCGGGAAGCTGCCGGCACCGGGTAGCTCGTCCCGGTTGCGATACCACGCTCAGCCACTCGCCCTGGCCAAGCGTTGCCGATGCCCTCCGCCTTCGACTCGACGGCAGCATCCACATCGACGATGCGGTGCAGGGGCGACAGCACACCGTGCTCGAACAGAACCCCGGCGATATCGTGGTCAGGCGTCGCGATGGTCTTGTCGCGTACGCCCTGGCCACGGCCGTCGACGACGCCGATGTCGAGACCGTGGTCCGTGGAGCGGACCTGCTCGAAGCGACCACCGCACAATGCGCCATACTCAGGGCGCTGGACTTGTCAGCGCCTCGCTGGGCGCATGTACCCGTGGCTCTCGATGGCAACGGCGACAAGCTCGGCAAGAGCACGTCGGCACGCGCCATCGACACCATGGAACCACTCTCGACCCTGCAGGCCGTGTGGAGTTTTCTTGGACAGGCCAGGTTTGCAGCAGACACCCTGGACGCATTCTGGCGTGAAGCGCCACGTCGCTGGTCTATGCAAGAAGTCCCTGCCGTGCGCTCGCGGCTCGCGCCGTCTGGTCTCGCATGAACAAGCCCACAGCGACACCCTCGTCAGCATTGGTGTTCCTTCTCGGCGTGTTTCTGTTCGCATCGCCATTCGTCAGCTGGTGGTCCTCTCTGAGCCTGCCCTGGTATGCGATCTTCCTGCCGTGGGCGCTGTTGATCACGCTGTGCGCCGCAAGCTCCCGGCGTGAGCCGTGAGCATTCCGATCGGATGGTTGTTCGGCATCGCTCTCGTCTATCTGGGACTCCTGTTCCTCATCGCCTGGAGCGCGGATCGTAACCTGCTCTCCCCTGCACTGGTCCGCCACCCGCTGGTCTACAGCCTCTCGTTGGGCGTGTATGCCACTTCGTGGACCTACTACGGCAGTGTCGGCCTTGCAGATCGAAGCGGCTTCGTCTTCCTGACAATCTATCTCGGTGTGACGGGTGCCTTTCTGCTCGGCCCCTGGCTGTTACGCCCTATCCAGCGACTGTGCACCGAACAGCAGCTGAGTTCGGTCGCCGATCTGCTTGCCTTTCGCTACGGCGGTCGCGCCACAGGATTCGTGGTCACTCTGTTCATGCTGGTCGGCATCCTGCCGTACGTCTCCTTGCAGATTCGTGCCGTTACCGAGTCCGTACAGATTCTCAGCCGCGAAGCGCCGCCGGGACTGCTTGCCTTCGCTTTCTGCCTGATGGTCACGGTGTTCGCCATTCTGTTCGGCGCACGCCACCTCGCCCCGCGCGAGCAACATTCCGGTCTCGTCGTCGCCATCGCCTTCGAATCGGCCATCAAGTTGCTGGCGCTGCTGATTGCCGGCGTGTTCGTGTTCTTCGGCGTGTTCGAATCACCCGCCGCCTTCGCTGAATACGCCCGCTCCTCGCCGGACATGGTCGCTGAACTGTATGCGCCACTGCGCACACCCTTGTGGCCTACCTTGCTGCTGCTGGCATTCTGTGCCGCGTTTCTCCTGCCCAGGCAGTACCACATGACCTTCGTCGAGAACGGCGATCCCAGACACCTGTCCTATGCCGGCTGGACGTTCCCGCTGTATCTGCTCCTGCTGAACCTTCCCATCGTGCCGATCCTGTTCGCCGGACGCTATCTCGAACTCCCGCTTGAACCGGACTTCTACGTGCTGGGCCTGACCTCGGCCCTCGGACACGAATGGCTTGCCATACTCGTCTTTCTCGGTGGCTTGTCGGCAGCCAGTGCCATGATCATCGTGACCACACTTGCGTTGTCGCACATGTGCATGAATCACTTGCTGCTACCCGCATCACTCTCCACCGGACCACGCGACGGAAGTCCGGCAAGCAACCGCCAGCCAGACGCCTTCTACCGTCAACTGGTTCGAAGCCGCCGGATAGTCATCGCCTTGATCATTCTCGCCGGATACGGCTTCTATAGCGCCACCGAACTCGAGGCGGGCCTTGCCAGCCTGGGTCTGATTTCCTTCGTCGCGGCCGCTCAACTCCTGCCGGGCGTTGCCGGTCTGCTGTTCTGGTCGCGCGGCACACAGACGGGCTTTCTGCTCGGCCTGCTGGGCGGAGCCACGGTCTGGTTCGTGCTCCTCATCGGCCCGTTGATCGGCATTGACGGCGAGCACTTGCGACACTTTGCGCAGGTCTCGCCCGAGGTCGATATCTGGTCCCTGTCGACATTCTGCTCCCTGGCTGTCAACAGCGCGCTCTTTATCCTGGGCTCACTGATGACGACACCGTCGCGCGACGAGATAGCCGCCGGTCGTACCGCACTCGAAAGCACCTCCCTGTCTCTCGAAGCGAAGACCCTGGCCCGCTCCGCTCAACACTACGGCTATGCACTCCAGCATGGCCTTGGCAACGAAGCGGCTCAAACGGAACTGCGCCGTGCGCTTGAGGAAACCGGGCTGTCGTCGGACGAGACGCGGCCTGCCGAACTGCGGCTGTTGCACGAGCGCCTCGAACGCAACCTGACCGGACTGGTCGGGCCAACCCTCGCGCGCGAGATGCTGAGCAGCACAAGGCCACCACCACGACCGTCCGGTCGGGGAGCAGAACCGAATCCCGATGCAGATGCCGCCGCAGAACGCCGCTTGCTCGAAGTCCGGCTCGAAGCTTCCCGCGAACGCATGCAGGGGATGACCCGGCAACTGGATGATCTCAGACGCTATCTCCGCGACGTACTGCACGAACTGCCCGTTGGCGTGTGTTCGGTGGCAAGCGACGGCCGCGTCTACCTCTGGAATTCTGCGATGCACCAATTGACCGGGATCAGGGAGGCGCTTGCCCGCGATCGACTCCTGGAGGAACTGGCCACACCCTGGAACCATCTGCTTGCCGACTTCGCGCAGTCAGACGAGAGTGAACGCATTCGCTGTCGCGTGGCCGTTGCGGATCGACGCCTGACGGTCAACCTGCACAAGGCTGACATCGGTATCGACCGGCGCGCCGATGCGGCAGCAACCGGACAGGTCATCCTTACCGAAGACCGCAGCCATCTGGACACGCTCGAAGCGGAGCTCGCGCACAGCGAACGGCTTGCCTCGATCGGCCAGCTGGCCGCAGGCGTGGCACACGAGATCGGCAATCCGCTCACCGGCATTGCCAGTCTCGCGCAGAATCTCTCCGATGACTTCCAGCACGGTGAAACGGATTCGAGCGACGTACGCGAGCAGACCGATGACATCCTGGTACAGGTTGCTCGCATCAACGAGATCGTCCGTTCACTGTTGACCTTCTCGCATGCAGAGAGCACGACCCGTGGCGAGCGATCGCCCGTCACGCTCGCGGATACCGTCGCCGAAGCATGGCGACTGGTGCGCCTTGCACCCGCACGCAGTGACATTCCCCTGCATACCGAACTCGACCCGTCGCTGATCGTCGAAGGCGATGCCAACCAGCTCGTTCAAGTCTTCGTCAACCTCTTGAGCAACGCCTGTGATGCGACGCCGCGTGGCGCAGCGGTCCGCGTAGACGGGCGGCCCGAGCTTGTCAGCCCAAGTGGCCTCGGTACTGCCGTGATCCAGGTCTCCGACGAAGGTTCGGGGATCGATCCGCTCTCGCGCGCAAGAGTCTTCGAACCGTTCTGGACAACCAAGCCGGTCGGTACCGGTACCGGACTCGGTTTGTCGCTGGTCTACAGCATCGTCACCAATCACGGCGGCAGCGTCCGCATCGGCGAACGCTTTCCAGGCACTGACGTCATCGTCACCCTGCCGCGGATTGCGGCGACATGAAACGACTTCTGCTGATCGAGGACGAAGACGTCATTCGCCGGGCACTGAGTCGCCTGCTGGCCCGTCGTGGTTATGACGTCGTGGCGGTCGGCGACATCGACAGCGCGATCGAAGAGCAACCGACGAGCTTCGACATCGTGCTGGTCGACCTGCGGCTGCCCGGACGCGACGGGACGACGATCATTCCGCTGGCCGATCCGGTTCCGGTCATCGTCATGACAAGCCACGCCAGTGTGCGCTCGGCAGTCGATGCCATGCGCGCTGGCGCGAGCGACTACATCGCCAAACCCTTCGATCACGATGAATTGCTGCTGGTCCTCGAGCGCGCACTCGGGAGAAATCTGCTTGGCGCGCGCAATCACGCCTTGCAGCAGGATCTGCATCGGTCTCAGCCCGCGCTGGAGCGCGTCAAGGGCACTTCGCTCGATGCGTTGACCGTCGAACTCTTGCAGGCACTCGACGCTGCCAGCGATGACATTGCAACCGTCAATCTGCATGGCGCACCCGGCTCGGGTCGCGAGGACATTGCGCGTGTCCTGCATGCCCGCAGCTCGCGTGCGGATACACCGCTGTTGATCGTTGACGCTTGCGATCACGATGGCACTGCATTGACGCTGCTCGGCCAACCGCATGAATCCGGCGGGCTGGTGCGCGCGGTTCGTGGAGGCATGCTTGTATTGAGAAATCCGGAATTACTGTCGATGTCTTTGCAGGCGCAAATAACCGCGCGGCTGGCCATCGACAAGCTGCGCCTCGTCACGATCACCCGGCAACCGAAGGATGTACTGCTCGCCACGGGCGCTCTCGATCCGCAATTCGCGACGATCATGGGGCACATTACCTGTGCAATACCGTCACTGAGCAAGCGACGTCAGGATATCGTCCCGCTGAGTCGTCGCGTGGCGGCAGCAACCGGTCTACGTCATACCGGTCATATCGCGACGCTGAGCGAAGCCGCGATGGCGGCCCTCGTGGCACGTGACTGGCCTGGCAACCTCGTCGAACTGGAAGCGTGCGTCGGGGCCGCCATCGTCAGGCGTGTCGCACACGGGCAGCCTGACCCGGCCAACCAGCGGCCTGACAGGCTTGTCGGGATAATGCTCGATGTCGCCGATGTCGGCCGTCTTCCCGATGAGACGACCGAATTGCACCTGGATCTGGATGGATATTTCCGCTTTGTCGTCGCCCACCTCCAGGACAGGCTTTCCGAGACGGAGCTCGCCGCCCGGCTGGGAATCAGCCGCAAAGCCCTGTGGGAACGGCGTCAACGCATGGCCCTGCCGCGAAAGGCGACAGAACCGGGGGGCAAAGCAGAACGAGACAGCTGATCTCGAAAAAATGCCCCGTTTGACGGATCGCGGCGGGCAGGTACACTGCGCCGACTTTCCGGATCTTCACCCCTAGCCGAATGTCCGAACCCGAGATCTACCCGGTTCCCGATGATCGTGCGCATGGTGCGCATATCGACGCGGCGCGCTATGCCGAGATGTTTGCTCGCTCGCACGCCGATTCTGACGGGTTCTGGGCCGAACAGGCGGAGCACTTCCTGGAGTGGTTTCGCCCCTGGGACGAGGTCCAGTCATGGGACTACCACAAGGGCGAACTCGCCTGGTTCAAGGGGGCCAAGCTGAACGTATCGTGGAACTGTCTGGATCGACATCTGGAGGACCACGGTGATCGGCCCGCCATCATCTGGGAAGGCGACGACCCGAACGAAAACCGCACTCTGACCTATCGCGAGTTGCACCAACAGGTCTGCCGCTTCGCCAATGCCTTGAAGGGACTTGGGGTCAAGAAGGGCGATCGAGTCTGTCTCTACATGCCGATGATTCCCGAGGCGACGGTCGCAATGCTCGCTTGTGCACGAATCGGTGCGATCCACTCTGTCGTCTTCGGCGGATTCTCGCCGGATGCGCTGAGAAATCGCATCGATGACTCCGCCTGTTCGGTGATCATCACGGCAGATCAGGGATTTCGCGGTGGCAGAAAGTCGCCCCTCAAGGCCAACGCCGACCGCGCCTGCGAAGGCGCCGCGAGTATCAAGCGCATGGTCGTCGTCAAGCGCGGTGGCGATGAGATCGAATGGAAGGACGGGCGTGATCTCTGGTACCACGAGCTCGTCCAGTCAGCCCCCGCCGAGTGCCCGGCCGTCGAGATAGACGCGGAAGACCCGTTGTTCATCCTGTACACGTCCGGCTCCACAGGCAAGCCCAAGGGCGTCCTGCATACCAGTGGCGGGTATCTGCTCTATGCGGCCATGACGCATCGCTACGTGTTCGACTATCAGCCTGACGACGTCTATTGGTGTACCGCCGATGTCGGCTGGATCACCGGACACAGCTATGGCGTCTACGGGCCGCTCGCCAACGGCGCGACGACGTTGATGTTCGAGGGGGTTCCTTCCTATCCGGATGTCGGCCGTTTCTGGCAGATCATCGAGAAATACAAGGTCAACATCTTCTATACAGCGCCGACCGCGATCCGCGCATTGATGGCGCATGGCGACGATCCGGTCAACGCGACCGATCGCCGCTCCTTGCGCATTCTCGGCACGGTCGGCGAACCCATCAATCCACCCGCCTGGGAGTGGTATTCGCGAGTGGTCGGGAACGGTCACTGCGCCGTCATCGACACCTGGTGGCAAACCGAGACTGGCGGCATCATGCTCGCCCCCCTGCCCGGCGCGACGGCTTTGAAACCGGGCTCGGCGGCGATGCCCTTCTTCGGTGTCGAACCCGCACTTCTGGATGACGAGGGCAACCTGCTCGAAGGCGTCGCTTCCGGCAATCTGGTCTTCACTCGCCCGTGGCCCGGCCAGATGCGTTCTGTCTACGGTGATCACGATCGTTTCCACGAAACCTATTTCGCGACTTTTCCGGGCTACTACTATTCCGGTGATGGCGCACGTCGCGACGAAGACGGCTACTACTGGATTACCGGGCACATCGATGACGTGCTCAACGTTTCCGGCCATCGTCTCGGCACGGTCGAAGTGGAAAACGCACTCGCATCGCATGAGGCCGTCGCGGAAGCCGCCGTTGTCGGCTTCACCGATCCCACCCGCGGCCAGGGCGTCTATGCCTACGTGACCTTGATGGACACCGCCGAGCCGAGCGACGAGCTGCGCGATGCCCTGATAGACAAGGTTCGCAGGGATATCGGTGACTTCGCGACACCGGATCTCATCCAATGGGCTCCCGGCCTGCCGAAGACCCGTTCCGGCAAGATCATGCGCCGCATCCTCCGAAAGATCGCCGAGAACGATGTCGACAATCTTGACGACATCTCGACACTGGCAGACCCCGGCGTGGTCGACGGACTGGTGGAGAGTCGCATGACCGTAACGCCCTAGCGCAAGCCTTCGGACCGGCGCGGCGATAGCAGACCGTCTGCAGGGCTGTTACTCGCTCGCCATCGCCGCCAGCCTGGCGATCAGCGCCTTGTCGTCCCATTCTCGCGGTCCCAGTGCGACGTGCACGATCATGCCGTCACGATCAATGACCAGCGTCGTCGGTAGCCCCTTGACTTCCCAGTTCGGCAACGTCCTGGCGCCATCCCCGAGTGCGACTGGAAAATCGATCGGGATCTTCTCCATGAAGCTTTCGATGGCTTCGGCCGGTTCGCCGACGTTGATCGCGAGCATGCCGACACCCGCAGGCGCAAGCGACTCCCACGCCGTGTTCATTGACGGAATTTCCTCTACGCAGGGTGCACACCAGGTTGCCCAGAAATTCACGACCCAGGGCTTGCCCTGAAGCGCACTCGTATCGACGTTTCCGCCATCAAGCAACTCGAGCATGAATTCAGGCACCGCTCGATCGGCATCGTCGAGCGATTCGTCTGCCAACGCCAGTCGGTCGACGGGAAGCACGAAAGCGAAGACCGACAGGGCAACGGCGAATGCCATGCCACGCGAAGATGCCTTACCGCGCGCAGTTCTCGTGTCCGGATTCGTGATAGCCGTCGAAATCATGCCGTGCTCCACCTCGGTTGCCTCGCTCTATGACCCTATACTGAGGCATGAGTGCCCGAAAACCAGTTACCGAAGAAGACCTGAAACTCTTTCGCGACGCCGTCGGCGAGGTGCGTTCTGTCGCGGACGATCGAGTACCCGACGCCAACCCCCGCGCGACGCCCCCGATTGCCCGTTCGGCGATACGCGATGATCGCTCGGTGATGGCGTCGCTGCTCGACGAATTGAGTGATGCGGATTTTCTCGAGACCGGAGAGCATCTCGCCTACGCGCAACCCGGCGTGCAGAAAAGCGTACTGAAGAAGCTTCGGTCGGGCCGTTACGCGATCCAGTCGGAAATCGATCTGCACGGATTGCGCGTTGCCGAGGCGAAGCTTGAACTCGCGAGCTTTCTTGTCGAAGCACAAGCTCGCCGCCATTTGTGTGTGCGCATCATCCACGGCAAAGGACTCTCCAACAGCGACAGCCCGCCGAGACTGAAACCTGCCGTCAATCAGTGGCTACAACGCAACCGTCAAGTGCTGGCGTTCTGCTCGGCCCGCATTCAGGACGGCGGCAGCGGGGCGGTCTACGTCTTGTTGAAACGACCGGCTTGATTTCTGCCATCGCCCGTGAGTCTGCGTCCGTCGGATGTGGGTAACGCTCAGCGTCACGGCAGCCTTTCTGCAGAATCTGCGTTCATCCGCGCAGAAGCGCCTGTCCACGAAACTCTCGACGCGTGCCGCCGCCGCAACGCGCTTCCAGTACGGTCTACCCGTGGCGGCCCTGTGGCTCATGGTGGTACTCAACTGGCATGGCGGCGAGCTACCGGAATTCACGCGCAGTTTCGCGATCTTTGTCATCGCCGGCAGCCTGTCGCAGATCGCCGGAACCGTGCTCTTGCTGATGAGTTTCACCTACCGGAGTTTTGCCGTCGGCAGCACCTACAGCAAAACCGAAGGCATTCAGGCGGTCGTTATCGGATTTGCCGTATTGGGCGACCGAGTCAGTGCACAAGGCCTGGCCGGAGTGCTGCTGACAGTCGCCGGCGTGCTCTCGGTCACCGCCTCCAAGTCTGGCGTCGGTATCGGCGCCCCCGGCAGTGCACGCACCCGAGGTGCGGTGATTGGCCTGCTCTCCGGCACTCTCTTTGCCGCAGCGTCCGTCTGCTATCGCGGCGCCTCGCTCGCCCTCGAAGTTGACTCCTTCGTTCTCAGCGCTTCAGTGACACTGTTCATCGCGCTGGCGCTCCAGTGCACGGTAATGACCCTGTACCTCCGCCTCGCCGAACCCGGCCAGCTCACACTCATAGGCCGCCACTGGCAACTGGGACTGCTTGCAGGCGTTACCGGCGCGTTCGCCTCGGCAGGCTGGTTCATGGCAGTGACACTGGTCAACGCGGCCTATGTCAAAGCGGTAGGTTCCATCGAACTCATCTTCAGCGCCCTGACATCCTGGCTGCTGTTTCGAGAAAAGCCAGCGCCTGCTGAAACGGCGGGGGTAATATTGGTTTTGGCGGGTATTGTGGTTACTGTGTTGTCGCTGTGAGTTTTTTGTTCCTGAGCAGTCGTGGTGAGCTGGTTGTGAATCTCTCTAGCCAGACCCAGATTGCGTCAGATCGATTGCTTATTGTACGTCAGTCGAAGCAATGGCACTCTGTGAAGAGTGGCCTGCCACGCTGAAGGCCTGCTGCCGGCCAGGAGCAGGCTTTCACTGTTCGGATTCGGTCGGTTTCATTGTGGCCTCAATCTGACTTGGATCGCTAATTCTCAGAAACAGGTATTAT
>Ga0209828_1000061_pt1 | contig 84627 bp, 71 predicted proteins | sample MaitaG_FD_187429 | JGI IMG/M metagenome (GOLD analysis project Ga0209828, IMG submission 187429) | Marine algal microbial communities from Maine, USA - Maine_Asex2 metaG (SPAdes) (version 2) | ecosystem: Host-associated > Algae > Red algae > Unclassified | place: Maine, USA | collected 2015-01-05
ACCCGCGACCCCAACGGCCAACTCACCATCACCACACCGCTCGGCGACACCATCACATGCGAACCCCGCTAGTGACACGCGCACCCCAACAGCGACACAACACCGCACGTCGGCAAAGTTCGGCGCGCGTGGCCGAGGCCCCGATCAGCTCTTGCTCGGTGGCGAGATTGGTCGTTGGCGCAATTAGAGATCGAACCAGATGTGCGCTTGGCCGGTACCGCCGACAGCTTCGTACTCGCCGAACTGAGTTCCGGTCGCCACACAGTCTGCTCCCCCAAGCGCTCCGGCCATGGTCAGATAGTGCCCGAACATCCCCTCAGGCGCATGGGCTTGGAACTCGGGTACGAACTCGAGCACCTCACGGTGCTCGCCGTTGAGCAGGTGCGTAATGACCTTGCGGTCAGCAGCGGCCGCTTCAGGCGTGCGCAAGTGCTTGTCAGGATCTGCTGCCTCATGGTCGCGAAATTCGCGGAGAGGCCAGAAGCGATGACTCAAGCCGCCACTCGCCAAGATCACTACACGACGATCCAGCGTTCGGATCGCCTTAGCCAATAGCTCGCCAAAGCGAAGAAAGTCCTGCGTGTCCGCTGTCTGGCAGACGCCCGCCGATAGCCATTTCTCATCTCCCTGAAGAAATGGCAACACATTGATCGTTGGGTAGTGCACGGGAAGGTAGGGATCGTCGATCGCTGTGATCCAGCTGTCGTCGAGGTCGGCGGCAGTCGCTTCCCACGCCACGGCCAGTTCAGGGTCGCCGGGCATGTCGTAGGGCATCTGGCGCATACCCCGTGGGAGTTCTTCACTTGTGTAGATGCCCGTTCGGCGATCGTGCGACGCAACGATGAATTCGATGGTCGTGAACCAGTGGGTGTCAATGACCACAACGGTGTCGGCTTGGAGCGGTGCAAGTTTTTCGGCTCGGAGCTGATGGAGGCCAGCGACCAGCGACGTGTCCTGGCCGCCGTTCATCGATCGGCGAATCTCTTCGGGAAGTACAAGCGGCGGCACATGTGAGACAAGAGCTGCACCTACGATTTCACCCATATCAGGCCACCTTTACTGGGAGCTGCTTGATGCCCGCGATGAAGTTCGAGCGCAGGCACCGTATTTCGCCGTTCGCTTCAAAACGGTCTACTCGTTTCATTAGTTCCTCGAAGACAAGCCGGACCTCCATTCGGGCGAGCCAGGCGCCGAGACAGAGGTGCGGGCCGTTTCGGCCAAAGGCCATATGGTCGTTGGCTTCGCGGGCGAGGTCGTAGCGGAACGGATTCTCGAACGCCTCAGGATCGTGGTTCGCAGCGTTGTACCAAATGGCGACCTTGTCGCCGGCTCGAATGTGCTTTCCCCGCATCTCCAGATCGCGGGTTGCTGTACGTCGGAAATGCATCGTTACTGAGCTCGCCCGCAAGATCTCTTCAACGGCAGTCGGTGTCAGCTCGGGGTTGGCTTTCCATGCATCCCACAATTGTGGGTGGTTCATGAACGTCCACAGTGCGTGCGTGATTGTGTAGCGAGTGGTGTCATTGCCAGCAGCGACGAGCAGCGTGACGAAATTGTTGAACTCGTGATCGGTAAGTGGTGTCCCGTCCTTGTCGGGCTCAAGCAGTTGCGAGATCACATCGTCTGTTGAGTGTTGCTTTCGCTGCGCGGCCTGCACCTGCGCCCATTGGAAGATCTGAATCGATGCCGGGCTACGAAATGGCACCATGCGGAACTGCTCCGTGTCGGTGAGATCCACGGGAAAGTCGGTGAAGTCAGGGTCCGAATTGCCGAGCAGCGCATCGCCCCAGGCCACCAGCTTGTGCCCGTCTGCATCACTTGTCCCAAGCATTCGTCCGAGCATCCTCATAGGCAGCTGCTCGGCAATCGCAGCAACGAAGTCGAATTCGTTCTCACGAAGTGCGCCTTCGATCACCTCACTCGCCAGCTCGCGAATCTGCGCCTCATAACTCTCGACCCGTCGACGAGTGAAGCCCTTGCTGACCAATCGGCGATATCGCGTATGTTCTGGCGGGTCGATTTCCATCATCGTCAGCCGAGCCTTGGTCTCCTGCTCATCCATCTCTTCCAGGCGAATACCTTTGGATGACGTGAATGTCTCCACATCGCGACTCACAGCAAGCGCATCGTCGTACCGCAAAATGGACCAGAATCCCGAGCCGTCCTTCTCTTCGGTCCAATGGACCGGATCCTCAGATCGAAGGCGGGTGAACGTAGCGTGCGGAACGCCATGTGTATACGTGTCATGGCTCGTGATGTCCGCGTCATCCGCTCCAAGATCGACAAGATAGTCATCAACAGACGGCATCATGGTGTTTCTTCGGCCATTGGATTTGCGGCTGCCCATACTGTTGCGCCTTCGTGCATAGAGTTGCCGATCTGGCGGTAGTGGGCCCCGATCATCTCGATGTCACCGAAACGGGTTAGCTCTTCGGTTGGCGAGTCATGAAGTGTCAATTCAGCATCGCCCACGTACGTCGGACCGACTTCGACATCGAATCCCCGCATGGTGACGAGCTCGTCTAGCGAGTCTCGGCCGTCCATTTCGATGGCGGGCATCTGGCGGGTATGCAGCATCGGATGGCTGTTTACAAAACCGGCCGACTCAGCAGTGCCCGCGATCGTGAAACGGGCGTCTGCGATGCGTCGGCCAAAGGTGCTGAGCGTGCAGCCAAACCGTCCGCCGGGTTCAAGCCGGGGGCCGGCCCTTCCGATCGTGATGGGTCGAGTCATCCAGATTTCTGACATCTTCTTGGGATACCCCTGGATGTGGCCGCGGGCCATAGCAAAGTCCTTGTCGACCCATATGTAGGCCGCCCGGCTGTAGGTGGTGTCCCGATACTTGCAACGAACGACAACGAACACCTCTTTGTACTGCGCACGCGACGGGTCGAGGAGTTCGTCGAAGTTGTTGCTACAACTCTGCCAGTCGGCCCAAATAATGGCCACCGCGCCCGGGTCTTCGTCGACAAGTGCAAGGTGGTCAGGAAGAAGCTCAGCGACGTTGGCCGGGTCGGTACGAAACTCGATAGTCAGCATCTCGCCGCTGTAGTGCCACGGCGGCGATGGCAGGATCGAGCCAGCGCCGGTCGGCGTCCGCGGGTACATCAGGCCTTCGAGTCTTGGCATTTGCACATCCTAATCGTTTGGTACCAAACGATTCAATGCTCAGTCCAGATCAGTTGCGTTCTTGATGACAGATCGCAAGAGCTGGGCGAGATCTTGTTTTCTTGACCCATCGAGCCCCCGGGTCATCGCGGACTCAAATGAGTTGAACTTGGGAAACAGTTCGTCGATTAGCGCAGTACCTGCGTCGGTCAGCTCAACCTGAACTCGTCGGCGATCCGCCTGAACTCGCTTTCGCTCGACGAGCGATCGTTTCTCCAGCGTCGTCAGCAAGCCAGTGAGTGTTCCCTTCGCAACCCCGCATTCGTCTGCAAGCTGGGCGGTTTCCATCTCACCCCAGACCCACAGAACCCACAGAACGGTGAAACCCCCGAATGACAGGTTGAACTCGGCCAGGACCTGACCTTCAGCGCGACGACGGATCGCACCGGCGGCGCGATAAATGTTCGAGATAGCGTCGAGCGACTCGAAGTCGAGCGCTCGGTCGCCGAGCCGCGCCTGGACATCTCGTTCTGCATCTAGAAGCTGGTCTCTGTCGGTCGCGTTTGGCTCGCCCATGTCCAGTCAAAGATACGGTAGGAATCCTTCTGCTGCGCCAATCTGAGAAATCATTCGGTACCAAACGATTGATCGGCGAGCTACGATACTCCCAAAGTTGCGAGCGACATAGTTCGCGAGAAACGCCGACAAGGACGCACCATGACTGAGATTCGAAGGATTCTTCTTGACGGCTATGCAACAGAGATGCGTCGCGATGGCGATGAACTCGTTGCCGGCGACGGTCGCTCTGTCTCCATCGACGACGCGGTGCATCTCGCACCGATCGAGCCCACGAAGATCATCTGCATTCATCTGAACTACCGCAGCCGCGTCGATGAGTTCATGACCAAACTGCCGACGGCACCCACCTACTTCCACAAGCCAGTCACCTCGCTCACGGGCCACGGCGCCAACGTCGTCCGACCCGCTGGCTGCGAGTGGCTCAACTACGAGGGTGAGATCGCCATCGTCATCGGTAAAACGTGCCGCAACATTGCACCAGAGGACGCAGGCGAGTACATCGGCGGCTACAGCGTGTCGAACGACTACGGCCTTCACGACTTTCGCGATACCGACGCTGGCTCCATGCTGCGAGTGAAGGGCAGCGACACGCTGTGTCCAGTAGGTCCCGGCGTGGTCACCGGCTGGGACTTTCGCAACAAGCAGATCCGCACCATCGTGAACGGTGAGGTGAAACAAGACGCCAACACCGACGAGATGGAGTGGGACATGCACTACATCGTTGCCGACATTGCTCGCACCATCACGCTGGTGCCAGGCGACATCTTGTTGTCCGGCACACCTGCCAATTCTCGAACCGTATATCCAGGCGATGTCGTGACCGTTGAAGTCGAAGGGCTTGGTGCGCTGACAAACACGATTGTTTCGGGCCCAACGCCGATCCGGTCCGACGTGGGTGCACAACCAAGTAACTCCGAAGAAGTCTTGTCCACCGCGCAAGGCGGCGACTGGGAGTTCCGCGGCATCCGAGCTCCCATGGGGCCAGGCGCAAAGCACTACGCCTCCAAGCTCGACGATGAGGACAAACAGTGACCGATCGGCGAACCGAAGTCGCGGGTGTCCAGGTTCCGGTCGATCACTTGATCGGCGGTCAGTGGATTGGATCGCCATCGACTTTCGAAACCCGCTCGCCACTCGATTGGGGCGCCGGTGCACTCGCCGAAATCGCTCGCGGTGATCAAGACACCGCAGCCGCCGCGCTTGACGCAGCCACCGCTGGATTCGCAGTCTGGGGATCATGGACAGCAGTCCAGCGTGCCCAGGTCATGCACAAGATGGCCGACCTGATCGAAGCAAACAACGACGACATCGCCATGATCGAATCGCTCGACATGGGCTTCATGTACGAATCGATGAAGAACCGACTCGTTGCCCGCGGCGCAACAAACTTCCGTTTGTACGCAGACCTCATCGTTGAACATGAAGAACGCACATGGGACGCAAAGAACATGCGCCACGTCGTGCAGCGCATGCCAGCCGGGCCCGCCGTGGTCATTACCCCGTGGAACGCCCCGTTTATGCTGAGCACCTGGAAGCTCGCCCCGGCTCTTGCCGCTGGAAACACCGTCATCCATAAACCAGCCGAGTGGTCGCCACTGTCCGCAGCACTGCTAGCCGAGCTATCGATCGAAGCAGGTTTTCCGCCTGGCGCCTACAACCTGGTACAAGGCATCGGCGAAGAGGTCGGCGCCGCGCTGGTGGCGAACCAAAAGGTTCGACGCATCTCCTTCACCGGTTCGCCCGAAACCGGTCGCCATATCGGCCGGGCAGCAGCTGAGAACCTGGTGCCATTCACCGCCGAACTTGGCGGCAAGGGTCCGCTCATTGTGTTCGCCGACTCCGACCTCGACGCAGCTGCGCATCGAGCGGCCTGGCAGTTCGACGACTCGGGTCAAGTTTGCCTCGCTGGTACCCGGCTGCTGGTCGAAGCGATCGTCAAAGACCAATTCCTCGCAAAGTTCAACGAACATGTCGATGCCCTGACCTTGGGTGACAGCCGAGATGACGGCACCGATATCGGCCCACTGGCCCATCCGGACCATCGCACCAGAGTTCATGCGTTCGTCGAGCGAGCCCGAGCCGCCGGCGACTCGATTGTGCGTGGAGGCGCCGAGGTCGACGGCAGCCTTCACTACGAACCAACGCTTATCGAGCCAGCTTTAAACGAAAGTGAAGTCGTTCAGCAAGAAGTCTTCGGACCGGTGCTTACGCTCCAAACCTTTGCCGACGAAGCCGAAGCGATCGAGCTGGCAAACAGCACCGCGTACGGCCTGGCAGCGATGGTGTGGACCACCTCGCAAGAACGGGCCGAACGCGTTGGCCGAGCGCTGCGAACCGGACTGGTGTGGGTGAACACCTTCCTCGTGCGCGACCTGACCGCCCCGTTCGGCGGATGCGGCATCAGCGGCATTGGCCGTGAGGGCGGCGACCATGCGCTCGAATTTCACAGCGATCTAAAGACGCTCATGATCCTCGACGGCACCGTGAGCTAGCGCTTAAGTCTCAGTCGAGTGCGGCGAGCACCTGGTCGGCGATCTCGGGGCGCGACACGATGAAGCCAGGAGCAACCGCACGATCCTTGTTGTAGACCAGCGGATTGCCAAAGGCGTCAGTCACGGTGAGGCCGGCCGATTCGGCGACGATGGCAGGGGCACAGACGTCCCACTCCCACAACGGGCCAGCGTGCACATAGGTATCGGCTTGGCCGGTCACTACCAGCATTGCTTTGACACCGGCCGAGCCGCAAGTGATCAGATCTGCGCCGAGCGCTTCAGAGACCCGCACGCCATCGGTGCGCACGCGAGATCGACCGGTCACGACGATTGGCCGGTCACGGTCAGTGGCGGGCACCACCGGCGGTATCGCTGTGCCAAAGATCATGCCGATCGCTGGCAGAGACACCGCAGCTGCTGTGCCCTTGCCGCGCTCGGTAAGGGCAACATGCACCGCCCATTCACTCGACCCTCGGCCGAAGCCGGCTGAGCCGTCGAGTGGGTCAACGATCCACACACGATCGTGGCCGAGACGATGGCCATCGTCGTGGCCTTCCTCGCTTAACACACCATCGTCTGGTCGCTGGGTTCGCAGCGCGTCCATAAGCAGGTTGTGGGCCTCGACATCGCCTTGTTCTTCGGGCCACCAGCCACCCCACTCACCGGCTTCCACAAGCCGATCACGCAGCGCAACAAGGTGCTCGCCAGCATCTGATGCCAGCGCCGCCGCAGTGGTGTGGTCGCTAGATAGCTCGATACCCGCAATCTACCGGCTAGTTTTTGCTTCGTGGTTCAAGACACAAAGCCCAAAGATGACGACGACTGGAAGCTCGACGCCGACGGCGACGGTCTTGGCCTCGACGACATTGTCAACCGCCTCGACTCGTTTCAGCTGCTGCGCAACGAAAATGGTGCTGCCGCCGACGATCTCCTCAGCGACATGGGCGCCACAAGCAAGGTCGATCGCGAGATCGTGCTGCAACTCGGCGCCAAAAGGCCACTCTTTCGGCCTGATCGTTTCGAAGAAGCCCACGGCCTGGCTGTGCGTTCACTCGAAGTTCTGGACCGCAACGGTCACCGCTCAATCCCTGTACCCAACCTCAGTTTCTTATCGCCAATCGTGCAATTCCTGGTGCAGATCGTCACCCAGTTCATCGTGCGTAGCTACATCAGCAGCGTGATCGACAGCATGTATCGACTGTACGAACGACGCGAAGCTGCGTCACCGGCCGACTGGGAGCATCTGCCGATGCTCACGCGGGCTCGTATTCATACTGAACGCATCAAACCCGGCTTCAAGCGCAGCAAACTCGCACTCCCCGCCTTCCTCTTCGGTGGCGCCATTCTCTCCCCCATCGTCGGCGCGGTCGGCAGCGCCATCGGCTCGCTCAAAAGCGAGACCTGGCGCATTGTGCTCTACGTGGTGTTGTTCTTGCTGCTCACGGCCGTGTCCTGGATCCTCGTACACGGCAGTGCCGTGGCACGACGGCGCATTCGACTAACGGCGCGAGAACCAATCCGGTCGCTATATGAGGTCATTGGTCGATGCGGCGACGCCCCCAATGACACCAGCAAGGTGTTCGCTGTGATTTCGTTGATCTTGACCATCGTTTCATTGATTCTCGTGATCGCTGGCATCATCGACGTCATCCTGTAACGCAATGTCACCTTCTCGCGACAGGTCCCCTTCGCCACACTCTCGCGAGCCCTTACCGCGCTTGCGCCGTAAGCGTCGCCTCGACCTGCCCCGCATTTTTGGCCGGTTCCTCGACGGTGTTGCTGAAGTCGAATCCCACGTGGAGCGTTACGCAGCGCGCTGGGATGAAGCCAACGAGGTCGCCCGGTACGAAACCGGGCCGCTGTGGGTCGCCTTGGGTGATTCATCGAGCCAGGGAGTTGGAGCGAGTTCTTGGGAAAACGGCTGGACGCACACTGTGCTGGAACGTCTGCGCACAACGACGGGCGAACCGTGGCGTCTTGTAAACCTGGCGATGAGCGGTGGTCGATTCCTGGACGTCGCGGATCGCCAAGTTCCCGTGCTGAATACCATGCTCGACACCCCGCAACTGATTACCTGTGTGATTGGCAGCAACGACCTCATGTGGCGGCGCGGCTCTCGCGGGATCGTGCGCGACGCAAACCACGCTGTCGACCGAATCCCTTCGGGCACATTTGTGAGCAAGCTCAACGGCCCCGGTCCCCGACCCGGATTGATCAACGACGTGTTCAATCGCGGTGCGGAAGAGTCCGACCATCAGCTCTTCAACATTTGGAATTGGCCGTCGGGTCGCGGTGCGCTTGCTGCTGATCGTCTTCACCCAAGTGACGTCGGCTATCAGCACATGGCTGAGCTCGCTTGGAGCGCGGTGCAACCCCGGGTTGCACCCCAGCTTTAGCCGCCGACGAGGCACGGCGAAATTTCACCAAAGATCGCTTGCGCTTCGGGCAGCTCGCTGGCAATTGTGGCTTCAACCAGGATTGGTCGGCCTACCTCGTCGATACACGCAGACGCCTCACCGGGAAGTGGAAACCCAAATGCGCTTAGTGCATCGCTCATCGGCACACAGTCCGCAACGAGTTCGCCGAGAGGTTCACGCTCGTCTCGAGACGAATCAGGCAGACCAAAGACCAAAAGGTCGCGGACTGCATCGGGCGAACCGAACGCATCGGCAAAACAGGCGGTGTTAGTGGGGGCAACAAAACCGGCAAAGTTTGCGGAGATGACGCTGGCGAACGCTCGACCAATTTCATCGGGACCAGCGCACGCAAACAGATCATCGACAATACTGTCGATAGCGTCTCGTTCTGGTGCCATGTCGAGCGACACGCCCGATGCCTCGAGGCAGGACGCAATCTTCTCAGGAATTGGCCCAGCGAGTTCAGATCCAAGTGCCGCTTCGCTGATCGACCGACCGCGCACCGCAATGATCGCAAAGCACATTTCGTCATTCGTGCCGTCGGCCCAGAGCACATACGCCGGTTCGAGGTCAAGAGCGCGTCGGCTGCGATCCCATGTGCATTCGAGCAGCACGGTGTCGCCCGGTTCGAGATTGATGGACTCCGAGGGGTAGTAGTTGTATTGCCAGTCAAAATCCCAGTCCGAGATGTCAAGCAATATCCGCTCGTCGGGGGAGCCAGCGTTGAGCGTCATGCGGAACGACTTGCCGATCTCGTGTTCGTGACCAAACACCGAGACAATCTCGCCAAAGGAACGGACCGGGAACGCGCAGCTAGACGACGCAATGCCTTCGGTCATGTGCGCAAAGTCCTCAGCAGTCACACCGCACAGCGCGTTAATAGAATCTGCAAGCACGCCCTCAGGGCCGTAGGTGTCGATGGCTCGCTTGACTGCTGCGTCTCGGTCGCAGAGCGGGCCGGTCTCGCCAGCAGCGCATGGGATTTCGGCTGGTCCTAAGAACTCGGAGAAATCGATCGGGTCAAGGTCGCCCCTGTCGGACCACTTGATCCGGAATGTCGATGCATCAGTCGCCTCTGCGTCATCGAAGTGGTAGTGGATCTGCATGACAACAAACGACCCAGGCTCCACCAACACGCCTGCACCTTCGGGATATTCGACCGGCAGCTGGCCCGGCGCCCAGCCCAAAAACAAGCTGTCAGCAGACCCCAGACCGGATCCGCCATAACACTGCCACCCACCGGCATCGTCTTGGTCTGACAGCGTCTGTGCGAACGACCGCGACCTGGCTGGAGCAAGATAGCCAATAGCGTGATGCACGACCTCGGTTTGATCGGGCACGAACTCATAGCCGGCCATCCATGCAGGCTCATCGAGATCAAGGTCATAGATGAAACATCGGTAGTCGTCTGTGACTGCCAGCGAGCCTGTATACGACTCGTGCGGCGAGAACTGGGCGTCGGCGTCGAGCGCTACAACGCCATCTGGCGCCTGGATCGCCGTTCTCGCATCGACGTCGAGCGGCGCCCCAGCCTCGGACCACGCTGCGATCGCTGCCATCTCGTCGCTGCGGAGATTCCGCTCGTCGTGGAACGGAAGCGAAAGGCCGCTCGCTGGCCATGGTGGCATGGAGCGCGACTGCACCGTCTCGGAGATCCACGAATGGGTTGCGACGAGATCCGCTGCGGTTGCCAGCGTCCAATGACTCGCACCTGGCCCGCCGGTGTTGTGGCAGCTTGCGCAGTGGTTTGCGAATATCGGCTGGATCGATGTGCCGAAGTCATCAGCAAACACCACTGGCACGGCGTCTTCAAGCCCAGACTCTGCTACCGCAGCAGGAACTGAAGTTGGCGTCGCTTGAACGGGAGTTGCAGTTGGAAGCGCCTCTGGCTTGGATTCGGACAGCGTTGTGGGCGCTGGTTCAGGTGTTTCTAATTCACCTGTTTCTGGTTCTGACTCGACGGTAGATGCAGGGTCCGGAGCAGCCGATTCTGCATCTTCAGATGAACCCGAACCGCAACCCGCGAGCACGAGTAGAGCGAAGCCAACACCGACCAGCCACCCTTGTAACCGCATGGACCCATGGTAGGACGTGTTCGGCAATGCACCCAGGCGGGGCTGAACTTGGCGTGCGAGCTGCCAGACTACGTGCATGAGCGATCTGGACATACCGGGCGTCGGCGACGCCACGCTCATCGCGGCCGGGGGCAGCGCACTCGTGTACGAGGCCCTCAGTGGTACCGGTGAACCGATCGCGATCAAGGTGCTCCGCGGCATTCGCGGCGCTGAGATAACCCGCCGGTTTGAACGCGAACAGAGCGCCGCTGAACGACTCAGCGGCCACCCACACATCATGAAGATCAACCACACGGGTCTTACCGGCGCTGGTGAGCCGTACTTGGTGATGCCACTCGTCGCAGCCGGCAGCCTGCACGACGAACTTGAGCGACGCGGTGCCTTCCCGCTGCATCAGGCCGTCGCCGACGTCACCGTTGCCGCCGAAGCTATCGAATTCGCCCACGGCCGTGGCGTGCTGCACCGAGACATCAAACCAGGCAACCTTTTGCGCTCCGACGACGGCGCAATCATCGTCACCGACTTTGGAATCGCAAGGGTTACCGACGCTGGCATTACGTCAGCCACGGTCGGCGCCACGACGCCGCTCTACGCCGCGCCTGAGCTCTTGGCCGAGAACGAAGTAAGCGTGCAGAGTGAGGTGTACTCGCTCGGTGCGCTCCTCTACACATTGCTTCATGGCACAGCGGCGTTCTCGGACAGCCAGAACATCTGGGGCACAATGCATCGTGTCCGAACAGAGGTTCCTGCACCCATCCCGGGCGTGCCGAGCCCTGTCATGCGGGTGATACAGGCAGCGATGGCCAAAGAACCGGTTGACCGGCCGCAGTCGGCGGGTCAGTTTGCGCAGTATCTCGCAACGGCCATGACGGCGGGCGACGACTGGGCGCCACCCATCCTGAACGGTGACCGTCCGGTTGCCACTCAGAGCACCGCCACCAAAGGCAAGAGCGCTTCACAAAACAACAGGGATAGCCAGACCAAGCGCGGCACGCAGAGCAACAGCACGAGCCAGAGCAAGAATGCCGGCGCGCCGCCGGTGCCTGCGTTTGATCGGCCAGCACCAGCTATGGGCGCAGCCCCTCGTGCTGAGTCAGCGAGCTACAAGGCCATCGCCGGCCTCATCGCGCTGATCCTTGTCGCCGGGCTTGCATGGTGGGGCACCACCCGACTGTTTAGTCCCAGTTCGGTGAGCAGCACTGCCGTGGAGACCCCGACCGACAATTCACTGCCCTCCCCTGACACTGCGTCAGATGACGAACAGCTTGAACCCGCCGTCAGCAACGAGTCCGATTCTAGCGCCGACGCTGACGAGGCCGCTCCTGATGCGGGTGATGATGGCAATGCAAGCGATGGCGATGGCGAACCGCGTGCCGACGCCGGCGCTGGTAGCGATTCCGACGCCAGTGCAGTACCCCTCGTGAGCTTCAGCGGCGACTACTTCAGCGCATACCTGCCCGAGGGATGGTCGGTCTCGAGCAGCGACGTCGACGCCGGTTACGGATATCGCAGCACGTTTGTGTCATCAGATATGTATCTCAACGTCGACACGACTCCTAGTGAACTGCGGCCAGGCGGCATCGACATCGCGCAAAGCGCCCGCGAAATCGCGGCCGGAATCTCATCGGCGTCGCCAGTTCGCACCGAGGAGATCGATGGGCTCGTCATGCATTCGTTCACGTTCCGAAACCGACAGGGCGTCGAGAGCATCGACATCTTCTTCGAGGTAGACGGCGATGGGTACGCGATCGTCGCTGGCTCAGCAAGTGATCCCCAAGCAGCGTTCGCTACGGCGCGACTCGTTGCTGGGAGCATCAGAAGCAATCCTGGTCAATAGCCTGGCAGCTACATGAGCGACCAGACCCTGTTTGAGCACGTTGGCGGCTTCCCATTCTTCGACACACTCGTCGACCGCTTCTACGAAGGCGTCGAGGGTGACCCGCCTATGCGTGCGCTGTACCCCGAGGACCTCAAACCTGGTAAGCGGGCACTCTCGTTGTTCCTAGGCCAGTACTTTGGCGGCCCAACGACCTACAGCGATGAGAAGGGCCATCCGCGCCTGCGCATGCGACACGTGTCGTTTCGAATCACCGAGGTCGAACGTGCGTCGTGGCTCAAGCACATGAGTGCCGCAGTTGTCGCCGCGGAACTCGATGCAACAGCCGAAACCGCGATGCTCGACTACTTCACAATGGCGGCCCAACACCTCATCAACGCTGAGTAAGTCGAGCTCACACACCAATGCACCTTCCCGACCAAAACGATGAACAGCGACGTGGAGAACTACGCAAACACAAGGCACGCGCAACCGGCCTGCTTGTGCTCGCTACCGCAGTTTTCATCGTCCTCGTCATAACCACAAATGGCAACGGTTGGTCGGGCTATGCCGAAGCGGCCGCTGAAGCTGCAATGGTCGGCGGCGTCGCTGATTGGTTCGCTGTCACGGCACTCTTTCGCCATCCGTTGGGTCTGCCAATCCCCCACACGGCGATCATCCCCAAGCGCAAAGACCAGATCGGCGCCGCGCTCGGTGAGTTCGTGCAAGACAACTTCCTGCAACCCGATGTGCTTCGCGAGCGTCTGGGCTCCGCAGACATCGCCAGCCGCATCGGCCATTGGCTCGAAATCCCCGGCAACGCCCGCAAAATCGGCGATCAGGCTGGCACGGTGATCGGTAGCGCGATTGAGGTGATGCGCGACGACGAAATCCAGGCCTCGGTAGAAGGGTACGTGCGCAAACGAGTCGACACGTTTGAGCCGACCCCTCTGGCTGCACGCGCTATCGAGTTTGCGATCGAAGGCGGTCACCATCACGCGATCTTTGATGCCGGGCTCGAAGGTCTGCGCAACGTGCTGCGGGACAACCGCACAATGATGCGCAAGCGGCTCGCAAGCGAGTCTCCTTGGTGGGTTCCCGAACCTGTCGACGACCGCATCTTCGACAAGATCTATTCAGCAATCAACTCCTTTATCGATGAAGTGACTGCGGACCCGAACCACGAGTTCCGCACTAACCTCGACGGCCGCATCGCAGCGCTTTCGGTGCGGCTGCGTGAATCACCTGAATTGCGTGATCGAGCGAACGAGCTCAAGGCTGAGCTGCTCGACCATCCAGCGACACGAGAATGGTCGTCGGGCCTGTGGGGCAATATGAAGCGGTCGTTGTTGCTTGCCGCCGATGATCCAACCAGTGAACTGCGGCTGCGCATTCATGGTTCGGCACTCCAAGTTGGTGAGTCCCTGCGTTCTGATCCAGCCTTGCGAGCCAGGGTCAACGAATGGGTCGTATCGGCGATTGCTCACCTCGCCGGCGAGAGCCGTTCAGAGATAGCCGACCTGATCGCGTCGACGGTCGAGGGATGGGACCCCAACGAGACAAGCGAACGCATCGAGCTCCAGGTTGGGCGCGACCTGCAGTACATCCGCATCAACGGAACCGTCGTTGGCGGTCTTGTCGGACTCGTGATCCACGGTGTTGCGCAACTTCTTAGTTAGCAGGAACAAGCCAGACTTCGACCGATCGCTGAGGCGGGAACGCAAGCTGCGCGGCAGTCGTGATGTCGTCGATCGTGAGAGCTTCGGCAAGTGACTGGCGATCACGAAACTCATTGGATGGTCGGTCAGGATTTTGCACAGCAAACGAGATCAGGTCGAGCCAATCGGTGTTGCTAAAGAAGCCAAAGTCCTCAACCATCTGCGTTATCGCCAAGGTCAGATAGCGCTGGTCGAGTTCGCCGTTGCGGATTCGCTCAAGCTCGGCGTGCACAACCTCGGAGACCTCGCGGAGACGCTCGGGGTCTGAGTCGACCTCGATGATCGTGTCGATCCACGGCTTTGGTTCACTCAGCACCGAAACCGCAGCTGAGGGCGCATAGCTTGCACCTAGCTCCTCTCGGATTAGATCGCGCAGCCGGGCGTTGACGACGATTTCAAGCGCGCGGGCCGCAATCTCAGCTTCATGGGTGAACGGGTACGGAGATTCCCAGTTAATGCGCACTCGGCCTTGATCCCCCACGCCGGCCTCGACCGTAGCGAACAGGTTCTCTTCTGGTATTCCTGGATCGCGATCAACCTGTTCTTCACGGACACCGTTGTCCGGCAACGTCCCGAGATAACGCGCGCCGAGATCGATCAATTCGTCGGGATCAAAGTCCCCCACCACTACGAAAACGAAGTCGCCAGCGTTCTCAAATCGCTCCTTGTAGGCCGAGAGCAACAAGCGGGCATCGAGCCCGTCGAGGTCCTCAACCGTTGGCAGGTATCGAAACCACGGGCTGTCGCCGTAGCGCAGCCGCCACAGCTCCACATCCGCCGCAATCGGGGGGTTGGATGCGGGGTTCTCAGAGAGCGGACGCCAGCCGTCGTCGAACCGACGCACCCGCACGTTTGTGATTATTGGTTCGGTCATCTGTAGATGAGCAAGCTGAAACAGCGTTTCAAGGTCTTCGGTCGAGGATTCACCGAACACGCTCTCCTCGGCTCGACCAATCGAGGTCCCCAGCGAAGCGATTGACCCCGAAAGCAGTTTGTCGAGAGTGACAACATCGACCGATTCAAAGCCGCTTCCCGCAACCATCGCCGGCACACCGTCGAGCAGCGGAACCTCGGGACCGTCGACGGCGAAATGGCCACCGCGACTCACCGCTCGCAGCTGCACCAAGTTCTCAGTAATGCTCGTCTCGCGAAAGGCCAGTCGGGCACCGTTCTCGTAGGTGATGACGCGAGCGTTGAGTCCATCGAGTGTTTGGTCATTGACGATCGCCGCTGGCTCCGGTGAAGCGAGCAACTCGGTCTGGTCGTTCGATGACGCCTCGCGAGGTTCCACCCCACGACCAAGGGCGTCGTAATATCCGTCTGCGAGAGCTTCGGGCGTTGGCAACGCGTCGACATCAGATGCCGGGCCCACGACCACGACGTATGGATCCGTAGCGAGAACATCAAAGAGATATCGCCGGGCGTCCTCGACGGTAAGCGACGCGACGACCTCGCCAATCGTGTCGAACTTGTCCTGAGCGCTCGACACCGGTTCGCCGGAAAGGGCGAACTCAACCAAGTCGGCGGCGTACGCATCGTCTTGGCGACTCTCGCCTTCAGCTAGTTCCTGTTCGGCCGCTGCAAGAATCGCAGCAGTTGCCCGATCGAGCTCGCGTTGGTCGAAGCCGTGCTGGCGAGCCTGTTCGACTTGAACAAGTACCGCGTCTAATGACGTCAGCACATCAGCTGGATCAGTACTGGCACTGACGCTAAAGAGACCATGGAACGGCGTGAGTTCGCTCGCCGCCGCGTCAGCAGCCAACAATGTGTTGTCGCCGGTTTGCACCTCTTCGAACAGGCGGCTATTGATCATTGCGCCCGTAACCTGCGCCACTAGGTCGTTGCGGAGATCGTGACGCGTCAGGATTGGCGTTTGTCCTTGGCGCCAGAAAATCTGCAGCTCGGTGCTCGGAATCTCGCTATCGACGAGCACGTCAAAAACCGGTTCAACGAGCGGACCCCGACCGAGGTCGAACTCTAGGTAGTCGATGGGAGGCCGCACGGTCACGGCACCGAATGTGGCGACGATCCGTTCTTCCATAAGGGTGGGACTGAAGTCGCCCACGGCAACCACCGTCATCAGCTCGGGTCGATACCACTGCTCGTAGAACGCGCGCAGGTCCGCTGATGTCATGGTTTCGATCACGTCGGCGTCGCCAATGGGAGCGTTGCCTTCGTAGGCGGTGCCCTCAAAAAGCACATCTCGGATTGTGCGTCCAATACGCGCTGACACCTGCTCGGTCGCCCGACGATGCTCTTCGCGCACCACGCCGCCTTCGGCATCGACAGCGGCTTGTTCGATCAGCGCCTTTTCTGCCCACTGATACAGGACATCGAGCCCCAACTGGAGCGTGTCTGCGGATCGAGCTGGAAGCTCGATCTCGTACACCGTTTCAGCAAAGCTGGTGTACGCGTTGATGTCTGGTCCAAAGCCGCTACCGAAGCCTTCGAGGATCGGCACGATTTCGTTTCCGGGAAACCGCTCAGTGCCATTGAACATCATGTGTTCAAGGAAGTGCGCCAGACCCGCGGTTCCGGGCGCTTCGTTCAACGATCCCGCCTGTACAACCAGCCGTAATTGTGCCTGACCTCCTGGAGCCCCATTGTTGCGAATCAGATACCGCAACCCATTGTCCAGGGAGCCCTGAATGACGTCGCCGTCAAAGGCCATGACGTCGTCCCACCCATCAGGCACCACGAAGTCGTCAGGACGCACCATGTTGGCCCCGGATGCCGCCTCCTCAGCTACAGCCTCTGGTGTCGGCCCAGGTTCTGGCTCCTCAGCTACAGGCGCTGGCTCCTCAGCTACAGGGGCCGGTTCCTCAGCTACAGCCTCTGGTGTCGCCGGCTCGCCGGTCGGCGCTGGCTGAAGCGCTTGCTCAGACAGGTCAAGGTTTGCCGTCGCTGTGCAGGCAGTCGCTAGCCAAGCAACAGCGAGCAGCAGAGCTACGAGCTGCCCTAGGGAGTTTCGCACGCTGCAATCGTACCGGTCAGCAGCTCACATGTTCAGGCGCCCTCAACGTGCCATGAAGGTGCCGTGGGTGGACCGGCGCTAGCTGCCCGTGTTTGAGTTCAGCAGGTACGCAGGCGCAAGCTGCACGTTCACCGGTGCCTGTTCATTCACTGGCGGCCGGATTGGCTCTACCTTGCGAAGGCGATCAGCAACGATTTGTCGGTGGCGTACGAGCAAGATCACATACCCAATGATGACGACGTCGACAAGAACATGCGCAGCTATCCAGTTGCCACCAAAAAAGTACGCCATAAGCAATGTGGCAAAGGCGGTTGCGGTCAGACCCAGCAGAACTTGGCGGCGGCGCTCCCGAGCCGCTGCGGTCGACGTGGGCACGCCAAGCCCAGTCGATTCGGGATAGTCCCAGGCTTGCTGTAACACGGACTCATCGAGCGAAGGTGAATCGGCGAGGTAATCGGCTGCCGAGGCAGCTATCGGGCTCGGCGTATTAACGCTGCTCACATCAACGCTGCTCACATCAACGCTGCGCATATCAACGCTGCTCACATCAACGCTGCGCATATCAACGCTGCGCAGGTCTACCACGGCGTCAGCGGTGCCGGTCGGGGCTATCACTGCGGGGCGCAGCGGCACAACATTCGACCCGACAGGATTCACTGATCGCGCCGGTGCGTTTGTGCGCATGCCTGTCGGCGAGCTAACCGCCGACGTCGAAAAGGTCGTGGGCGCATTGCGTAACGGCAAGAAGCGTTGTGCCCCCGTGCTCGTCACTGTGCTTGCCATTGATGCCGACGGCCGGAAGGTGCGCCCAGACGAGCGCCTATCCTTCAGGTATGGCGGCAGGAGCACCATTGCCCAGCAGGCTATGAGGATGATAAGTACCACGTACGTCAAGGCTTTGTTACGGCTTCCAGTAGTGACACTGTTGCAGTTCACGTAGCGCGCAAGGTGGATTTCCACCTACGAACTCATATGCACCGCAGACCAGGTCTGGCGAATATTGCGAAATGATTACGACAGAAGTGTCTACTAGCTGTTTTGGAAGAGCACAACTCAAACGCCAAATTCCCTAGAGGACATCCGTCTACTTCGGGCCAATCTGACGGCAAGGTCGCCAAATTTTTGTTGCAGTAGCAACGATTCGTGATCGCCTACCCACTCATGGCCCTTCGTCACACCGAGCCACTGAACCGGCCAGCCGAGCCACATGCTTGCCAAAACCATTCTTCACATGTTCGTCATCTTCGGAGATGAATTGGTCAGGTCGAAAAATGTGCACCGAGCGCGGCACCTGAACGGAAACATGGCGATGTGCTACTGGCGGCGCCACTCGCCTGAGCGGCCGCCAGTTTTTTCCCAAAGACCAAGCGACTCGACGGTCATGCCGCGGTCACGAGACTTGCACATGTCATAGATCGTCAGCGCCGCAATCGAACATGCGGTCAGAGCTTCCATCTCGACACCCGTTTGACCAACGGTCTCAACGGTTGCCTCGACATCGATCCAAGACGCACCGAGTTCAAAACCAACCTCGGCCGCACCAATCATGATCGGGTGACACAACGGAATCAGATCACTCGTACGTTTCGCGGCTTGGATTCCAGCGATGCGGGCAACCGCCAACACATCGCCCTTGCCAACAACGCCCTCAGCAATAGCAGTCGCCGTCTCACTCGACATGGTGATCCGAGCACGCGCAACACCGACTCGCTTCGTTGCAGGCTTTGGCGTGACGTCGACCATGCGAGCCTGCCCTTGCTCGTCGAGATGCGTGAAGCCGTGGTCCGCTCCGGTCTGAGCCACCGCTATCCGCCAATCTGGCTCATCGAGCGGTTGGGACGGATGAAGTGCACCTTGCCGATTTGATGACCAGCCCACTTGGCCAGCACACCCCGTTCGACCTCGGCAGCAATCACCTCATCGGATGCGCCACCACGCAGCAACGTCCTAAGGTCGAACTCGTCGACGGCGAAAAGACAGTTACGCAACTGCCCCTCGGCTGTCAGACGAACACGGTCACAGTTGCCACAGAAGGCCTGCGTCACGCTCGCAATCACGCCAACTTCGCCTTGCCCGTCGAGATAGCGGAAGCGCTGGGCTGGTTCGTGGCCGCGCTGGATTGGTTCGAGGGGGAACTCGCTACTGATCGCGTCGACTATCTCTTGCTGGCTAACGACGCGGTCGTTCGTCCACCCCTCGTCTGCATCGAGCGGCATCCATTCAATGAAGCGCACAACCACCCCGCGCTCGCGACCGAAGCGAGCGAAGTCGACCACTTCATCGTCATTGATGCCTCGCATGACGACGGCGTTAATCTTTACGGGGTCAAAGCCAGCTTCGACAGCTGCGTCGATGCCGTCGAGGACGGTGTCAAGCTCGTCGCGGCGTGTAAGTTCGAGGAATCGTTCTTGTCGCAGTGAGTCGAGCGAAATATTGATCCGACGCAGTCCGGCCTCACGCAGCCCAGCGGCGTGGCGTCGAAGCGTCGAGCCATTTGTTGTCATTGCAACATCAGTGCCGAGCTTCGCCAGCCGCGCAACCAACTCATCAAGATTTGCCCGCACGAGCGGTTCACCGCCGGTCAGGCGAATGCTGTCAACACCGAAAGACTCGACCAGAATCCGAGCTACCCGCTCGATCTCTTCAAAGGACAAAATGTCAGCACGGTCGAGCCATTCGAGGCCTTCTTCGGGCATGCAATAGGTGCAACGAAAATTGCACCGATCAGTGACACTTATGCGCAGGTCTCGATGCACGCGTCCGAATGTGTCGACAAGAGGGCGAACCATGGACTAAGCGTAGTGCGATGGGGCCATTACCCGACAGCGCACTCAACAGGTGAGGTGCATGTCCGATGGTTACCAACCCGGTCAAGGTCGACAATGTTCATGACAGATCTCCAGTTCATCCAACAATCTCAGTGGCCAAAGCCGTCGCGATATCGTCACGAATCCCTGATGGCGTTGCTAACCGGTTGCTTGCCCATCGCTGCTCTTTTAGCCAGCCTCTTGACCATTGTTCTTGCGGCCAGCGACGCCGTTGGCTCCATCGAGAATGCTGTGCGCACGTTCCTCTTCTGGACCGTCGTGTTCGTTCCCGTGATCATGTTGAGCGAGTTTTTGTTCCCTCGACCGCTGCCACCCAAGCCTCTGCAGGTGCCAGTGCAGGCGTCTAACAGCCAAGCCGACCACTAACCCGACGGGCGCGTCGATGCGGGGCGTTGCGGCGCCGGACAGCACGATGCATCACACTGAGTCGGCACCAGCCCAAGATCGCCCAGCGCGACCGGAGTGCTTCCAAAAAGTCGTTCTTTGACGAGCTGCACAACCATGTTGGCGAAGCGCGGATCATGACTGCTGGTCGTCACTCGTGAAAACCCAAGTCCGGCTGCTGCTGCTGCAGCTGCGGCATCGGTATCGAGGTCTTGCAGGACTTCCATGTGGTCCGAAATGAATCCAATAGGCACCACAACGACATGATCGACGTCGCTGTTTGCATGGGTGGCAATCGCATCACAAATGTCGGGTTCTAGCCACGGCATCGAGGGGGGACCGCTGCGGCTTTGCCACACGACCGACCACTCGGGCATTCCAGTAACCCGCTCCGCGACCAGAGATGCGGCATTGTGAATCTGAGCTTCGTAGTCGCACGTCGCCGCTGACGCAGAGGGAATGCTGTGCGCAGTGAAGAAAACTCTCGTGGTGGAGGGCTCAAGGCCAGCGAGTTCGGCCTGAAGTCCGTCAACGAGGGGTTCCACAAAACCCGGGTGGTTAAAAAACACGCGCAATTTATCGACTTGAAGATTGCCGTCTTCAACCTCGGAAATAGCTGCTGCGATGTTTTCGCGGTATTGCCGGCACCCGCTATACGAGCTGTACGCCGATGTCACAAACGCAACCGCGTGCCGTACGCCATCAGCGTGCATTTGCGCCACTGCGTCGGTCAGGAACGGCGCCGAGTTCCGGTTACCCCAGTACAGCGGCAGGTCGATATTTGCGGCGTCCAACCCGGCGCGGAGCTCGTCGAGCAACGCGCGGCAGTGACCATTGAGCGGGCTGATGCCGCCCCGATCAAAATAGTGCTGGCCCACCAGGCGAAGTCGCTCGGCAGGGATGCCCCGACCAGCGGTCACGCGCTCAAGGAACGGGATGACCTCGTCGGGGCCTTCGGGACCGCCAAAGCTAACCAGCAGAAGTGCGTCAATCGGTGCGGGCTCTACTGACATAGGGGGCTCTCTACCGGCATGCGGCGATTTGTTGACATGATGCGGTCTCTACCGGCATACAGGGCTTTATGGACATCGTGGGCTCCTACTGGCATGCGGTCATCTACTGACATGTAGGACAGTGCCAGAGTTTTCTGCCACCGACTTCGCTCATGGCAATGGGCGTTGCGCAGCGGCGGCACGGGTCACCCTCACGTTTGTAAACGTAGAGTCGGTCGCCGCGTGGAATTGCTCGAACAGTTGTAGATCCAACTTCGGTTGGATCCACGGTCACGATCCGATTCAGCTTGACACCTTGTCGTAGCTGAGCAGACGCAAGATCCCAGATCTGCATCACGTCGTCGCTACTGAGTTGATTGGCAGGGGTCGTGGGCGAGATTCCAGCCAAGAACAGCAGCTCAGCTCGATACACGTTGCCAATACCAGCGACGACTTTTTGATCGAGCAGCGCCGCACCCACTGCGATTCTGCGGCGGCTCATGGCATCGATGAAGTCGGCTGATTTACCCGAGCGGCGTAGTGGGTCGGGTCCAACAGAATCGGCGACGCTTTCTGCTAGATCCGGCGGACCCACCGTGCAGACCATTGGACCGCGCAGGTCCCAGTTGCGCTCCTCATCTGGCCCAGTCAGACGCAGTCGCACCGCGCCGATAGGATCCCCACTTGTCGGTCGAAACTTGCCGATCAATCCCAAGTGGACATGCAACACATCAACGTCGCCGAAATGACCGACAAGGTGTTTGCCAAAAGCTTCGAAGCCCCGACATTGTTGACTGTCGATCGTCTTTGCCCCAGCGTGGAACCTTCCTTGTGGCGACGATGCGGAAACACACTTGCCCTTGAGATCGCGATTCAGATCCCGAGCCAGACGATGGATTGTGTGGCCCTCAGGCATTCGCGACCAGCTGAAACGAGGCACAGGCGTCAGCGGCGGTCCGAGACACCGCGTCGACGGTCGCAAGCAGCTCGGCGTCACTTGCATTCGCAAAGGTAGATCCGCCAACGAGCACAAACACCTCAGGTAACGCAGCCTTGATTGTTCGGGCCTGGTCGATTGCTGCCGCGAGATTTGCGTTGAGCGAAGCCCCGAGACCGAGACCGATTAAGTCCTCGACATCGCGCGCTACATCGATGAAGGAGTCAGCGGGGGCGTTTCCGCCAAGGTCGACAACGTCAAATCGCAGGTCGCAGAGGAAATCTGCGAGCATCGCCGATGGCACCGAGTGGTGATCACCAGCCACAGCGCCAACGATGATAGTTCCGTTGCGCCGGCCCCGATGCCTAAAGAGCGGGCCCATCTGGCCAATGAGACGCAACGTACTGGCCGTCGCTCGATGCTCTTCGGCAACGCTGACAGTGCCTTGGCTCCATCCCTCGCCGATTTGGATCATTGCTGGCTCGATGAGGTCCCGGTAGATGTGGGCGGGAGGCGCACCACTGTGCAATGCGGTGGTGACCGCAGCCCAGCATCCTGCGGTATCTCCAACAATGAGTCGGGAGACGAACGACTCCACATGCATCTCACGCGACTTTTTGGTCAGCGCTGGCGCCGATGAGGGTCGTTGCGCCTTGATGGGGCGCTGAGCAGATCGCGCCGCAATCACTGCCGCTATGTCCGCTGGGCTCACCCACCATTGTCCGGCCCGCTTGGTTGCGATCATGCGGCCGGTACGTACATAGCGGTACGCCGTCATGTAATGCACGTCGAGTTGATCAGCTGCGTCGACCAGGGACACGGCCTCACTCTTCTCGATCGTCATACATCCACGGTACTTTGCATTGGCCTGCGCCCGATCTATGCGACGTCGGTGTCTTGGCTGGCATCTTCTTCTCGGATGCGTGCCTCACGTGCAGCTGCGGCGACCGCTCGTCGATGCGGAGAACGAGGGCCATGGCCGCTGAGAGCCCGTTCTTCGTCGCTTTCGCCACCCCAAAGGCCATGCTCGCGGCCAAGCCGACCAGCCTCGCGACACTCGTCGGCGACGTTGCAACATGTACAGTAGGCTCGAGCGAGCGCCTCTCGTCGATTGCGACGACCATCGCGCTCGCCTGGACGAGCGAAGAATATGTGCGTCTTACCTCGACACATAGCAGCGGCGTGCCATGCGGGGCTGCGTAGGTCAACCGATACCTCGGTCGTGTTTTTAGAGCTGGGTTTTCTTACAGAGCTAGGTTTGATTGACATGTGTTCGTCGATCACGCGTGCCTCCCGACGCTTCCTCTACGTACTTTTAGCACTAAAAGATGCACTTGCGCACAAAATTGCACACAAGTTCGTAGAAACTCGCACCAACCGCTTTCAAAACCCGGCGCCACCCTGCGATACTGACGTGTCATGTGGAGAACCAGGGGCTACGTCATTGGCGTTGTTGCGGTGCTTCTCCTTGCAACGGCGCTGACCCCCGCCTCGGCGCTGCAAGGCGAGCAGGCGCCGACCAATCCTGCGCTGTTCAATCTCGATCTCGCTCAGCGAGAACTCGACGAAGCTCTGGTTGAGGCGGATCGACTTCGACTCGAATTGAACGTTGCCCTCGACCAGATCGATGGCCTGACCATCGAACGCGACTTCATCGAGCTGAACGACAAAGCCCGCAACGAACTCTTGCAATCATCTCGGACCCGAGCACGGACAATGGCAATTCATGCCTACGTCGGCATCGGCCCACCGCTATCGGGCGTGACCGTGCTCAATGCTGCGTCAGCAAACGACCTGAGCTACCGCAACGGCCTGTTGCGCCAGCAAGCCGAACGGCTGAACGAAGCCGCAGCGACCTACGCCGTGCTCGCAGGTGAAGCCGACGCAAGTGTGCTGTCGCTATCCGACAAGATTAACGACGAGCTTCGACAAGCTGAAGCTCTCAACCGGGCGCTCAACCTGCAAACCGTGCAGGTCAGCCAAGCCGAATGGATCGTTTCGATCGCAACAATTCACGACCGAGCAGACACCGTGTTTGAACGCACACGCCGCCACGAACCAACCGCTGAGCAGTGGCGCAAGCTTCGAGAATGTGAATCGACCGAAACATACGCAATCGATACCGGCAACACGTTCTATGGGGCATACCAGTTCACATGGGAAACCTGGAGCACGGTAGGTGGCCAAGACAATCCGGCCCACGCCCCTCCGGCCGAACAAGACGCCCGAGCGCGGTTGCTCTTCGCAGACCGAGGCCGACAACCATGGCCTCTCTGCGGCAGGTTCTTGCCCTAGAAGCATCTGTTCTGACTAGGTCGAATAAGATCGAACGGTGACTGTCGCTGTACTGCTGATTTTTGCGACGTGCATCGCCTCCGGTACTGGCCTCACCTTTCACTCTGACCTAGCGATGCGGGCCGAAGAACGCTTCTTTGGTGGTTGGGTTATTGGGATCATCACGTTCACTATCTGTGGAATCGTGTCGACTCGGCTCTTTAGCTTTTCGGGATCGGGCGTCACTGTCGCATGTGCCGGAGCACTGACCGTGTCCGCAACAGGATGGCGACGCGGCATCGACCAGTGGGCCAGGGAGATCGCAAGCTTCAAGGATCGAGTCAAGAGTTCGTTGCGCAGCGGAGACAACCCCTTCGTGTTGCTCTTCCTACTGCTGCCCATGTGGTTTCTGATCGGCCGGATGTTCTCGTTCGCCTACCAAATCGGTGACGACGGAGCAATCATGGTCGGGCACTTAGCTTCGTTTTCCGACTGGCAGGCGCACCTGACATACACGGCGTCGTTCGCCTATGCCGACAACACTGGTCTGAACCTGCCGCTGTCTACCGGCGACAACATTGGCTATCACGCCGGCATCAACTACTTCGCAGCGCTGCTAATCCCTGCAGGCGCATCGCTGCCGGGCGCGTTGCAGCTATCTGGGGCGTTCACGCTGTTCGCGTTCCCCGGCGTGATGTACAGCATTGGAATGCGCGTGTTTCGCCAACAGGCGGTTGCAATGCTCGGCACAGCGCTCTTTCTCTTCCTTGGCGGATGGGGATTCATCGAGTTCTTCAAGGACATCGGCGACGGTGCCTCGGTTCTCAGCAGCATCCCCCAGACCTACACCCGCCTGCCCGACGTGCCGCCAGCTGAGCTCGCAAACTGGTGGAACAGCAACCCGATCGTGCTTGAGAACCCGATCGTTGGTCACTTCTTTCCGCAACGGCCGACCATGATCGGGTTCCCGATTGTGCTGCTCATCTTAGGCTGGTTGTACACGGCATGGAACCAGACGGTCGACCACCAACTTGATACCAGGCGCACACTGCTCTTTTGCGGCGTGTTGGCTGGCCTGACACCGTTCTTTAACCTCTTCGCCTTTGGCACCCCAATGGCGTTCGTTGGAATCTGGTGGATCGCAACCCGCTTTCGGCGCGAGTGGCTGTACTTCCTTGTTCCCGCTGCGATCCTCGCAGCCCCGGTCGTGTTGTTCTTGCAACCGCCGAGCTCCTCGGTCGACTACTCCTATGACTGGGTGCAGAACATCCGCAATCCAGCTGGTGTTCCCGACGACCTTTCATTGATCAGCCGAATCCGCACCTGGATCGTGTTCTGGTTTCGCAATCTCGGCCTCTTTCTGCCACTGCTTGTAATCGCTCAGGCCACCCCTGGCATCCTCTCAAGGCGCATTGCGCTCGGACTGCTTCCTGTCTGGCTTTTCTTCATCGTGCCAAACATGATCCGACCCCATCCGTGGAACGGCAACAACACGCACTACTTCATCTTCGTGATGCTGTTGGGGGCACTTCCGGTGGCCGCCTTGCTCATCAGCGTGAGCAAACGTTTCCCGTTTTCCATTGGCATCGTCGCACTCGTGACAGCGTCGATGATGTTGAGCGGCTTCGTTGATGTGCTCGTCACCAACGACCGAGATACTTCGCCATGGCCCTTGACCGCCATGGACAGCGGCGGCGTCGCTGTTGCCGAGTGGGCGCGCACAACCGATCCCGAGTCGGTCTTTGTCATCGAGCTCGGGTGGGCCGAGGGCAATGCCTCACCCCATCAGCATCCCGTGCCGGCTCTCAGCGGCCGGGACTTGGTCATTGGCAATGACGGATGGGTATTCGACCTTGGCATCGAAGACTGGTTCATTCGCAAAGACCATTCTCGGATCATTCTTGAGGCGGGCGCGGGCCATGAGCAGCTACTTGACACCTACGATGTCGACTACTTGGTGATCGGTCCTGACAGCCGCACGCCGAACTGGGACCCCAACATCGCGTTTTGGGAGGAGGAAGCAGATGTCGTTTACCGACATGCCGGCTGGACCGTCTACGAAGTCTGAGCACCCACTCGACGCACCTGTGGAGACCCGCGACACGAACAGCATTGACGAGAACACTCTTGACGAGGGGCGAGCAATCACCGCCACCGGGAACTTCGCTTGGCCCAGTACCGGCGCCATCGTGATTGCCCTCGTTGCGCTCGCATTGGTCTTGCGCCTGTGGGAGCTTGGCGAGCGGCCATTCCATCACGATGAGAGCCTCGATGCATGGTGGAGTTGGCTCTTTCGCAACGGCAACTACGACGGGTACGACCCCGTCTACCACGGACCGCTGCGCTTCTATATCACCGCTGGCATCTTCGAGATATTTGGTGAATCTGAGGCAACTGCTCGACTCTTCTCTGCGCTGAGTGGCACCGCTGTCGTCGCCCTTCCTTGGTTCCTGCGACATGAATTGCGTCGCGCTGGCACCATCGCCGCAGCGGTCGCCCTGACCGTGTCGCCAACAATGTTGTACTACTCACGATTCGGACGCGAAGACGCCCAGATGGTGTTCCTCACCCTACTCGCGCTCGTTCTTGGGCTGTCGTACCTGCGCAATCCCCGCGTCGTTACTGCTACAGCGTTGGCGTTCACGCTCTCGTGCAGTTTCGCGATCAAGGAATCAACGTACCTGTTTGGCCTGCTGCTCTTCGTCTACTTGCTCGTGCTGCTCGCTGCCCAGTTCGATGCACAAAACCGCATAGCGGTTGGAATTGAGACCGATGCAACTCGGCTGAATCCAGCCTTTATGAGTAGCGCTCTTATGCTCGCCTCGATTGGACTTCTCGTTGCGGTGTTGATTGGCTCAAGTTCCGGTGAGCTGTTCCCGATGCTGATTCTGTATGTGTTGGGCATGGTCGCATTCGTGGCGTTCACCGCGCTGCCCCGCTTGCGAGCTCGCTCCGCTGAGCCAGACTACGAATGGCCACCGCTGGTTCAGAAGTTCGGAGCCATCGGCATACAAGGTTGGGCAATCGCATTTGGCGCCTTCGCAATCAGCTGGTTCTTGTTCTTCACCGTATGGGGCAGCGTTCCCGGCGACTGGGCCACGGGGTTCACACGCGCAATCGACTACTGGGATAGCCAACAAGAAGTCAATCGCGGCGGACAGCCCTGGTACTACTACTTGTACGCGCTGCCCATCTACGAGTGGCTCTTCGTGATCCTCGCCTTTGTTGGTGGCTGGCGCGCGTTGCGCAGGCCGACCATCTTCTCCAGCTTGTTTGTCTGGTTCGCCATTGGAAGCCTGATCATTTACAGCTACGCAGGTGAGCGCATGCCGTGGCTTATCGCACACCCGTTGCTGCCCTTGCTCATTCTTGCCGGCGTTGGGGTTCAATATCTGTGGACACAACGGCACCGTTCTGCCATGCCGGCAATCGCAACTGTTCTTGCGCTGTCGCTGGTGTTCACCATTGGAACGTCGATCCGGTCGAGTTTCCCGAATGGCGCTGACAGCCGTGAAATCTTGAGCCAGGCGGGTCAAGCTACGCCGCATTTGACCTTGGCCCTAGATCGGCTTGAAAACATCGATGCGATCGCTATGCGAGAAACTGGCCAACCCGCATCACTGGCCATTGAAGCAACCAATGCTTGGCCATACAGCTGGTATCTACGTGACCGACCAAACGTGCAGTGGTTCTCCGCCGCTGACGGGCCACCGACTGACGGTTCGGCCGATGTGATCATCGTTGACCGCGGTCTGCTCGCACCAGCTGACTTTCCCGAGTATCAAGCAACCCAGTTCGCGATGCGTTCGTGGTGGGTGCCCACCTACAACGATGCTGGCCCACTCGGCTGGTTCAAGTACGCCCACAACCGCACGTTGTGGGAACAGAATCCGAATCCGAACTTCCAGGGCGTGCGAGAGGTCGATGAAGACACTCCCGCTGGTGTTGGTGAACGGCTTGAACGTCTCCAAGATGGCGCCGATATCAGCTCGGCGAAATGGGTTGGCTTTGCAAGCGCAGACCGCGCTGTGATTCCCGAACCCATAGACCCGAACGCCTGGGTTGAAGAAGACGACGGACTCGATGGATGTGGCTCCGTTGACCAATACTTCATGGTCCACAACCGGTACGCGTTCTCCGAACGCGTCGTCTATCCCGAGCCGATCGCGGCAATGGGTCCTCTGGTTTGCGCAAGCGATTCTTTCGCTACCTCATAGATGCGAACGTCACCGTTGTCGAACACGGTGATCAGCTCAGGGTTCTCTGCGAAAAGTTGCAATGTTCGGGGATTCGCTGTGGTCGTCTCAAGTGAGCCCACGATCACATACGTGACGTCGTACGCGCGCAGGAACGCGTTGATTGATGCAGGATCCTCAGTCTGATAAAAGTTGGCAACGTCGGCGTTTCGTTCGTTTACTTCGAAGTTGAAGAGGGTTCTCTGCTGGTCTTGGTGCCATCGCCAGCCAACAACGGTCGGCAATCCGCTGTGAATGCTGATTCGCCCCCACCACTGATATTCCGCCCCGCCCACGGCCTCGACCACCGTTGGACGGCCATCGGCGTTCGCCTGCAACCATTCGATGAGCGGCCGGTCTCGACCTGGGTCGACAGGGTGGTCCATACCTGTGAAGTCGCGGACATTAATGGTGTGCTGGCCTGGTTCAAGCCACAGCTGGCCGTCGAGTGACGGTCCAAGCGCCGCATCAAACCGGTTCGCCTGTCGTGGACGAACCGACAGCACGGGATAGACCAACCCTGCAATGAGTAGCAGCGCTAGTCCGGCGGCGAACACCGAACGCAGCGCCGGTCGACTCGCTGGCTGGCTCGCAGCGAGCTCGGGGTTGCTGGCTCGAGCCTGTCGGGCGTGCACGAGTGGGCCGACGAGCCACGAAACCCCGAATGCCGCGGCAATCGCAAAGAGATGCCACACCTGCAACCAGAACTTGAAGACCGTATTGAGGCGTTCGATATCGGCATTCTGGGTAAAGATCTCAACACCGACGAGCACAGCGAAGCCCAGGGTCCAGGCGCTCGCAACAAGAACGTGCGGTGTTGATGCGCGCTGCGTGAGCACTTCGAGATTGAGCACAAGCCATGCGCCGATAAGCGCAAGAAACGCCCACGCTGTCACAGAACCGACCGCTCGATGAAAGCCCACAAAGCCGACGACTGAGAAGAGCAGCGCACCTGCAGGTAACAGTGGAGTCCTAACGAGCTCGTTTCGCAAGCGCCAAAGCCGACTCACTAAATAGAACGCTGCCACGAAGAGAAACAGACCCCAATGGACAAGCCAGTCGTCAAGGTTGGTGCTGGACTCCGCACGGCTGAAGCCCGAGTCCGCTACTTGGTTTCTCGCTCGGTACGGGGCCGTGACAAACAGGTGAGCTATGCCAACAGCCATCAGCTGCCCCATGGCGATACGCACCCGCCACAAGGCTGGGCCTCGTGCCATTGTCCAGCCAACGACGATTGCTCCGGCAACCATCAATCCGAAGGTCGGTAGGTCCCAGGTATGGACCATGCGCATGAACCCGCTACCAATTCCAAGGCCAATCGCGAGTAGCCACGCTGTGTCGTTGCGTCCCTGTCGTGCCCGTTCGATAAAGGCAATGGCGCCAGCCAAGCCGAGTCCGAAAAAGGGCATGGCCATGAAATGCGGGTGCAGGTCGCCGAACAGCACGGTGAAGGTCGGAAACTCGGTTACCTCGAACCCACTGCTGGCCTTGTTGACGCGGCTTGCGTCCCACCAATCGAAGTCGGCAAGGGGCAGGTCGTTACGAAGCCTGTTGACCAGCTGTCGAAAGCCGTCGAGGTTTCCCATGACCATGAAGAACACAACCGCGATCAGGCCGGTGCGCTCGGGCGACAGCGCACGGTCGGTTCGCCGACGGGCGAGCTCGGCAAGCATCGCAGAGGTCGAAAAGACGGTGACGGCAGCCAGCGCCGCATAGGTGGCGACGCCAAGGTTGAAGCCGACATCGGGCGCGTACGACAGCAGGCGGATTGGCACCGCCAGCACGAACCATCCCATGTAGTAGTAGTTCAAGGATCCGCCAGCGAGCCATGGGTCATAGGGCGGCATCGTCGTTGATCCGGTCACTGCGGTCAGGTAGGCCAGCTCCATTGGCTTCTCGCCCCCGCGCCACGGATGCCATACGTCGGGATTGCCAGCTCGTAGTGCCAACACGATAAGGAACGCACCCACAAAGGCAGCTTCAGCGCGAAGGATGGTGCGCCGGTGTTGTGTCCATATCTCGCGCAGTTGGTCGGCCCTCTCTCGAGCGAGGACGACGCCGCCGACCACCATGGCGAGGAACATCGCTCCGACCAGCAACCGCGACATGTCGACGACACCCCACGAGACAAGTAGCCAGACCGGTAGAGCGAAGACCACCATTGCGAGCGGTTTCGTGAGGCCGTACACGGCTCCCGCTGCACGACCTGCGCGGGGCAACAACACCGGAACCAACGTCAACGACACGACTTGCAGCAGCCCGAACCACATGAAGGCTGCGACCACGCTATTCGGCTCATTCGAGTGGACGTCACGGAACGAGCTGCCCTGCTGCTGTGACGCATATTCATCAGGCGGCAACATGCTTGCGTTTGCAAACGCGTCGCGCGGAATTGCATTGACCGCAGTCCGCGCTCGCTCGGGGTTCAACAGCGCATAGGCACGATCCACACTAAAGGAATCGGTCTTTTGCCATATGAAAACCGTGGGGTGGTCATAGAGCGTGAATGCTTCTTCGGCGCTGCTGTCGTCGATAGTTATCCCAAACAGCGATGGCTGGTTCTGGAACGTCTCGATGAGTTCAAATCCAAGTGACCCATCGAAAAGCGTCTCGTAGTAACGGCTTGTCTGTGGGAATCTGGCGGGGGTCCGAGGGAGCGCGTCGTAGAACTTGTTGCTCGTCTCGATGACGTAGTCGACTTCGTGTAGTCCATTGATGAGCAGCTCAATGTGTTCTGGCGTGTCGCCACCAAACGAGAATGGCCGGAATGTGACGAACTCAAACGTTGAGGGCCGACCCCATGGCAAACCGTCATCCCACTCTTGTGAACTCACGGCTGCGTCAGCAGGGAGGTTCTCGATCATCCAATCGCCTGCAGCGAGGCGGGCATTGGTGTTGTTGTACACACCGTTCACGAATGCCAACGCCCAAAAGACAGTGATGCCAATTGCCAGGCCGACAGCGACTCTGATGACCTGCGCTAGCCGTTGTCGGTCGGGAGCTAACTCGGTGGCCCGACGCAGAGCAGCGACAAGGCCGATCGCCCCAAGGGTGGTGATGATTGGATACGTCGGCTGCAGGTATCGAATGATTGCGTAGAACTGCAGCGAGACGAGAGCGAAGTAGGACCCAATGACAGCCAGGGGAACCGCCCAGTATCGCTCGCCGAGCGTGAACCGCCTGAGCGCTCGGGCAATTCCTAAAAACCCCGCGATACCGAGTCCTGGCCCCATGCCCCATAGCACCATTTGTTTGAGTGGATGCAGAAGTCGAGTGCGCCCAACGAGCGGTTGGACCCACGGCCAGTTGCCGCCGTTGTTGATGTCAGACAGGTATTCAATGTCGTTACTAAATCGATCATTGAGCACCAGCGAGAGCCCAGCACGGAAGTCATATGGCTGCGCAATGCGATATGCCACGACCGCCAACAGACCCATGACAAGAAACGGTTCAACCTTGCGAGCCACCCGTGACACGACACCCGGGGCTATCCGGCGTTGGATCAGGTTGCCCATGTCGGGCCCGATCAGGATGAGTGCGGCCGCAAGCGGCGCAGCGACGCTCGCGATGCCGCTCAGTTTTGAAGCGATAGCCAGTCCCACGGCAATAGCGGTCCCGGCTCTCGTGCGCCAGCCACCACGACCTCGGGCAAGTCGCACAGAGCCAAACACAGCACACGTAACGAACAACGCAACCCACGGCTCGCTGCCAAGGAAATGTGAGTACTGAATGTGCAGAACCGTCAGCGCCTGCAGCAACGCAGCGAGCAAGCCAATACGGCGATTGTCAGTAAGTTCTCGAGCAAGCAAGAACACCGCGCCAACGGTCGCAGTATCGATAAGCGCGCTCATGAGGCGGCCGATAATGGTGACGTCGTAGCCGGTGTTAAAGCGCAGCCGCTCGGTCACGGGCAAGTCAGCCGGCTCGTTGTTTGCCACGTCGATTCCGACGCCATCGATGCCGGCGACCGCCCACGACATCGTGTCGGTCATGAGGACCCCAGCCGCAGCCTCAGAAGCCCACAGTGGCATCGTTCCGTAGACGTAGTGCGGGATCCCCTCGTGGAACCGAGGGTTCAGCGTCGACTTCTCGGGGTCCAATGCATCTGACCAGTCCTCAGGGTTCTGCGTCTGCGCCGCAACGCTGCTCCAAAAGCGTTCGTCGGGCTGTAGGTGCGTCCCCCGGTCCCAATCCAAGTTCCATGCGCGCAAAGCGAACGCAAGCAGCAGTATGAGAGCAAGGACCCACCTGCGGTCGATAAACCGATTCCACGTGCTCGCTACTGATGGCGATGAACTCGTGGCGGGCTGTGAGGGCACCAGGCTGTCTTCGCTCTACTCGTTTGGTAGGAGGTGGGGTGTTGCGGTTTTCATGGCCTCGACAACCTGACCGAGACTTGGGTTAACCAGAGAGATTTCGCCAATGCGCAGCGTCGGAACTGTTTCATTGCCGTCGGCTGCGGAGCGAACAAACGCTGCATGTTCTGGGTCATCCCAGATATTGAACTTCTCGAACGGAAGCCCAGCGTTGGTCATTGATCGCTCAAGCGCCATGCAGAATCCGCATCCTGGCCTCCAAAAGAAATCAATGCTGTCTTGACTGGTCACGGTGGTACTCCTTGCATCCTCCGCAACACTACCGAGCATGAACGGTATAGACGGTGGCAGGCCCCGGTGATTCTCATAGATGTCCACGACGTCACACTGCGCCATGCCCGCGGTGATGTGCTTTCGAATGTGTCGTTTACCGTTAGCTCCGGCGACCGGTACGGCGTCGTTGGGCACAATGGCGCTGGCAAGAGCACCCTGTTGGGAATCGCAACGGGATCCGTCACTGCCGATTCAGGGACGGTGCGCAAAGAGAGCGGTGTGCAGGTCTCAACGCTGCTACAGCGGCCGGTGTTTGAGGATGTAACGGCGATTGAGGCAGTCGGTGACTCGTGGGAAGCCGCCGCAGTTCTCGACCGACTTGGGCTTGGTCAGCGCAACAACGATCGTGTGCTCACAATGAGCGGCGGAGAACAGCGCCGGGTTGCATTGGCCCGGGCGCTCGTCGCGCCAGCTGATCTGCTGGTTCTTGATGAGCCGACGAACCATCTGGATATCGACGCGATCGACTGGCTTCAAGAGCGCCTTGCAACGTTCAAGGGCGGTCTGCTCTGTGTCTCGCACGACCGCCATCTGCTGGATGCAATCACAACGCGTGTCGTCGAGGTCGACGGCGGCAACCTCTACGTGCATGACGGCGGGTACCGCGCATATCTTGCGGGCCGCGAGGCGCGTGTCGATGCGTCTGACAAAGCCGAAGCTGTTCGCAAGAATTTGGCCCGACGAGAAAAGGAATGGCTCCTGCGCGGGGCGCCCGCCCGAACCAGCAAAGCCAAGGCCCGCATCCGCACCGCCGAGGCGATTCAGGAGTCTTCAATCAAGCGGGGTATTCGCGATGACGCCCTCGCTCTGCACAGCACAACCCCTCGACTCGGCAACATGGTCATCGAACTCACCGATGTGCGGGTGCAAATCGGTGATCGTATTCTCGTCGACTCGTTCTCTATCGAACTTGACCCCCGCGAGCGGCTCGGTATCGTTGGCCCTAACGGCACCGGCAAGTCAACCCTGCTCGACACTGTTGCCCTGCGACGTGAACCCGACGCTGGTGAGGTGCGCCACGGCTCAACCGTCCAACTTGCGTACTTCGACCAGCTTGGTCGCACGCTTGATCCAGCTCAACGAGTCATCGATCTGTTCGCGGGAGGCGCACGAGAGGCTGATTGGCGTGACAAAGCATTGCTCGAACGCTTCTGGTTCGATGCCGCAACGCAGTACTCCCCCGTCGACCAGCTTTCTGGCGGCGAGCGTCGACGACTTCAGCTAGTACTGGCCCTTGCAGAAGAGCCAAACGTGCTGCTGCTCGATGAACCCACGAACGACCTAGATCTCGACACCCTTCGCGCTCTCGAGGACTTTCTGGATGATTTCCCGGGTGCCGTAGTTGCGGTCAGCCACGACCGGGCGTTCTTAGAGCGTGTTGTTGACGACGTCATCGTCGTCGACGAGTCAACAGATGTTGGGCGTGTCAGCGGCGGGTTTGCGGCATGGCTTGAGACTCGCCGATCGAATCGACGTCGCGGGCATGCGTCGACTCGCCGTGCGTCGTCACCGGCTTCAGATGTGCCAAGTGCGCAGGATGCGAAAAAGGCGGCGACTGGTTCTAAGGCGTCGTCAAAACAGTCGGGTGGAACGTCTAAGTCGACGCTCCGACACCGCCTCAAGGACATCGAGCGGCAGATGCGAAAGGCCGAAAAGACGGTGGATGGGCTCACCACCAAGCTTGCCGAAACCACCGATCATGAGGCAGTGGCATCACTCGGCACCGACCTTCACGATGCACAGAGCGAACTTGATGCTCTTGAGGAGCAGTGGGTCGAGCTCTCACTCGAACTCGAGGGGCAGTAGAGAAACCCGTCCGAAGTCAACAGATTGTCGAGTTGACCAATACGCTGAGGCCTATGACCGATGTCAAGACCGAAGAAATCGTCCTAGATGTCAGCGATGAGGCACTCTTCAAGGTGCTTGACGTGCGAGCCGCCGAAGAAGAAGGCGATGCCCTTGGGCTACGGGTCGAAGTAACGGGCGTTGAAGGCGTCGACTACTCATACGACCTGGCGTTTGAGCCTGTCGCTGAGGCAGAAGACACGGACGTCATTTACAAGGTCGGCGAACTGACGATCGTGGTGCCAGAAAACAGCATCGACAGGCTGCGCGGCGCGACCCTGGATCTGCCGAGCAACCCGATGCAGGGTGGCTTGGTCATACGAAACCCGAATCGACCGAATCCGCTCGGAGATCGCGAATCGATCGAGCTCACCGGCGACATCGCTGAGAAGGTGCAACAGCTGCTCACTCAGCAGATCAACCCCTCATTGGCGGCGCACGGTGGCTGGGCCGAACTTGAGCGAGTCGATGGAACCAATGTCTATCTGACGATGGGTGGCGGTTGCCAAGGCTGTGCGATGAGTGCCGCCACGCTACGCGAGGGCATCACCGTGATGATCAGCGAGATGATCCCCGAAGTCACTGAAGTTATCGACACCACCGACCACAACGCTGGCGACAGCCCCTACTACCAGTAGTCAGCCTTCGGGGGCGTCCACGACGCCAACCAATTCGAGGCTCCTGGCCAAGCGACTATCGATGGCCACGGCATCAACGACCGGCTGTGCGACAAGTCCGAGGTCGGCGTCGTCGGCGTTCGCAAAGATCAATGGCACCTTGTCATACAGGTTCTCGTCTGCATCGACACCAACGGGACCACAGAAGGCCATCTGCACCGCAGCATCGCCGAGGCGCCCAAGCCAGCATGACGCACTCGCTGTGAGCTCAACGCCTCTCGAACCGGCAAAGTCAACGTGCCAGCTAGACAAGTCATCAAGCAGGCTTGTTCCATTGACGACCCGGAGCTCGCCCACCTCGATTGTTTCGCTAGGGTCAAAAGTTGCGCCTTCCTCGACGACTCCCTCGGGTAAGTCAACCTCGCTGGTTGCTGCAGGAGAGGCGGAGTTGGAGTCACGATCAAGGAACCAAATCAAACCAACGACAAGGCTCGCCGCCACGAGTGCAAGCAACAACAGCGCAGGCCAATGGCGACGCCGAGGTTCGTCAAACGATGTACGAGCTTGGCTCGTTGGGCTGGGACTGGGCTTGGCCTCGTCGAGCACGGCAACAGTTCGAGCTGGCGACTCGTGGGTCAGGTCTGCACGGCGGGTTTCAGGTCCGGTGAGAGGAGCGACCGCAGGAACATCTCCACCTGAGTCGTCGAACTCCGCACTCGCAATCGCACCGGGACTCTCCGCATCGCGAGCCGCGGGTGCAGGCAATTCGACTTCAGGCACCTCGCGGGCTATCGGAGCAGCAACCTCAGGGGTACCTGGTGCAACGACCTCAACCTCAGGCACGTCACGCTCAATGGGTGCAGCGACCTCAACCTCAGGGGCTGTTACCTCAGGCGCGGTTACCTCAGGCACTGTTACCTCAGGCACTGTTACCTCAGGGGCTGTTAGCTCAGGCGCGGTTACCTCAGGCGCGGTTACCTCAGGCGCTGTTAGCTCAGGCGCTGCTACCTCAGGCGCTGCTACCTCAGGCGCTGTTACCTCAGGCGCTGTTACCTGAGCGGTACCTGGTGCTGCCACCTCAACATCAGCGACCTCAGGGGCGGGCGGCGGTGCGGGGGGTTCAGGTTCGTCGGGGACTGGGTTTGGGTCAGGTGTCCAATCCGGATCTATGACGAAGTCGCCGCCCGCGCTTACCTGGTTGGTCCACGCTTCGCCATCAAAATATCGACCGTCGTACTGACCCTGCGGGTCGACATACCAATCAGCGTCCATTTTTTAGGCAGCCTCCTCGGGCGTAGTAAAGCTCTTCAATGGTAGTGGTCAGCACGACGCCCTAAGCTCAGATACCTTCCAATCCTGATCTGCGATGCCTATGAGCGCCACTAAGCCACACATCCCGACCGCCATACGTGAGGTCACGTCCGAGTGGTTGGGTGCCGTACTAGCCGCCGGCGGCGTTGACGGCGACGTGGCCACGATCGAGGTCTCCCCCGTCGGCACGGGACAAATGGCGAGCAGTGTGCGAGCGGATATCACCTACAACGACAGGTTCGACACCGCACCCCCATCGGTGGTCGTCAAGTTAGCTTCTGATGATGCAACCAGCCGGGCTGCTGGAGCTCGCGGCGCGTACGAGCGTGAGGTGCGGTACTACCAACTACTCGACGAAACCGTCGACGTCTCCACCCCCATCTGTCTGTGGGCTGATATCGACACCGACAGCAACGACTTTGTCGTCGTATTACAAGACATGCGTCCAGCTGAGCAAGGCGACCAGATCCGCGGTTGTCTGCCAGAACATGCCATTCAGGCGACACGAAATATTGCAGGCCTGCACGCGCCGCGCTGGGGAGATCCATCATTGCGTGACTATGCCTGGCTCACACCACCGCCAGAGCAGCGAGCACAGATTGTCCATGAGACGCAGGCACTTACCGCGACCCTCACCGAGGGCTTCATTGAGCGCTACGCGTCGACGGTGAGCAGTCAGGTCGCCGACCTGCTGCGACGGTTTGCCAAGAACCTTCCCCAATGGCTGCAAGTTGGCGGCGACCAATTTGCCCTTACACACGCCGATCATCGGCTCGACAATCTGTTGTTTGGCGACGACCCAACACAACCCGTGACAGTCGTGGATTGGCAGACCATTGGCGTTCGGAATCCACTCGCTGATGTTGCGTACCTACTGGGCACTGGGCTCAAGACCCCTGTTCGCCGAGAAGTTGAACAGGAGATTGTCGATGACTACCACCAATGTCTCGTCGATCGCGGCGTGGTTGACTATTCAGCAGAACGCTGCTTTCTGGATTACCGACGCCAAACCCTGCATGCACTACTGATCACAGTGTTGGGCTCCATGATGACGGTGCGAACAGACCGAGGCGACAAGATGTTCATGGCAATGTTGGATCGAAGCACGTCACAGATCTTTGATCTCGACGCCGACCAATTCTGCTAGCCGCTAGCCTGCGGCCGTGACGCTTCCGGTCCAGATTTGCGCCATCGCCGGAGGATCCGGCGCTGGCAAAACCACACTTGCGCTCAAGCTGCTCGACCGACTTGGCAGTATGGGTTCACACTTCACCATCGACTGGTATTACCGGGATCTTTCCCATCTCACGCCGTACGAACGGGCGCTCGTGAACTTCGACCACCCTGACTCGCTCGAGGTCGAGCTCTTCGCTCAACATCTCGGTGATCTCGCCGCAGGTGATCCGGTTCAGGCGCCGGTCTATGACTTTGCGACGCATACAAGGTCGACGAGCCATATCGCCGTGGCTGCACGACCATTCATCGTGACCGAAGGCATCCACCTTCTGGGCCTAGAAACGGTTCGAACCCGTTGTGCCCTGACCGTGTTCATAGACGTTGGCGCTCAGATCCGGCTTGACCGTCGCATTAAGCGAGATGTGGCTGAACGCGGGCGCACCCCCGAGAGTGTGCGCGAACAATGGAGCACCTCCGTTGCCCCAATGCACGACCAGTTTGTGCAACCATCGGCCGTTCACGCCAACGTCATCGTCACGGCCGATGACGACTTAGATGACGTTGCGGATTCTCTCGCCGAGCGGCTGCGCTCAAGCTAGGCGGGCCCGCGCACCACACCGCGGTCATGAAGGCTTGCGACTTCGCTTGTTGACAAGCCAAGAAGTTCTTCCAATACCTGATCTGTGTCTGCTCCGAGGATGGGCGCTGCTGGCACCTGGTCCAAGTTGCCTGCGCCGAAACGCAGCGGGGACCCCGCACTCAGCACCGAGCCAACGCCGGGTTGATTCACGACCTGGAACATCGGGTTGGCGGTTGAGCAGCGCGGGTCTTGTTCCACCATTCCAAGAAAGTCCCGGTAGTAGCCCCAGCAACAACCGTTGTCGTTGAAAGCTTCGGCGATTGAGGACATCGTCGTAGATGCGGCGTAGCGGTCGAACAGCTCGTAGAGCTCGGCCCGATGATTGAACCGTTCGCCCTCGTCGGCAAAGTCAACCCCACGGTTCGCCTCAAGAACTGCGACAGGCTCGGCAAGCCCTGAAGCCGTCAGCAGTCCACGCCACTGTTTGCCGCTAATTGCTACGACGATGAACCGCTGTCCGTCGCTTGACACAAAGTCTCGGCCGAAGGCGCCATAGAGATCATTGCCGAGGCGCGCACGTTGTTCACCCAGGATTTCAGCCTCGGCAACGTGGCCGAGATTGGCGACTGTCGACATGGCAACATCAGACAAGGCCAGCGTGACGAGCTGTCCTTCGTTATGCATCTGACGATGTCGAGCCGCTGCCAGCAGCCCTAACGCAGCCTGTTGGCCACAGATGACGTCCCAGGCGGGCAGCACGTGGTTGACCGGTTCAACCGCTGCGCTCGGCCCGGTTACCAACGGATAGCCAACCGAGGCGTTCACGGTGTAGTCGACCGCGGTCGAGCCGTCGGGGTTGCCAGTAATTGCGACCATGATCAGGTCATCCCGCTGCTTCTTCATTGCGTCATAGCTCAGCCAGCCACGAGCCGGGAAGTTGGTAAGGAACATGCCGCCATCACTACCGGGGGCGGAGACAAGCCCATGAATCAGCTCACGGCCTTCGTCACTGCGAACATCCACCTGGATCGAGCGCTTGCCCTTGTTGAGCGCCGTCCAGTAGAGCGATGCACCACCCGGAGCCAACGGCCATCGCGTGTAGTCAATCCCTCCCCCGATTGGGTCAAATCGGATGACATCGGCACCGAGCAGCGCAAGGTGCATGCCACCCGATGGTGCTGCGACGAATGCAGACCCCTCAACTATTCGAAGACCGCTCAACATGGCTGCCATGACTCGCCCCTAGGCCTGCTTGTTGTCGACGGCGTGCTCTTGTAGTTCCGACAGCGTCGCCCACTCGAGGGTTCCAGCATGGGTTGCTTCAAGCACAACTTGTGGAGCGCTCCCTGCTTCGTACGCCTCTTTCCAACGTGGCGCACACAGACACCATTGGTCCCCCGGCGTAAGGCCATCAAACCCGTACTGCGGCATTGGCGTGCTTAAATCATTGCCCGCTTCTTTGGAAAACTCGAGAAACTCGGCGGTCATCAGCGCGCACACCGTATGTACACCAGTGTCACCAGCGCCGGTATCGCAGCACCCCGTTCGGTAAAAGCCTGTCAACGGATCAAGACTGCAGTCAGCGAGTTCAGTACCCAGAACGTTCTTAGCCATTGCGACATCGAAGCACATAGATCGCTGCTGCAAACAACCCGTAGTAGATAATTCACCGACGTTAGGCCACATGCGCCGAACCGACCCGGTCTACCGAGGCGCCCTGCTGACGCTGTACGTGATTGTGCAACCACTAGATGTGATGACTGCTAGTATGATTCTATGGCAAGTAGTGCAGCGGTGCCCTCATCTGACGGTCGCACACCACGGTCGATCCTTGAGCCTCTTGAGGTTGCGTACAAAGACGCACCCGATGCGACGTACTGCATCTTCTCGGGTGACGATTTCATGCTGACTTCGGACTTACCAGACCTTGGAAACACGGCATGGAAGCCGCATGACATGGGCTCCGCTATGACATTGCTGGACCTCTTCGACCCGCCGTCCCACGAGGACATTGTTGACGCATATACGCGTCTGAAGATCACGTTCTTTGCGTCGACAACCGCACGGGATCTCGCCGGCCACCCTGTTCGGCTAACGCTGCATCCGCTCGATAGCGAGTCCAGCCAGACGCTCGCCCTTCTCGACCGTTCGGCAGCAAGATATCTGGGTCCTGATCGCCACGGCCACATGCTCCGTACTCGGGTGACCTGCACGCTCAGTGGTGAGATTGTCTCGACCGAGGGGCCTCCGGGATCGTACGCACACGCAGATATGGAACTTGGTCATTGGTCCGAGCGCCTCGTGGCCACACAACATCGCAGCAAGTTCCACGCAACGATTGCTGGCGTACTGGCCGGCGAGCCGTACGCCTCGACAGAAGTCCACGGCGCTGGCCCCAGCCTGGCGTTCGACGTCACTATTGCCCGCCACAACGGAAACATCGTCGTCGACTTCTACGACACGTCTGATCGGGTTGCCGCAATTGAGGCACTCGAACGATCACAGACCCAGTTCAACCAGCTCTCGGCCACATTGCCCGTTGGCGTATTCGTAGTCGAGTCAGGTGGGTCAGTGAAGTTCGTTTCCGAACGACTTCGAGAAATGTTTGGGCCGCACATCGCAACCGAATTCGGATGGCAAGAGATCATCCATCCAGACGACCAAGCTATTGCGACGCAGGCGTTCGCCGACCTGCCCACGAAGCGCCACTTCAGCATGGAAATCCGAGCTGAAATGGCCAGCGGCGAATACGCCTGGTCTCGGTGGGTCGGTTCTGACGTTCGGGACGACCAAGGCGCCCTTGAGTATGTCGTCGGTTTTGTTGAGGACATCTCCGAATGGCGAGAACTCAATAGCCAAATCGCCTACCAAGCAAGCTTTGATGGGTTGACCGACCTGCCAAACCGTATGACCTTGATCGACGAGCTGCGCAAACGCCTACAGTCCCAAGAGTCGAACGCAATGACAGGCGTGCTGTTTATCGATCTCGATGAGTTCAAGCTCATCAATGACACACAGGGCCATAGTGTCGGCGACATCGTGCTTCTCGAAGTCGCTCAGCGGTTCCGGCGAGCCCTTCGTCCTTCAGATCTCATCGGGCGCTTCGGCGGCGATGAGTTTGTCGTCGTTGCCAGCGATATCTCCGGACCTGAAGAGGCCGAAGCGATTGGCCGCCGACTGCACGACATCTTGTCCACGCCCGTACTTGCTGAGGGCAGAATCATTACGGTGAATGCATCGATCGGGATCGCACTGTCGAGCCCTGCGGCAGCTTCCTCAGAACAACTCATTGGTGACGCCGACATCGCCATGTACGAAGCGAAGGCCAGCGGACGAAATCGCTCGGTCCTATTCGATGCCACCCTGCGCGCACGCGCATCACAACGATTTGATATGACCGCCGATCTGCGTCACGCACGTCGCCGGCGCGAGCTGCGGCTCGAGTACCAGCCGATTATCGGCCTCGATGACAACGAGATCATTGGTGTAGAAGCGCTAGTCCGGTGGGAACACCCGGCCATGGGACGAATCTCACCGGCCGTGTTCATTCCTCTCGCTGAAGAAATCGGGCTGATCGACGACGTAGGTGAATGGGTGGTCGAACAAGCATGTGCTGACCTTGATCGCTTGCGGGGCCATGGTCTTGTGACATCGGATTTCACTGTGAACATCAACGCATCGGCGCAACAGTTCAGGAATGTCGCTGCACTCGCTACAAGCAGCCTTGCCTCGCTGAACCAGTTCGGCTTGCAACCGCGCAACCTTCGTTTCGAGCTCACAGAGTCGGTTCCGCTCACACAAATTCCTGAAGCCGCCAGCCGCATCCGACAACTTACGAATTATGGATTCGGCCTGGCGATCGACGACTTCGGCACTGGATATTCGAGCCTCGGCTACCTCACCATGCTTCCGTTCGACGTTCTCAAGCTCGACCTCAGCCTTATCGCTCAACTTGCACCAGGCGCAGCGGCACTCGCAGTGGTCGAGTGCTTGACCCAAATGTCGAACGAGATGGGTTTCCAAATCGTTGCTGAAGGGATCGAGACCGAGACGCAACGCTCGCTCTTGCGTGAGGTAGGCGTACAACTCGGCCAGGGCTATTACCTTGGCCGGCCTGTGTCTCTCAATGGGATTGTCGAGGTGCTCGAGGCCACGACCGACCGGGCCAGTTAGCCCCTCCCTCGCGGGTTCTCAGGCCAATCATGCTTGGGGTAGCGACCAGCCATGTCCTTGCGGACCTCGGACCAGCTGCCATCCCAAAAGCCCGGAAGGTCGGCCGTGCGCTGGATTGGCCGTCCAGCGGGCGAGAGAAGTTCCACGGTAAGTGGCAATGCGCCCTCGAGAATGGTGGGGTGGCGAGCCACTCCATAGAAGTCCTGGGCTCGGGACCGAATCGTTGGATTTTCCTCGCCGTAGTCGATTTTGAGCGAACGGCCACTCGGTATCGACCACGTTGCCGGGAGCGCCTGATCGAGTCGGCGCCGCCCACCATGACCGAGCGACATGTCGAACGCAACGGCAACGGAGATCACTTCGAGATCCGATCGCCCTTGCGCCCCCACAAGCAGGGGCCCGAGCCACTCATCAAGCGTGTCGATCAAGGCCTTGTCGGAAAGATCCGGCCATCCGCCATCTGGCTGGCGTTCTCGGGCAAAGACCACGCGACTCTGCAACGAACGGGAGTTCTCGGTCCATGACAAGGCGCGAAGGCGCGATCTGCGCACGTGCTCAAGAAGTAGCTTAGTAACGACCTCGGACGGCGCTGGGCGGCGACTTGTCGATCCCAGATCAAGCGCTCCGAGGTGCCGATCGACACGGGTAACAACGTCTTTGCGTTCACGGTCCCACAAGGTTCGTTCGGTGACTTCGGCATCAAAGCCAGCAGTCTCAAGCAGGTCGTTTACGTCAACCGCGGCACCCAAGCGGACCCGGGCATCCTTGCGCTTGCCATCGAGGTCGATTGCAACGATGAAATCCTCACCCGCAAGCTGGTCGGTGTCAGGCAACCGGACACCGGCCCCGTTCCTCAAACGAAAGCGCCCGCGATTCGCTCCACGGCGCTGTGCCACGCGATCAGGAAACCCCGCGGCAACGAGCAATCCGATGCGGTCTCGATCAAAGCCATTGTCCGTGCAACGACAGCGCCGTGCAAGGTCGTTTGCGCGGGCGCGAACCAAACCAATCGATCGACCAGACGCCAGGCTGTGCCGTCGATCTCGGTCTCGTAGCAGTTCTACACGTATGCCGATGTCTGCCGGAACCTCGATGGGGCGTCCCCGAAGGACATCGCGCTCATCGATCAGCGCCGCCAGCGCACAACCCATCGCGCCGAGCCCTCTGTCGATTCCCGTGAGCAAGATTGACCCAAGGCGAGGGTGCAGCGGCAGTTCGGCGAGCGCTCGCCCCCTACCCGTGATCGCCATGTCAACATCGACGGCCCCAAGCATGTGCAGTACATTGCCAGCCTCCTTCCAGGCCTGGGCTGGAACCGGGTCAAGCAATGGCAGCGTCGCCGGGTCGGTGACGCCCCACGCGGCAAGTTCGAGCCGCAGTTGTGCAAGATCGACCTGTGTTAGTTCAGCTGGAGAAAACGCAGGTCGAGTGCCATGTTCGATCTTTGACCACAGCCGAACCGCTCGCCCTGGCTGCATTCGCCCCGCACGGCCAGCACGTTGATCAGCAGAGGCACGAGATACAGACACCGTCGTGAGCCGAGTCAGTCCGTTGCCAGGGTCAAACCTTGGGGCGCGAGCGAGTCCTGAATCGACAACTGCGGTGACGCCTTCGACCGTAAGGCTGCTCTCGGCAATATCGGTGCTCAGTACTACCTTGCGCGCTCCTGTCGCCGACGGGGCGACCGCTCGGTCCTGCTCGTCGAGCGGCAGGCTTCCGTGGAGCGCCAAGACCTCGATGCGCGGGTCGAGCCCGCGCAGGTTCTCTTGTGTGCGACGAATTTCGGCCATGCCGGGAAGGAATACGAGTACATCGCCCTGCTCTTCTTGGTCCAGGACCCACTGCACGGCCTGAGCAACAGCAGGCTCAAGGCGTTCCTTGCGGCTACGAGGTCGCCACACCATGTCGATAGGAAACGTGCGACCGCCGCACTCAACAATCGGCGCGGGTTCGTCTTCGTTCAGCAATCCCGCCACCCGAGGCGCGTCGATCGTTGCAGACATCACCATGATCGCAAGGTCAAGTTCGAGCGTGCGATGCGCATCGAGCAACAGGGCCAGGCCTAGATCGGCTTGCTGCGAGCGCTCGTGGAACTCATCAAAGATGACGAGCCCGGTGCCAACAAGTTCGGGATCGCGTTGCAGACGACGAGTCAGAATGCCTTCTGTCACGACTTCGATGCGAGTCGACGGACCAACGCGACGGTCGTCTCGTGTTGTAACGCCGACGGTGTCGCCAACCTGCTCACCGAGCAACGACGCCATACGTGCCGCTGACGCACGAGCCGCAAGTCGGCGCGGCTCAAGCATGACTATTCGCCGACCAGCGAGCCAAGGCTCATCGAGCAGCCGCAGCGGCACGATGGTCGTCTTTCCCGCACCAGGTTCGGCGGTGAGCACGACGCGACGTTCGCGGTCAAGCGCAGCCCGCACATCGGGAATGACCGACTCAATGGGTAGGCCGCTATCTGCAGCGGCTACCACGTGCTATTCCGCATGGGGCGCGTTGTCGGCTTCGACGGCTGCGCGGAGCTGTGCGAATGCATCGGGAACAGCGCTTTGAACGCGAGCCCAGCTTGAGATGAACGGCGATTCCATTGGATGGCTTAGGAAATCGTCACCGGCGTCCATGATTGCCTGAGCAAAGACCTCAACGAGTTGCTCCTCGTTGTGGCTGTCAAAGTCCAAACCATTGATGTCGGCGAGATGGCCATACTTCTCGACCATGTCGAGCGCATTGCGGTAGTAGCTCGCCTTGATTGTCCGAAAGATCTCTGGTGAGAGCACTTCTCCACCGATGGCGAGTTTGCGATACATCGCCTTTGTGATGTCGCGACTCATCTTGTGTAGCCCGGTGCTCGGATCTTCAAAGGAGACTTGCTGGTGCTTATGGTCGTAGGCACCCGCCAGGTCCACTTGGCAAATTCTTTGCGTGGTGTACCGACGATGCACCTCGCTCAGCACGCCAATCTCGAGTCCCCAATCCGACGGGATACGAATGTTTCGCACCACGTTGATGTGCATTGCGAACTCGCCCGCCAGTGGATATCGAAAGCTGTCGAGATACTCGAGGTAGTCGTTCTGACCAAGACACTGCCGTAACGCACGAATGAGAGGTGTGACAAGCAGTCGCACGACTCGGCCGTTCAATCGTTCGCCATCGGTGCGGAAGTAGTACCCCTTGGCGAACGAATAGCCGAAGGTCGGATGTACGACCGGGTAGAAGAGTTTGGAGACCATAGATCGGTCATAGGTAACGATGTCTGCGTCGTGGAGTCCAACCACTTCACCAACGCCGGATGCGAGAAAATAGCCAATGCAGTACCAGACGTTGCGACCCTTGCCCGCCTCCTGCGGCGCTATAGCGGCGTCGGCAAACACTCGATCGAGCGCTCGCAAACGCGGACCATCGTTCCAGAGAATGTGGGTTTGCTGCGGCAGCCGGCTGAAGAAGTCGCGGGCCTCGTGAAACTCTGACTCAGTCGCTTGATCGAGGCCGATAATGATCTGATCGAGGAACGGAACTTCGCTGAGCTCATTCACGATGTGGTCGAGCGCAGGACCACCAAGTTCGCTGAACAACGACGGGATGATCAGCGACATTGGCCGCGACTCACCCCACCGCACGAGGTCAGCGTCGAGTTCCTCTCGCGACCGCTGACCTAGATCGTGCAGTGTTGTTATCGGACCGTTTTGGAAGTAGTCGCCCACAGGGCTTCAACCTAGTTGAGACCTAGCTTGGGCGGAATTCGATCCGACGATTCATTGCCTTGTTCTCTGGTGTGTCGTTGGCAGCGATTGGGCTGCCCTCGCCAAAGCCGACCGCCGTCATCGAGTCAGAAGGTATGCCCTGAGATTCGAGATACGCCTTGACCGCATCAGCGCGGTCCTGGCTCAGCGACAGGTTGAGGTCGTCGCCACCGTCAGAATCAGTGTGGCCACCAATTTCGATGTTGCCAGGAGTTGCCAGCAGGAATTCGACAACCTTGTCAAGTTCGACGAGTCCGGCATCGGTGATGTCGCTGCCGCCAGAGGCAAATGTGATTGGTGCAAGGTTAAGCGCAGCACCGAGCTCTTCAGGCAGAGTCATTGCAGTCGCAGGCAAGAGCACGCGATCCACGATGTGCATAACGCCGTTGCGTGCCGGTGCATCGGCCCTAATCACCGTAGCGTCGTCATTTAAACGCACGAGCCCATCAGCAGCAGACACCGCAATGGTCTGGCCCTCGAGTTGCGTAGCGAGGTTCGGTGACGCAGAGATAACGGTGCTGTCTTGGGCGCCAACAAGCAGGTGATAGCGCAGAACATCTTGAAGACCTTGCGGATCGTTTTGCAGATTGCCAAGCTGGTCGGATATCGCAGCGAATGCTTCATTGGTAGGCGCAAAGAGTGTGAACTCGCCGCCGCCATCGAGGGCTTCACCCAAACCTGCTTGGTCTAGCAACGAACGAAGCGTCGAGAGCTCAGGTTGAGCGTCGATGAGGTCATTCAACGAGTAGCCAGGAACGCCGTCGTTTGCTGGCACCTCTTGCGCAGTTACGAGGTTCTGGGCGCCAAGGCCGGCATCACGAACCGCTTTGTCGAGCAGTGCTCGATCGGTTTCGGTGCTAACGGTGCCCTCAAGCACCGCAACTTCGCCGACCACTTCGCCGGTTACCCCGGGATAGTCAACAAGGATTGAGTCCAGCGTCGCTTGGCGTTGCAGCACGAGCGGGTCCGGGGTAGCAGTTGCGGCGGCCACCGCATCGGTACCATCAGTGGCGATATCTGCGCCATCGCTACCACCGCATCGACTGATCGCAAAGAACAGCACCAAGATGAAAAGCACGGCAGCCACGAGCCACCAGAGCCATCCCATGCTGGACATGGCCTTGCCGTCGCTGTCAACGTCGGCGTCTACCTCGATTCCGTCGGCGGGGCGAGGTGGTTCAGCCAAAGCCAAGCCTGGCCCACCGAGATCGTTGCTGGCAGCCACAGCGGCACCCGCCGGAGCGACGCTCGCTAGGTCTGAGCCAAAAGACGGCACATCGTCAGTAAAGTCGATCGCCTCGGTTGCGTCACCGACGGCGAGCGTTTCGTCGAGACTCGCGTCGATCGTGAGTGAGTCATCAAACCCACCGTCGTCGAGGACGACGGCATCATCGAGGTCAGGGAATGCCCCTGCGACGACGTTGTCACCCAAACCCTCATCGCCCAAACCAGCGTCGCCCAAACCAGCGTCGCCCAAACCAGCGTCGCCCAGACCGTCATCGCCCAGACCAGCGTCGATTAGGCCAGCACTACTCATGCCAGTATCGATCAGACCGTCGTCACCGAGGCCGTCATCGCCAAGACCGTCATCGAGAGCGCTCGCACTCTCGTCAAAGTTCGCAGGCGCATCAAGATCCGGGGCGAAGTCCGCACCAAGCGGAAGTTCTGGACTGACGAGTTCAACGACGCGACCGAAGCCTTTTCCTTCGAGGTCTTCGACTGCACCGGCGAGGTACGAACGTAGGCCCTCTGGACTGCGTTCGGCAGTCGCAGCGACCACACCGGTCGCAAGTGGTGCAAGTACCGACATGACCTGAGCGAGCAGGCGCGTGCTCAAGCCTGACGCGGTACTCAGTGACGCCAGGGCTGGTTCGCCCCGATCACCAAAGGCGACATCGAGCATGGACGCGCCCTGCGCTGGATCTCCAGCAGCAAGATATGCGTCTAAGTCCTCTGGTACAGCTGCGGTTGGTTCATCGAGCATCGCTGCAAGATTCTGCGCGCCACCAGGCTCGAGCGTCTTGTCTCGCAATCCGGTGATCAGAGCCGGCAGCCCTATCTCCATCGCCCGTCGGGTCTGGGTGCGATCAGTGCCGAGTGCATGCGCGAGATCATCGGGCGCAGATCCGCGCAGCATGTCAGCAATCGTGTCAAACATCGAGGCCACGAACTAGATGGTACGACGTCTGACGCTGCTGATCGTGGCACTGCGGTGATTCTCCTGCTGGACCGCATTCGTCCGTTCTCAATGACGTACCATTTCCAGCATGGGTTACATCACCAGTTCGACGGTGGACATTGGCGATCTCGCACCGGATTTCGAGCTCGATGCCGTGCTCGGCGACACGGTAAAACTGAGTGAACTACGTGGTTCTCCCGTGGTTCTGGTCTTTCTTCGTGGATTCTTTTGACCAAACTGCCGCAAGCATCTCTCGCAGTTGCGAGATGAGTATCAGAGGATCAAAGAGACGGGAGCATCGCTACTTGCGATCGCTCCGAGCGCTGGCAAGAAGGCCGACGAATATGTCGCGAAGTCTGGCAAGTTCCCCTTTCCACTACTTTCCGACCACGATCACCGAGTGTTTGATTTGTACGACGTGGCTTCGAAATTGATGTCACTCGGTCAACGACCTGCCATGTTTGTCATCGACAGCGACGGCGCTGTTGTGTACAACCAGGTCGGCAAACAACAGACCGACCTTCCGACGGTCGATGAGATCCTCACTGAGCTCGGCGCGCTGTCATCGTGAACCACGTCAACTGGGAATCAGAGTCCAGCTCTGAGGCGCCGATTCTTGTCATGGCTCTTGAGGGCCTATTCGACATCGCAGGAGCAGCTACCGACGCAGTCGATCACCTCAGCTCACAAGCAGCATCTCGCGTGAAGGTGGCGTCGATTGACCCCGAAGTCTTTTTTGACTTCACCCAGCAGCGTCCTACCGTGGCACTTGATGACAGCGGCCTTCGCTCGCTGTCATGGCCGGCCAACGACGCGTACGAACTGACTCTCGACGGAGACGTCTCCTCGGTGCTGGCAATCTCTGGCATCGAGCCACACCTTCGCTGGCGAACGTTCGCCGAGGCGGTAGGCGAAATCGCTGCCAAGAGTGGAGCGCGCTTGGTGGTGACCCTGGGCGCCATGGCCGGCCTCGCACCGCATACTCGCGCACTCGGCGTTGTTGGTTCGGCAAGCGATCACGCGTTGGCCGAGCGGCTCGGCCTCGGACGTCCGTCGTATCAGGGCCCAACGGGCCTCGTCGGGGCACTGCATGTTCACCTGCACGAAGCCGGTCTCGGTGTCATCTCACTACGCGTGTCGGTGCCGCACTACGTGACGCAGTCTCCAAACGCCGAAGCCACTCGATCGTTACTCGCTCGCCTCGAACTGGTTACTGGCATTCGCACTAGCCACGCCAGCTTCAACGACGCTGCTGTGCTGTGGCGAGCCAAGGTCGATGAGGCCGTCGCCAGCGATGACGATATGACTCGTTACGTCGCTGAACTTGAGAGTCAGATTGATAACGCGACCGACCTGCTGCCATCAGGCGACGAACTGGCCGCCGAGCTACAGGCGTGGTTACGCGACCAATAGCACTCTCTTTGTTTACCCGCCTTGTTCACTCGTCGTGGTGCAACGTGAGCCTCGACAGCAGCTAGGAGGTTCAGCGGATAGCTGAGACCGTGCGAGTCGAAACAAGCTGAACCGTGGCCCAGCGGCCCGTGAGCGCAGCGAACAAGAGTGGGAACGTGAGCCTGAAGGCTTCTGAGCTCGTCGCTATCAGCGCGGCCTCTAGGCGTCAACCACTGAGGTTTGGCCTTGAGCAAGCGGTGGCTCTTTCGACCATGGAAACTCGATCCAACGGTCCGTGCGCTTCCAGACGTAGTCGCACTTCACGATTGAGTGGGGTTTCTCGTACACGACCGCTGTTCGCACCTCGGCGACCTTGCCTTCACAGAACGCCCGCACGTACTCAAGAGTGTGGCCGGTGTCGGCGACGTCATCGGCAACCAGGATCCGCTCCGGGTTCGTGTCACCGAGGTCAACATAGGGCGGCAACATAACCGGAACATCGAGACGTTCGTTCACCCCGGTGTAGTACTCGACGTTCATTACGTAAAGGTTCTTGACGCCCAGTGCATACCCAAGCGATCCAGCGACGAACAAGCCACCTCGTGCAATCGCCAGAATCATGTCGGGCCGATACCCGTCGTCGGCTACCTGCTGGGCAAGTTCTCGGACTGCTGTTCCGTAGACCTCAAATGTCAGATCTTCGCGTTCTTCACTCATTGGGGCAGACCTTACTACTCAGTGTTTGAAGTGACGCCGTCCGGTGAACACCATGGCGATGCCTTGTTCGTTGGCTGCGGCGACCACTTCGTCGTCACGGATCGAGCCGCCCGGTTGCACCACAGCAGTAGCGCCAGCTGATGCTGCAGCGTCTAGGCCGTCGCGAAATGGAAAGAATGCGTCGCTGGCACACGCACCACCAACGGCCCTGCCCGCAGATTTCTCAGCCGCGATCTGGCCGGCATCGCTCCGCTTTTGCTGTCCCGCCCCAATGCCGACTGCTTGTTCGTCCTTTACCAAGACAATGCAGTTGCTGCTGACGCGCGCAGCAATGCGCCATGCGAACACCAAGTCGGCCATCTCTTCGGCACTCGGCGCTCGGTCTGTGACAACTCGCCAGTCATCGGTTCCTGGCAGCACGATGTCATCGTCTTGAACGAGTAGGCCCCCTGCGATGGATCGCACGGTCAGGGGCAGCGGTGCCCACGGCGTATCGCCGACTTCGACAACCCGTAGGTTCTTCTTTGCAGCCAAGATGGCGAGCGCGTCGGTCTCGAAACTCGGGGCCACGACGACTTCGGTAAAGATTGGACCAAGCGCCTCAGCCATTGCAGCGTTTACTGATCGGTTGATGGCGACGATCCCGCCAAATGCAGAGTCACTATCACACGCATGTGCTCGCTGGTACGCCTCTTCGATCGTGGCTCCTGTGGCTGCGCCGCAAGGATTCGCATGCTTGATGACAACCGCCGCCGGCCTATCAGACTGCAGGCTATTCACGAGACTCCAGGCTGCTTCGGTGTCATACACATTCAGGTACGACATCTCCTTGCCTTGGTGAATCGTGGCTGAGTCCCACCAACCGCTGCCGTGGGTGAAGCGGTAGCGGGCACCCGACTGATGCGGATTCTCGCCATACCGAAGGTCATGAACCCGGTCGAGGCTCAGGTGTAGTGATGCCGGCAACGTGGTGCCATCTGCCCGGTCGTCACTCGCATCAAACCATGTTGTGATCGCTGCGTCATACGCAGCTGTGTGAGCGAAGGCTTTACGGGCCAGCCAGCGCCGCCGGGCAGCACCGAGTCCGCCCGCCTGAAGGTCGGCAAGCACGCTGTCGTAGTCCGCCGGGTCGACGACAATTGCGACAGCCGAATGATTCTTCGCTGCGGCCCGAACCATGGTCGGTCCGCCAATGTCGATGTTCTCAATGCCCGGTGCGGCCACGAACGGATACAGGTTTGAGATGACAAGGTCGATCGGGGCTATCTCTCGCTCGGCGAGCTGGTTCATATGCGACGGTTCATCGCGATTAGCCAAAATTCCTCCGTGAATCACGGGATGCAGTGTCTTAACTCTCCCGTCGAGCATCTCGTCAGCTCCTGTGACGTCGCTAACCTTGAGCGCATCGAGCCCAGCTTCGACCAGCGCCGCATGAGTTCCGCCGCTACTAACGAGTTCGTAGCCGATGTCGACCAGACCTCGGGCAAAGGGCACCAGGCCCGACTTATCGCTGACAGAGAGCAGTGCTCGCACAGTTGTTCCTCACTCCGGTGTGGCTCATTCCGGTATTGCTCATTCGTGCCCCAGCGCGATCGGCTGAGAGACTCTGAGCGTTCGAACCTACTCGCGCCTGCTCACGAGAGCGAGGAACCTGTCGCCACCAGCACGACTTAAGGGTTTTTGGGTTCCCGATCGACCTTGACCTCATCGCCGCGCAGGTCGATGACCAGTTCGGTCTCACGTCCTGCGGACATGTAGTCGGCGGAATCCTGAGCACGCAATCTGCGGATCTTGATGGTCTGCCCGATGACCGCTGCCACCAAGAATACGGACACAAATGTGATCATGCCAAACTTCATGCCTGCGGGCATCGAGCCAGCCGCAAACCACAGGTATGCGTACGGTGCAAAGAACATGACGATCGCCGCAACCAGGGGCAGAGCCATGTGGCTCCATTCGGACCTTGCAGCTCGGCGAACGACCGTTGAGGTTGCTTTCGCGTACGGGTAGGCAGTCCCGACATCAATCACCCCAAAGACCCACGGGTTGGCCCCGTGTTCGGAGAACCCACCCCACGCAACAGCGAACCGAGCGACGGAGTAAAACACGATCGAACCGATCCATGCAAGTTCAGCCATATCTCCGAGTGATCGCTTCGTCTCGGTGAGTCGAAGACCGTCTGCATCGGGAGAGGAAATTCCCACCATCGTCATGGTTCGAACCCTACACACACATGGCGTGGCTGTACAGCCACGAACGGTAGGAACGGGGTGAGATTTCGCTGCACGAGCGTCACGGCCGCTGTGTCGATCACGAGAACCCGCAACAGGCCAACAACTTTTCCGATTGCGAGGAAAAGTGTTACAGAAAAAGAAAATGTGACGGGGCCAAAGCCCCGCCACACAGTTCCTGTTATTCGTGGTTGCCACTGTGGTTTATGTGGCTAGCCACCATCTCCGTGACCCATGGGACCCTAGGGATGCATGTTGCTTGTGACTACAAGCCAGCCACGATCTCGGCCATCAGCTCGCCAGCTTCAGTTGGATTGAGGCCGACCTTGACGCCCGCATCTCGCAGCGCTTCCATCTTGGCGTCGGCGGTGCCTTTGCCCCCCGAAACGATGGCTCCAGCGTGACCCATCTTCTTGCCAGGAGGTGCGGTTACACCCGCCACGTAGCTCGATACCGGCTTGGTCACATTGTTCTTGATGAACTCAGCGGCCTCTTCTTCGGCAGAACCGCCAATCTCGCCGATCATCATGATCGCCTTGGTCTCAGGATCGGCTTCGAACGCTGCCAAGCAGTCGATGAAGCTGGTGCCCGGGACCGGGTCACCACCAATTCCCACACAGGTCGTAACGCCAATGTCCTTCTGCTGAAGTTCATAGAGCGCCTGGTAGGTAAGGGTTCCGGAACGGCTCACAATGCCAACGGGGCCACCTGGCTTGGCGATGTGGCCAGCAGTGATACCAATATTGGTTTTGCCCGGACTGATGATCCCCGGACAGTTCGGACCGAGTAGCTGCACGTCGGGGTGATCGCGCTTCAGCTTGTTGAAGAACCATGCCTCATCGTGGGCTGGCACACCCTCGGTGATAGCCACGATGAACTTGATGCCGCCTTCTGCGGCTTCCATAACGGCGTCCTTGACGCCCGGAGCCGGAATGAAGATGCAGCTCGCAGTTGCGCCCGTTGCCTCAACAGCCTCGGCGACCGATGCATAAACAGGTACGCCATCGACGTCGGTGCCCGCCTTTTTCGGGTGCGTACCTGCAACAACCTGGGTGCCGTATGCCTTGTTCAGGCCGCCGTAGTAGCTGCCCTGGCGGCCGGTCAGGCCCTGGTAAATGACCTTGGTGTTCTCGTCTACAAAAATTGCCATTGTTCGATCCTCTCAGCCTGCGGCGAGCTCGGTGGCCTTGCGGGCTGCATCGAGCATTGTCGTTTCCATCATCAACATGTCGTTTAGCTCGGGCGCCAGAATGGCCCGGCCTTCTTCTGCATTCGTGCCGTCGAGACGGATCACGATGGGCGAGTCGATCTTGACGCGCTTCATTGCCTCGAGGATGCCGTTGGCGACTTCTTCACCGCGAGTGATGCCGCCAAAGATGTTGATGAAGATCGCCTTGACGTTCTTGTCATCGTTGATGACCTGAAGTGCACCGGACATCACGTCGGCGTTTGCACCGCCGCCGATGTCGAGAAAGTTGGCTGGCTTGCCACCGACCTGGTTGATGACGTCAAGCGTGCTCATTGCCAGGCCTGCGCCGTTGGCGATCACACCAACGGTGCCGTCGAGACCAACGTACTGGAGCCCTTTTTCGTGGGCTGCGGCTTCGCGCTCGTCGCGGGTCTGGGTTTCGTCGTACTGGGCATAGTCGGGGTGGCGAAATTCAGCGTTGCCGTCGAGTGTCACCTTGGAGTCCAGCACATGGACCTTGCCTTCTGGGGTGAGGATCAAGGGGTTTATCTCGACCAAGTCGGCATCGCCCTCGGTGTAGCTGGTGTACAGCTGCTTGGCGATAGCGATCGCGCCATCACGTGCGTCGGGGTTCAGGTTTGCACCGTCGACCCATTGCGCAGCGACCTCGTCGGTGAGACCGTCGACCGGGTCTACCCAGATCTTGCTGATCTTTTCAGGCGTCGATTCGGCGACTTCCTCGATATCCATGCCACCTTCAGCACTGAGCATGCCCAGGTGCTTCTTGGCAGCGCGATCAAGGGTGAAGCTCATGTAGTACTCCTCGGCGATATCCGAGGCAGCTTCAATCCACAGTCGTTCGACAATGTGACCTTTGATATCTAGGCCCAAAATGTTGGTCGCGTGTTCGCGAACAGCGTCCATGTCGGCGGCGAACTTGATGCCGCCCAACTTGCCGCGGCCCCCGGTCAACACCTGCGACTTCACCATGACGGGCGTGCCGAGACGCTCCGCTGCGGCGAGCGCTTCGTCAACCGAGAAGGCGACCTCACCGGCCGAAATTGGCATGCCGTACTGAGCGAAAAATTGTTTGCCTTGATACTCGAACAGATCCACCTGCAGCTCCTTTGCCGAGGGAATTGGAGAAAGCGCTTCGCGAGGTGGGAAGTAGCGATGCGCCGACGTGATACTAGGCGGGTAGTAACCGAACGAGTCAGTCAAGCCGCTAGTCACCACCGAGGAAGCCACGTGCCTGTTGAACAAAGAGATCCACGCCAGACCTTCAAAGCGGTGGCTCTCGGTGTCGCTGCCGTTGGTGCTGCGGTGGGTTTCTTAGCCCTTGTGTTGTGGTTTAACGACCGCGGCGACATTGAGATCACCTTGGGTGATGACGTACTAGAAGCAGGTCGAGTCGACATCATCGCCGAGGAAATTCGCGAGAACGGCCCGATCAAGTATGGCGACCTCAACGGCGGCCGCCAGAACATCATCTTGCAACACCTCGGCGCCGACGACGAACTTGGGTGGTATGCGTTCGACCTGATTCGGCCGGGTCAGCCCGATGAATGTCAGCTCGAATGGGACAGCGACAACAGCCTGTTCCGCGACTCATGCGACCCGTCAGTCGAGATCCCTGCAACCGGCTTCGGCCAGCCGGAGTATCCGATTGAGATCGACGAGGGCCGCATCTCGATCGACTTCCGAGCCGTCGCGACCGACGCCGCGCCAGATAACCCCGAGTCAGACGACGCCGAGTAGCAGGCACACGACTAGACATCATCTGCGATGCGCTCGAAGCGATCGAGAGCCGCAACGGCGTCCTGGCTCATCGGCTCTGGCAGCGCCAGTAGGTAGGGGCTATGACAAGCTAGAGCTATGACAACTGAGGAACTCTGCACGTACACGGTGGATGCTGGTGTGGCGGTCATTGCGTTCAACCGTCCGGACTCCATGAACGGCATGACCGGCAACATGGAAGTCGCGTACTTCGAACACCTGTTGCGGGCCGAGGCCGACGACGACGTTCGGGTCGTTGTCGTAACGGGAAACGGACGAGCCTTCTGTCCTGGTGCTGACCTCGCCCATCGCCCCGGACCCCAAGATCAGCCCCTGCCGAACGCTCTGCTCGAACGCACTACACCCCTTGAAATCTCCAAACCCATGATCGCGGCCATCAACGGCGCATGTGCTGGCGTCGGGCTCGCGTATGCGCTGCAGTGCGACACCCGCTTCGCCGTAGAGACAGCCAAGATCACTACGGCATTCTCGCGCCGGGGGCTGATCGGTGAATACGGCATGGCATGGCTGATCAACGCGATCGCTGGGCGACAGGTCGCTTTGGATCTGTTGCTCTCGGCGCGCGTGATCCTTGGCAGCGAAGCTGCAGAGCTAGGAATCATCAACGGCGCATATAAGGCCGACGAACTCATGGACCACGTCATGGCTTATGCGAGCGACATCGCAGCGAACGTGTCGCCGGCATCGATGGCAACAATCAAGCACCAGGTCAACACCGAGCCAGCGATGTCAGCGCACGACGCGTTGCATCACGCCGAGGGCTTAATGCGCGAGTCGCTTCAAGGATCCGATGTTGGCGAGGGCATCGCGAGCTTCCTTGAGAAGCGAGCGGTGGATTTTCCGCCGCTTGGCAAAGGCACCACGTTCGACTGGATGAGCTCGTAAGTCGGCTGTTCCCTGATGGCACTACTTCGAAAGCGCTACGTAGATAGAGGCTTGGCGGGATTGCCCACCACTGTGCTGTGCGCGTCGGTGTCGCGGATGACCACGGCGCCGGTACCAACAGTGCAGTGAGCGCCGATCGAGATACCTGGCTGTACGACAGCGCCGCCTCCCACGAAGGCGAATTCTCCGGTCGTGACCCCGCCGCACAAGATGGCTCCGCTGCCAAGAAACGTGCAGTGTCCAATGTGGTTGTCGTGTTCGATCGAACTCAGTGAGCTTGCGACGACGCCGTCAGCGACCACGGCGTCCATCGCCACAACCACCTGCGGCCCAACCATGACGTTTAGGCCGAGCGTCGCCGACGGACTGACCGAGGCCGATGGATGGACGAGTGTGACAAGGCGATCAGTGGGCAACTGCTGGAGCAGCACCGATCGCTCTACTGCGCTTGACACCGCAACAAAGACGCTTCCCTCTGCTGGCACTTCGGCGCTTTGCAGCACAGCCGTCCAGCCCGTCAACGCGGCAGCTTCCATAGCTTGACGGGGCAACGAACCCTCATACCCGATAACCGTTAGATGGTCTCTCACCATGCTCTTTTCCTGGACCCCGTGTCCCTAGACCGCGTTTCCTAGACCGCGTTTCCTAGACCCGCGTGGCGCTCGCCGGTCCAACCGCTGTTAGCGATCACGGTTTGACCAAAGTGTTGCGGACTCGATTCAAGCGTCGTTGCCATGGTGTCGTTCCAGCGGTTTAAGTACCCAAAGAACGAACACACCGCCACGATCGAAGCGATTTCGTCATCGTTGAAGTATTCGCGTGCTGCATCGAAGTCTGCGCTCGTGGCCGCATTTGGCACTTGGCCTGAGTGAAACGCGATGCGCAACGCCGCTCGCTCGGCAGCCGTAAACAGGTCACTGGTTTCAAATTGCCACATCGCTTCGAGCTTCTCGACCGGCACCCCCATTCGCTCAGCGGTATGGCCCGTGTGGGCCTGGCAGTATTGGCATCCAGCCCCCACGCTCGCCATCATTGCGACCATCTGAGCGAGTTCGCGGCCAACGAGTGGGTCGCCAAGTACTGCTGCGCCCATGCCCTGGAACGCCGGCAACAGGCCCGGCACTCGCGCCATGGTGAACATTGAGTTCGGCACGAATCCCATCATCTGTTCAACCAGCGCAAAGCCAGATTCGAATTCAGCGAGGTCTTTGCGTGCGAGTGGGTCAACGTGTGCCATGAACGCCATCTTCTCAAATCGCGAGAACGTTCGTGTAACTGCCGACCCTGGTGCCAGTCTGGATTGCCGCCTGAGCTTGCTACTCGAGGTACGTCAACCGTTCAATGATGATGTCGATGTCCTCGTTCGTCGTTCGCGGGTTGACGAAGCAGAATCGGTAACACGGCGCACCGTCATGGCGAGACGGCACAACAAACGCGGTGCCTTCGTGCATGACGACCTCGCTCCACCGTTGGTACTGGGCAGCGTCCCAGTCATTCCTTGCGAACACAACCACGGAAAGAACCGGGTCGGTCAGCAATGTCAGGTGGCCCGATTCCTGCACCTTTGTCGCTGCGTATGCGGTCAGGTCCATCGTGATGTCGATGGCATCGGCGTAGGCCTGCGTGCCGTGGACCGCCAACGAAAACCAGAAAGGCAGGCCGCGACTGCGTCGGGTGAGATGGGCTGCGAAGTCGCTTGGATTCCAATCGCCCCAAGCATCGAGGAACGCGAGGTAGCCCGCGCTTTGTGCGTGCGACGCTCGCCCTGCATCTGGATCTCGGTAGAGCAACGCACAACAGTCGAACGGTGCGAACAGCCATTTGTGGGGATCAACGATGAAGCTGTCGGCCAACTCCATGCCATCAAACAGCGGACGCGTGCGGGGCGAGGCAAGAGCAGCACCGCCATAGGCTCCGTCGACGTGCATCCAGACCCCTCGACGCTGGCAGAGCTCACCAATACCCCGTAGGTCATCGATGATGCCAAGGTTGGTAGTCCCCGCCGTGGTGATAACCGCAGCGACCCGGTCGCCATGTTCGTCGAGTGCCGCCTCGACTTCGCCGGCGTTCAACCGATAGTCATCGTCGACGTCGACCTTGATCACGTCGGCATCCATGATCGCCGCCATGGAAGCGACCGACGAGTGGGTCTGCTTCGACGCAATGAACGCCCAGCGATCAGGTCGGCCGCCGCGCTCGCGAGCTGCGGCGTCGCGAGCCGCAACCATTGCCGACAGATTGCCCATGGTGCCGCCGGGTACAAACACCCCGCCGGCTGATTCCGGCATTCCTGCGAGTTCGACGAGCCATGCAAGCGCCTGGTTCTCGGCAAAGACTGCGCCGGCTCCTTCGAGCCAAGACCCGCCATAGATCGAGCTTGCTCCAACAACAAGGTCAAAGAGAATCGCGGACTCGGTAGGCGCAGCGGGAACGAACGACAGGTAACGCTCGTAGTCGACCGATAGCGAGGCCGGGTGGAGAACGTCTTCGAAGATCCGCATCGCCTCGGGGCCTCCAATACCATCTGCGGTAATGGTCTCGCCACACTCGGCGAGCAGGTCTTCGGCTGTTCGTGGTGCACCCAACGGGATCGGATGCTTCGCTGTGCGCTCGCGAGCAAATCGCATGACGTCGTCGGCGAGCGCCTCAATGGTCTCATCGTGCTCGTGCATAACTACCTCAAAGATTGGCTAGGCGAGACCGGCCATGATCGCGAAGCGATCATCGAGGTCTTGCTCATCGGCCGTGGACTCAAGACCACCCCAAATGAACAATCGCCGCTTGGTCTCATCATCAGGAAACAGAATTGGATTCGATGCAAGCTCGGCCGCGACGCCGCCGCGACCGCGGAGCACCTCTTGCACACCAAGGACAGGTGAGATGTACTGCACCCACTCGGTGTTGGAGGCGGCGATCTCCGGGTCGTAGAAGTACTCCATCCACCTTGCAGCACCTTGGGCGTTTTGCGCGCCTGTGGGGATAACCATGGTGTCGAACCACTGCACGCCGCCTTCGTCGGGTATGACGAACTTTAGATCTGGCCTTTCTTGTTGCAGCTGCACGGCGTCGCCGGACCATGCCATCGACGCAACGACCTCTCCACTGCTCAGCAGCGCCGCGAAGTCATCGAACACCCAGTCCTTGTAGAACTGCCCGCTTTCGTTCGCGGCGATCAGATCCTGCAATGCTGCCTCGGCGTCGGTCTTCGTTGGACGGCCAGGATCGGCCCCGCGCGCCAACATTGCCAGACCGACTGCTTCGCGCATCTCACCAATCATCGCCACGCGCCCGGCAAATTCAGGATCAAACAGGTCGCCTACCGATGTCAGTTCGCGACCGGTCAGAGCAGGGTCATAAGCAATACCAGTGATTCCCGCCTGCCATGGCATGTGAAACCGTGCGCCTCGATCCCACTCGTTGGTCAAGAACACCGGGTCGATGTTCTTATGGTTCGGGATCAACTCGATCGGCAAACGCTGTACTTGGCCGGCCTCGATCAACTGTGCCGCTAGCCAGTTCGTTGGAGTCACAATGTCCCACTGAGGACCGAACTGCTCGGCACCTGTGTAATTGTCGAGCCAGGTGTCGCTGTAGTCGACATTTCGGACAGGAACGCTATCTGCGAACAAATCCGGGTTGATGTAGTCCGGCCAATTGAGAACGCGCAGCTGACTGGCGCTCGTCACCTGGTCGAGTTGATCGCGTCCGCCGCAACCGACCAGGCCAGCCACGGCAAGTGATGCGGCACTCTTTTGTAGGAACGAGCGTCGAGATAGGCGCTTCATCGGTACTCCCCAATGCGCTGGGCGAAACCCCACCATGTGAGCACCGCAGCCAACAACGAACCAATCAGGATCGCTCCACGTAACCACCGGAGTGCCCCGGAAGCATCCTGCAATCGATCAAGGAAGTCCTCACGATTGTCGAGCAGTGCGGCCTCGACTGACGTGTTGAAGCCGTTGAAGGCACTGTTCGCTGGCCCCTGCGTGAGCGTCTCAGCGAGCGCAATGTCGTTGGCCGCGAGCGCGTTCTGTATCTCGTCGCTCGTCTCGACGTAACGCGTCCAACGGCTAATGATCCCGGCGGCTGCGGCCTTCTCGCGAGCTGTGTCTGCTTGCGAGAGCGCCCGCGCCAGTAAGCCCGTTCCAGCTCCATCGGCACCCAGCGTCTCCTCGAGGCTGCGTAGTGTGTCACGTTCGTCGGTAGCGGTCAGCACTGAGCTCGTGCCGAGCGCGCGGTGTCGATACGCGCTTTCTTGGAGTTCTTGGCTTACGAAAATTGCCTCAGCACTTCGATCAGCTGCGCGCAGATCACTCTGTTGTATGACGAATGCGCGCACCGCAAACACAGCCAGAGCAATCATGATCAGGCTCGCAATGAGAAGGGGCACGTTGATGAGCCTTCGGAACTGTCGCCTGAGCATGTATTGCGTCGCAAGCAACATCACCAGAGCGACAACCAATACGATGATTGCAACGACATACCAAGTCGACTGGGTCTGGCTGTCAAATCGTTGGCGTGCACGTGCTGCAACCAACTCGACCTCGGGCACGATTGATGATCGGACTTGACCCGCCTCGGCGAGCATCGCGTCTGCGCCATCGAGATCTTCGATGCTCGCCAACCTGGCGCTCTCGATGAGCCCGACATATCGCGTCATGCGAGATGCTGCGTTGGCAAGCGCATCATGTGAAGGATCATCGTCGCCGACAAGTCGGGCCACTCTTTCGATCGATGATGCGGCTCGCTCCGTCGACTTTTCAAACAACCTCAGCTGTTCGCGGTTGCCGTCGGCACCTGCGAGGTGAACTGACACCGCTGCAGTGTCTGCCTCGGCCAGGCTTGCGCTGAGTTGTTGGGTCGTGACAAGCACATCACCGGTGCTCGATGCGAGCTCGTTCGTTTGGTTGACCAACCGGTCCGTCAGAAGCCACGACGTTGCCCCGACAGCGATCAGGAGTGCGACCGTCACGAACGCTCGTACTCGTAGCCGGTCGGGCGTCGTCGAGGCCCGCAACCACGTCGGCAACACCGACCTTTGAGATGCGTTCTGGCCATCTGACACACCGACAGTATGACGCGTGAGCTCGGTTGTCGTTAGGTATTGAACAGACAGGTAATAAGGTTCATGGAGTGCAGACGAGTGAGATCGACGGACGACTTCAGCGTTACACGGCCGCTGAGCACCGCATTGGCGCCAACCTGCACGAACTAGAACAGCACAGCGTCTACCAATTGCTCACGACCGACGCACTGGCGGGAGCCACCGCAAAGGCGCTGGCGCCGAGCCAAACAGCGGACCCAAATTTGTGGGCACTGTTCATATTGTTCTCGTCAGCGCTCGGCAACGCCCGGCGCGTACGTGGCACGAGTAGTCGCTTGAACGCTGAAGAGCGCAACGAACTCATCCAACTGCTAACCGGTCCATCGGTCATCGTGACGACAGAAAATATCCCACTCAGCCAACGAGGCCTTACCGGCGATATGACGCAGGTCAAGCGGCTCACGATGGAACAACTCATCGATCAGATGAGCCGGCTCTACGAACCGATTCGAGATGTGATCACCCATGCCGAAGCCATATTGCGAGACGTGCTTCCCCGACTCAACTCTGCCGAAAGCACCGTAAACCGCCTGCGCTCAGAGGCCCAGTCCCTTGGACTGGCGACGATCGAGCTCGACCAGGTCGAGGAGACCATCGAGCGGATTCGGGAACTGTCGTTGGTGGACCCACTGTCGATTCCAGCCGATGCTCGGGCTACCTTCGACACGACGATCAAGGCCGCCGCCGAGGCAATCGCTCGGGCGCGATCAAGCCACGATGAACTGGCGAACGACATTGCTGGCGCATCGAATCTGCTCGACGAATGCCGCCAGCTGATCGCCCTAGCGGAACAGGGACGCAGTGACGCTGTCGCCAAAATTGCCCATCCAGTTGGGCTGCTCCGCGCTCCGAGCACGGCCGCTATCGACGGCGGCAAGGGCATTGCGAGCACGCTTGGCCCGATCCTCAACTCGACCAAGCGATGGCAGCACATTCGTAGCGATCTTGACGCATGGTCGGTGAGGGCAGGCAGGCTGCGAGACCAACTTGAGCGGGTAGCCCTAGCAAACGCCCAGCCGCTCAAACGGCGTGATGAGTTGCGCGGTCGACTCGGCGCGTTTCGCGCCAAAATGGCAGCCATTGGACGAAGTGAGGATCCGGTGCTTGGTGACCTAAGCGCTGAAGCCCACAACGAGCTGTATACCTCTCCCACAGATCTCGCGCGAGCCGCCCGGCTCGTTGCTGAATTCGGCGAACGATTGGCATCACCATGACCGCATGCACCCAAGCAGGTTGCACCGGCACATTTCTCGGCGACGGATACTGCGACACATGCGGCCTCGCCCATGCTGCTGGCACGGGATCAGCTAGCACAGGGTCCACTAACGCTGGAGCAACACCGGCCCGAAGCGGCCCCGCGGGTGTGACCAGCGCCGGGTTGACCTGCAGTCAGTCTCGATGTGGCGGCACGGTGTTGGGCGACGGCTATTGCGACACATGTGGGACGCCTGCGATCAGCGGCGCTGCGGCGGGACTGGCAGGTGTAGCGGCACCCGCAGTGTCACCTGCTGCCCAGCCAGGTCCTGTTAACTACGCACTCGTTGGCAATGCCTGCGGCCAGCAAGGTTGCACTGGCACCGTGTTGGGTGACGGGTATTGCAACACGTGTGGCCTCATTGCGACGACCTCGACTGCCCCTTCGTCGACGCCAAGCGGCCCAGGTGGATCGTCGACGCATGGTTCCCCAGAGTCTGTGCCACCAGCGCCGCTCACCGCGGTGTCGCTGGCGGCGCCCTCAGCCCCCCAGCTGTCCCACAAAGTGACAACGGCGCTGGCATCAAGTGAGGCGCGACGCACCGCAGCAACCCGACGCACTGCCTCTGAGGGCATCGGCCTCGGCATGGGACTCGTTGCTGTGGCACCAACGCCCGAAGGCGATCCGGCTCAGGCGTTGATGTCCGCAGAGAAGATTCGGGCCGTTATTGACGAGGTGCCTGAGGAGGAACGATTCTGCCGGAACTGCGACAGTCCGGTCGGACGCGGGCACCACGACCAACCCGGTCGAAGCAAGGGTTTCTGTGGCACATGCCGCACACCATTCGATTTCCTCAGCAACGCTCCAGTACTCAAACCCGGCGATCTGGTCGCAAATCAATATGAGATTTTGGGACCACTCGCCCATGGCGGTATGGGCTGGATCTATCTGGGCAAAGACAAGGCAGTATCTGACCGATGGGTGGTGCTGAAAGGACTACTGAACGAAGACGATACTGACGCCATTGCCTCGGCCGTCGCTGAACGCCAGTTTCTGGCGCAGATCGAACACGGCAATATTGTCAACATCTACAACTTTGTGACCTGGGGCGGCGCTGGCTACATCGTGATGGAGTACGTAGGCGGCGCGTCGCTGAACTCCAAGCTCAAATCATTGCGACGATCAACGGGCGATGTGAACGCTCGCATGACAGTGACCGATGCCATCTCGTACATCGTCGGCGTGTTGCCAGCGCTTGGCTATCTACACGATCAAGGTCTGGTCTACAACGACCTTAAGCCCGCCAACATTATGGCGACGGCAAATGACGTCAAACTCATCGATGTTGGCGGCGTAATGCAGCGCGATGACGAGGACGCTGCGATTTTTGGCACACAAGGGTTTCAAGCATCCGAAGTCGCAAGCGCTGGCCCTTCGATCCCGTCAGACCTGTACACGGTCGGCAGAACGCTCGCCGTGCTTGCCCTACCATTCTCGTTTCATCAAGGCGCGTACCTCTACGAAATTCCGCCTGCCACAGAGCAACCAATCCTGGCGCACTACGAGTCCTTCCATCGCTTCTTGTTGAAGTCGACGGCGAGGCACCCTGACGACCGCTTTCAGACTGCCGAAGAAATGAGAAGCCAGTTGGTTGGCGTACTTCGCGAAATCGTGGCTCGCAGTACTGGCAACCCTCAGCCGACACCGAGTTTGCTGTTTGGAGGCGATCAGCTAACCGATCTTCTTGTCGACGACAACCGAGCTGCCGACATGGCCGACTGGCGGTCACTCCCCCGGCCGCGGGTCAATGCTGCGGATCCCGCAGCAAGTTTTCTGCTCGGACTCGCTACCGATGACGTAGAACAAGCTCATGTACAGCTCAGCCAAGCGGTAAATAACAAACAAGTGCCTTGGACGCATGAGACCGCCTTCGTTTCAGCAATGACCGCCGTCGAAGCCGGACGCGATCCCTTCCCTGTCCTGAACAGTCTCAGCAGTGTCGATCCGTGGGATTGGCGCATTCGCTGGATCGAGGGCCTGTACGCAATTGTCACCAACAAGCCTGGTGAGGCAGCCGAGCGCTTCAGCCAAGTGTGGACCCAGGTGCCGGGCGAGATCGCACCCAAGCTCGCGGTCGCGTTGACCGCAGAGATGGCGCGCGAATACCAGCGAGCAGCAAGCCTGTACGAGTCGATTTCCGCGACCGACCCCACGTATGTCACCGCTGCGTTCGGTCTCGCCCGATGCCGAGCAGCCAGCGCGGATCGCAACGGCGTTGTGGCCGCGTATCAACGCGTGCCCGCAAGTTCTGCTGGCTACTTCGATGCCCGTATCGCCGCCGCCCGAGCGTATGTGCAACCAATCGGTGGAGCGCAGCCCAAGTCAGAAGACATCGTTGCGGCAGTGCGCGTGCTCGAAGACGTGCAGCTCGACACCATCGAACGCGCCGAAATTGCGGTGCAGATTCTCGACCAGGCGCTCGAGGGTTTAAGTGGTGGTTCAATCAAGCCCGATGAGTCGGTGTCCTTGTTCAACGAACCGCTCACCGATGCTGGTGTGCGACGCGAGCTTGAGCGGACCTATCGTGAGCTTGGCCGTCTGGCCGATGACCGCCTCGAGCGAATCCGATTAATTGACAAGGCAAACGAAGTGCGAGCTAGCAGCCTGTGGTAGCCAACGAGCAAGCGACAATGCGCCCGTGTTCCGCGTGCGGCGAGATGTGCCTGCTCGATGCGAATTTTTGCGAAGCCTGCGGTGTCAATCTCGACGCAGCTCTCGCACCGCCCAAAGAACCTTGTGTGTCGTGTGAGGCACTTGCCGTTGAAGTGACCGACGACGGTTGGTGTCAGATCTGTGGCACAAAGCAGCCATCGCCTGAGGATCATGTGGTTGCCGATCATGGCTGGTTCAGCGTCGTCAGCGACCGGGGACGCGTTCATCGCACTAATGAGGACGCCGGTGCTGTCGCAGCGCGACCGACGGGCGTAGCGCTTGTCGTATGCGATGGCGTGTCATCGACCGACGATTCTCAACATGCTGCCCAGGCTGCAGTTAAGACCATCATCAATCGGCTCCAGGCTGCGCCCGACGGCAGGGCCGACCAAGCGATCGTCAAGGCGGCGGCGCTCGCCCGTGACGCAATCATTGAGGTCACGCCAGAGCAGAGCACCGAGCCCCCGTCATGCACCATGGTCGCCGCTGTTGTTGAGATGTCAGGCGACACGGCGTCGATTGAGTTGGGTTGGCTTGGCGACAGCCGTGCGTACTGGCTGAGCGGTACCGAAGCTCAGCAGTTGACGCGAGACCACTCATGGGCTGATGAGCAAGCCGAGCTTGGTGAACTCGAACAAGACGCAATCGACGCCGACCCGAGGGCACATTCGATAACACGCTGGCTCGGCGCCGACAGCCCAGACGTCACGCCCGAACTGCTGACGAGCGAGGTTCCTCTGCCAGGGACCCTGCTGCTCTGCTCTGATGGCCTGTGGAACTACGCACCGACCGATAATGAGATGTTCACCGCCGTGCATGCTGGCCCCGAAGACGAGAGCCCGCTCGCCCGTGCAGAACGGCTCGTAGCATTTGCGAACGAAAAGGGTGGCCACGACAACATCACGGTCGCCCTTGCCTACCTGACCACCACCACCACCGACCGCTAACCCGACGATTCAGGAGCAACCATGGCCAACTTCAGCGCAGAAGTGTTTCAGAACGAGTATCTACCCGCAGGCGGCGAGACCGTCGATGCCGTCATCACGGTCACAGCGTCCGACGTCGAAGGCGGCGGCGCACCCACGCAAGGGCTCGTCGAAGTGATCATTGTGGACATGTCGGGCTCAATGAACGAAGGGCGCGGGGCGAAGATCCGCGCAGCACGAGAAGCCACCGCTGCCGCCGTGGACACGCTCGCCGACGGCGTGGAGTTTGCGATCATCGCTGGCACTGACACAGCAACCCAGATTTTCCCGCGCGATGGCACGGCTGTTGCGTCATCCGCCACCCGACGCGATGCCAAGGCAGTTGTAAAACGAATCAGAGCTGACGGCGGCACCGCAATGGGAACCTGGCTTCGAGCCGCCGCTCGAATTTTCGAAACGCGACCCAACTCGATTCGTCACAGCATTTTGCTCACAGACGGCAAGAATCAGCACGAACCGCCCGAGGAACTGCGAGCGGCGATCGACTCGTGTGTTGGGTTATTCCAGTGTGACTGCCGCGGACTTGGCGTTGATTGGAACGTCGCTGAGCTACGCGAAGTCTCTCAAGCCTTGCTTGGGACCGTGGACATCATTCCGGATCCGACGGATATGGAACAAGAGTTCCGCGAGATCATCGGCTCAGCCATGAAGAAGCAGGTCGCTGATGTGGCATTGCGTTTGTGGAGCCCCAAGGGCGCAACCATCGTGTTTCTTAAACAAGTATCACCTGACATTGACAACCTAACGCCCAAAGCCGTTGTGGTCGACGCCCTCACCGATGACTTTCCGTTAGGAGCATGGTCAGGTGACGAAAGCCGCGATTATCACTTACGAGTAAGGATCCCGTCCGGCAACGTTGGCGATGAGCGTCTTGGGGCCCGGGTCATGCTTGCGCTCGACGGGCAAGCCGAACCGATCGCGCTTGTGCGTGCGATCTGGACTGACGACGAGAACCTGTCAACTCGTATCAATCGCGAGGTTGCTCACTACACCGGCCAGGCGGAACTCGCAGGAGCGATTCACGAAGGGCTCGCAGCTCGAGCTGCTGGCGACGACGACACCGCAACGATGAAACTCGGACGAGCCGTGCAACTCGCTCACGAGACAGGCAACGTTGACTCGGTCCGCCTTTTGCAGAAGGTCGTCGACGTCGATGACCCCAAGACAGGAACCGTGCGGCTTCGCAAAGAAGTTCACGATGCAGACGCCATGGCACTCGACGTTCGTTCGACCCGAACGGTGCGCGTGGGCAAAGGATCGTGACCACGACCTGTGGCAACGGCCACGAGTCGACGTGGCCTGACTGGTGTTCAACCTGTGGCGAGCGAATCGGTGCTGACCCGGGCGATTCTGCGAATGCAGGCGACAGCGGCAGGGTGCCTGCCGTCAGCGCTGTAGCCCCAACCGCTGGGGGCGCACAAACGTGTGGCAACTGCGGCGTCGCACGTCATGAACACGACGTTTTTTGCGAGAGCTGCGGTTATGACTTTGCGAGCGGGTCGTTGCCGCAGGGCGCTGACGACTCAACTACATCGAACGCCGATTCGCTGCTGCCTATGCATGCAAAGGTGTCAGTTGACCCGGCATTCTTCACCGCGAGCGTAGGTGACGTCGAGCTGACCATGCCTGACCCGGTTCCTGAAACCGAGATCGTTCCGTTATCGGGTACTCGTGTGCTGATTGGTCGACAGAGCACGAGCCGCGGCATCTTCCCCGAGATCGATGTTCGCGCGTTGACCGACGATCCCGCCGTTTCCTCACGCCATGCCATGCTCGAACGTGCCGCCGATGGAGCGTGGACACTCACTGACCTCGGTTCCACCAACGGCACATTCCTAACCTCTGCGGCCGACGAAGCAATCGAGGTTGGAACCTCGTTGCCGATCGCTGCGGGCGGCGCGTTCTACATCGGGGCGTGGACACGGATTGATCTCGCCGAAACGGCCTGAGTTCACGCGCGCGTACCAAGCAACGCTCGCTCTCACTCGCAGTCGACTTGGCTGCGGGCAAGGTTGAAGCCGAAGATGCCGAAACCAGGGGACTCTTGTGATTGTCGGCATCTGGCATCGAACCGTGCCTGCGCCCCACGGGACACGCGACCCTGCTGAACTGATTCGACGACACGCTCCTCATGTTTCAAGATCGTTGGCCACGCATCGGCGGATAGGCCAATGAGATATGTCCCGTCCAATGCAACAACCGAGGTATCTCGAGACAGATTGTGCTCGGCAACTCGAGCCTCGGGGTTTGCGATGTTTACGAACAACAATGTGGCGAGCGGAATCGCGGCCAATGCCCTGGCAAACCAGGGTCCAGCGAGCCCTAGCAAGTAGTGCATCGCGAGTAGCACGAAGACAATGCCCAACATTGCAGCAAATGCGGTGCAGTACCAACGCAGCATGGTTTGCCCGAACGCTTCGGTGTACAGCCGCAAGCGAATGATCGAGATGGCCACGATGACGACGGTGAGAAGCGAGAGCACACCGTTGGTGATACGCCTAGCCCTCACCAAAGCGCCATCGATCTTCGTGCCGACTGAGATAAGGCCAAGCAGGCCAAGAGTCAACGCCGCAACCCACAGCAGTTGGAAGAAGCCGCGACGGGCGTATTCGGCTCGGGTCAGTGATTGAGCGGCAAGAACATGGTCTGCCCCTCCAAGTGCGGTCACGAGCTGAGCGATGGCAAAGGCGGCGAAGAGCAACGCTGTCGAACCCACAATCACAAGCGCCTCGATTGCGCCAATGGGGCGCATTGGTTCTTTCGTGTCGCGATGTGCCGGTAGCCGATACACGCAGATCAGACCCAGCACGAGCGCCGTGATGACAGCGGTGAGCGTGGCATGTGAAACCGCTGCCCCCATGTTCCAGCCGGGCGACAGCACAGATGCAAAGACTGCGTCTGCGTTGGCGAGAAGCACAGCCAACGTGATCACGGGCAACGCGGCGAGAGCGATGCCGCGAATCGTCGATGCAAGAACCTGTGAACGACCTCGAACTGGAATCGAACCTGCAAGCAGACGAGGGGCAAGAAACCCGCCGAAGATCCGGTCAACGAAGTTGACGAGTTCGGAACTGAGGGCACGCGGCAGCGCTGCGTTCCCGACCAGAACGGTTGCCGCTATCAGGGCTATGGCGGTCATCGTGTTCAGCGTCACCAGCCAATCACTGGCTCGAATCGGCAACCAAACGACAACGAGTACAACGGAAGCGCTGAACACCCTGGCCCGAATCGTTTCGATCACCCCGCTCATCCAGAGCGTGACCAGCAGAGCTAGGAAGGCCAGTGTCGTGGCCACACTTATAAGGAATGTGCGCAGTGCTAGATTCGCGAGAATTCCTGTCACCAAGGCGGCGCCAAGCGCGAGCAGGGTCACGCTGCCGACGTCGCGCCGCGGCCGTCGCGGTCGACGAGGTGGCGGGCCACCAGCTACGGCCACCAGCGGACCGTTCGTCGGCCGTGGTGGGGGCGGCTGCGGCGGAGATACCTGTGGCGGAGATGGCTGTGGTGGGGGCGGCTGCGGCGGGGGCGGTTGTGGTGGGGGTGTCACGGGTTTCCCTTTCTTCGTGTGCTTGGTCGACCGGCAAGAGACGCGCAAGGTCAACCCGCTGCGCTCCACGCCGATTCAATTGGTATGTGCTCGATTGCTAGATGCCCGAGTTACAGCTCGACAATCACCCGTAAGCCCTGCGGGTGATTGGCTTCGGCTCTAATGAGACCGCCGTGGAGTTCCACGATGCCGCGGGCAATGGTCAAGCCAAGGCCGGCTCCGCCAGAACTCGGTGAGCGATCTGCGTCGGCCCGATAGAACCGGTCAAAGACCCTGTCGGTTTGCTCGGTCGACAGACCCTCGCCTCGATCTCGGATTTCTATCTTTGCTACATCGACCTTCGCTGGGTTGCCCGGCGTGGCTTCGATCTCGACCGGGGTGTCACCCTTGTGGTGCCGCGCGGCATTGTCCAGCAGATTGGCGAACACTTGCAACATAAGATGTTCGTCGACCTCAGCCTTGAGATCGAGCGGGCACGTCACCGAGAATTCGCATGCTGGCGACCGCACCGCTGCCTCTGCTGCCGCAGTTTCGAGCAGCGCCAACAGGCTTACGTTCGCTAGCCGAAGCGACGTTTGCCCAGACTCAAGTCGAGCAAGATCCATGAGCCGCGAGATGAGCGCCTCGAGACGCAGCGACTGGTTCAGCGTGACATCGAGTTGTTCTGCGGTCGGCTTTGTCACGCCGTCGATCATGTTCTCGAGCTGAGCGCGCAAGGCTGCAAGTGGGGTGCGCAACTCGTGCGAAACGTTTGTGACGAGATCGCGTCGTTCTTGCTCGATCTTTGCAAGTTCGCCAGACATTGTGTTGAACGCAACCGCGAGTCGCCCTACCTCATCAACCGAAGCCGATTCGATGCGATGGTGGTAGTCGCCCTTGGCCATACGAGAAACAGCGGCCTCCATATCGCGCAGTGGGCTGGTCATACCCTTGGCCAAGAAGTGAACCATGAGCAGACTGATTGCGGCGGCAATGAGCGGACGAGGCCACACCGGCCAACCGCTGCGGTAGCCAAACTGGCTGACGAGTGCCGCCACGCCGACCGCTGCAACGATGACTAACCCGAACTTGAGCTTGATCGACGTGATGCCGCGCAGCGGACTCATGGCGCGACCTCGACCGAATAGCCCACGCCGTGGACGGTTCGGATGACGTCATTCCCGATCTTGCGCCGGACCGACCTCACATGACTGTCTACCGTGCGAGCGCCGGCATCGTCGCTGTAGCCCCAGGCCTCGTGCAATAGTTCAGCGCGCGACAGAACCGCGCCATTCGCCCGACACAACGCGACCAAAAGATTGAACTCGGTCGGCGTCAGATGGACGTCCTGGCCCCCTAACGCAGCTCGCCGAGCGGGCGCATCGATGACCAAGTCACCGACAACGATCGTTTCCGCAGCAGTGGCCGCAGGCGCCTGCGTCGACCTACGCAGAATCGCCTCGACCCGGGCCACGAGTTCGCGTGGACTAAACGGTTTGGTCATGTAGTCGTCGGCGCCGGTGCGAAGCCCGACAAGAAGGTCGGTCTCATCGTCAAGGGCCGTGAGCATCAGTACCGGCGTTTGCATCTCTGCCTGCACCTTGCGGCAGACCTCGTGGCCGGACAGACCCGGGAGCATCAAGTCCAAGACAAGAAGATCAGGCTGCCACGACCTAGCCAACGCCAGCCCAGCCAACCCATCATGTGCGACGCGAACCTCGTAACCGGACCCGACAAGTCGCTCAACAATTGCCGTGGCGATATCGATATCGTCTTCGACAACCAAAATGCGTCGATGCGTTGCAGCGGCTTCCACACCGACCACCGTAGAGAATCAGCGGTGAAGAAGTCCCACGGACCTTGTGAAGATCTTGTGCAGGTCTGCCGACTGCTCCACTCAAGCACGCTGTGCTCAGCCGACCTACTGGCTTTGTTGCCGGGAGGCTGCGCTGATAGCGACAAGCTCAGAAGCCTCCAGGCTTACGTTCCCGCTCTTGTTCGCTGCGCTCACGGGCCGCTGGGCCACGGTTCAGCTTGGTTTCGACTCGCACGCTCTCAGCTATCCGCTGAACCTCCACGCAGTGAGTAATTTGGTGAGCTCATCGAGCGAACGGGCCAGAGAATTCGTAGAACGTTCGATCATAAGGTTGACAACCTCGTCGTCGAATCGACGCCGCCAATCAGTATGCAGTCCAATGATGTGACGGGACAGCCCATAGGCGTAGCCGATCTCCCAGGCCGTGCCGTCGTCGGTGGTTATCCCGTTCAGGCTTGCTACCACAATCGATGACGACTCGATTGCTGCCACGTTGTTGTCGAAGATCTCCCCAACGTTTTCAGCAGTCTTTGCAGGATTATCGCGGTGCGGCAGAAACGTTGCGAAGCCCTCAGCCTGAATCGTTGCGTCGACCTGCTCGATCCACCACCGCTCACCTTCGTCGAACAAGGGTCCGGCGACATAGACGAGTGAGCTGGTGCTATTCACCGGTGTCATTCGGCACCGCGATGCAAAACTCGCCCGAGGTCTCTTGTCCGGTGGTGTTCGTGCCGATAGGCGGACCTTGGACAATATTTCCCGTCTGCACAATGACGTCACCGTCGGGCGAGATTCTTACCGCGAAACGGTCCATGCCCCGAGGCGCAGGCCCACCCCTCTTCTCGCCAGCCATGTTGTACTTCGAGCCGTGACACGGACATTCAAACCACTGCGAAGAGGCACAACTCGGCACCCGACAGCCAAGATGGGTGCACTTCTGAAATAGCGCAACGAAACCGGCTTCCATGGCCGCCAGCACTGGTCCTGAATAGACTGCTCGAGCTCGGTCGAGGGCATCGGCTGGGTATTCAGTCAGCCACATGCGACCATCGGGCCGGTACCAAAAGCCGTCGTTCGCCCGGATCATCTCAAGCACATGTGCAACAGTGCCCAGGTTGATGTCGGTACCGAAACCCTGCGGCTCACCATCGCCTACAGCCTGATCGACTACGCCGTCAACCACGTCGACAGGGACGACGCAGCCAGCGCACGCAGCTACCGCTACTACGCCCACCACGACTTCACGCCGCCCGATCGTCGAATCAGCCACTATGCGATCTTCTCCAATGGCGTCCATGACAGCAGCACCCGCTTTTCTCCGACCGATGGGAACCGGACAACAGCCTCAGCGTTGTCGCCTTGCCCTTCGACCATGATGATGACGCCTTCACCCCACGTCGTGTGCATGACGTCATCGCCGACCTTTAGGCCAAGCTCGTGGGCGCCAGTTGATTTGCGTCCGGGGGTTTTAGGAGCGGCGATGCCCGTGCCGAGCGACTGCCCAGCGGCCATGGCACGCTCGACTCGAACTTCTCGGTGCTCTGCCCACCGGTCCTGACCGCGGCGAGTGCCGCTGCGGCGACGAGATGCCGTGGACTCCTCTTCGTCGACCAACTCAGCAGGAATTTCATCGAGGAACCGGCTGGGCGGGTTGTACTGGTTCGATCCGTACAAATTGCGCGATGCAGCGTGCGTCAGGTGCAACCGCTGCTCGGCCCGGGTGATGCCCACATAGGCCAGTCGGCGTTCTTCTTCGAGTTCTTCTGGATCACCAATGCTGCGCATGTGCGGGAAGATGCCATCTTCCATTCCAATCACGAACACAACGGGATACTCAAGACCCTTGGCCGAATGCATCGTCATCAAAATGACCGATGCGTCCTCTTCCTCGATGTCGTCGGTGTCGCTGACCAACGCAACTTGTTCCAGGAACTCATCGACATCGCCAAAGTCCTGAGCTGCACCAAGGAGCTCACCGAGATTCTCAAGCCGACCATCGGCCTCAACGCTACGGTCGGCTTCGAGCGACGCCCGATAGCCCGAGGTATCGAGAAGATGATCAAGCACCACTGCAGGACCTTGGGCCATGTGGTCTTCGGCCGTAGCCAGAACGTGCAGGAACTTGGTAATACCAGAAACGGCTTTACCGGTAACACCGGCTTCAGGAGCTGACTTGAGCGCTTCGATGAATGTGAGCCCGTGAGACGCTGCCCACATGTCGAGCTTGGCGATCGAGCTATCCCCGACACCACGCCGGGGCGTGTTCAGCACACGCTTGACGCTTACCTCGTCGACCGGGTTGATCGCCGCCTTCAGATACGCCATGGCGTCTTTGATCTCTTTGCGATCGTAAAAACGTGTGCCACCAATGACCTTGTACGGGATGCCGTTGTGCATGAGCCGCTCTTCGAGGACACGTGACTGCGCATTGGTGCGGTAAAAGACGGCCATCTCGCCCCAGCGGTAGTGCTCGCGGCTATGGAGCAAGGACAGCCGGTTCGATACCCAGGTGGCTTCGTCGCGTTCGTCTTCGGCGTGATAGCGCACGATCTTCTCGCCAGGGCCCTGTTCGGTCCACAAGCGCTTGGGCTTGCGGCCCGGATTGTTATCGATGACCGCATTCGCTGCGTCAAGTATCGTCTGCGACGACCGGTAGTTCTGTTCAAGAACAACCGTGGTCGCCTGCGGGAAGGCATTCTCAAACTCAAGGATGTTGCGAATGTCGGCCTTGCGGAAGCGATAGATCGACTGGTCAGCGTCGCCCACCACGCACACGTTGCCCGCTGCGCTCGCCAAGAGCAGCACAAGTTCGTTTTGCACGGGGTTCGTGTCTTGGTACTCGTCGACCAAGATGTACTCAAAGCGGCGTTGCCAGGTTTCAAGCACATCGGGTTTCGACTTGAACAGTTGCACCGTCACGCTAAGAAGGTCGTCAAAGTCCATTGCTCCGGCAGCCTTGAGTCGGCGCTGGTATTCCTCGAACACCTGACCGACGCGCATTTCATGCGTCGAGTTCGCCCGGTCCAAGTACTCGGCAACCGAGGTGCCTTCGTTCTTTGCTGCACTAATAGCTGAGTGCACCGATCGAGGCGGATTGCGTTTCGTGTCGATGTTCAGATCACGCAGCACATAACTGGTAAGGCGAACCGCATCAGCATGGTCATAGATCGTGAACGACGAGGGGTAACCAATCGCTGCTGCTTCGCGCCGCAAGATGCGGACGCACGCGGAATGGAACGTGGAAACCCACATGCGCTGCGCAACCGATCCAATCAGCGATTCAACGCGCTGGCGCATCTCGTTTGCGGCCTTGTTCGTAAAGGTAATCGCCAGGATCGCGAACGGCGAGACACCTTGGTCTTGGATCAAGCGAGCGATTCGATGCGTCAGGACTCGCGTCTTGCCCGACCCCGCGCCCGCAACGACCAGGAGCGGTCCGCTGTCGTGCAAGACGGCTTCTTCCTGGTCTGGGTTGAGGCCGTCGAGAATTTCAATACTCATAGATGCAGTTTCTGGCGAAAGGGATGGCGAGATCGAGCTCGGACGCCCGAATCCCCAACTTAGAACGACCCAATGACATTGGGCGCGCATACTGCGAATTACCTCGATTTCGTCGTGGAATTCGTCTGTGCATGCACACGACTACAGATCGCAGCGACTCCCGTCTAACCTGTGCAACCGCTGGAAGTCCGCCATCGCAGTCGGAGCTGATTCGTGACTCTTCCGGGCACCTCTGCCAACTCCAATCGCCCGGCGGGCAGCCGAACCACAACACTCCCGTACGTCGCGGGCCTCGACGGCATACGAGCGATTGCTGTCGTCGCCGTGATCTTGTACCACGGCCAAGACGTTTCGCCGATCAGCTCGGTGCTCAAGCCGCAGGGTGGCTTCCTCGGAGTCGAGGTCTTCTTTGTGATCTCAGGTTTCTTGATCACTGCGTTGTTGGTTGACGAGCACGACACGACGCGTCGCATTGACCTGACCGGATTCTGGATTCGTCGCGCCCGACGCCTGCTTCCGGCTCTGTACCTGTTCCTTTTCGGCACGATCAGCCTGGCGGCATTGTTCGGCACTGACGCGCTCGACAAAATTCGGCGCGAGATTCTGGGCGCTGTTTTTTACGTAAGCAACTGGGTCTTGCTCATAAACGAGGAGTCGTACTTTGAGGCTGCGGGCCGGCCATCGCTGCTGCGGCACTTGTGGTCGCTGGCTATCGAGGAGCAGTTCTATTTGCTTTGGCCGCTGGTGGTAGCGGTGGGTCTGCGCTGGGGCGGGCGACGCATCCTTGCCGCGTTTACCGCTGTAGGAGTTCTCGGCTCAACCGCGCTTTTGTGGCTGTTGTTTGATCGCGTCGACCAGTTCGGTGATGTGTCCCGTGTCTACTACCGGACCGACGCACGTGCCGCCGCGCTACTTGTTGGAGCAACTCTTGCGCTCGTGTGGAAACCCTGGCGCGATGGCAGCGCTGCACATCGGCTCGGCGCCGCTGGTCGAGCCGCAATCGAAGTCGTTGGTCTCATCTCGCTTGCCGCTCTGATTGGCATGCAGTACGCGTTCACCGACCGGGTAATCGAGTGGGCCAGCTATGAACGCCTCTACCACGGCGGTTTCCTGGCGCTGTCGCTGACCACGGTGCTGCTTATCGTCGCGATCACGGTTCCCGACAGCAGGTTGAACGCCGTGCTTGGGAATGCTGCGATGCGTTGGATTGGCACTCGCTCCTACGGCCTATACCTGTGGCATTGGCCAATTTTCCAGCTGACACGACCGCGGGTCGACGTGGACATCAATGGCTACGGGCTCTTTTTCATTCGTCTTGCGATCACGTTTGCGCTCACCGAACTGTCCTACCGACTCGTTGAGGTGCCGATTCGACGGCGCACCTTCCTTGCCCAAGCCTCGACCGCGCTTCGCAGCCCCCGGGGCATTGGGCTAATCACTGGCGCGGCGCTCTGTCTCATCGCAGCGACGGCGTCGATTGCGATCGCTCTGCCGACAATCGATCGCGGCCAAAACGTCGCTGTTGCAGCACTGGCCGATGAAGCATCTGGCGATGTTTCTGCCACCACCAACGAGCCGGCCGCTAGCAACATTCCAGCTCCCGCTGACTCGGCCGAAGTCACAGACTCTCCACCTAGGGAGGTTCCGAGCGCGACCCCAGCGCCGACCGCCACCGGCGTGTTTGCGACCCCTACGCCGCTGGTGATTCCTGCCGCGGCGGAACCAGTCAGTGGTGACGGCGCCGCCCCGCCACTCCCGATTCCCACGCCGGCTGATCCGGAGGCGTGGTACGCCCAGATGCCGACGCCTACGCCGACCCAGCCACCGTTGCCACCACCTCCACCGCTGTCGGAACCATTCGACATCGCAACGTCGCGCATTCATATCGTTGGCGACTCGGTCGTTGCAGGTGCCCATGGGAACCTGTTGCGCATCTCGCCGCAGGTAACGGTGGACGGTCGTATTGGTCGGCAATGGTGGGAGCTCGAAGCTGAGCTGCGACAAATGCGCTCCCAAGGTCTCGGCAACGATGTCGTCGTGATCCAGCTCGGCAACAATGGTCCTTTCACGACACAAATGTTCGACGGCGTTATGCAGGCGCTTCATGGCACCCGACTGGTGCTGTTCATCAATATTCACGCGCCGGTTCTCTGGGAAGGCGAGGTCAACGCAATGTTGGAACGCAACGTCAACCGCTACGAAAGCCAGGCTCGCCTACTCGACTGGTACAGCGTGTCGAACGCTCACCCAGAGTTCTTCGTGGAAGATGACACGCATCTGCAAGGCGACGGGATCAGAGCTTTTCGCCAACTCATCGAAGGCGCCTTGGTCAATTTGGGCTGAGCGCTGCAAGTGCACCCCCTAGGCTGCGGGCATGGCTTCGACATTTCGATTCAGCACCTCGCTCGGCGATATCCCCATCGCGGAGATTGGCCCCAGGTCAAAGCGCGCCGAGGAGCTTGGCTATTCAGCGGTTTCGATATCGGACCACTTTTGGGCGCAGCCCGCTCCACTGATCGGCCTGACTGCCGCAGCGCTTGCTACCACCACCTTGCGTGTCATTCCCTTGGTGCTTGCAAACGACTATCGCGAACCCTTGGTGCTCGCCAAGGAGCTCGCCACCCTCGATGCGTTGTCGGGTGGGCGGCTTGAATTCGGCATTGGCGCTGGGTGGTTGACAACCGACTACGAAGAGTCGGGCATCCAGCTCGATAGCCCTGGCACGCGCATCCGACGGCTCAGCGAAGCGGTCGACATTTTTCGGGGTCTTCTTGCTGGCGAGGCGGTCGACGTTCAAGGCGAGTTCTACAACGTGACTGCGACCTTGTCGGCGCCATTACCCGCGCAGTCAACCGTGCCCTTGCTGCTGGCTGGTGGCAAACAAAAGATGTTGACGCTGGCTGGAGCCAAAGCGGACATCGTGGGTTACAACCCCGGCCTGACTGCGGGCGTTATCGACGAACGCGCTGGCCGTAACGCCACTGCGGAAAAGACCGACGAGAAGATGTCATGGATTCGTGATGGGGCTGGCGGCCGCTTCGACAGCCTTGAGCTTCAGTCGCGTATTCATGCGGCGGTGATTACTGACGATCGCGAAGCCGTGGCAAGTGAACTCGCTCCCCTGCTTGGGATCACAGCCGAAGACGCGCTCGCTTCGCCGCATGCCCTGGTGGGCACCGTCGAACAATGCGTCGACGAGTTGCAGCGTTGGCGTGACCGCTGGGGGATCAGCTACGTGTCGATCGGTAGCGGTGAGATGGAAGCGTTTGCCCCTGTCGTTGAGGCTCTGACAGGCAAGTAGCCCTGACAAGCAAGTAACCCTGAGTAGCAACCTCACGAGTGACGCAGGCCAGCGGCCTACCGAAGCCATGCTGTCGCAAGGTCCGTTGCGATTGCCGTCATAGCGGTTGCCACGTGGGCGGGTGGGTCGACCAACGTAATGCGACCTCCGAACCCCGCGACTTGAGCAGCAAACGCTTCAGCTGAGGCGTCGGCAAGTACGACGTCGAAGCGCCCGTCGTGTCGCTCGGCAACAATCTCGAACCGGTTCGCAAACACGTAGCGCAAGGGCGTCATGGCGTCAGCATCCACGATGGCGCTGACCAGCAGGTTCGACCGGCGGGTTTCAACCGTCGAGACAATCGACTCCCACGTCGCATCGAGATCAAAATCATCGGGACGATTGACTGGTTCGTCTCGCAAAGCAACGGCCTCGATTCGCGACAGACGAAAGGTACGGATCCCGCGGTCAGTGTTCGCAACGAGGTACCAGACGCCACGCTTGGTCACCAGTCCAAGTGGATGCGCGATGCGATCGGTTGCTGCATTGTCCGGCGTTGCATACCGCAAGTCGACCTGGCGTCCGGAGATGACCGCCTCGCTCAACTCATCTACGAACTGGGGTTGATACGGCGGGCCGATCTGACCCCACCCGCTTGGGTCGACCCGAATGGCATCGGTCGCCGCCAGCGCGTCGGTTCGAAATCGTTCCGGCAAGGCAACAACAAGTTTGCGCAGCGCAGCTTCGAGAACAGGGTTGGTTTCGACCTGGTGTCCAAGCGCCAGGAAGAGCGCACGGGCTTCCTCAGAGGACAACCCGGTGAGATCGGTTGTCGCTCCACCGATCAGACGCCAGCCGCCACCACGTCCTGGTTGTGAGTAAACCGGTACGCCGCTCATCGCCAGCGCTTCGAGGTCGCGGCGCGCAGTGCGGGTCGAGATCTCGAGCTCAGCCGCCAGTTCGGCTGCGGTGACCTGGTTGCGCGTTTGCAGAAACATGAGGGCGGCGATCAGTCGGTCAGCGCGCATGATTCCAATATTTCCTTAAAGTGGCCACTACCTGTCCACTTTAGGTAGGCACACTCGCTTCATGACCCAAAACAACGACACACCACGGACCGATCAGCTCCAGGCACCTGGGCCCGAGGACCCTCGTTTCGCTTTTGCCAAAGTGACCGACGCCGTCGGCAACCTGATCGAAGCGACGTCAGCTGACATGATGGGCAACTCAACACCCTGCTCGGAGTTCACGGTAAAGGAACTGCTTGAACACCTCGTTCTTGTACTGCGTCGGGTCGCAGCGATCGGCCAGGGTGAGCACTGGTCGACCGTGACCGAGGTGCCGACCGACACCGGGTGGGCGCAGGACTATCGTGCCGCAGCTCATGATGTGATGCTTGCATGGAGTGACCCCGCGATTCTTGAACGCAACCTCGAGGTCCCGTGGGGCGAGTTTCCCGGATCGTTACTCATGTACACCTACACCGCTGAACTCGCGGTGCACGGTTGGGATCTCTCCACGGCGACCAACGCAGCGTTCGCGATCGACGACGAGCTGCTGACCAACGCACTGATCGCTGCCAAATTCATACCCGCCGAGGGTCGCAATACGGCCGAAACGCCGTTTTCGTCAGTCGTTGATCCTGGCGTGGATGCGCCGGTACTTGACCAAATCGCGGGATGGATGGGTCGCAGCGTACTGTCGTCGTCATGAGCCACATGTATTACGACACGTTCATTGCCGTGGCGCCAGATTTTGGAGGCGCCACGGCCAAGATCCCTGTCGAGCGTGCGGGCAAAAAGACCGTGGCGCAGATGCAATACGCCCTGCTCATCGACGAGCCGTTCGTGCACACCCAAGAAGACGTGCTCTTCTCGGTATGGCTCGAGCGACAGGATCTCGGCGACCTCGCCGGTGACGAAGTTGCCGCGCTTCGCAGCGAGTACTTTGCGACTGGACGCGCATGTTTGCGGGCATCGCCGCTTACCAAATCGCATGGCTGGGGTGTTGTCTTCGACGCCGACGGGCGAGCCGCACTGTGCGCAATGGATTCACCCGAATATGAGGCGTATGCAAGCAGCGATGACCTGACCGTGGTTGCTGCCATGTGATCAAAACGGGCGTAGCTGGCGTGCAGGTCGATTGGGCAGTATCACGCTTGTGACCGCAACACATCGACCTCGGGCAGGTCTGCAGGTGAGCCGTAGCCATTCTCAAACAGCCATCGGACGCTAAGAAGGCATCGGCAGGACCACCAAGCACCAACCATGTCGCGGTCAACCTCTCCGCCATAACCAGCGAGGAAGTCATCGAGGCGCTCTTCGTTTGCGAGCGTTAGCGAGGCAATATCGAACAACGCATCACCTCGGCGTGCTTCGGACCAGTCAATAATTCCGGTGACCCTCTCGCCGTCAACGAAAACGTGCTCGAGATGCAAGTCGCCGTGGATAAACACCGGCGTGTACGACCGCAGCACAGTCTCGGCGAGTTCGCGATTGTGAGTAACGACGTCGATCGCAAGGACATCGTTGTCAATGAGCCAGTCACACTCATCGGCCAACCGCGATCCGAGCTCGTCGCGGCCCGTTTCAGGCCACGGAGGGAGCGGAGCATCGTGCAGCGTTCGTATCACCCTGCCTACGGCGGTCCACGCTGCAGCCGACGCAGTAGACGCCTCCCCCAGACGGCCAAGCGTTCGGCCTGGTAAGGCGGCGAGCGCAAGCACAGGCGACTTGCGCCACAGGATCTGCGGCGTTGGCACCGGAGCAAGCCTCAGCGCTTCGACCTCGACATCGGTGCGCTTCTGATCGGCATCGACCTTCAGGAACGTGCCGCCAACGCGCAGCGTCACTCGATCGTTGTTGGCAAGAACGACGTCGACCTGATTCACATCACCCATCATTGCTGCTATCGGCCGAAGAGGCATTTCTGAACGCCACGGATCGTCGCTGAGCACCTGAACGCCAAAATAGTCACCACCGTCAGCTACCCTCGTTTTACTAGATCCACATCATCACCATGGCAAACACTAAACCCAAAGGCGCCAAGTCCAGCCCGTTCGGCAACAACGCTCGCTTCGAGTATCGCGTGTGGGGTAGACACTCCAAGGCCCGCAAGATGCTGCGCACTATGGCTGAAAACGAGGTCACCGAGCACTTCGACGATTGTTACCTCCTCGTCGATGACCCGGCCTTCAACGCCAAGGTGCGCAACAACACGCTCAAGGTCAAGGAACTCGTGAACAACCGCAAGGGTTTCGAGCACTGGGTGTCCGAGCGCCACAATGCCGTCGAGACCGTGCCGTCCCCATTCGACGATCTCTACGAGAATCTGAAGCTACACAAGCTGGGCAAGAAGGGATTCGACCTGCAAAAGGCGGTCAAGAAACTCGGCCCGCATTCTGGGGTACGGGCGATGGTCGTGACGAAGGATCGCCGTCGCTATTTCGTCGACTCGCTCAAGGCCGAGGTCACCGATATCGAGATTCACGACACCGGTGAGGTCCTGCGCACCTTGTCTATTGAGGGCGACGACCTTGATCAACTCGTCAAGCTTCGCAAGAAGTTAGGTCTTAAGGGTGAGACCAACACGCCGGTACACCACGCCATCGACCCCACTGTCGATACCGACCTCTAGCCCTTCTGCAGACCGGGTCCCCGGCCTTGCTAGCTCGCTCTAGTCGTCGGTGCCTACGGTGCCGCCTTCGAGATAACCAATGTGGGGAACAGGCTCGACCGAGTTTCGAACCGCAACCGTGAGTTTGGTCGCGATGCGCCGTAGGAACCAGTAGTAAATCGCTAATGACACGACTTCTTGACCGGGCCGCTCCGACGTCATACATGCGTCGATCTTGGCTTGGTAGCCAGCGACAACAACGCACGTACGGTCGGCATAATCCTCGATCAACTCCGACGATGCACCAGGGTTCCCAAGCAGGTCAGCGGCTTCGGCAAAGAGCGTCGACAACGGTTGCCGTTCAGCGTGCAGGTTCTCTGACTCATCGATGTTCGCAAAGGAGACCCCCGTTCTCGGCCAACTCCAGAATATTCTCGGTCTGGTCGCCGATCGTTCAATCTTCATGAGTCGCAGGGTGAATCCGAGCACCGACCCGATGTCCGCTGACCTTTGACCGACACGTGCACGATCAGCTAACTGCGCAGTTCTTGCCAAGGTTGATGCGCTCGTCGGTCTTGCGAATATCATCTGCGATCGAATCCGGATCCGGTCACCATCTTGGTGCAGTCATCATCGACCTCGACCTCGGTCATCGTGGGCCTTGTCGCAACCGGAGCGCTCGGCGTCGACGACGCAGTGCCCATGGCCATGGGTGCCAACATTGCACGCCGATGCATAGCGCAGCGATTAGATTGTCGACGGCCGAGAACAGCCGGCGCTGCGTGTCCTCACCTATGAGCTTGATGCCAGCCTCAAGTGAGGGATGAGCGAAATGACGAGGGCAGCTCGCACCACCGTGCGGGCTGCCGATGGAAGCGAAGTCGTACCCGTGACCGGCGGCGACGCTCACAAGAAACCTTTTTATGCGCGTAACTTGGCCACAACACCGGCGTGGGGCAAGCGGCCTAGGCCGGTCGGGCAATGGCCCAAGTTGGGGATGTGCGGGTAACGTGCCTCAAAACCGGTTTCACATTTCGTGCTACAGGTGGCACTATTTGTGCCGAATACAACTGCGCACCGCTCGGTGCGCGGTCGAGCCAACTAGACCACGGACTTCTCAGCATTGAGGTGTCCGAGAGCGGCGAGAAGGCCGCATTTCTTATGACTACTTCTTCAGAAAATCCCGAATCAAACGACGCTGAGCTGGCCGATGAGCTAGCAGCAACGTCGCCAATCGAAGCTCCCGCAGAGCCCGCCGCAGCAGTGGAAGCGGCCGCCGCCGACGTGTCCTCTGACGTTGCGGCAGAGCAGTCGCCCGAGCCTGAGCCACAAGCCCCAGCGGCTGAACATGCGCCTGAGCCAGAAGCAGCAGAGCCATCGGCGCCCGAGCCAGAGCCAGAACCGGCCGCTGAACAGGCACCCGAGCCGGAAGCAGCAGAGCAGTCGCCCGAGCCAGAGCCAGAACCGGCCGCTGAACAGGCACCTGAGCCAGAAGCAGCAGAGCAGTCGCCCGAGCCTGAGCCAGAGCCAGAACCGGCCGCTGAACAGGCACCCGAGCCAGAAGCATCTGAGC